>WNGA01002134.1_pt1 | contig 30268 bp, 23 predicted proteins | sample 5400061 | NCBI WGS metagenome assembly WNGA01 (sample SAMN13153366, study PRJNA577476) | soil metagenome | isolation source: 100 cm soil or saprolite under grassland replicate 2 | place: USA:California | collected 2016-06-15
TGCAAGGGGTAGCGGGGGTGCAAGGGGTAGCGGGGGTGCAAGGGGTTCAGGGGGTAACGGGGGTGCAAGGGGTAACGGGGGTGCAAGGGGTAACGGGGGTACATAGATCGAATCCCACCCGACCGCCCATTGATTGTAGAAGTACTTAAAGAAGAGAAGTCAAATCGAACATAGAAGAACTGGAATATAGCCCTCCTGGCCATCAGCTGCCGTTCGGCCGCGTAAGCACCGTGCAGCTGGGTGGGACTTACTTACCGAAGGAGAAGGATCATGACCGATCGCAAACGGCGGCAGGAGCCCAAGCTCACTACCGGCCTCTAGCGTCTCGTCGACGCGATCAGCAAGGGGCGGCAGCTGGCCGAGATGGCTGTTGAGATCCGGGACGCAGACCTAGACCTCCCCAGCCACACCCACTGCCCGGCGAGCTGACCTGCGACCTACACACCAAACCCAGCCCCGAAGATGGCAGGTCCCCCCGATCAGCTGAACGGAGGAGACCATGACGCAGGGTAGGGGGGGTGGGTGCGCGCCGTGTCGCAAGATCAAAGCCGACCCCGCACACCGTGGGGCTTTTTTCTCTCTATGCGTAGTTTGCCCGGCACTGACGGTTAGGTGTACCCGGGGGTCGGTACCGGTCGGGGGGGGCGGCGCTTGACGGTGTTTCGGGTCGTCCGGCTCGTGCCGACACGATGCGCATCCACCCCCTACCCTGCGTGCAGATGTGACAGCTGACGTCTAAGTGTGTTCCGGCGTTCCGGTACTGTGGTGGGCATGGCGGACACGGTGGCTACGACGGTGCGGCTGACGCCGGACGTGCGCAGGTGGCTGAAGCGGCAGAGCGCCGAGACGGACACGCCGATGAGCGCGCTGATCGAGCGTGCCGTCCGGCAGGCGATGCCTTCGGTGCCGCAGCCGAGGTACACCGGTGAGTGACTGGCCGACGCGCGCCGAGCTGGACGCCTACAGCCGGGACCGTGCCCGGCGTGAGGGGTTGGCGAGCTACGCCCGCGAGCTGGCGTCACGGGGGCTGTCCCTGGCCGACGCTGGGCTGGTGCCCCCGCCGTCGTCGCGGCGCCGGCGGCAGCAGCTGGCTGTGGCGGCGGCTGTGGCCCGTTCGGCGCCTGATGAGTGGACCGCCGCGCACCAGGCGCTGTGGGAGCGCGCAGAGGCGGCGGACCCGATCACCCCGGCCGGTGAGGCGCGGCTGGCGGCCAAGGAGGCGGCCAGGCAGGCGGCGCTGGCCACGGCGGAGGTTGCCCGCGGTCGCCGCGAGCGGGCGCAGGCGGAGCGTCGCCGCGCGGTTCGGGACGCGGCGATGCTGGCCCGCGGCGCCGAGCGGTTCCGCGAGCAGCGCAAGGCGTCGGCGTACCGGGCCGAGGTCGCGACCGCACGCTCGGGCTGGGGTTGGGACGCCCCGGCGCAACGCGACCACTACGGAGGCTGGGCAACATGAGCGCTGATCAGGATCACGGCAAGGCGATGCGGCGGGCGCGCGTGCGGCATTCCAGCGCGGTCATCGACGCGGACGCGGCCAGGCAGGCCGCGGTTGAGGCGGCGGGCAGGGCGCTGGCGCGGGCGCAGCGTGAGCATGACGAGGCTGTCGCAGCGGCCGAGCGGGTGCGCGGCGAGGCGGTGGGGCAGGCTGTGGCCGAGCGGGACCGGGTTGCGGCCGAGGCCCTGTCGCGCTGGAGCGACGGGGTGCGGGCCGAGCTGGGCGTGCCGGCGCAGGCGTTCCTGCGCCGCAGCGCCGCGGGCGTGCTGTACGCCCACGAGGCGCCGGGCACCCCGCAGGTGGCCGCGGCGCACTGGTCCGGCGACGGCTGGACCGTGGACGGCCCCTGGGGGCGTGCCTTCGTCGGCGACGAGCTGGGTGCGCGGCGGATGCTGTGGCAGGCCGTGGTCGCCCAGGTGCGGGAGATCGAAGGCAGCGTGACCGCATGAGCAGTACCGCAGGGCAGGACCCGGCCGCCTACACCGCCACGGTGCCGGCCGGCCGCGGGCATCACACCGGCGGCGAGGCCCGCGGCGAGATCGAGACGGTGGGTGCGCAGTACGGCGCCCTGGCGGAGCTGGCGCGGCAGTCGGTGTTGAGCCTGCGCGTCGCGCAGCTGGCCACGGCGAACGAGGTGGGTGACGAGGCCCACCCGGGCACGCACGCCGCCGGCCGCCCGGACGCATGAGCGCCCGGCCCCGGTGGCTTTGACGACCGGCCGGGGCCGGGGACCTTTTCTCTCGTGGATCGAACCGGGGAGCTCTAGCGGTCGGGGCGACCCCACGCCTCGTACGCGCGGCCTTCGACGGGCGACAGGCCGACCTCACCCGGACGCCGGCACTGGTCGGCCTTGCGGTGCGCGTCGAACCCGCTGACGCCGGTGAAGGTCACATGGCAGCTAGCGCAGTGCGCCGTGTCGTACCCTGACCAGCGGGCGTCGCACCTGCCGCAGGAATGGGGTAGGTCCGCGTGCTCACGTCGACCTCTGGACGACTCGTTCGGCACGGTGGGGGTCACAGCTGCTCCTCTGGTACGGGCGCCTGCGCCGACAAGGCGCCTTGTCGCTTGAACCGCTGTTGGACGGCCTGCTTGGTCGCGCCCAGGGCGGCGCCGATCGCGGCGTCTGAGAAGCCCTGGGACCGCAGGCCGGCAACCGCCCGGCGTTCCTGCTCCTCGATCGCTTTGCGGATCTCGCGGAGCGCCTCGAGGGCGCCGAGGTCACGTTCGGCGCGCCGGCCAGCAGCCTGCACCATCCGGGTCGCGACGTCGCCGAAAGAGTGGTCCTCGGTGCGGCGCTCTTCCCGGCGCTGCTTGCGTAGGAGCGTCTCGTGGTCGCGGCCGTGCCGGTGGGCCTGGCGCAGCAGGGCGGCCACCAGCTCAGCCTGTACCGCGGTCAGTGCGCCGATGCCGGTCAGTGCGGGCTCGGCCTCGACGCCGACGGCCGCCAGGGCCCGGCGCAGGCGCTGCTCGGCCGCGGTCACCGGTCACCATCCGGGCGGCTCAGCAGGGGCATCCGCTGCCTGCCCAGGTGTCCGCTGGCGGCCCGGTACGGGGCGGGGGACACCGGGGCTGCGGGCAGGCTCGGGGCGGTCGCGGCGGCCACGGAGACTGGGTCCACGGTTGCGTCAGGCTGTGCGCTCGCCGCACGCCAGCTCGTGATCGCCAGGTGGGAGACCAGCACGAACACGACCGGCGCCATGGCCACGCCGACCAGGCCGGCCGGCGCCAGCCCGCGGGCCTGCCCGTCGGCGAGGTTCCCCGCGATCGACAGGCCGCCGGTGGTCAGGAAGACGAGCCAGGCGTAGGCGCGGCGGCCGAGCCGGTCACTGCGGCGCACGTGCGCGGCCAGCAACGCCACCAGGGAGGCCAGGTCGACACCGACCGGCACCAACGGGCTCATCTGGCCCAGGCGCATGACGTGGTACCCGTAGCCGTCCAGGCCGTGGAAGGAGATGGCGAAGGTGACCGCGGCGACGCCGGAGGTCAGGATGACGAGCGTGACCAGCGCGATGCGGTTGCGGTTCATCGGGTGTCCCCGCCCCGGCCGGGCGCCCAGCCTTCGACGCCGGGAGGCAGGGGGGCGCCGGTCTGCGGGTCCTCCCGGTCAGCGTTGGCGGCCGGGCGGTGATCCCGGTGTTCTTCGCTGCGTACACGTTGCTCGTCGCGTAGGTGGGCGAGCAACGCCTCGACGCGCACTGCCCGCTCAACGCTGTCGTGGCGCAGCTCGGCCATCAGCCGCCGCCGCTGGTGGTAGAGCTCTACCAGCACCGCGTCGATGCTGGCGACGGCCTGGTGGCCGCCGCGGATGCGCTCAGGCTCCTCGCCGCGCCAGACGTGTAGCTGGTTGTGGGCGTTGACCACGAGGGCCAGCGCGTGGTCCAGCTCGGCGCGCTCGCGCCCGGCTGGGCTGGGTGGGATGGTGTTCATGGGGCGGACCTCGATTCCGCTCAAGGGTCCTGGTCGGCGTTTGACCCGCTGGCCGGGACCCGCTCTGTAGGTGTCGCACCCTGTGTGTCCTAAAGCTGTGTTGATTGGAGACGCCATCGCCCGGTACTGGATCCAGCGCGGCTACGACGTCTTGCACCCGATCGGGTGGGACGCCTTCGGCCTGCCGGCCGAGAACGCCGCGATCCGCCGGGGTGCCGACCCGGCGGCGTGGACGTACGAGAACATCGAGACCCAGGCCGAGACGCTGCGCCGGTACGCGATCGCCTTCGACTGGCCGCGACGGCTGCATACCTGCGATCCGGCGTACTACCGGTGGAACCAGTGGCTGTTCCTGCGCATGTACGACAAGGGTCTGGCGTACCGGGCGACCGCGCCGGTGAACTGGTGCGCGTCGTGCGCCACCGTGCTGGCCAACGAGCAGGTGCTGCCCGGCGGCCGGTGCGAGCGCTGCGACACGCCGGTCATCCAGCGGACGCTGACCCAGTGGCTGCTGCGGATCACGGCGTACGCCGACCGCCTGGTCGACGACCTGGCGCTGCTGGTGGACGGCTGGCCGGCGCACGTGCTGACGATGCAGCGCAACTGGGTCGGCCGGCGCGAGGGCGGGTACCGCCTGCACGACTGGTTGGTCAGCCGGCAGCGGTACTGGGGCACCCCGATCCCGATCATCTACTGTGGAGCCTGCGGGACGGTACCCGTGCCCGAGGCCGACCTGCCGGTGGTGCTGCCGGCCCGCGACGCGGTCGACGAGTGGGCAAGGGTGCCGTGCCCGCGGTGCGGGCAGCCGGCCCGCCGCGAGACCGACACGATGGACACCTTCGTCGACTCGTCCTGGTACTTCCTGCGGTACTGTTCACCGTCCTATGTGGATGGACCGTTCGACCCGGCAGCGGTGCGCCGCTGGTGCCCGGTGGACCAGTACGTCGGCGGGGTCGAGCACGCCACCGGTCACCTGCTGTACGCGCGGTTCGTCACCAAGGTCCTGTACGACCTGGGCCTGGTCGACTTCGTCGAGCCGTTCCGCCGGCTGCTGACCCAGGGCCAGGTCACGATGAACGGTGCCGCGATGTCGAAGTCGCGCGGCAACACGGTGGCGCTGGGCGAGCAGATCGACCGGTACGGCGTTGACGCGGTCCGCGTCACGATGCTGTTCGCCGGGCCACCGGACGACGACATCGACTGGGCGGAGGTCAACCCGGCTGGGGCGGCTCGTTTCCTGACCCGGGCCCTGCGCCTGGCGACGGTCGTCGGCGTCGCCGACCCGGCGGGCCGGCCCGACGAGAGCCTGCGCCGGACCACCCGACGGGCGATCGCGGAGGTGACCGATCTGGTCGAGGGGTACCGGTTCAACGTGGCGATCGCCCGGCTGATGGGCCTGGTGGAGGCCGCGACCCGGGCCGCAGCCCGGAGCGCAGGCCGGAGCGCCGCCCGGGCCGAGCCAGCCGATCCCGCGGTACGCCAGGCCGCCGAGTTTGCCGCGATCGCGCTGTCGCTGTTCGCTCCCTACATCGCCGAGGAGATGTGGAGCCGCCTGGGCCACCCGCCGAGCGTGGCGCGCGCCGGATGGCCGGTGCCCGACCGGTCACCGGCCGACGACGAGGTCGAATGCGTCGTGCAGGTGGACGGGCGGCGGCGCGCGACGCTGCGCGTACGCCCGACCATCGACGCGGCGGACCTGGAGCGGGCCGCGCTGGCCGACCCGCGGGTGCATGGGGCCATCGGAGACCGGACGGTACGCCGCCTGGTCGTCAAGCCGCCGCGCGTGGTCAACGTCGTTCTGGGCAGGCCGGGCTCGACCAGCCTGGACCAGGAACCAAAATACCGGTCAGACGTCGCTGAATCGTCCGAACGGACATTGCCATGACACACCGGTCCTAATAGCGTTCGAGCCTGCTCGATGTGGATGGATGTCTCTGTCGAGCGATCACCGGCGTCAACGGGGGAGGACCGATGCGTCGCGGCCGGATAGCCCTTGTGACGGTCGCGGTGCAAGCCGCGCTGCTGGCGGCCGCCGTTCCGCCGCTCGGCCAGGTGCACGCGGCCGCCGCCGGTCCGGCGCGCACGGGTCCCGCGGTCCAGCCCACCGAGCAGCCCACCGAGGCCGCCGCGCTGGCGATGGCGCGGCAGACCGGCGTACGGGTAGCGGTGACCTCGCTGCGCACCGAGACCGAGGACGTCTACGCGAACCCCAGCGGCACCTTCACGATGGAGCAGCACGCCCTGCCGGTCCGGGTACGCCAGGGCGCCCGGTGGGTGCCCGTGGACACCACCTTGCGAGCACGCCCCGACGGCAGCATCCGGCCGGTCGCGGCGGCTGTGCCGATCGCGTTCTCCGGTGGCGGCGCCGCGCCGCTGGCCCGAATCGCCTGGCGCGGCAGCGAGCTCTCGCTGGGCTGGCCGGGCGCGCTGCCAGCCCCGGTCCTGTCCGGCGACACCGCCACGTACCCCGGCATCCTGCCCGACGTGGACCTGGTGGTCACCGCCGACGTGCTCGGCTTCTCCGAGGTGCTGGTCGTCAAGACGCCGGCCGCGGCCCGCCACCCGAGCCTGCGGGCGCTCCGCTTCACCACCCGGTCCGTCGGCTTGACCCGCAGCATCGACGCGGCGGGCAACGTCGACGCGGTTGACGGCTCCGGTACGAGCCTCTTCCATGCGGGTACGCCGGTGATGTGGGACAGCTCGGGCGGTGCCGGGGCGCGGGGCTTCGGCGACGCGGCAACCGAGACCCGGCATGCGGCGATGCGTGCGACGGCCGACACCGACGGCATCGCCATCGTGCCCGATGAAGCCATGCTGGCCGACCCGGCGACGCAGTTCCCGGTCTACCTCGACCCGAGCGTGCACTTCTCGGGCGGCCGCTTGGCGTGGACCTCGGTATGGAAGGCCTATCCGAACAGCTCGTACTACAACAGCTCGGACATCGCCCGGGTGGGCCACGAGAACGACACCGGGATGACCAACCGGTCGTTCTTCCGGATGAACACCACCACCGTGCGGGGCAAGCACATCATCAGCGGCACGTTCCGCACCTTCGAGACGCACTCGTGGTCCTGCTCGGCCCGGCAGGTCGAGGTGTGGCGTACCGGTGCCATCGGATCCGGCACGACCTGGAACAACCAGCCGGCGTGGTCGGCGAATCTGCAAACCCTCAACGTCGCCAAGGGCTACAGCACCTCGTGCCCGGACGGCACGGTCGACTTCAACGTCACGGCCGGCGTGGTGACCGCCGCGGCCAACAACTGGGCCGACCTGACCCTGGGCCTGAAGGCCACCAGCGAGACCGACACGTACGCCTGGAAGAAGTTCCGGAACAACCCCACGCTGGAAGTCGAGTACAACTCCGTTCCGTCGGTGCCCACCAACCTCTCGACCGACCCGGGCCTGCCCTGCGTGACCGGCTCTAGCCGGCCGGTCATCGGTACGGCCACGCCGACGATCCGGGCGAAGATCTCCGACGTCGACAGTGGACAGCTCGTCGGCGCCCGGTTCGAGTGGTGGGTCACCGGCGGGTCGAAGATCGGCGAGAGGGCGACCACGAAGCTGGCCTCCGGCTCCATCCACCAGGCGACCATTCCGGCCGGCGCATTCGTCTCCGGCGGCACGTACTCGTGGCGGGTACGCGCCGAGGACGGCACCGATGTCAGTGGCTGGGCGGGGTGGTGCGAGCTGACCGTGGACCTGAACCCGCCGGTGAGCGCGCCGGTCGTCACGTCCACGACATATCCGGAGACACCGCCCGGCGCTGAACCTATCTACCGCGGCGCGGTCGGGATCGCCGGGTCGTTCACGCTGTCGCCGGGGGCCGGGGACACCGATGTCGCCGCCTACGTGTACGGCCTCAACCAGTTCCCGCCCACGACCGTGGTCACCGGAAGCGGCACCCCGAAGACCGCGACGATCACGCTGACGCCAACCGTCGACCAGCTCAACACGCTCTACGTGCGCAGCCGGGACGGCGTGGGCAACCTCGGGCCGATCTACGGCTACCAGTTCTACGTGCGACCGGTGACGATGCCGGTCGGGCACTGGCCGCTGGACGAGACCACCGGAACGTCGGCGGCCGACGCGTCCGGCTCCAACCAGACTGCGACCGCGACGGGTGGCGTCTCCTGGACGGCCGGACGGATCGGCGGTGGGGCCCGGTTCAGCGGCAGCGATGGCGTACTGGGTACGGCGCAGCCGGTGCTGCGCACCGACATGAGCTTCTCGGTGTCCGCCTGGGTCCGCCTGACTGGCGCGTCCGCCTTCTTCTCGGCGGTCACCCAGGACGGTGTCCGCAACAGCGGGTTCTACCTGCGCTACGAGGGTGACCTCGACCGCTGGGGCTTCGGCATGGTCACCACGGACAACGACACCGAGGTGCTGCACCGGGCGGTCTCCACCGGCCCGCCGCGCTACAACGTGTGGACGCACCTGCTCGGCGTCTACGACCAGACCGCGGGAGAGCTCCGCCTCTACGTGGACGGGGTGCTGCAGGGCACTGCCGCGCACACCAACGCCTGGAACGCCACGGGCGGCCTGCAGATCGGCCGCGGCAAGTGGCGCGGGTTCCTGCTCGACTACTGGTCCGGTGACATCGACGATGTCCGTACCTACCAGGGCGTCGTCCCCGCCGAGACGATCGCTGAGCTGGCGCACCCGCCGGCCGTACTCCTGGGTCACTGGCGCCTGGACGAGACGTCAGGCACCGTGGCGGCCGACTCGTCCGGCGCCGGCCGGTCGGCGACCGTAGGCGCCGGCTGCACCTGGGCGCCGGGTTGGTTCGGCGGGTCGCTCGCGGCCGATGGCGCCTGCAACGCCGCGACCGGCACCCCGGTGGTACGCACCGACCAGAGCTTCACCGTGGCGGCCTGGCTGCGGTTCACTGGGGCCACCGAGTGGACCCTCTATACGGCGGTCAGCCAGGAAGGCACGCTGAACAGCGGCTTCCTGTTGCAGTACATGACCGGCGAGAACCAGTGGGGCTTCTCGATGCCCACCAGCGACTCCGGTAGCGAGACATACGTGACCGCCCGGTCGCCCGAACCGGTCGTGCTCGACGTATGGACGCACGTGGCTGGCGTGTACGACGCGTCGGCCGGGCAGCTGCGACTGTACGTCGACGGCCTGCTGGTCTCGATCGTCAGCCACAGCAACGCCTGGCACGCCGACGGCAGCCTGCAGATCGGCCGAGCGAGGTGGCACGGGTTCCTGGGCGACTGGTGGCGCGGCGGCATCGACGACGTACAGGTCTTCCAGGGTGCGTTGACCGACGACGAGGTCTACCAGCTGACCATCCAGTGAGCGGACGCTAGGCGCCTGCACCGCGTAGCCGGTCACGAGCCTCCTGCTGGCCCAGCGCCTCCAGCGTCTGCGCCAGCCCGGTCAGATTGTCAGCAGAGGCTACCGCCTTGTCCACGACGGCGGGCAGCGTCATGGCCAGCCACCCTTCGTCGAGTGTGCGGAGCAGATCCAAGGCGAGCACCGCTTCGGCGCCGCCGCGGGCGGCGGCCGTCACCACGTCCTCGACGTGGTCCATCGTGTGTGTTTCCGGCAGGAAGGCCAGCAGTCGCAACGCCGACCTCGCGGCGCGCCCGGTCCGCAGCGCCTCCCGAAGGCAAGGGGAGAAGTCGATGCTCAGCAGGTCACGGCGCGCAGTCCAGAAGCTCTCCTGCGCTACGACGAACTCGCCGAACTGCGCGTCCGGATCAGTCGTCATCGGCGATCTCCCGGACGTTTGGATCCGAAGACTCGCGGGCGCGGTCCAGGACCGCGCGTAGTAGGTCCGGTCGGCCCAGCTCACGCAACAGGCCCACCAGCCCGCCGAAGTCCTCGGCCGAAGGCGGCTGGGCCGTTGTAATGTCAGCGACGAGCGCGCCCAGCCCCGCGTCCAAGCGTCCCGCCTCCACACGGTCGAGCAGTGGCCGGATCATGAACCACTCTGTCCCGCCCTCGATCGACAGCCGGAGCAGGACGTCGAGGTTGGCCTCGATCCAGGTCATCGGCAGCGCGTCGAGCAGGTGTACGGCGGCCCGGAACCCGCGCGCGCCAGCCGGGCCCCGCCCTTGCAGCGAGGCCCGGACGACGCTCAGGTCCGTGTTCAGCAGGGCCCGGCGGACGGCTACGTACTCCTGCTCGGCTGCGACGTAGCGGTGCCACCGGGCCGTGCAGTCCTGGCTATTAGCCTCCCTTGACGGGGAAGTTCTCGAGCGGCCCAAGATTCTCCCATCCATCGAGTCCGCGGAAGTCTCCCCGGAAGTCGCTCGGGCTCACCGCCGTCGTCGGGTAGAACGTGTGGTGACCGAGCGGGCCCGGGCCGCCAGCGTCAGTCCCGTCTGCGACGACCTTCATGCCGGCCGGCAACGTCGTCCCAGCAGGGAGCCTATACAAGTGCGTGTTGCTGGAGTTGCGCGGGACACCGCTCGGGCTCGTGTTGGTGGATATGCCAAGCGGCCACCCGTCCTCGCCCCGCGCCCCCGGCACGACCTTGCCGTCGCCGTCTAGCTCGTACTCCTTGCCATTTCGCCACGCCGGTTCAGGGCGCTTCTTGCTGCCACTGACGTAGAGGTCGTGTCCGGTCACGCTGACGCCCTCGCCGCCGTCGCCGCAGTTATGGACCAGCGCCGGCTGACCCGCCGCGACGACGTAGTACGTGTGGACGTTCGCGACCGTGAGGTCGTGCATCTCCTTGACGTCGGTGTAGTTGCGCACGGAGAGCAGCGCGAGTGACCCGCCGTCCGGGGCGACCAACGTCGACCGGCTGGCCGTCAAGTCCTTCGCGTCGACCCACGCCTTCCGGCTCGCGTCCCAGAACGGGTGGTGCTGGGTCGTGTGGAGCACCTCGGTCTCGCCGCGCCGGTTGCGCACCACCAGGTCAGTCAGGTCGGTGTCCCGGTTCAGATGCAGCGCGACGACCGTCTGGGGCGTGGTCTGCCCGGTCCGGGGGTCGGTCGCCTTCACCCGGTCACCGATCTTGACGTTCGCGATAGCTACGGTTGCGCCGCTGGCCAGCAGTACCTTGGTCTTCCGATCGAAGCTGTGGGTGCAGCCGGAGGGGCTCCGCCCTCGGTAGACACCGCCGAGCGCGGCACTGATGCCGGCGCTCACGGCAACGCCGCGCAGGTTCACCTTGCCGGTGGTACCGAGCTGGTAGGCAGCGTCGCCGACGCCGCCCGACACGGCGCCGGAAAGCATCCGGCCGCCAACCGACCCGGCGAGCTTGCCCATCTTCCCGGCGACGAAACCGGCAGCCTTGCCGCCGATCGCACCGCTGGCGCCGCCCGCGAGCCCTTGGATCGCGCCGGTACCCAGAGACTGGAAGGCGTCACCCCAGTTATGGATGTTGCCCTGCGCGGCATCCTTGGCCAGGTTGATGATCGCGGCAGTGCCGACCATGCAGGCGACCGCGCCGGCGCCGGCCGTGGCCGCCGTACAGGCGATGCCGGCCAGGATCGCGCCGCCAATGGCGACCGCCTCGATGATGGCGTTCTTGTGGTCCTTCACCCACTTCTCGGTCGCGTTGTACGCGTCCTTGACCTTGTGGGCGACGTGTTTCACCACTCGTGCGGTCCTCGCGACGACCACCTTGCCGGCTTGCTTGACCCGGTGGTACGCCTTCTTGATCGCCTTCCTGACGGTATGAACCTTGTGCGCCACCCACTTCCTTGCCTTGTGGTAGGCATGCTTCACCCACCGATGGGCAGCGTGGTAGGCATGCTTCACCCACCGCGTGGCGGCGTGGTACCTGTGCTTCACCCACCGCTTCGCCGCGTGGTAGGTGTGGTTCGCCCATCGCCTCACCTTGTGGTACGCGTGGCTGACCTTCTTCTGCACGGCCCGGTACGCGTGGCTGACCGTCTTCTTCGCGGCGTGGTAGGTGCGCGCGGCGTAGTGGTACGCGTAGGACGTGTACGAGCGCGCATAGCTGTAGGCGTAGCTGTAGCTGTACGAGACGAAGGACGTCGTGGCGTGCCACGCCGAGGACACCTTCGAGACGGCCTTCTTGCACCAGCCGCAGCTCGGCCAGTGCCCGGTCGGGTCGGTCTCGGTCAGCGGGTTGTCGTCGGCGTAGGCGAACCGGTTGGCGTCGACCGAGTCCGGCACCGGGTCGAGGTCTACCGAGTCGCGCGTGTCGAACTGCCCGGTGAGCGTGTTGTACCAGCGGTTCCACATGTTGACCCGGCCGGTGCTGAAGTCGGTCCACGACGACTGGTAGCCGAGGTTGCCGAGCATCCCGTTGGTGGCCACGATCCGGCCGAGCGGGTCGTAGGTGGTCGAGCCGGTGAGCGCCGTGCCGGTCGCGGTGAGCAGCCCGACCACGTCGGTGTGCTGGTCGGTCCAGGCGTGCGTCTGCGACGCGCCGGCGGCGACCCCGACCAGGTCGTCGTCCTCGTCCCGGGTGTACTTCGCCGCTCCGTCGGCGGCCAGCGTGTTGCCCAGGCCGCTGTACGCGAAACCGGTGCGCAGCAACCGGCCCAGCGCGTCGTACGTGTAGTTCTGCGTACCGCTGGCCGCGTCCTGGCGGATGACCTGTCCGAACGCGTCGGTCTGGGTGAGGTACGTCGCCGACCCGCTTGTCGCCGAGGACAGCGTGCCGCGCGGAGTGTACCCAAAGGACGTGCCGTCGCCGGTAAGCAGCTGGTTGCGCTGGTCGTAGCTGAAGGTCTTGCTGCCGACCGAGGTCCGGTTGCCGGACTTGTCATAGGTGTAGTTGGTGTTCGTGGTGCCGTCGTACCAGAGGATCAGCCGGTCCGCCCGGTCGTAGGAGTACGTGTTGGCGCTGGAGCCGGCGAAGCCCGTCGTGGTCTTCGACGTCTCGTTGCCGTTGGAGTCGTACCCATAAGTGATCTTCGCGATGGAGGTGCCGGCGGGGGTACGCAGGTCGTCACTGACCAGCCGGTGCCGCGAGTCGTAGCCCACGGTCCGCGCGTTGCCGGTGGACCCGTAGGTGACCGACGACACCAGCGAGAGCGGGTTGTAGCCGTACCCGAGCTGCACCCCGGTGGTCGGGTTGACCACAGTGGACACCCGGCCGGCGGTGTCGTACGTGTAGCTGGTCGGGCCCGCGGCGTCGGCGCGCGAGGTCATCGACCCGTCGGCGTTGTATGCGAACGTCGCGTCGCCCGAGGGTCCGGCGGTGGACAGCAGCAGGTTCCGGTCGTCGTAGGCGAACGTGTTGGTGCCGCCGGGTGCGGACGCGGAAACCAGCCGGCCGCCCAGGTCGTAGTCGAAGGTGCGGTCCGCGGTCGCGACCTCCGCGCCGGCACCGACCTGCCGGGTCAGGTTGCCCATGACGTCGTAGGTGTTGGTGACGCTCACCCCGCCCGGCGAGGTTTGCGAGGCGACCTGCCCGACCGCGTTGTAGGACACGGTGAAGGTGCGGTCGGCCAGGTTGGGGTAGGCCGGTGTGGCGGGTTCGATCTTCGACTCGGGTAGGCCCCAGCTGTTGTACGTGGTGAGGAATGCGTTGCCGCGCCCGTCGGTGAACCGCGTCCGGTTGCCCGACACGTCGTACCCGAACGACGTGGTGATCGACTGGGTGGCGCTGACCGGCTGCGTCTCGCTGACCACCATGCCGGTGCTGTCGTAGGCGAACGTGATCCGGGTGGTCCGGGCGTCCGTGGCGGCCGTCACGTTGTTGGCCGCGTCGTACTCGGTCGACTGCGTGGCGAGCAGCACCCCGGCCGCGTCGTACGTCCTCGTGGCGATGTCCCGGCCGGCCATGTCGTAGGTGATGGTCGTGTACGTGCCGTCGACGAGCGTGGTGCGCACCGGCCGGCCGGCGCCGTCGTAGGCGTAGCTGGTGACCGCGTTCGCGCCGTCGGTCGAGGTCAGCGTTTCGCCAGCCGCGTTGTACGTCGCCTTCGTGACGATGTCGCCGGGCGAACGCGTCTCGGACAGCCAGCCGCCGGGCCCGTACGTGTACCTCGTGGTGTGGCTGGTGCCGGTCTGGCGGACCGCCTGCGTGCTGGTCACCTGCCGGCCGAGGAAGTCGTATGTCGCCGAGGCCGTCGCGCCGTTCGGGTCGGTCACCGACAGCTGGTCGCCGAGCAGGTCGTAGGTGTACCTGGTGACGCCGAGGTTCGGCGCGGTCGCCTTGGCGAGGCGCCCCAGCTGGTCGTAGACGTACGTCGTGGTCCGGCCCAACGCGTCAGTCGAGGAGACGAGCTGGCCGTTGTCGTCGTATGTCGCCGTGGTTTCCGGCGTGATGGGTGTGGAGCTGCCGGGCGGGGTGTAGCTCGGCAGCCGGGTCGAGACGACCCGGCCGGCCGCGTCGTAGCCGGCGACCGTGACGTTTCCGTTCGGGTCCTTCGCCTCCACGTGCTCGCCGAAGGTGTTGTATCCGGCGAAGGTGACCGGCCGGGTCGCTACCGGGGCGCCGCCGCCGGTCTCGGCCTGCACCGCCGGCGAGACCGTGACGACCCGCTCGCCGTCCTCGTCGTACTCGTAGCTCGTGGCCTGGCCAAGAGGGTCGATCGAGGACTCCACCAGGCCGTCCTGGTCGCGGACCCAGCTGGTCCGGATCACACCGGCGCCGGCGGCCGGCGCGGTGCCGCCGTAGACGCCGCTGATCTCGGCGGCGGTCAGCACGCGGGAGTACGCCTGGACGTCGCTGACCGAGCCGGCGAAGTAGTCGCCGAGGAAGCCGTGCCACTTGACCCGGCCGATGGCCAGCGGCCCGGTCGCGGTCCACGGTACGAATCCCGCCGGCAGCGCCTGGGTGGCCGCCAGCGCGCCGTTGAGATAGAGCCGCATCTGGCCGGCCGCCGCGTCGAACACGCCCGCCACGTGGGTCCACGTGTTGAGCTGCGCCGGCTGTGGTGACCGGACGTACGTCCCGCCACTGGTCGGGTCGTCGGTGTCCGACATGGACATCGCCCAGGTGCCGGACGCCAGGCTGTCAACCTTGAGGTTGAAGCTGCTCTCGGTGCGGCCCTCCTGCGTCAGGACGGACCGGTTCGTCGAGCTGTCCGTCGGGTAGACCCATGCCGCGAAGGTGAAGCTGCGCGCGGTGTCGACCACCGGGCCGGTGGTCGTGATCACCGAGTTGGTGCCGTTGAACGCCGCGGCGCCGCCGTGGTCGGTCGTCCAGGTCACGTTGGTCGCCGTGGCCGGGCTGTTGCCCCCGGAGTCACGCGCCGTCTGGGCGCCCGACGGCTCGGCGAGCCGCCAGCGGGCCAGCGGTGCGAGACCACCATTGTGGACGGCGTGGGCGAGCGGCCGACCCAGCTTGTCGAAGAGCGTCTCCTCGCGGGCCACCGTGCCGCTCGAGTCGGACATCGTCCGGGACACCACGTCGTCGTCGCGGGAGTACTCCAGCGTCGTCGTCCGGCCCAGGCCGTCCGGGTCCAGAGTGGACGAGACCGTACGGTCGGCCGCGTCCACGGTGTAGGTCACCGTCGTGGCGCCGTTGTTGGTGAGCTGCCTGACCAGGTTGCCGGCCGCGTCGTACGAGTCCTGCTCGGTGGTGAACGTCGCGCCCGAGGTCGGGTCGCGGCGGACCACCGTGGCGGTCAGCTCGTTGTCGGTGTACGTGTACGACGCGACCCAGCCCATCGCATCGGTGACGGAGGCGAGCCGCCCGGCCGGGTCGTACGCCTTCGACGTGACCACGAGGTCCGTGGGCGCGGAAGGGGCGTTCGGGTCGCCGGTGTAACCGACCACAGTGGACGTCAGCAGGTTACCTTCGGCGTCGTAGGTGGACGTGGTGATCCCGCCGTCAACCTCGGTCTCCTTCACCACGTTGCCGTACACGTCGTACTCGTAGCGGGACACCTTGCCGGCCGGGTCGGTGACCGTGTCCTGCTGGCCATGCGTGTTGTACGTGGCGGACTCCGTCCGCGCCGCGTCGCCGCCCGTCGTGTCGGAGACCGTCTGGGAGGTCACTTGACCGTCCACGTTGTACACGGTCGTGGTGACCGCGGTGTGCGCCGCGCCGGTGACCCGGTTCGTGGTGGCCGGGTCGGTTTGTGACACAACCCGCCCGAGGCCGTCGTAGGCGTACTGGGTGGTGAGCCCGGCGGGGAAGGTGTCGGTGGTCTCGGTCTCGCTGAGCACCCGGCCCAGCCCGTCGTAGGTGAACCGGGTGACCTTGCCGGCCGGGTCGGTCACCGAGGCGACCTCGCCGCTGCGGTAGTAGACGACCGACTGCTTGTCCCCGCTCGGCGTGGTGACCGTCATCGGCAGGCCTGGCGGCGCGAGCCCGCCGTCGGCCGCGGCCACCGTGGTGCCGTCGGTGTACGCGGTCGCGGTGACCCGCCCGAGCGGATCGGTGATCGCGGTCCGGTTGCCCTTCACGTCGTAGGTGTAGCTCGTCAGGTACGTGTTGTCGGTGGCCGACGCGGAGCGCCCGTCGCGCATGGTCAGCATCACGTCGTTGCGCGGGTCGGGCGTGAGCACCTTCGTCGTCGCGTCGGGGTAGTACGTGTAGTACACAGTGGAGCATCGGTTCGCCGAGCGGTCCTGGCACGTGGTCTGCGAGACCACGTTGCCGCGCACGTCGTGCTCGCTTGTCGTCACGTTGCCGTTCGGGTCGGTGATGGTACGCAGGAACCCGCCCACGTCGTACCCGTACTGCGTCTTGTTGCCCAGCGCGTCGGTCTCGGCGATCTCCCGGCCGGTCGCCACGTCGTACACGTGGGTGATGGTCTTGTTGCCCGGGTCGGTCACGACGATGGTCCGTACCGGCGCGCCGGAGGACTTCTCCCGCGCCGCGAACTGCGCGGCCACCTGCGCGTTGGACAGCTGGGCGCGGTAGTACGCCACCTCGCCGATCTGGCCCGGGAAGTAGCCGACCGCGGCGGCCGAGTGCGCCGGCCACGAACCGCTCCACTTGCCCGCACCGACGTACGCGTACTGGGCGCTCGTCGCGACCAGCGGCGCGCTGACCGGCGGCGCGACCGGGACGCCGTCCAGGTAGAGCGACTGCGAGCCGGTACTGGCGGCGAGCGCGACATGGTGCCAGTTGCCGTCGTTCACCCGGCCGGGCGACGTGATGATCTTGCTGAGGTCGCCGACCCAGTACGTGCCGCGCAGCTTGCCGTCGGTGCCCACGTAGAGCGCCGGCACCCAGCTGGTGGTGACGGTCGGATCGGTGACCGGGCCGTTCTGGTATCCAAAGAGGACACCGCCGGCGGTGTTGTTGGCCGGCATCTTGAACCACATGCTGATCGACGCCGGCCCGGTGGTCGGCACGTCCTGGGTGGGCAGCCGGAGGTACGACGACGTGCCGTTGAAGCTCGCCACCGTGGCATCGCCCAGCGGGCCGCCGGTCACCCCGAGCGTCACGCTGCTGTAGGTGGCCGTGTTGCCGTTCACCTCGTTGATCGCGTCGATCGTGCCGGTCTCGGAGAGCCGCCAGTAGTCGACAGGACCGGCGGCGAGGGCCGCGCCGGCGTACACCTGGCTGGACCCGGACACGGTCGGCGCGGCGATCCGCCAGACCCCGCCGTTGCTGTCGGTCACCTGGGTCACCGACCCGGTCTTCGGGTCGTACGCGATCGTCGCCGACGGGTTGCCCGACGGCCGCACGATCGACGTCAGCGGATGCGCGGTCGCCCGTCCGGTGTTGTGCACGGCGGTGACGTTCGCGGCGGTCAACGGCCGGTCGAAGAACCCCACCTCGCCGATCGTCCCGTTGAAGAACGTGGCGTACCCGGTGTTGCCGGACTGCTGGTAATGCGACTCGTCCGGCCAGCCGCCACCGATGAAGCCGGCGCCGATGTACATGTTCGCCGCGCTCGCCGCGTTGACCATCTGGATCAGCCCGGTCTTGCTGCCGACGAGGGCGCCGTCGAGGTAGAGCGACTGCGTGTTGCCGGCCGCGGAGAGCACGACGTGGTGCCAGTTCCCGTCGGTCACCGAGCCGGCGCTCGCCATGGGCGCGACGCCGCCGGCGTACCAGAACTCGCCGTACAGCTTGCCGCTGGCGCCCACGTAGAGCGCGGGGGTGTAGTTGCCAGGCGTGGTCGGGTTGGAGATCGGGTCGGCCTGGTAGCTGAACAGCACGCCGTTCGGGGCCGTCGTCTTGAACCACAGGCTGATGGCCTGGTAGCTGCCGTTCGTGACCAGCTTCGAGGGCACCTGCACGCGGGAGGACGTGCCGTTGAACCCGCTGGCGGTGGCCGTCGAGCCCGGCAGCGGTCCGGGCTGCCCCAGGGTGACATTGGTGTACCGGCCGTTGTCGGTGCCGCTGTTGTCCAGCACCGCACTGGTGGCCGCGGTACCGGACGCGTCGCCGAGACGCCAGTACGAGCGGGGGCCGGCGTTGTCCACCGCGCTGGGGTGTCGCGATGCCGTCCCGTACCCGTAGCTGGTGCACGCGGTCGACGACGTCGGCGGGCAGACCTTCGTCAACAGGTCGCCGGAGTAGGTGTAGGTCCAGGTGAGCGCGCTCGCCGGATCGCCCGCGGAGACCGGGTCGGTGACCACCGTCGCCACGTGCGGCACGGTCGCGCCGGCCGGCGTGCTCCAGGTCAGCGTGAGGGCCCGGCCGGACGCCGAGGTGATTTTCGTGGGCCGGCCGGCGTCGTAGGTCAGCGTGGCGGTGCGCCCCTGCGCGTCCGCGATCGATGCCAGGCCGAACTGTCCGGGCACGCCGGTCGCCGCCGTGAACGTGTACGTCGTGCCGTCCTTGTCGACCAGCCGGTAGCCGCCGGTCACCGAGGCGAACGTGGCGAACCGGCCGGACGGCGAGGCGAACGTACCGTCGGCGTTGCGGCCGAACGCGATCTCCTGCCCGCCCGGATACGTGGCCACGGCGGTCTGCAACGCGCCCGCCACGTCCTTCTGCTCGGTCACCTTGGCGTCGAAGACGCTCGACCAGCCCGCGCCGAACGCGAGCCCGACGCGTGGGTCCTGGCTGTTGTAGGCCCGCTCGACCGACAGGGCCGGCCCGACCGCCATCACCGTCGCGTCCGTGGCGGTCGTCGTGTAGTTGCCGACGCTGGGCTCGAACCCGCGCCCGTCGTTCTGTGCCAGCCCCGACGTGATCAGCGGCTGGGGCACCGGCGTGGCCAGCGAGTTCAACCGCTGCGAGGTGCTCAGCAGCGCGGCGCCGTCCTTGGCGCCGACGGTCCAGGAGTACGTCTGTCCCCAGACAAGCTTGCCAGCCGGCACGACCCACGTCCGGGACGTGATCCAGCCGGAGTCGGCGATCTTCGTGCCGGCGCTGTTGTAGACCAGGAAGTCGTAGGTCATCGTGCCCGGCGAGGCGTCCGGGTCGTGCGCGGCCACGAGCAGCTCAGGCGTGAGCGTCGGCGAGGCGTAGCCGGCGGGCGGATACTGCGCATCCACCTGCGGCGGCACGGCCGTCATGATGGTGAAGTCGGTGGTGGTCAAGTCGGTGGTGGTGATGTCACCCGTCAGGGCCGGAGTCGTCGTCTGCGACACCTTCGGCGCCTGCGGGGAGTACGGGGCGAGCGCGCCGATGCCTTTGCCGGGCGGCCGTCCGGCACCGCCGTCCGCCGTGGTGGCGTCGGTGGGCACGTAGTGGCGCTTGCCGGCGGCCGTACCCGACGGTTGCCGTGGTACGCCGGGCACGTCCGGCCAGACCGGTGCGGCGGAGGCGGCCGTCGGGCGCAGCCAGGACCACAGCCATGACACCGGAAAGCCGCCGGCACCAGGGGGCGTGCCCGCCGGAAGAGCGACGGTCAATCCGAAGACCAGCGTGGTGCCTACTGCGATGTGGCGTATGTATCGCGACGCGCGTACAACCGAACCCCGTGATCCCCGCATCTTCGGTCGCCTCTCCAGCGATATTCAAGAATGCTTCGAAGCATCGTGGACCGACCCGGGTGGCCTCCGCAATAGCCAGTTCTTGCGCGAGGTGTCGCGGGGTGGTTAGCGCTGCCGAGAGGCGGCCACCGCGGCGGCGGTGACCAGGCGGTACGCCGATCCGCGCAGGTCTGTGGCGTCCACAGCGGATACGTTCGCCACTGGTGTCCGTGGATTGACCACGTAGAACCTGGTATGCGGAAAGATATGGGCTTTCGCCTGAACCGCCTCGACCGGAGCCGCACCCGCGGCGAATACCATGTCGCACTGCCCCTGCGCAAGGCTCGCCAGGAACGTGGCCGCGTTCGCGCCAGTCTGCTCACCCGCGACGGAAAGGTACTGCGACCTGACCCGGGCGGCCTCCGCGGCCTCCTGGATCCCGGCCCACATCGGCTGCGCCTCCGGCCCGCGGACGCCCCGCTCGTCGGTCAGCAGGCACACGGTGAACTCCCGGTACTGCCGGGCGAGCGGTTGGTCCGCCGCCGGCTTCCGGGACGGCCAGAGCCACCACACCAGCAGCGCGATGACCACAATGGACACCGCCGTCGCCGCCGCCACCAACCGCTTTGTGGGCGCCGTCACCATGGCAGGCAGCATAGCCCGTCATCGACCGGGGAGGTCGCCGCCGAGGTTGGGTCTCGGCGGTACCCGCTGACCGCTCCACGGAACGGTAATTTCACTCCGGAAACAAAGACCACCTACACTCGGCGCACGGCGGCGGCCGGAGCAAGGGCGCGGCCGGAGAAGGTAGGCCATGGAGAAGCGGACGACCGTACGGGACCTGCGGCGTACCAACCGCTCGAGCGTGCTCACGAGGCTGTTCCTGGACGGGCCGCTGAGCCGGCTGGAGCTCGGCCGGCTCACCGGGCTCAGCGGGGGTACGGTCAGCAACGTCACGGCCGAGCTGATCTCCGACGGGCTGGTCGTCGAGGCCGGGCTGGTCGAGTCCGAGGGTGGCCGCCCGCGAGTGCTGCTGAGGGTGGACCCGCGGTTCGGGTACGTGGTGGGCGTCGACGTGGGGGAGACCCGGGTCAAGCTCGAGCTGCTCGACCTGTCCATGCGCCGGCTGTCCACGGTGGACCGGCCGCTGGGCTCATCGCGCCCGGATCCGCGTGCCGTCGCCGACCACATCGCGGCGGGGCTGCGCGAGGCGGTGTCCGCCGCGCAGGTACCGCAGGAGCGGGTGCTCGGCGTGGGCGTCGGCGTCTTCGGCACCGTTGAAGAGGTTCCATCAGCCGCGGTCAGGCGACCGGAACCTGGAGGCACCGAGGTGCTCGTCCATGCCCCGACCGTCGGGTGGGACGCGGTACCGCTGGCCCGGCTCATCCGGGCCGGTACCGGGCTGCCGCTGTTCATCGACAATGGTGCCAAGACCCTCGGTCAGGCCGAGATGTGGTTCGGTGCCGGCAAAGGGGCGCGGCACGCCGTGATCGCGTTGATCGGCTCCGGTGTCGGCGCGGCCGTGGTGACCCACGGCGCCACCTACCGGGGGGCCAGCAGCAGCGCGGGCGAGTGGGGCCACACCACCATCGCGTACGGGGGGCGCCGCTGCCGCTGTGGCGCGCGCGGGTGCCTCGAGGCTTACGTGGGCGCCGAAGGGGTGCTCGACCGGTACCGGCGGGCGCGGGGCGGGCGGGCCGTGCCAGGGCCGGACGAGGAGTCGCAGGTCGCCGCGCTGATCGCGGCTGCGGCCCGGTCGAAGGTCGCTGCCCGCGTCCTTGACGAGACCGCCGGGTACCTCGGCGCCGGCATCGCCAACCTGATCAACCTGTTCAACCCGGAGCGGATCGTGCTGGGCGGCTGGGCCGGTCTCGCGCTCGGATCGCGACTGCTTCCCGAGATCCGCGCGGCCGCGGCCGCACAGGCGCTGGCGCACCCGTACCGCCAGACATCGATCGAGCTGTGCCAGCTGGGCCCGGACGCGGTGGCGGTCGGTGCCGCTACGCTACCGGTGGCAGCGCTGCTCGCCCGTGGCGCACCGGCGCGCATGGACGCCGCCTGACGGCCAGCCCGGCGCGGGGCCGAGGGGCGAGCCGCCGCAGAGGCGAGACCGCTAACCGCGTACTTAATCTTAATTTAAGCCTTATATTGACGAGCGTTCCTGATGGGCATACCGTCCGGTCGATGGCCACGCCATGCGGGGCCAACCCCCGTCATGACCCGCCCGCCCGCCAGAACGGAGTCAGTGATGCGCCTCTTCGGTTCACGCGGTCCCGCCCGCCTTCGACGGGTCGCCACCGCATTGCTCACCACCGCCACCTTCACTGTCCACTAAGGAGCGACGATGCGCCGCATCCGCAGACCCGGCACGCCGGTCGTGCTGGTCGCGCTGCTCGCCTTGGCCGCCGCCGGCGCAGGTACCGCGTCGGCGACCGCTACCGGTACCGCGTCGGTCGTCTTCGCGCCGCGGCCCGCAGCGGTTGGCGCCGCAGCGCTCACCTGGTCCGACGACTTCGACGGCCCGGCCGGCAGCGCACCGGACCCGAGCCGTTGGCGCCACGACATCGGCGGCGGTGGCTGGGGCAACCAGGAGCTGGAGTACTACACGAACAGCACCCGCAATGCCGCGCTCGACGGCAACGGGCAACTGGTCATCACCGCCCGCCGGGAGAACCCGGCCGGGTTCGGTTGCTGGTACGGCTCCTGCCAGTACACCTCGGCCCGCCTGCTGACGGCCGGTACGTTCAGCCAGCAGTACGGGCGTTTCGAGGCACGGATCAAGATTCCACGCGGGCAGGGCATGTGGCCCGCGTTCTGGATGCTTGGCACCAACATCGGCACCGTTGGCTGGCCGAGCAGCGGCGAGATCGACGTGATGGAGAACATCGGCCGGGAGCCGGGCACCATCCACGGCAGCCTGCACGGACCCGGTTACTTCGCCGGGAACTCGCTCACCGGCGGGTACACGCTGGGCGGCGGGCAGGCGTTCGCCGACGCCTTCCACACGTTCACGGTCGACTGGGCGCCCGGCTCGATCGCGTTCTCGGTGGACGGCATCCAGTACCGGCGCTTCACCCCGACCGACACCCGCGGCAACCCGTGGGTCTTCGACCACCCGTTCTTCCTGCTGCTCAACCTGGCCGTGGGCGGCACCTGGCCCGGGTCACCGGACGGCAGCACGTCGTTCCCGCAGCAGATGGTGGTCGACTATGTCCACGTGTTCGCCACCGCTGGCAGCGGAGGCGGCGCCCGCATCGTCGGGTACGGCGGCAAGTGCGTCGACGTGGCCGGCGCCAACACGGCCAACGGAACTCCGATCCAGCTGTGGGACTGCAACGGCACGGCGGCCCAGAGGTGGACCATCGGTAGCGACGGCACGATCCGCGCGCTGGGCAAGTGCATGGACGTCAGCGGTGGCCGCACCGCCAACGGCACGGTGGTCCAGCTATGGGACTGCAACGGTACCGGCGCGCAGCAGTGGCGGTTGACCGCCACATCCGACATCGTCAACCCACAGGCCAACAAGTGCCTGGACGCTACGGGCGTCAGCTCCGCCAACGGCACCCGGCTGCAGATCTGGGACTGCACCGGTGGCGCCAACCAGAAATGGACCGTGTCCTGACGGCACCCGCCGCACCCGGGCGGCCGTGGCCCACATAAAGCTGCGGCCGCCCGGGGAACAAGGCGGTAGCTTGGATGCACGCCCAGGTGGCCGAGCGGCTCGGCGCCGCGCTGTCGCAGACCTGTGGCTTGAGCATCAACGACTTCGAGGTTCTGCTGCGGCTCGACCGGATGCCGTCTCCGGGGCTGCGCCTTGGTGAGCTGAACCCTGCCGTACGGCTGACCCAACCCTCGCTCAGCCGCATGATCGTCCGGTTGGAGCAACCGGGCTGGCTGACCCGCACCGGCGACCCGAACGACCGCCGCGGTGTGCTCGTGGCGCTCACCCCGGCCGGCCGGAGGGTGCTGCAAGGAGCACAGCCATGGCACAGCCAGTCAGGTTCGGCCTCAACGTCGACCCGAACACGGGCGGCACGCGCTCAGCGAGGCGATCGACATCATCCGGGCCAGCTGGGCCGGCCAGCCATTCCATTACGAGGGCAGCTACTACCAGGCCCCCGAGATCAAGCCCGGTCCTCGGCCGGCCCACGACATCGGGCTGTGGCTGGGCGTCGTCGGCCCGCGAGCCGCCAGGCTGGTGGGCGCCAAGGCCGACGGCTGGTCGGTATCCGCCTTCAACGGTCCCGTCGAGCGCTGGGTCGAGACCCTCACCACGCTCTACACCGACTTCCAGATGAGCACGTTCGTCTTCTGGCCCAGCGGTGACCGCGAACGCCAGCCTCACCTGTTCGCCGAGCAGGTGGCGCCCGCCGTCCGGAAAGCGCTGGCCACCTGACTCCTCGGGGTCACGCCCAGCGACGGTACGCGTTCACCGCCAGCGGGGCGAACACCGCAACGATGCCGGCGGTCCAGAGCAGCGACCAGGCGACGGCGCGCCCTGGCGGAGCGTCGAGCAGCAGCGCGCGGACCGCATCCGACAGCTGCGTCACGGGGTTGACCTTCACCCAGGTCTGCAGCCAGCCGGGCAGCTTGCCGGTGGGGACGAAGATGTTGCTGCCGAACGTGAGCGGGAAGACGAGGACCAGGCTCAGCGCCTGCACGGTCTCCGGCGCTCTGGCGATGACCCCGATCAGCGTGGCGATCCAGCTCGTGGCGAACGCGAATGCCAGCATCAGGCCGGCTGCCGAGAGGATGGCGGTCAGGCTGCCGTGCGTACGGAACCCGAGGACGGCGCCGAACGCGAACACCAGCACGATGGACAGCACGTACTTGACCGAGTCGCCGAGGATGTGTCCCACCAGCGGCGCCGAACGCGCGATCGGCAGGCTCCGGAACCGGTCGAAGATGCCGTTGCGGAGATCGGTGTTGAGCGCCAGCGCGCTGCCGATCGTGGCGAACATCAGCGCCTGCACCGCCATCCCGGGGATCACGAACTGGAGGTATGTGCGCCAGTCGCCGGAGACCGCGTTGCCGAACAGGAACACGAACATCAGCACGAACACGATCGGCATGAGCACGATGTCCAGCAGCTGGTCCGGCGTGTGCCGGAACTTGACGAGGTTGCGCCAGGCCAGCGTGATGCTGTGGCGTGCGGCGCGTACCGGGCTCATCGTGTCTCCTCCGCGGTCGCCAGCTGCCCGGTCAGGGCCAGGAACACCTCGTCCAGGCTGGCCAGCCGGACGCCCATCTCGGCCACTTCGATCCCGGCCGTCTCCAGGCGGCCGGCCAGCGCCGCCAGGACCGTGCGCGCCGAGGTGCCGGCGGGCAACGCGGCTGAGACGAGGCTGCCGTCGCGGTCGCCTGCCGGCGTCGCCCCGGTGACGTCGGCGACGATCGCCGCGACGTCGGCGAGCCGGCCGCGGTCAGCGGGGCGTGCCGTGACCGTCTGCCCACCAACCTTCGCCTTCAGCTGCGCGGGCGTACCGGTTTCCACGACTCGACCGTGGTCGAGGACACAGATGCCATGCGACACCTGATCGGCCTCCTCGAGGTACTGCGTGGTCAGCAGCACCGTGGTGCCGTCGGCGACGAGGCCTCGCACGAGGTCCCACACATCACCGCGCGACCTTGGGTCCAACCCCGTGGTCGGCTCGTCGAGGAACAGCACGCTCGGCGTGCCAACCAGGCTCGCGGCCACATCCAGCCGGCGGCGCATACCACCGGAGTACGTCTTGACCAGCCGCCCGCCCGCCTCGGCCAAGCCGAACCGCTCCAGCAGCTCTGTCGCGCGCTGCCCCGCCCGCCGAGCCGGCAGCTCCAGCAGCCGGGCCACCAGCAACAGGTTCTCGTACCCGGTCAGCGCCTCGTCCACCGCCGCGAACTGCCCGGTCAGCCCGATCAGGCGGCGAACCTGCTCCGCCTGGCGTTGTACGTCGAACCCGCCGACCCGCGCCTGGCCGCTGTCCGGGCGGAGCAGGGTCGACAAGATCCGTACCGCGGTGGTCTTGCCCGCGCCGTTGGGGCCGAGCAACCCGTACACAGCACCCGGCGGGACGGTCAGGTCCACGCCGGCGAGCGCGGTGGTCTCGCCGTACCGCTTGACCAGGCCCGCAGCCTCAATTGCCGGTGACATCGATCATCCTTTCGTACGCCGTACCAAAGGATCGTACCATGTACTACTAGTACGCTGTACGACGTGTCAGGCGACCGCCCTCATGTCCCGGACCTGGTCTGGGCGCGCCCGGACCCCGGAGCCCGCCGGCCCCGCCACACCCGAGAGCTGATCGCCGCCACCGCCCTGGCCATCGCCGACGCCGATGGAATCGAGGCGGTCACCATGCGCCGGGTCGCCGCCGAGCTCGACGCCGGCACGATGACCCTGTACCACTACGTGAAGTCCAAGGCCGAGCTGATCGCGCTCATGCATGACGCGATCATGGCCGAACAGCTCGTCCCAGAAGGTGAGCTGCCCGGCGATTGGCGCCAGGCCCTCACCGCGATTGCCCACCGCACCCGCGCCATGTTCCGGCGCCATCCGTGGGCGGCGAGCGGTTTGGAGGCCGGCGGCGGCGGAGGCGGCGCTGCCGGACCCCATGCGTTGCGCCACTTCGAGCAGTCACTCGCCGCCGTCGCGACCACCGGCCTGCCGGCCGAGGACCGGCTCGACCTGATCGCGATGATCGACGACTATGTCGCCGGGTTCGTGCTCAAGACCGACTTGGAGCCCGGCCTGGAGGATGTCCCTCCGGAGGCGGCACCGGCCGTGGCCGAGTACCTCGACCAGCACCTCGGCACCGGAGAGTACCCGCACATCGAGGCCCTCCTCGGCGACGGCGACCGATGGACCGCACTGGCCCGCCTCGCCGCGGCGTACCCCGCCGACGAGCGGTTCGAACGCGGCCTGGCGCGCCTGCTGGACGGCGTCGCACAAGAGGTTGCTCGCCATCGTCGCGCGACCCGCCGCGCGACCTCGTCGAGCAAGCGGCCGTAGGCGCCGATATTCGGTTGACCGACGGTGGCCGTCGCTGGTTGGGTGATGATCGTTACCGGTCTGCCCGTTGCCGGTGGCACATCGAGCTGACGACGAGAGGAGGCGAGAAATGTCTGTCCAGCTTCGAAGCTCTGCTCTGAAAGGTCACCAGACTTGTCGTTTCCTCGCTCGTTCCAATGTGGACATTGCGGCGTAGAGGTCTCGCTCGACGCGCCGGGCACGTCGCATCGCAACCACTGTCCCAGCTGCCTGTGGTCCCGGCACCTTGACCGCAACGTCCCTGGCGACCGGCAGTCCGGCTGCCCGGGTGGCATGGAGCCGATCGCGGTCACGGTCCGCGGCGAACGGCGCTGGATGCTGGTCCACCGCTGTACCCGCTGCGGGCGGCTGCGGCTGAACCGCACGGCCGCAGACGACAACGTGTTGCTGCTGATGCAGCTGGCGGCGTTGCCGCTCACCATGCCGCCCGTTCCGTACGCCGCTGCGCCCCCGCCAGCCTACAATGACCACCAGCCCGCACCCCGCTGGTAGGGATCGCCTCACGGGGGATAGACGCCGTAGCCGTGGCCCTCCGGGTCGGCGGTGAAACCGAGGTCGTTGACCCACATGTTGACGTACCGGGTGAAGTTGGTCCCGTAGATCGACACGTTGCGGGGGATGACCATCAGCGGGAGCTTGACCCGCTTGTCATTGGACTCGTAGTCGGAGTACGTGCCCAGGAAGGCGCCGCGGGCGGGTACCCCGGCGGCCTTGGCCACCGCGGTGTGGTAGGAGTCGCGTGCCCCCCGCAGGAAGAGCTCCTTGACCTCTTTGACCGTGCGGTCGAAGACCAGGTCCTTGAAGACTGTCGCTCCCGACGACGTCACCCGGGTGGTCTGCGGAAAGAAGGTGGTGTCGTCACCGTAGATCTCGTTGGCCATCGCCTGCGGGAAGTCGAACCTGATGGTGTCGGTGTCCTTGAGCCCGCCGGCTGGCGTTCCGCGGTAGAGCGAGCTGTTGACGAAGCGATGCGTCACCTGGCGGTATGACTCGGTGAACGTGCAACCCCAGCTCCACCAGAACGCGTCGGTGGCGAACGCGGCCTTGAAGCCGGCCAGCTGCGCGGCGGTCATGTTCGGTGGGTTGAAGTCTTTGGTTACGCGGGCGTCTTTGTCGTCCGGGTCCCGCGCCGGCAGCCCGGCATTGCCGTCGTCGCTGTTGACCAGCAACGGGCCTTCCCAGAAGCCGTGGCTGAAGATGCTCACCTCGACGAGCGTGCCTTGGGTGTCAGCGTCCGCGCCGACGGACTGTACCGCGGCGTAGAGATCGGTGATCGACATTCGACCGGCGGGATCGGTGTCGAAGCGGGTGTGGTGCCGCAGGCCCGTGGAGTAGTTGGCAGCGGTCACCGGGCTGTGTGTGTTCGTGGTGCTCACGGCTCGTACCGGTTTCCCCGATGCGTCGGGGGTGACCGCGCTGACGGCGGTGGTGCCCGCTCCGACGTCCATGATGGTGACGGTGATGTCCGGGCGCGCGGCGATCAGCCGCGCCCGGCGGTTGCGGGCGATGCTGGCGAAGTCGACGCCGCCGCCCTGGTAGTCGAAGCCGGCCAGGATGATGGCTTGTGGTGGCTGGGGCGCAGTCGCCATGAATCGCTCCTCCGGCGGCGCATCGGGTGTCTTGCGGATGACGGTAGAACCCGCGGCGTCCCGTCCGGTCGGTAGCGTCCAGTACCTGTCACACGCCTGCCGAGTCAGCTTGGGTACAGCTGGCTGGTGGGGATGATGCGCTGTTTGCGGTTCGGGCTGGCCCACAGCAGCTTCAGGTACGCCTCTCCGGTGCGCTCGGTAAAGTCGATCCGGATCGAGTACTTGTGTCCGGCCTGCAGGGTGATGGTGCCTTTGTTCACCGTGGGTCCGTGCGGGGTGGTGTTGTCGATGACGACCTTGCCGTCGACCCACACCTTCACGGTCTCGTCCGAGACCGTCAGGAACGTGTGCGGGCCGGTGAACTGAGGCTGCACCCATCCGGTCCAGCGGGCGGAGAAGTTGTCGACCGGGATGGTCGATGCCGGTGAGCCCTTCGTACGCCAGGCGAAGTTGAGGCTGCGGTCGATCCGGGTCACCGCCGGTGAGCCGGTGAACAGCGAGTTGGTCCAGTACCTCGCGGTGAGGCCGGTGCCGGTGCCGGTGACCGCCGTCTGAGTCTTGATGGTCAGCTCGATGACCGTCGCGATGCTGTCGGTGGCGGTTCCGGACGGGAAGATGTCGAACCCGTCACCCGCCGCCCGCCAGGTGACCGTACTGGTGCTGCCCAGCACCCGCGCCGCGACAATGCCGAAGGGATCGCGGGTCGTCAGGTGCAACGGTGTGCCGGCGGCCGGCCAGTCGTAGACGGACAGGTACAGCTTGTCGCTCTTGCGGCTGACCGCTCCCCAGGTCGGGTCGGCCACCAGGCCGGTGTATGTGGCCCCGTACACCGCGGAGCTGTGCTCGGCTGTGCCGATCCACTGACCGATCTGGCGGAGCCGGCTGGCCACGTCCGACGGTACGACGCCGTGGTCGTCCGGGCCGATGTTGAGCAGGAGGTTGCCGTCCCGGCCGACGATGTCGAGCAGGTTGCGGGTGAGCTGGGCCGCCGGCTTCCAGGTGTCGTACCGGGTCCATCCCCACCGGTTTCCGGTGGTGAGGCAGGACTCCCACGGCGCGCCGTCCATCGGTGCCGTGGGGATGTTCGCCTCGCGCTCCGGTGTGCGGTGGTCACCGTCCACGACCCGCTTCTTGGTGACCCGGTCGTTGAGGATGAGGTTCGGGTCCATGGCGCGCAGGAAGCTCTGCAGGTTCTCGCCGTCGGCCGGGGTCCACCAGTCGCGGCCCTGCCCGTCGAACCAGAGCACGGCAGGGTGGTAGTTGGTCACCAGCTCGCGCAGCTGGGCGTACATGTCCTTCTTGTACTGGGTGACGTCGGCCTGCGCGTGCCAGTCGGTAATCGAGTAGTACAGCCCGAACTTCACGCCCTGGGCATCGGCGGCCGCCTTCATCTCGGCGAGGATGTCCCGGCTCTTGTCGAAGGACGAGTGGTCGCGCAGGTTCCAGCTGTTCACCTGCGTCGGCCACATCGCGTACCCGTCGTGGTGCTTCGAGGTGAACACGATGTAGCCCTGGCCGGCGTCCTTGGCCAGCTTGACGATCGCGTTGGCGTCGAACCCGGCTGGGTTGAACTTCGCCGCTCCCGCCTCGTACACCGACCACGGGATGTCGCATCTAAGCTTGATCCACTCCGCGTCGCGGCACAGCGTGCCGTCCGGTCTGGTGTACTCCCCACCCCAGTAGGTGTAGGCGCCGAAGTGGATGAACATCCCGAACTTGGCGGTACGCCACCAGGCGGTCCGGGTGGAGATGAAGGGGTCATCGACCGCGTAGTTGGTGCCGGGGCCGGCGAGTGCGGCCACCTCGTCGGCGGTGGCATCGCTCTGGACGGTCGACGAGGCGCTACCGGGCAGCAGGCTCACGACGATCGCGAGGGCAACGGCACCCGCAGCCGCGCCCAGCGAGAGGCGCCGACGGGCTGGCGATGGCATGCGCATGAGTCCTCCTGTACCGGCGCCGACGGTGAACCCCCGCGCGATCGATTAGTCATCGGATGTTTACTACCATGAATGCGCG
>WNGA01004695.1_pt1 | contig 30261 bp, 30 predicted proteins | sample 5400061 | NCBI WGS metagenome assembly WNGA01 (sample SAMN13153366, study PRJNA577476) | soil metagenome | isolation source: 100 cm soil or saprolite under grassland replicate 2 | place: USA:California | collected 2016-06-15
CGATTCACCATAGCCATCGCCCAATCTGGATAACGGGGCCCGGCGACAGCCTCCTGCGGGGCGGCTTCATCAATGCGCGCGAGGTCCTTGCTTGTAAGGTCGACATCGAGCGCACCGACATTTTCCTGCAGATATTTGCGCCGTTTCGTGCCGGGAATCGGAACAATGTCCTCACCCTGCGACAGCACCCAGGCCAGCGCCAGCTGTGCCGGAGTGCATTTTTTCTCGCGGGCGATCTCTCCGACTCGCTCGACCAAATCGAGGTTGCGTTGAAAATTTTCTCCCTGGAATCGCGGCGAGGTCCGCCGGTAATCCTCCTTCGGCAGATCATCAAAGCGTTTGATCTGCCCCGTGAGAAATCCGCGGCCCAGCGGGCTGTATGGCACCAAGCCGATGCCAAGCTCACGACATACTCCGAGAACTTGCTTCTCGGGATCGCGTGTCCAGAGCGAGTATTCTGACTGCAGCGCCGTGATAGGATGAACGGCGTGCGCCCGGCGAATGGTCTCCGCGCCTGCTTCAGATAAACCGAGAAAGCGCACTTTCCCTCTGCGCACCAGCTCCGCCATCGCGCCAACCGTCTCTTCAATTGGCGTGTCTGGATCGACGCGATGTTGGTAATAGAGATCGATCACATCCACGCCGAGCCTGCGCAGACTTGCCTCGCATGCTTGGCGCACGTAATCCGGTTTGCCGCTGACCCCGCGGTAATCCGGCCTGTCCGGGTCACGCAGAATTCCAAATTTTGTTGCAATGGTGACTTGCTCGCGATGTCCTCGTAATGCACGTCCAAGCAGTTGCTCGTTCGTGTGCGGCCCGTACATATCAGCGGTATCGAAAAACGTGATACCGAGCTCTAGCGCGCGATGAATTGTGGCGATTGATTCCTCGTCGTTGCGCTCACCATAAAAGTCGGACATTCCCATGCAACCGAGACCGATTGCCGAGACGATCGGTCCTCCGCGTCCAAGTTTTCGCTGTTTCATACTTGTTGAGATTCGATTGTCAGGTTTATCGCGGTCGCGAAATCGTCGGGCAATGGGGCTTCAAAGTTTTTCCATGCACCAGTGCGCGGATGGTGGAAACCAATTTTCCAGGCGTGCAACATTTGTCGTGGAAACACTTTTGCCGCGCGGGGCGCATAAATTTTGTCGCCCAAGAGCGGATGGCCGAGATGATGAAGGTGCACACGAATCTGGTGGGTGCGTCCACTGTGCAACCGGCACTCAAGCAAGCTCGCCTTATCTCCCGAGCGAACGACGCGATAATCGGTTTTCGCCGCGCGTCCACGTGGTGAACCTGCGCTCATTCGTTGCCGATGCACCGGATGGCGTCCAATTTTTTCATCAATTACGCCTGAGTGTTTGCGCAATTTCCCAGTGACAAGCGCCAGATAAATCTTCTCGACCGTGCGTTCGACAAATTGCCTCGCTAATTCCCGATGGGCTACGTCATTTTTCGCAACAACAAGACAGCCGCTTGTTTCTTTGTCGAGACGGTGAACGATGCCTGGGCGCTCTTTCCCGCCGATTCCCGACAGCGTTGGACAGTGATGTAACAAAGCGTTCACAAGCGTACCGCTACGATGACCAGCGCCCGGGTGAACGACAAGCCCAGCTGGTTTATTGATAACGATGAGATCTTTGTCTTCGAACAGAATCTCGAGCGGAATCGGCTCGGCCTGGTTCTCGATCTTTTCGACCGGCGGTTCGGTTAATTCGATTGCATCACCGGCTCGAACAAGATGGCTTGGCCGCGTGGTTGCACCGTTGACCCGAACGAACCCGGCGTGGATCAATTGCTGAAGGCGCGAGCGCGAGTATTCAGGAAGTTGCTTCGCCAGAACTCGATCGAGGCGAAGCTTTGCATTTTCTTTTGGCACGACCAATTCAATCCTTGTCGATCTTTCGGTCGGAAGTCGTTTCATAAATGGATGGACTTGATTTGAACATAGCCCAGCGTCTTAACGCTGGGAATTGAAGCCGAAGCTTTGAAGACGGCGTTGTAGCCGGGATCGATGATCCCAGCAGGACGACCCCCAAAAACCGCTATCACCGATGCCGGCTACAACTGGCTGTCGCCATTTCGTTGCTCTGAAACCGGTGGATGTTACAATCCAGCGTTGATGGCGATTAAAGGGAGTCCGCGATGACCCAAGCATGTCCGGCCTGTGGCACGGCTATCGATACAACGGATGCGGAGCCGCTGGCACAGATCGAGTGTCCGAATTGCGACGAGAAGATACGCGTAGAACGAACATTCGATCATTTCAACGTGGTCGAGATTGTGGGCGTTGGCGGGATGGGCACAGTTTATAAGGCGCGCGATACGCACCTGGACCGGTTTGTGGCGCTAAAACTGTTACGAAGAGATCTCAGCGGCAACGGGGATAACAATGCTCGATTGCAACAAGAAGCGCGCATTGCTGCCTCGGTGAATCATCCCAATGTGATCCAGGTATTCGATTCGGGAACAGATCACGGCCAATTTTATGTAGTGATGGAGTTGGTGGATCACGGAAGTCTCGACGATCTCATCGAGCGGCGACATCAGTTGGCGGAAATGCAAGTGCTCGAGATCGGCATTCAGGTCGCAAAAGGACTGCGTGCCGCCCACCAGCAGGGTTTGATCCACCGCGACGTGAAGCCAGCCAACATCTTGTTTGTCGATGAATACGAAGCAAAGATTAGCGACTTTGGTCTGGCCGGCGTCGCGGGGGAACAGTCCGAGACGGCAGCCGAGATCTGGGGGACCCCGTACTATGTAGCTCCGGAACGACTACGCAAAGAACCGGAGGACTTCCGCGGCGATATCTACAGCCTCGGTGCTACTCTATTCCACGCTGTCGCAGGCAGAGCACCGATTGAAGGCGAGACAAATGCTGGGCCTGCGCTGCTCGAGTTGAAAAAGCAACCGCTCGATTTGCGTGATTTAGCGCCGGAGGTATCTGAGGCTACGGTCAGCATTTTTCAGCGAATGATCGCGCCTGACTCGGCGCAGCGTTTTTCTTCGTACGACGAATTGCTCTCGAATCTCGAGGAAGCGCAGCGCGCTTTAATCGGCATGACTCATCTTCCTCGCGACCGCAGACGGCGACCGCGGCGCTGGCTGCCGATAGCCGCGGCCTTGCTGATCATGCTGAGCGCGGCGGTTGTAATGTTGTTCGCACTGCGTGGACGGCAGGGAAACGCTCTCGCCAGACCCGCGGCTCCGCCAGTTTCATCCGTAGAGGCGAAAAACCCAGAGCGTGCCGCAGTGAAGCGACAAGGAGTTGGCGGCGCAGCTCGAGGAGATATCGAGAATAAGATTCGCAATGCCGAGAACGGTCCGTTGAATGCAGCGCTTACCAACTACAGAGCGCAGGTCGCTCTTTATAACTTCCCTCAAGCGGCTGTGGTGATTAAGAGCGCGAGGCTGAGCGACGCGTCGTTTAAGGAGGCAAAGGAAGCAGTAGAAAAGAAAGCGCAATTGCTAATCGATTGGAAGAACAACTTGATCGGTGATCTCAATCGCGCGCATTTCTCCGGCATGATTACGGACAGCAGCGGAGCGCAATACACTGGCATAACCAGCGCGAATGATGAGAGCCTCAGTCTGAGGCGTCCGTACGGCATTACGCGAGTTGCGTGGGCGAAACTTCCTCCAAAGGCCTTACTGACTGTCTCCAAATCTTTCATCAAGCCGGGAGCGGGCGATGCAGCGGATCGACAATGGCGTTGTGCGGTCTTTGCTAGCGAGACCGGACAAACCGAAGCGGCTCGGCAATTAGCGGATGCGGCGGCGAAGGCGAAGCCACAATATCGGGAGCAGATTCCGCAGATCCTTCCGGACACTCTCTAACCTCGTTAGCACAGGCGAATTTGCATGGGCGCGAGTGGCGAGCGCTCGGGCAGCGGCGCGAACGAAACCGTTGCAGATTGCAGCGATTTGAGCGCGGCGCGAAGATGAACGAATTCTTTGTACAATAGTCAGATTCTAGACGAATCGTTGCGATAATTCATTTTCGCGCGACTTTTTAATCCGAACATGGAACAAAATCCGCCACCGCCATTTCCTTCACCTGAAGAGCTAAAGACCAAAATCACGGAGTTCATGAAACAAAACTTCGGCGATCGGGTCTCGGTGGCGACGTTTGCCGAGCCTGAACCGACCACTGCGGTTGAGGACGAAAAGCCGGAGAAGACAGACCATCCCGAATTTGAATTCAATTTTTTGCCGCGCGACATCAAAGCGCATCTCGACCGGTTCGTGATTAAACAAGATGAAGCGAAAAAGGTCCTCGCGATTGCGGTTTGCGATCATTACAACCACGCCAAATACCTGCGCCAGCTGGAGAAAGAAGATGCCCGGCGCGCAGAGGAGACTGAATACATCAAGCAAAACGTGATTTTGGTCGGCCCGACAGGAGTCGGCAAAACTTATCTCATCAAGCACGTCGCCGATCTGATCAAAGTGCCGTTTGTGAAAGCGGACGCGACGAAGTTCAGCGAGACCGGTTACGTCGGTGGCGACGTGGAAGATTTGGTGCGTGAGCTGGTGCACAAAGCCGATGGCGACGTGAACCTGGCGCAATTTGGAATCATTTACATCGATGAAATCGACAAAATCGCTTCAGCCGGAAATTTGATTGGCCGGGATGTGAGCGGACGGGGCGTACAGACCACGCTGCTGAAGTTGATGGAGGAAACGGAAGTGCCGGTGCGCAGCATGAACGATCTCCAGGCGCAACTGCAGGCCGCATTCGAATTTCAAAGGCGCGGCAAGGCGAAACGCGAGACGATCAACACGCGTCACATTCTCTTCGTCGTAAGCGGTGCGTTTGAGAAGTTGAAAGAACAGGTGGCGCGGCGCGTCAGGCAAGGCCAGATCGGGTTTAGCGCCTCACCCGTTCAGGTGATGGACAACGAGCTGTTTCAGCACGTCACGACGCAGGATTTTATCGAGTACGGATTCGAACCGGAATTCATCGGCCGGTTGCCGGTGCGCGTGGTCTGCGAAGAGCTCGACGCGGACGATCTCTTTAAGATCATGAAATATTCCGAAGGGAGTTTGCTACACCAATACGAGCGGGCCTTTCGCGCCTACGGCATCCAGATTAGTTTCGAAGATGAAGCGCTGCGTCTGTTGGCCCAAGCTGCCGCCAAGGAAAAAACCGGTGCGCGTGGATTACTCACAGTATTTGAAAAGTTGTTTCGCGATTACAAGTATTATCTTGCCGGGTCGGGCCTGAGTCAGTTGCGTGTCACTGCGGCGCTGGTGCGCGAGCCCAGGCGCTTGCTCGACCGGTTGATGGCCGAGGGACAAAAGCTGGAGACGCAAATGCTCGAAACCGGTGCGCGTCAATTTGCCGAGAAATTCAGCAGCGAGTACGGATTGGAAATTGTCTTCGATGAGACGGCGGTGCGGCGTTTGGTCGAGCGCGCGCAAACTGAGCGGATGACAGTGAGCGATCTCTGCGCTCATTTATTTAAGGATTACCAGTTTGGATTGAACCTGATCAAACAGAACACCGGTCGAACGAAGTTTGTTCTTGATGCCGGGGCGATCGATACTCCGGACAAATTTCTGAGTGAACTGGTCGTGCAGTCCTACTACCCGGCTGCAGTCGCGCAAAAAGCTTGATTGTTCATGAAGCGATCAATCGTCACTGCGCTGATAATTGGGGTCGCTGTCGCCGCCGTTGTGAGCGCGCTGCATGCGAGCAGACTAATGTTGGGTTTTGAGACTGCCGCTGCAACGGTTGTGTCCGATTACGCCACCGCAACAAGAGTCGTCAGCGAGAAATTGCAGTACGTTTTTGTTTTGCTGCTCGTCCTCGGTGTCGCCTGGCTCAGTCTCAGCAGTGCGCCGCGGGGTCGCATCCGCTTGTTAGTCGCCTTTTTGCTGATCGAGTTGCTCGGCCTTTCGTGGATCTGCTCGCTTTACCGGATATTTTTCCAACCGCTGCCCTCCATTTTTGCCGTGGCGCTCGCATTAATTGTCACTGAGGGCTGGATTGCTTTTTTGCGGCGAGACCGTGCGCATTTAGCGCGTGCTCTCTTTGCCAGCCGCCTGTCGAGCAGAGAGCTTCGCCGTGTCAGGGAGGGAACAATTTCGTTCGATGCTCAGCCGAAAGCGTATGAAGTGAGCGTCGTGGTTTGTGATGTGGCTAATAAATATGGACTCGCCGATGACGATTCCGGACCGGCCGCTTTTGCCGGCGCCATGGAAAAATTTATTCACGCCGCGGCCGATCGTCTCCTGGAAGAGGGCGCTTACTTGCAAGCAGCGGATGGGGAGGGAGTCGTCGCTATTTTTGGATTTCCCGGCGGCAATGCCGAGTACGCCGAGAAAGCCGTGTGCGCGGCCCTCGATTTGATTCAGTATTTTCGCAAGCAACGCCAGGGCAACGGCGAAATTGCAAACTGCGATATCCATGTGGGAATAAGTTCTGGCACAATGATCGCCGCTCCGCTGAAGGATGGCAGGAGTCCTGCGCTCTTGACCAGTGGCGAACCAATCGAACTAGCGCGCAGGTTTTGCGCTGCAAATCAACTCTATGGATCAAACATTCTGATTGGCACGCGCACTTTCGACCTGGCAAGCAATGCAATCGTCGCGCGACCGATTGATTTTTTGGATGGAGGGAATTCGCAAGATCGACATGAAATTTACGAGCCTCTTTGGCTTGCAACCGAAGCCAAACCAGAGCATGTCGCGCGTCGAGATTCTTTCTGGAATGGAGTCGTTCTGTACCGGGAGAAACGCTGGGCCGAAGCGTATACCGAGTTTCAGAAGGCGCGGGGTTCAGGGGGAGAAAACGATGCTCCGCTGCAATTCTATTTACGCCGGCTGGAGCCGCTTGCCCTGCAATCAACGGAAACGCCCCGGGAATAAACCTACGCCTGTTTTGAGAAAGACGGAATATCCGGTCGCAATCCGGAATTTGATTGCGCAACTGCGACAAATGCCCGGGGTTGGACCTCGCTCGGCGGAGCGGATTGCGCTTTGGACCGTGCGAGCGCGAAGCGACCAACCGGAGCAGATCGCGCGCGCCATCAGCGAAACGCGCCAGGCGGTTCATCCCTGCGCGCTCTGTGGATTTTTTACCACAGAAGAGATCTGCGATATCTGTGCCGATTCTTCGCGCTCAGCGGACTTGCTCTGCGTTGTCGAACAGCCCACGGACATTCTTCCGCTTGAGAAGACCAGCGCGTTTCGCGGTCGATATCATTCTCTCGGAGGAAAAATCTCGCCGCTTGATCACATTGGGCCTGAAGATTTGCGGATCAAGGAATTGCTCGACCGCCTCGACCGTGAAAAGATTTCCGAGATCATTTTTGCGCTTCCGACCGATGTCGAGGGCGAGACGACGACGAATTATCTGGTCGATCTTTTGAAAGATAAGCCGGTGACCCTGACGCGGATTGCGCGCGGGATTCCGGCTGGCGGCGGTCTCGAATCAGCTGACGAGCTGACGCTCTATCAAGCCCTCTTGGGCCGCACAAAGCTCTAAGGATTGTCATCCCGAGTCCGGCAGCTGCAGGACGAGGGACCTCTCAGTTGCGAATCACATCACACAAGGATTCGTACGCTCACTCATCCCGTGTGAGATCCCTCATTCCGTTCGGGATGACAACCCCTTGTTAATTGAACGTTGAACGTTGTCGATCTTAGCACTTTGCCTTTTCAATACTTCAACGCTGCATTAACTTTCGTTGATCATGTCGTGCGCGAAGATTGATCCGACGCTTCACCAGGCGCAAAAGCCGCCCTGGATAAAAGTGCGGCTGCCGTCGAACCCGGTGTTTTTTTCCACGAAGGCGCTCATCTCTGATTTGCGGCTGCACACGGTTTGCGAAAGCGCACAGTGTCCTAATCGCTGGGAATGCTGGAGTCAGGGCACGGCCACGATGATGATTGCGGGGGACCGTTGCACGCGCGCGTGCGGATTTTGCGCGGTGACAACTGCCAAGCCTTATGCGCTGGAAGAAGACGAACCGCAGCGCGTTGCCGAGGCGGTGCGCCGGATGAAATTAAAACACGTCGTGATCACTGCGGTTGCGCGTGACGATCTAAATGACGGTGGCGCTAAGCATTTCGCGCACACTATCACAGCAATTCGGGAAATGGATCCCTCAGTGATTGTCGAAGTGCTCGTTCCCGATTTTCACGCCCGGGATTGGTGCATTCAAATTGTGCTGGATGCCGGTCCGGATATTTACAATCACAACATGGAAACAGTGGAGCGCCTGACACCCTTGGTGCGTTCGCGGGCCAAGTATCAGACGTCCCTGCAAGTTTTGCGGCGAGCAAAGGAGTTGTCGTCCGGCAGCTGCCGGATTGTGACCAAGAGTGGCGTAATGCTCGGTCTCGGCGAGAAAGAGACCGAGCTTTTTGAGACGATGGACAATTTGCGCGAGGTGGGCTGCGAGGTTCTCACCATGGGCCAGTACTTGCGCCCGAGCCAGAAACACTTGCCCGTGGTCGAGTACATCACGCCAGAGCAATTCAATTATTACGGCGATATCGCGCGCAAAAAAGGTTTTCTCTACGTAGCCTCCGGTCCGCTCGTCCGCAGCTCTTATCACGCGGCTGACTTTCATCCAGTGGTTCGCCGATGACCGAAGCGGCCCGTGATCGTCTCGCGCAAATTCGCTTGAAAGCTGCCGCGATCATTCCGGCGTATCGTGAAGAAAAACATGTTGGCGACGTTGTTCGACGAACGCGCCAGCAACTTGATCATGTGCTGGTGGTTGATGACGGGTCAAACGATAAGACCGCACAGCAGGCTCGCGATGCAGGCGCCGAAGTTATCGCTCATAGTCAAAACCGCGGAAAAGGCGAAGCGATCAAGACGGGATTACGGCATTGGTTGGATCGACAAATGACTCATGTCGTCGTTCTCGATGCCGACGGTCAGCATCTTCCCGAAGAGATCGACCGGTTTATGGCGGCGGCCGCCTCTAGCGCCGGACCCAGCTTTTTTCTCGGTAATCGCATGAACAATCTCATTGGAATGCCGCTCATTCGGCGGGTTGTGAATCGTTATATGAGCAAACGCATCAGCCGCTTTTGCGGACAAAAGATTTCTGACACGCAATGTGGCTTCCGCATGCTGGATCGGCAGTTAATTCCGGAACTGCTCGGCGGCGCGAACCGTTTCGATTACGAAACTGAAATGCTTATCATTGCCAGCCGCAAAGGCTATAGGATCGAATCAGTCCCGATCACGACTGTTTACTCTGATGAAGTGAGCAACATCCAGCCGGTGCGCGACGCTCTTCGCTTTTTTAAACTGATGCGTCGCTATCGAAAGGGTAGGGGCGATTGACCTCAGTCGCCCCAGATATTTCACCAATTCGGAGTCCCGGAAGTAACGCGAGACCGCGTCGCCCGCTTACGGCCGTTTTGCAGGCAATGGGCGGCTGCTTTTGAGGATTTCCGACTCGGGTGTGAGCTTCGCTGGCTTGCCACTGAAAATAACTCGATTCGGTTTTTCAGCGAGGGTTTCGACAAGCGCCTTCGCGTATGTAGTGACGACTTTCAAATTCAAGAGAACCACATGCAGCTGTTTCAGCTGCTCCTGAAGCTGTTTGTCAGTCGAGCTGATGAAGGTGTCCGCAGTGCCGAACAGCTTGTCTGCGCCTTTGGCCACGCCCTCGAGGTTTGTGATCACGTTCTGTAAGTTGTCCACGTCCACTTTTAGCGAATCGGCCAGTGGCCCGAGCTTCGGCGTGAATTGGTCGAGGTCGCCTTTTAGACCGGTGACCGTCGTGTTGAGATTGTCGAGCAACTTATTTGCATTTTCGAACAACGGACCGGCCGCCGCGGTGATTTGTTCAAGCCCATAAGCCGGATGGCCCTCGATCGCCGCGTTGTTTGCGAGCGTTTTTCCTCCAGGCGTGCCTGCGGAAAGCGCCACAAATTTCGGCGCGAGCAACGTATCGGAGCTAAGCGTCGCAATCACGTCGGTGGGCAAAGGCGGAATATCTTCGTCGACACTGACCGTCACGCGCACAGCGTCCTTTTTGTTAGGGGATGCTTCACGCTCTTTCGCAGTCAAATGACGCATCGCGATCACGCGTCCCGCCGGCGCGCCGGCATAACGCACCTCGGAATTCACTTTAATGCCGGTCACATCTTCGTAATTGATCTGCAATGTGCGCTTCGGTTTTTTCAAACGATAACCCGAAAGCGCGAACGTGAGCGCTCCAAGCAGGACCAGACTGCATAAGATGACTGAAATGGCTACGAAGTAATCGGAAAGATTACGTTTCATGAACTGAATAACGAACAATCAAAATGACGAAATCCGAACGACGAATGACGAATGACGAAATAATGCCAAAGCTCGAATGACGAATGAGTTCGCATTTCGTCATTCCTTCGTCCCTGGAAGAGGTTCAAGGGCATGGGGCCATCCGCTTCGCCTTTGATGAATTGTTGTACTTCCGGATTGGAGCTGGTGCGGATTTCATCTGGCGTACCCTGCGCGACAATGCCACCGCCTCCAAGCATAATCATCCGCGTGCCAATGCGGAACGCGCTCGTCATATCGTGCGTGACAACCACTGCCGTCATGCCGTGTCCCCGGGTCAATTTCAACGTCAGCGCATCGACGACTGCGGTCATGATTGGGTCAAGCCCCGAGGTTGGCTCGTCGCTGAAAAGCAACTCGGGATCGAGCGCGAGCGCGCGCGCAAGTCCCACGCGTTTTTTCATTCCGCCGCTGATTTCGGCGGGTTTAAGATTTTCAAAACCGGTCAGGCCGACCATCTGAAGTTTTTGCTTCACGATGTCTTCGACTTCCTCAACTGACTTATCAGTATGTTGCAAAAGCGGCAGGGCAACATTCTCGCCAACGGTAAGCGACGCGAGCAGCGCACCGGATTGGAATAGCATCCCAAACCGGCATCGGACACGGATGATTTCATGCTCCTTCATGGTCGCAATGTCTTCTCCAAAGATTTTCACCGAACCTGAAGTTGGTCTTATTGAGCCAATCATATGCCGGAGCAACGTGCTCTTGCCGCAGCCACTGACCCCCATGATCACGAGTGTCTCGCCGCGATGAACATTAAACGAGATATCGTTGAGCACGGTGCGATCGCCGAATGTCCGAGCGAGGTCGGTTACTTCGATGAGGGGAGAGTCAGGCATGGTGAAGACAATGACGAATGACGAATGACGAATGACGAAAAAATGACGAAGCTCGAATGGCGAACGTTATTCCCTGGTTATTTGTCATCGGATTTCGTCGTTCATTTTTTCCGCTTCTCCAAATCTTCGAGAAAATCAGATGCAGTTCGCGCGCTTCCAGCCAAAGCTTGCGAGCTTCAGGTTTTAACTCCGGCGCTGCACGAACAGCCATGCGTAGAAAGTGCTTCGCTTCACGTGCCTCTTTCTTGCATGTCCCGATGCTTTTCAAAAACTCCTTCTTCGAGACCGCGTCATCGGCTTTGACGTAGTTCGCTCCGACGCTCGTTCCCGCGCCAACGAGCTGGTTGACGATTCGATTCGTCACGGCATTCTGCGGAATTGTTCTTGCGAAATCGATGACTGCTTCTCCGAATCGAGCCGTTCGTTCTTCCAGATCGTAAACACGGTTATCGTTCGGCTCTTCACGAATCATCGGCGCAAGGGCGTCATTCCAAAACGCTTCGTCGAACTCGTCGCGTGGCGTTTCGGATTTCGTCATTCCTTCGTCCTTCGTCATTCGAGCTTCGTCATTCATATCATCCGCTAAAAAAGAAGATCCCAGTCAGAACGGCGTTCATGACCAACATTGCCAGCAATGCTTGCACGACTGAAGCTGTCGTCGCCTGGCCGACGCCTTCCGCGCCGCCTTCGACAGTCAGCCCTGCATTGCACGCAATCGTGATGACGATCCAGGCAAAAACGACACTCTTGATCATTCCCGAATATAAATCCCACGTATCCGCGCTTTCCAACGCGCGCAGCACATAGCCGGCGGTATTAAAGTCGAGTGCGAAGCGGCACACGGCCCAGCCACCGAGCACACCGATGTAATCTCCCACAATCGTGAGCGCTGGCAGCATTACCATCATCGCCAGGAAGCGCGGCACCACCAGATATTGAATCGGATTGATCGCCATGACTTCCAGTGCTTCGATTTCCTCAGACACTTTCATCGTCCCCAATTCCGCGGCGACGGCCGAGCCGCTGCGGCCAATCACGATCACCGCGATCAACACCGGCCCCATTTCACGCAAGAGGGTTAGCATCACCAGGTCTGGGATGTATATTTCCGCGCCAAGCTGTTCCAGCGAGTGGGCGGCCTGCATGGCCAGCGTCACCCCTATGCTCAACGCCGTCAGCGCCACCATCGGCGCCGCCCGTACACCGATGAACACCATCTGTCGGAAGATCGGCGCAATTTTGAAAAACTGACCGGTGAACGGCGCGATCAAAATCCAGTAGAGCAGACTGAGATTAAGCTGGATGTAATTTTTCAAATCATGGCGGTCTCGGACGCGCAGAATGACAAAGTTGGCGTGCCCACAAAAGCCGAAAGTTTAGCGGAGTATCACGAATTGCAGCAATCTTTGCTTACTGACGACCGGCATCACCGATGCCGGCTACAGAGATGCGTGAAGAGAAATCGCCGCGCGGTTGTAGCCGGGATCGGTGATCCTGGTCGTCGTTGCCGCGCTGGTTCCGACTTAAATCAATCCGCGTTTGCGGAAGTCGCCGAGATTGCCTCCAGCGGAGCGCTCGATCATGTCGATGGTGAATTTGAGCAGACAAACTTCCCAGGCGTCGTCCACGCCTTGAATAATGGCGCTGAGCGGTTCCTCCGCGGTTTCCACGCGCCGTTTTGTCCGCGCGATTACGGCGTCTATCGAGTCGCGGATCGTCTCTTCTGCCACATTGGTTTTGCGAAATTGAAATCCGTAGCGCAAGACCGCGATGTTGCGCGCGTATTCCCGCAATTGATCGACATAGCGCTGCGCTTTATCGCCGAATCCTTCGAGCAGCAGACGACTGAAATGTTCAGGCGTCAGAATTTGCGGACGCTCGGCGTGAATTTTCCCATTACGGATCCGGACCTGATCGACACGATCCATCAACTCGGAGATGAGATAAAAGTGAAAGCTCGTCGTACCGAAGGTCGCGATCTGCTGCTCCGGCGCGAGAATCACTTGCGTATTTTCAATCGCGTAATCGAAATCGTCCTTCTTCATTCTTGCTCCCACAATCTAAAGCGCGGTGACACCGTTTCAACGAAGGGACTGTCGGGCAACACAGGACCAGGCTTCAATTTCTAGGAACGCGCGCGCGGCATTTTATCAGAGGCAGATGTAATGAGCTCTCTTCCGAGCCGCAATTCTTTTGTTCGCGCGTGAAGGTGCGCGCCTCGCCGGTCTGCTATTGGCGTTGCGCTTGCTGCTCTCCGCCCTGCGCTGACTGAAAGAGCGACAGGTATTCGCCGTACCCTTCTTCCTTCAGTTTCTCCACTGGAATAAAACGCATCGCGGCGGAATTGACGCAGTAACGTTGGCCGGTCGGAGCGGGGCCATCGTCAAAGAGGTGTCCGAGATGGGAATCACTCTTGCTCGAACGCACCTCGGTCCGCTCCATGCCGTGGGAAGAATCCCTTTTTTCCATCACTTTGTCTTTTGAAATCGGTTTGGTAAAACTGGGCCAGCCCGTGCCGCTATCGAATTTATCCAGCGAACTAAAGAGCGGCTCACCCGTGATAATATCGACGTATATTCCCGCCCGGTGATTGTCCCAGTACGCGTTTTGGAACGGCGTCTCCGTTCCGCATTCGCGCGTCACACGATACTGGTCTTTGGTTAACTTCGTTTGCAGTTCGGTGTCGCTGGGAACTGCTTTCGTTGGATTCATTTTCTCGGCCTCCTTTTTCTGTCCTTGAGCATAACTAAACAATATCGAGCCGATAATCACAACAATCGCGCCCAGCAATCCAATCCACAACGTCTTATGTGACCCATGCTTATATGTTAAAAGTGTGGTGTTCATTCCCTGAATCGATCCCTCCAGCAATTGATAATTTACTTTATGCGGGAGCGGCCTTTCCGGCAAACCCGCGGGAGTGAGATCGATCTCCTTTAATTCAATTCGTAAACAAACCGAAAAATGGCCGTTCCAAATTTCCTTTAGGGCGATCGTCGGTGTTACACATTTTTCCTATGCAAATTCGCAGCGTGGCGCGAATGGACAGCCTGAAATCGGCTGGGAGAGATCAGGCGTTCGGTCCAAACGCTCGAGGCACGAATGGGCTCGGGTGCGAATTTGGTTATTCGACATCCTGCCGGCCGGCTTCGGGGACGCGGATGTAGCGACGGAACACAAGCAATCCAATCGGCGCGATCGATGCCGCCAACGCAAAGATAAGCCACATGGTCCCGGAATGTCGCAGACCGTGCGCGGGACAAAAGGCGGCTAATAACCATCCCCCGCTTCCAACGAGCAGTTTCCCGATAAGAAAGGGAATGTACGAGAGCGCGCCATACGACGCCTCCTGACCTCTTGGAGCAATCGCGGCAGCATACTCATAAACTCGCGGCGAGTAGAACGCTTCGCCGATCGAGAAGATCGATATGTAGATCGCGATCATCATGTAGTAGGGGTGAATGCTTCCCTGTACTCCCAGATAACCGTGGCCAATCCATTGCCCAATGAAACCTTGGGCCGATCGTTGAAACCACGGAGTCGGTAAGGCCATAACAAAAACGGATGCGGCGCAAATCGCTCCGCCTACGACGACCATTCTGTAAGCCGAATATTTTTGCGTGAGCGCGCCAATGATTGGCACCAGAATGATGATGAGAATGTAATTGATATTCGAGAGGTGACCGATCGGAGCGCCATTCCCTAGCTCGCGGATACCAAATTTCGGAAACACGTAGTCCATTTGTAGGAAAATGAGTTTCAGAAATCCGATTAAGAGAAGAAAAGCAAGAAGCCGATAAAAACCGGATTGACCGAGTAGCCGCTTAAATAACGCGACAGTATCGAGGGCGGGGCCGCGGATTGTTAACCAGATGCGCTCCCAGAACGCACCGGTGGCGAATAGCACTGGCTCCGCCGTGAATTTAACGCCTTGGTCTGTCGCTTCAGCTCCTCTCCTCAGGAAATAAATCGCCGGCAGAAGCAGTACCTCGAAGCCGAGGCTTACCAGGAATAGCGTCCGGTAAGTCGTTATGTGCAATCCAAGGAGATTTAAATAGCCATACTCGCCTAACGAGTGGCGCACGTAGTCGAAAATGCTGCCAGCAATCAGATAGCCAACGTTCATGACCATGTAGATCATCGAGAAGGAGATCGAGCGTTGTCGCACAGTCGAATAGCGGCGCGTGGCGGCAATGAGCACCGGTGTGCCGAGTGCCTCCCCGATCACTAACGGAAACAAACCGCCGGCAAGCGCTAGCCAGGGTATCGTTGTAAACACCATCATCGAACGAGCAATCAGACAGATAATAACACCGAGAAAAAAAGTTCGACGAAGACCGAGCGCGTCGGTGAGCGAGCCTGCCAACAATGTGAACACGGTCATTGCCGGCGCCCAAACCCAACCGATCAAAGCTCCCGCTGCTTGATCGCTGAACCCGAGATCTGACGAAAGCCATAAAATCAACGTTTTATTCGTGATCGAGTAGGCCGAGATGATGAGGAGCTTTATTAAGAACGTGAGCCACAACTCGCGCTCAGCTCCCTTGAGCACCGTGAATTTCGCTAGAAAACCGGTTTGTCCTGTCGCCCCGGTTGGAGCGACGCTGTCTTCCGGCACGAACGTCTCTTTAGTCGCGTCTCCCACGGGTTTGAACATCCGCTACAGCATCTTCGCGACAAATTCACGCCCGTCGAACGGCGCAAAATCATTGAGCTGCTCTCCGGTGCCTACAAAACGCGTTGGAATTCCAAGTTCATCCTGAATTGCGACGATGATTCCACCTTTCCCGCTGCCATCCAGCTTGGTGACAATAAGACCAGAGAGTCCGACTGCGTTGTGAAATTCGCGCGCCTGACTGAGCGCGTTGCCGCCAGTCGTTGCATCGACAACCAGCAGAGTCTCATGCGGCGCATCCGGGTCGTGTTTGCCCAGAGTGCGTTTCACCTTTTTCAACTCGGCTATTAGGTTTGTTTTCGTGTGCATTCGGCCGGCCGTATCGCACAGAAGAAATTCGATCTTGCGGTGAACGGCCGCCTGATATGCTTCGTAACAAAGCGCCGCCGGATCGGCGTTGTATTGGCCCCGAATCATTTCGAGTCCGAGCCTTTTTGCCCAGATGCCAAGCTGCTCAATAGCAGCGGCGCGAAAAGTGTCGGCGGCTGCCAGCAATACACTATGTCGATCGTGCTGAAGATAATGAGCCAGTTTCGCTGTCGATGTTGTCTTGCCAGTGCCGTTTACCCCTAGGAGCAAAATTACTTTTGGCTTCCCAGGTAACGGTCGGATTGGCGGTAGATTGGGCGGCAGAATGCGTGCAATTTCCGCGCGCACGACTTTTACAACGTCGCCTATGCCCATTAGGGACCAGGCTTCGCGTTCTTGCAGTATCTTGATGATTCGTGCTGTCATTGGCACACCGAGATCCGCGCGGATGAGGGATTCTTCGAGTTCGTCCCAGTCGATCGGTTTGCCGGCGAATTGCTGGGCGAGGGATTGGAGAAAATTCATTTGTTTGCTGTGGCCGCTTCGCTCTGCGAAGCGCGGCACTGACGTGTTTAGCACATCCGCGCCGCGTCGCCCAGAGGTCGACGGTTACAGTCCCTTTCGCGCTGGTTCGCGTGCCGGGCGCGTGAGATCCTTTCGCACCCGATCGAGAATCCCATTCACAAAACGGCCAGATTCCGCGCCGCCGAAAGTTTTTGCCACTTCGATCGCTTCGTTGATTGAGACGACCGGCGGAATGTCGTCGCGATAAAGCATCTCGTAGATCGCCAGCCGCAGGACGTTGCGATCGACTGCTGAGATACGACGGAATTCGTAATTTTCACAGTAGCGCTGGATGCGTTCATCGATTTCCGGCAGATGCGCGACCATCCCTTCGATGAGCGGCTGCGCGAATTCCCGCACGCGTGGCGTGGCCGGGCAAAATTCCCAGAAATCATCGATATGCTCGGGCCCTGCGCCATGCTGAAGATCGCGCCAGAAATGATATTGAATTGCTGCTTCCCGCGCTCGTCGCCGTTTGCCCATAAAAATTAGCTCTCGCGAAGGTCTGACAATACGTTGGCGATTTCCACTGCGGCCCGCGCTGCCTCCGTCCCGCGGTTGATTTTATTTTCCAGACAGCGATCGCGCGCTTGAATTTCGTTATCAAAACTGAGCACGACATTAATCACTGGCACACCGTGATCAACGGCGATGCGCTGGAGGGCGTCCGTAACGGAGCGACTTAGATTTTGCGCGTGGTTCGTCTTACCTTTCAGAATCACCCCGCAGGCGATGATCGCGTCGGCTTTTGCCCGTGACGCCACCTCGCGCACGACCACAGGAATTTCGAACGCCCCAGGCACTCGCTGGACGAAAATCGTCGCTCTCGGCGCAAGCGCACGCAACTCTTTATCGGCGTGATCGACCAGACCTTGCACGTATTGCGGATTAAATTGGCTCGCTACGATGGAGAACCTGCGTCTGGTCTTACGAATTCGTGGACGAGGCGGCGCGGTGCTGGACATTCGCTTTCAGATTTACATTTTGATCGCGCCGCAATCCGCAAGAAGTTCACCCGACGTGGCGGGCGATCGGCACTCCGCGATCACAGCAGATGCCCCATCTTTACTTTCTTTGTCTCGAGGTATTTGGCGTTGTGCGGATTCGCTTCGCTGCGAATTGGCACCTGTTCTACCATCTCCAGGCCGTAACCTTCGAGCCCGACAACTTTCTTTGGATTATTGGTCAGAAAACGGAACTGACGGACACCAAGATCGAAGAGGATTTGCGCCCCGAGACCGTAGTCGCGCAAATCGCTTGGATAACCAAGTTTGGCATTTGCCTCCACCGTATCGAGTCCTTCTTCCTGCAATTTGTAGGCGTGAATTTTTGCGGCAAGCCCGATGCCGCGGCCTTCCTGCCGCATATAAATCAGGACACCGCCCCCTTCCTCCTGGATTTGCCGGAGCGCAGCGTGCAGTTGATTTCCGCAATCGCATCGACGCGAACCGAAGACGTCGCCGGTGAGACATTGGCTGTGCACGCGAACCAGCGTTGGTTTGTCCTTGTCGATCTTGCCTTTCACGAGCGCGAGATGATGCTGGCCGTCGAGCTTCGCGCGGTATAAGTGCAAATCGAACTCGCCGTATTCGGTCGGCATTTTTACGATCTGTTCCAGCTCCACCAGTTTTTCGCGGACGCGGCGATGCGCGATCAAACTTTGAATCGTGCAAATGCGCAGTCCGTGCTTTTTGCGGAACTCCATCAGCTCCGCTAACCGCGCCATGGTGCCGTCATCGTGGAGAATCTCGCAAAGCACTCCGGCCGGTTGCAGACCAGCCATGCACGCGAGATCGACGGCGGCTTCAGTGTGACCAGTCCGGCGCAATACCCCGCCGTCCTTCGCCCGCAAGGGAAAGACGTGACCGGGTTGTACGAGGTCCTCAGGCGCAGATTTCGGATTGGCAATCGCCAGGATGGTTGTCGCACGGTCGTATGCGCTGATCCCGGTCGTGACGCCGCGCGCCGCGTCCACGGATACTGTAAAGTCGGTGCGATACATTTCGCGGTTTTGCGCCACCATCCGCTGCAGACCGAGTTGTTCCGCCCGCTCATTCGAAACAGGCGCACAAATTAGGCCTCGTCCATGCGTGGCCATGAAATTGACCGCTTCCGGCGTCACTTTTTCTGCCGCCATCACCAGATCGCCTTCGTTCTCGCGGTCGGCGTCATCGGTCACGATCACAATGCGGCCTTTGGCGATATCGCTTACCACATCGTCGATCGTATCGAACTGAAATGTCTCTTTTGTCTGCGAAATCATTGAAACAATACCATTACGTCCGCCGCCGTCCTGAGCAACTCTTACTCTTACTCCTGCTCTTGGTCATGATCGTAATCGGAAAATCGAGCATGAGATCGATTACGAGCATGAGTAAATCATTTTGAGCTGGTCGCTCTAATCGCCTCTGGTCGGTACATGTCGCGGTTGCTTCCCTGAAATTCAGCTTTCAGTTTCACCTTGAATTGCGCGAGAGCCACAAGATCCCAGCGCGTGAATTTCCAAAGGCCATTTTTCTCGCGCGGCTCGTGCTCAAATCCGACAACGAAATGAACCGCATCATCGCGGACCTTGTTCGTGGCAATTTTTGGCTCGAAATAGAATGCGCGGAAGCTGCTATCACGGCTGCCGGCAACACAAAGTTTTGGATCAAGGTAAAAAACGCGCTTACTCGCCACGTCAAAAATGCGCAAGTCAGGATAGCCAGAACGCAGCACGCGACCTTCGTCCGTGTGCGGAAAATCGCAATTCAACCCGGGTGCTGCGTTCAAGAACTGGCGCAAGCTATCTTCAAAATGACTGCTTACTTCATTAATGCGGGCGACGCTTTGAATCGCGCTGTTCGACGCGTTCAATTTCTTCATCGTCGCATCGCACGCAGCGCTGATTTGCTTAATCACCCGCTGGTCGATTTCGTTTTTCGGGTCCACCGGCAAAACGCGTTTGCCCGTCGTGTCGAGAATCACTTCGGCGAATGGAATCCCGCGCAATTGTCGATCTTCATCAAGCAGCCACGGGATCAGTTGATCGACCGGCGCTTTTGCTTCTTGCGCGAAACATTTCGCGGCGCACAAACCGACGGCGACAAGAATCAATATGCGAAGCATTGTTCGATTCAAAATCCGCGTTTGCGAATGGACAAGAGCAAACGAATGGCGGTCCAACCTCGATCGCCTTTTCCAAAGTGAGGATTGCGCACGGGTAGAAAAAAGAAAATGCTACACGGCAGCTGGGTCACCTTATTATGGACAAATTGGATAAGATCTTCGTTGCCGGCCACCGCGGTCTTGTAGGCAGCGCTTTGATCCGCTGCCTCGAACGTCAAGGTTTCCGTAATCTGCTCACGCGCGATCGATTGCACCTTGATTTGGCCAATGAACGAGCTGTGCAGCATTTCTTCGCCGAAGAAAAACCAGCAGTCGTGATTCTCGCTGCGGCAAAGGTTGGTGGGATCCAGGCGAACAACGATTTTCCAGTCGAGTTCCTGCTCGATAATTTGCGGATTCAGAACGACGTCATTCACGCGGCCCACCAGGCCGGCGTCCGCAAACTGCTCTTTCTTGGAAGCTCCTGCATTTATCCCAAGTTCGCGCCGCAACCGATTCCCGAAACAGCCTTGCTGAGCGGGCCGCTCGAACCAACCAATGAAGCTTACGCAATCGCGAAGATTGCCGGCATCAAACTTTGCCAGGCATATTCTAGCGAATATGGGGCGAACTTCATTTCGGCAATGCCGACGAATCTTTACGGTCCGAACGACAATTTCGATCTGGAAACATCACACGTGCTGGCCGCGCTCTTGCGCAAGGCGCATGAAGCGAAAACGCAGAAGCTGCGAGAGCTTATTGTGTGGGGTTCTGGAAAGCCGCGCCGCGAATTTTTGCATGTGGACGATCTTGCTTCGGCATGTGTTTTTTTGCTCGAGAAATATGATTCCCCCGAAATCATTAACGTCGGATGCGGCGAGGACATCTCAATTCGCGAGCTGGCTGAGTTGATCTGTGACGTCGTTGGTTTTGACGGAGAGCTCGCCTGGGACACGACCATGCCGGACGGTACACCGCGAAAACTCCTCGATATCACCAAGCTGGGTGATCTTGGCTGGCGGCCGACAATCCCGCTCCGCGACGGCGTCGCGCAAACCTACGATTGGTTCCTCGCGAACTGTGTGAAGTAAACGAGCGTGCTGGTGGATCGAGGAGTCCCTTGCTCGACGCTAAAATTTGGCAGCGGAGCCGCATTAATTAGTATCGTCTGCGGAGCAGCCAATCCACCTTTGAGGTTCCGCTCCAATTCAGCTGCATTCGCGTTTGATTCTTCGTTGCAGTTGACCCGGAAAGCTTTCCGGGTTGACTGCGATTCGTTCATGAAAAAATTGCGTGTTGGAGTTGTTGGCGTTGGTCATATCGGAAGCAACCACGCCCGGCTTTACGGGGAAATTCCGTCGGCGGAGTTTGCGGCGGTGTATGACGTCGATCTTGTAAGAGGCCAGGCGATCGGAACAAAGTTTGGCGCGGCGCCAACAAAATCGCTCGACGAGTTTATGGACATGGTTGACGCCGCTTCGGTGGCGACGCCGACCAACACACACTACGAGGTTGCACGGGCTCTGCTTGCGCGTGGCAAACATTTGCTGGTCGAAAAACCGATCACCGATAACACTCCGCATGCCAGCAAACTGGCGGAATTGGCGGCGAACAAGGGCCTCATCTTGCAAGTTGGCCACGTCGAACGTTTCAATCCGGTCCTAAGCGCACTCGAAAAACACCTGACCCATCCGCGTTTCATCGAGGCGCATCGGCTCTCACCTTACCCTGACCGCAGCACCGATATCGGCGTGGTTCTCGACCTGATGATCCATGATCTGGAAGTCATTTTACATTTCGTTCGTTCGCCTGTGCAGAGCATCGATGCGGTGGGGGTGCCGGTCTTGAGCCGCAGTGAAGACATCGCAAATGCGCGGTTGCGTTTCGAGAATGGTTGTGTGGCAAACGTTACCTCGAGCCGCATCAGTCCCGAGCGCATGCGCAAGATTCGTGTGTTTCAGGAGGACGCGTATCTCTCGCTCGATTATCAAAATCAGAGCGGTGAAATCTATCGTCGCGCCTGGGGACGGATTACGCGGGATAAAGTCGACATCGAACGCGATGAACCGCTCAAACGTCAGCTTACCTCATTCATCGAATGCGCGAGCACTGGGCGCGAGCCACGCGTTTCCGGGTTTCAGGCAACAGCAGCGCTGGAATTAGCCGTCGAGATCACAAAACGGATCCAGCTGTAGCGGCGGTCTATGACCGTCGCTCGAGTGATGACTTCAAAGACCATCTACTTCGTCGCTGGCGAAGCGAGCGCCGATAATCACGCCGCTGCATTAATGTGTTCCCTGCGCGAGCTGTCCCGCGATTGCGGGATTCAGTTCATCGGACGCGGCGGGCCGCAAATGCGAAAGATCGCTGGCGGGCAATTCAAAAACTGGATCGATGACGCAGCCGTCCTCGGTTTATGGGAAGTGATCAGGAAGTACGGTTACTTTCGAGAACAGTTTCACGAAACCCTCATCGAGATTCAGGAGAGCAAACCCGACGCGATCGTGTTGATCGATTATCCAGGGTTCAATTTGCGCCTCGCCCGCGCGGTGCGAAAACAGTCGCCGGGACAAAAGATCGTTTACTACATCAGCCCCCAAGTATGGGCGTGGAATCGCGGTCGCATCAAAAAAATGGCGCGCCTCCTGGATCTCATGCTTTGTATCTTCCCGTTTGAAGCCGACCTCTATAACAAATCTGGCTTGCGCGCGGTATTTGTCGGCCATCCAATGATCGAAAGATTGCGCGCTCAGAAGATCGACGCTGAGCGCGATCGGAATTTAATTGGGCTTTTTCCGGGCAGCCGCATGCGCGAAGTGCGCAAAATTTTTCCGGTGATGCTCGAAAGTGTGCCTCCACTTAAAAAACAAAATCAGGGTATGCGTTTCGAAGTTGCAGCCGTATCGGAAGAGCTCGCTCGCGAAATGAAGGAAATGCTCGCTCGACATGCACAGGATCAACAAGGCATTCAAATCAAAATCGGCGAAACGGCAGCGCTTATGCAGCGCGCGTTTGCGGGCATCGTAGCCTCAGGCAGCGCCACGCTTGAAGCTGCTTACTTTCGCCTGCCCTTTGTGCTGATTTACAAAGTGGCGTGGCCGACTTACCTGGCGGCGCGGCTCGTCGTCAGGGTAAAATACCTTGGCATGCCCAACGTCCTCGCAGATAGAGAAGTGGTCCCCGAATTCATTCAACACCGCGCAAGACCTGACGCCATCGTTAAAGCCATGCGACGATTGCTCGAGGACGCAGATGCTCGCGATCGAATGATTTCCGAGTTCGATACAATCGTCGGTAAACTGGGCGAAAGCGCAGCGAGCGATCAAGCCGCGCGCGCAATTATTGAAGAACTCCGTAGAGAAAAAACACAATGAGCGCACGCGAATTCAAGGAGCGGCGGTCTCCAGACCGCCGGGGCGATCTGGAGATCGCCCTTCCTTGATTGGGGGTCAACATGAAACGAATTAGTTAATCAGCAATGAAAATTTGGGATATCTCACGAACGCTCTCGGACGATCTGGCGGAATGGCCCGGTGACGAGCCATTCCATTTTCGGCTGACTAGAAGGATGGCGGAGGGCCAGAGCGTAAATCTTGGCGCTATGGGCATGAGCGTGCACAACGGCACCCACGCCGATGCTCGATTTCATTTCGACACGAACGGGGAATCGATCGAAAAAGCGCCGCTCGAAATTTACCTGGGCCGCGCTGCCGTCGTCGATCTTACGGAAGCTTTCTCGCAGTCGAAAGAAAAACACCTGATCACGGTGGAAGATATTCAATCGCATTCTGAAGTGATTGCGGAGACCTCGCGGGTTCTCGTAAAAACCGGCCGATGGGATGATTCCACAGTTTTTCCGAATCAAATTCCGGTGATTGCAGCGGATGTCCCGTCGTGGCTGCAGAAAAATGGAGTCAAATTGCTGGGGTTGGATCTGCCGTCGGTGGACGAGATCGATTCTAAATCGTTGCAGAATCACCATGCCCTCGCCGGCGCCGGGATCGCCATCGTCGAATCGCTCGATTTGAGTGGCGTCGGGCCCGGCATTTATAATTTTGCGGCGTTGCCTCTAAAAATCGCCGGCGGCGATGGCGCGCCGATGCGCGCGGTCCTCTGGCGCGATTGAGCCGGCAGTTAAACATGGCGCCGCCTGACTGTCATTCCCAGCGGAGCCCGTTCGACTCGCTTCGCTCGCTCGGGGTAAACTCCACGTAGTCGCAGAATCTCTCGATGTTAACAATGATCCCGCCACGCGGGAGACTCCGCTCGACATGACAAGAAGCCTGCTCGAAGACAAACGCACCGTTTGGCTCGTTGCTGCGGTGACGATCCTTTTGTTCGTCATCGCCAATTTGCCGTGGCAGCTCGATGACTACGATCAGGCGAAGCAGGCATTTACTTCCTTCGAGATGATCAAGGAAAGACACTGGTTCTATCAGCAGACGCCGCACGAACATGTGGCGACCAAGCCACCGTTGATCGGATGGATTTCGGCCGGTCTTTTTGCGTTGACGCGATCTTGGGATGCGGCGTGGCGGTTGCCGTCGTTTCTGGCGGCGATTGCTTTGTCTATCTTTTTGTTTCGCTCTGGTACTTCAGCTTACGGAACGACTGCCGGCGTGATCGCGCTCGGTGCGTTCGGATTCAATCTGCTCAGTCCACGCCTGGCGACGCTCGTGCGCACGGACATGTCGTTGGCTCTCGTAATTTTCCTGATTGGCTCAGTGATCTGGCGAAAAATTCAGAAGGAAGAACCGTGGAGGTCTCGAGATCGATTTTACATCTTCGCATTGCTCACCGCCGCGATGTTGATCAAGGGTCCGATTGTTTACGCGTTTTTACTTCCGGGGATTGCACTATTTCAATGGCGTACACGCAAACGCATTGCTAGCTCGGTGACGACACCTGTAGTCCCGACACATCGGGATGACCCCGGCCAGGGTGGAAGGGCGCAACAAATGCCAGGCCGGCTCGGACCGGGTGAGCCGCTCCAAAACGGCGTCAGCGCCTGGTGCGGCTGGTGGCCGTGGATCGCTTCGCTGGTTATCTTTCTCTTATGGGTGATCGGCGGAATCCTTTCTCAGCCCGGATTTTTCGATGAAGTTGTCGTCCGCGAATTTATAGGGCGTTTTGGCGAAACGATCCATCGGTCGCAGCCGCTTTATTTTTATCTGCCGCATCTGCTCCACAAATTTGCTCCCTGGAGCGTGCTGATGATGGCCGTCGCAATCGTCGATCTTCATTCGCGAAAGTGGCGTCTGCGCTCGGTTTTTCGCGAGATGTCGCCTGAAACCTTCTGGCTGCTTTGCTGGAGCGTGGGCGGCCTGGTCGTGATGTCATTGATCCCATCAAAACGCGTTGACCGAATTTTTCCAATTGTTCCACCCCTCTGTTTGCTTTTGGCGGCGCAAGTTTGGAGATGCGCAGCCTGTAGCCACGGCTCTGTGAGCCGTTCCTCAGCAAACATCGATTTTGATCTGATCGGCCACAGGCCGGTGGCTACAAAGAATGAAGCCGCGACAAGCTGTATTTATCGATTGAGCGCACTCGCACTGCTTTTGGCGATCTTGTTCACTAGCGGCTACACAATTTCCAAAGTCATCTCGGGATATCGCAATCATCGCGATGCGCTGGCTGTTTTCGGACGCCAGGTCCGTCGCGAAGCGACTGATCATCATTGGCGCTACGAAGTAGTTTCCGCCAAGGATGAAGGGCTACTCCTTTACTTGCGGAAGAGACATTTCATCGAGCCAGATCGCGCCGTAGCCGAATGGAACGGTGGGAATCTCGATGCGCTGGTTGCGTCCACAGAGAAGGTGCCGGCGCTGATGCGCGAGCTCCGGGATTCTGTTATCTCCCAATTGAAATCAAATGAGAAAAAGGAAGAGCAGGGGAGGGGTTACGTTTTGATTAGGCGCTGAGTTGCTCCGAAGCTCGACGCCAACCGTCGCTAGAAGCATGTCTTAATAGGGAATGCAACGTTTTGGTAGGGCGCGACCTGAGCCTGCCCTGAGCAAAGTCGAAGGGGCGCGCCGAAGGGGACGGACGGCCCGGACGGTCCGTCCCTAACATTTGTGAGATCTCTCCTAGTCGCCCTGCTGAAGCCAAACGTAGCGCTTACCGTTCCAGTAGATCAACGCGCTGGCTGACTCGCTCTTGCCCACGAGCAGCGCTTCGCCGTGAAGCCGCGGGACGCTCGTTTCATCGACTCCTCGGGTTGTGCGGTCTTTGGAATAAACCCGCCAGGAATCCATCCACTCGAAGTCATCACCCCCATTACCGATGCCAACTCCTGCGCCGAGAATTATTACCTTGTCCTTCCCACCATGAATGACCGCAATCCCGTACTTGCCGGTCGAGCGTTGCTTCACTAGAACGGCTACGTCAACCTTGCCGTCGCCATTGAAGTCTCCGCGCAGATAGAATGGGTTCGCATGAAAGGAGACGTCGTACTCCTTCACTAGCGGACCCTTCTTGATAGCTCTCTCGACTGCCTCAGGAATGTCATGGAGTTGCGCGGCGGCGTCGGGCGTTGGCGACCCTGCGGGGTCCGATTGCGTCACTGCTTTCGTCTTTAAGTCAATCTGGTAGGTCTTGCCGCGTTCGGATGTAACCATGAGGGTGCCATCTCGAGCACTCAGCTTCTCGATGAAAACCCATTGAATGTCTTCCTCCAGCTTTGGATCAATGTGGTTGGTTAAGACTGTCAACTCCCAGAGTTTCTTGTTAGTTCGATCATCCCGCGCCTCGATGTATCCGCGGCGACCATCGTCATTTGGTGCAACGAATTGCACGCCCTGATAAATCACTGGCTCGACCTTCGCCGGCGCGGCGCGCTTGGCAGAGGCCAAACACGGCAGGAGCACAACCGCGCAGACGATGAGGACGACTCGCGTCATAAATGCGAAATGCTAACAAGAATGGCGACGATGAGAGGCAAGCAACTATTTCTTCGTGAATCGAGTTAGCTGCGTAAATACGCATTGCCAGCGGTCGGCTTGCCTCACAAAAATATCTGTTGCCCGTTCACAAGAGGCGAAATCCTGCCCCATGAACTTCCCTTTAGTGGTCGTGAGTCCCGTCACCACAGCGCTGTTTCCGTAGAGACGGACTCTCAGGTGTGTGGACTCCATCGACTCATGGGACAACGCGCCAGATCTAATGACTCCGAGAAAACGCGCCTTGTCGATGATGCCTCCATCGGGATCAACGATAATCCAGTCGTCGGCGAGGATTCCATCGAGTGCGTCCGCGTCATTGTTAGCGACCGCTCGCGCAAATTCGTTTTCCAACTTCAACAGTTCTTCTTGCATCGTATTCTCAAGAAACAAGATCAGCTAATGCTAGCCCGGAGCGAGCATACAGTCAGAGATCAGATATCGGAAGTCAGAAATCAGTATCGCCCGCCGGCACAAGGCGTGATGAACGGTGGTGGCGGCTCTAGCGACCGGTTAGTTCTTTGTTTGTCAATTTCGAAAACTTCTCCTCGATCCCTTGCTGGATGCGCTCGTGTCTGATGTCGTCTTTCGTTTCTTTCAGCATCGAAATCAGCTTACTCATCCCGTCAGCGAGATCGGTGTTCGCTGATTCCCAGTCGCCCTTACTTTTGAAAGTGACGCCGGGATAGGTGGTCTGCAAATCAGGTATGCGACCTTCTTTCTGGACTCTTTCTACCACTTTCACGAGGCCATCCGTGTCTCCAAAAGCGTAACCATTGATGTAAGGCCCCACCAATTGAAAGAAGGCATTCTGGGCCTGCAGCAATTCGAACCCAGCGCTACCGATGCTGCCCATCTTGCTCTGATCTAGAAGAACTCCAAACTGCCGACCTCGATACTGAGCGGAATAAAACCAATAGACCGCTTCCTTTCGGTAGCCGAAGTCATAAAGGCGAATCGCAGCGACATAGAGCTCGGGGAACGTGAGCTGATCCCAATCTTTCTTCATCCTGGCTATCGTGGCAAGAAATTCGTCTTCCTTCGCTGACGCCAGGCCGGAACTAAACCGGCCGACGCTTACGGATGGACCTTTGGAGTTGTAGTATGGCGTGACATAGACATCAATGTGCGAGGCGTTGATCTCTGGCTGCGCAGCTTCCAAAGGAAACCACGCGACGTTTGCGGCGCACAGGGCGAGGAGTAGTTTCTTCATTTTTAGCTAACGAGGCACAAGCTCAGCCACCGCTGGCAGGAGCGAACGCCGCAACATTGAGAATCTTGTTCATAAATTCAGGCTGGTTATCACGTCCCGAAAGGATTCGGGATTGGCCGGATCGCCCGATTAGGTGGCATTTTCATGGACTTGCCTTTGGGCGTCTAGCGAAAATGTAGCTCCGGCGGCTCTGATGCTCCACGTCGGGATAAGGCTCCCGCTCGATAATCTCCTCAATCTCGAAACCCGCTGACGTCAGATAGCCTGCTATTTCGGCTGACCGGAAAAAAAAGAAGTCCATGCACACCTTCTGGCCCCACCACTCGTCGAGGTGAATCGTATCATCGCCGATATGGAAACTGAGCAGCAATAAACCGCCCGGCCGGAGGACTCGCCACATCTCACGAAGTGCCCGCACCATGTCATCCCGCGGAATATGAATGATGGAGTAAAAGGCAGCGATACCAGCCCAAGTCCCATCGGGTACGTCCAACGCCATCATGTCGCCTTGCCGGAACTCGATGCCAGGAGTCAGGCGGTGCGCGCGTTCGACCAGCTCCGCCGAGAGATCGATACCACAGACATGGACGCCTTGCTCGTGAAGGTAACGTGCAATATGACCAGGGCCGCAGCCCAAATCGCATACTAGGCCAAGATCGCGCACACTTGCTGCGAAACGGTCGAGAAGCTGCCGATCAAGCGGCTTGTACTGCAACTCATCGAAGATGTGTCGGACGTATTCGTCCGCTACTCGGTCGTAGCCGGTCTTGGTATTCATGCGCAGTGAGCACGTAATGCCGCCCAACGACACGGAGCTCAATCCACCACCTCACGCGGGCGGAGCCGAACTCTCCTCCTATTAACCATAAACTATCAATCATCAACTAAGTATTCACCCCGGCCAGCCATGTGCTAGAGCGATTGGCCAGACGGTAATCAGTCGCGCCAAGGAAAAGTGGTTCCTCTGCGCAAATAGTACGGGGCTGTACTATAAACAAAGTCAGTAGCGGTCAACAGAATGATCGTCTCTCCACTACTGGGGGTCTCGCTGCGATAGCTCTGGAAAAACTGGTTAGCTTCAATGCGCCACGTGCCGCCGGTGTCTTCGGGACTATCCTCATTAGAGGCCCAAGTGCCATCGCGGTGATAAAAGTAGGGACGCCGAGGAGATTGCCACCGTCCGATGAGACGTTGAACCAGAACTTGAACATCTGTCGTAGCGGGCATCGGATGTCGAATCACTTCAGCGTCTATGGCGTGGATTATCTCGACATCCGATCGCGTGAAACTCTCACGTAAGCGTACTAGACCAGTGATGTAGCGAACGCGATCAGCTTCGCTGGGATGCCTGAGCGCCTCGAATTGACAGCGCGCGTCGCGAAGCTCCTTCGACTCCTGCGCTGCCGCCGAGGTGGCAATGACAATTGCTGCAACGATGATAGCTATGAGTTGGTTCACCATATAAGGAGACCAGGATTATTCACCCAGTACTTTGAAGTCAAGAGCGTGCATAAAGTCGATGGGCATCGGCAAAGTGTTGGGTTAGCTCTGGCCCTTAGTTGGGCTGGTCGCGTCGTGATTCTTCCATGGCGCGTGCATCCTAGGACTTGTTTTGCTCAAAAGCCGTTTGCAGCCGAAGCATGCCCTCTTCGCTTACCCGGATAAAGCCGCCGCGCGGCCGATCGAAATCAAGAATCGTTGCGAGCACCATGGCAATCAGCACCGCAAGGATCGCAGTCGATCCATGACGCCGCTGGCCCGTGAGCCCGTAGCCGTAGCCGATAAAGCCGAGTGCTCCCACCGCGACGGTGAACAGCAGATGGATCACGGGCTCAGGCACGTGATTGTCGAGCACCGCGCGGCGCTTCGTTTCCCATCTCGTTCAGGGATTCAATAACAACCCCACCTGCGAGCGGCCCTTGTCTTCCACGAGCCACCAGATCAGGACTTACTCTTGGGAAATCCTCGGCTACAAGACCAAATTGGCGGACATCTCTTACGCGAAGACGACGCTGAACGCGCGCAAATCGTTGATGACATAGCCAGCCGCATCGCCGCGGCGGCGCACCTCCTCCTGCGCTTGCTCCAGATGGTGACGGATCTCTTCATTGGTTGTCGCGTCCCGCTCGCCGATGAAGATCAGTTCGGTGGTCACCTCGCTTTCGCCGGGCTCGCAAAGCCGGAGCCAGCTTCGCCGCCCAGTGAGATGGAAGATGCCGTAGTCGCCGGTGACGAGATCGAGCCGCACGATTCCCTTGGCCCGGTAGATGCCTTGCGGCAGGCTGGTCATCGCTTGTTCCAGCGCCTTAAAGGACCAGGGCACATAACCGTGA
>WNGA01003750.1_pt1 | contig 30260 bp, 29 predicted proteins | sample 5400061 | NCBI WGS metagenome assembly WNGA01 (sample SAMN13153366, study PRJNA577476) | soil metagenome | isolation source: 100 cm soil or saprolite under grassland replicate 2 | place: USA:California | collected 2016-06-15
CTCGCCGCGCGGGGCTGCCTCCGTCGCGCCGCATCGCGCTCGCGCTCAACGCCCCGGTGCTGCGCCGGCTGGAGCGCGAAGTGCTCCGTTCCGCGGGCCTCGTCTTTGCCATCTCGCCCGCGAGCCGCGACGAGCTCGCCGAGGTGTCGGGACGCGCCGATGTCGACTGGCTGCCTATCCCCGTCAAGCTCGGCGCGCTCACGCCCGAAGCCGACGCAGACTGGCGCGCACGCCTCAACGCGCCCGTGATCGCCTTCGTGGGGCGCGGTGCAGACCCGCGCAAGAACGTACGCCTGCTGCTCGACGCGCTTCCGTTTATCCGGCGCCGCTTCCCTGCCGCGACGGTCCGCCTGATCGGCGAGCCGCCTGCGGGACCGCTGCCGGACGGCGCGGTCGCCGTCGGCCCGGTCGACGACCTGGCCGCGGAGCTGCGCAGTGCATCGCTGCTCGTTCTGCCCTCCATCCAGGAAGGGTTCGGGATCGTCGTCGCCGAGGCCTTCGCCGCCGGCGTGCCTGCCGTCGTGACCCCATCCGGCGGCCCGGAGCACCTCGTTCGGGGCTCGAGCGGTGGCCTCGTCCTTTCCGGTTTCGACCCGGAGGAGCTCGCGGACGCTGTCTCGTCGTTGCTCGCGGACTCGGAGCGCCTGATGCGGATGCGCCGGGACGCGCGCGCCTACGTCGAGCGAGAGCACACGCCGGCCAAACTGCGTGAGCGGCTCGCTCGCGCATTCGACGAGTTGGACTCCTAGGCGATGAGCGGCCGGGCTGAGGTCGCGGTCGTGATCGGCAACTACCAAGGCGCCGCAGTACTCGCCGACTGCCTCGAGAGCGCCTCGACGCAGACCCTGGCTCCGCTGGAGGTCATCGTCGTCGACGGGGGGTCGACCGACGAGAGCGTCTCGGTCGCTCGCCGCCACGGCGCGCGTGTAATCGAGACGGAGAACCGCGGCCTCGGTCATCTGTACAACCTGGGGGCGGCCGTTGCCCTCGCGGACTACGTCTTCGTGGCCAACAATGACGTCGCGCTCGCTCCGACGTGCCTCGATCGGCTGGCCGAGGCACTCGACGCAGACGATTCGCGCTTCGCCGCCGACCCGACACAGCTCGACTGGAGCGGCGAACGCGTGATCCACGCACGGACGTTGATGCGACGCGGGCCGCTCTTGCGGACGCCGGTTCCCGGTCTACTGCTCGACCCGCTCGCGCCGGCCTCCTCCGTCGTCACGACCGTTTCGGCCAATGCAGGTGCGATGCTGCTACGCCGGCGGATGCTGCTCGAACTGAGCGGATTCGACGAGTCTTTCTTCATGGATTTCGAGGATCTCGACCTCTGCTGGCGAGCGTGGATGCGAGGCTGGCCGAGCGTCTACGTGCCCACGGCGACGGTTCGGCACAAGGTCGGCGTGGCGACGAGGGCGGCGCCGGGCGTGTCGCGGCTGGCCTCGTCGCACGAGAACATTCTCCGCTTTGCATTGAAGTGCCTTCCCGCGTCCGTGGCCGCTCGGGCGGTTGCCGGCGAGCTTGCCCGCCTCCCGGTACATCGAGCGGCGCTCCGGCGTGCGCTGCCGCGCGTCGCCCGCGATCTACCACGTCTGTTGCGGCAGCGCCGCGCTCTCCGGCCCTCCCGCGACCTCTTCGATCGGCTGCTCGCACTCGGATCGAGCTGACCCGAGGGGCGCGAGACGAGCGACTAGGCTCTTTTCGCGGTGACACCCGGGCAGCTCATCGTCCGCGCCGGCGACGTAAGCGGTCGCGTCGTCGGTCCGGTGCTACGGGCGCGCGACCGGTTCCGCGGCCATTCAGGGCGGCTCCATTTCGGGTGCGGTGGCGTTCTTCTCCCGGGCTGGACGAACATCGATTACGCCCCTTTTGGCCAACAGCTCGTCGCCTGGTCACTGCCAGACCGCTACCTCGACCTTGCTCGACGGCTCCCCTACGGCAGCGGGAGCGCCACGCACGCGTACAGCAACAACTTTCTCGAGCACCTACGGCGCGACGACGCGTTACGCCACCTACGCGAGTGCTTCCGGGTTCTCCGTCCGGGTGGGAGGTTGCGGGTCGTAACGCCGGATGCGGAGTACTACGCCCGTGCGTATCTCGCCCGCGATCCGCTCATTGCCGATCGCGCACAGAGCCCGTACTGGCCGGAGTGGATCGTCGATCCGCTCGACGTGCTCAACACGATCATGCGCGGGAGCTCCGAACGCGGCTGGATACACGAATGGCTGTGGGACGCGCCGTTGCTGGCTCGGACACTGACGAGCATAGGGTTCACAGACGCGCAACGGATGCCGCTCGACGAATCGCACGACCCTCTGCTCACCGCTCTCGACGGCAATCCACCCGGCTGCTTCGCGGTCGAAGCCGTCCGCTAGGACCCCGGAACGGGCTACGAGCGGTAGTGGCCCAGGACTTTCGCGACCGCTTCGAGCACGTCGTCGGCGTCCGCGTCGCTCATTCCCGGCGACAGCGGCAGGGTCAGCACGCGTTCGCCGGCCCGAGACGCATTCGGCAGCTCGTCGGCGTCGAGGCCGAAGCGGTCGACGTAGTACGGCTCGAGGTGGAGCGCCCGGTAGTGAATCGCGGCACCGATGTTCTCGGCGCGCAGGGCGGCGACGATCGAGTCGCGAGGGACGGTAAACGAGTAGGGGTCGAGGAGCAGCAGGTAGAGGTGGAGCGCGTGGCGCACCTCGTGCCCGGGCAGCGATCGCGGCTGGAGTCGGACGCCCGGGAGCGCCCCGAGGGCGGCGTCGTATCGCGAAGCCAGCTCATCCCGGCGCCGCTGGTGGAGCTCCAGCTTGGCGAGCTGGTGGATCCCGATCGCGGCCTGGAGATCGGTGAGGTTGTACTTGAACCCGAGCGCGTACAGCTCGCTCCGCAGGAACGTGTGCGTCGCGTAGCGACGCCAGGCGTCCGTCGAGAGCCCGTGCAGCCGTAGCATCCGCAGGCGCTCGGCGAGATCGCCGTCTCGCAGCGTCACCATCCCGCCCTCGCCGGTCGTCAAGTTCTTGTTCGGGTAGAAGCTGAAGCAGCACAGCGACGCGAACGAGCCGACCGGCCTCCCGTCCAGCTTCGCGGCGATCGCGTGCGCGGCGTCCTCGATTACGGCGAGTCCGTTCGCGCGCGCGAACGCGAGCACGGCGTCCATGTCGCAGGGCAGGCCGCCGAAGTGGACGGGGATGATGGCCCGGGTGCGCTCGGTCAGCCGCCGCTCGCCGTCGGCGAGGTCGATGAGAAGCGTCTTCGGATCCGAGTCGCAGAAGACTGGGATGCCGCCCGCGTGCTCGACGGCCGTCGCCGACGCCGCGAAGGTCAGCGCCGGCACGAGCACCTCGTCGCCCGGTCGAATGCCGGTGACGACGAGCGACAGGTGGAGTGCGGCGGTGCACGACGACACGGCGACGCCGAACGGCGCGCCGACGTACTCGGCGAGGTTGTGCTCGAAGCGCTCGACGCGCTGCCCCTGGCCGATCCAGCCCGAACGCAGAGTCTCGACGACCTCGGCGATCTCCTCCTCGCCGATCGCGGGCACACCGAACGGCAGGAGCTCCTCGCGGACGGGAGTACCACCGTCGATCGCGAGCCGCGCCGTCACGAGACCTCGTCGAGCCAGAGGTGCAGCACCGCCTCGACGCTCCGCACGCGAAACCCCGCGCCCTCGAAGAGCCGCAGCGCGGGGACGTTGCCCGCCTGCGTGCTGACGCGCGCCGACGTCGCGCCGGCCGCTGCGAGCGCGCTGTCGAGCAGCGCGCGGCCGAGGCCGCGTCCAGCGGAAGCTGCATCGACGAAGACCAGGAGGATGTGCGCCTCCGCCCCGGGGATCACGCCGACGAGCCCGCTGCCCTGTCCGTCCGGCACGGCGACGACGCCCTCCTCTAGGCACCGACGCGCCCAGATCCGGTACATCTCGCGAACGCGCTCGACGGGAATGCGCGGGTCGTTCGCGAAGCGGCTCCACGAGGACAGCGCGACGGCGGCGCGCTCCACGCCCTCTCGGTCGGCCACGGTCGCGATGCGGGCACGTGCGTCGGTAGCGGGCGCGAGCTCGCCGGCATCGAGTTCGGTGCGGATGTCGACGAGGCGCCCGCCGCGGCGGACGGCTGCCGTAACCGCATCGACCCTCGCTCCGGGTGCGGTGAGGTAGACGAGGTCGAACCCTTCCGAGCGCGCCTCCTCGAGGACCGAGTCGAGTTCGGCGACCTCGATGTCGGCCCGGGCGATCGACACTCCGAAGAAGTCGCTGTCCCACGCGAGCGGCGTCACTCGGGCAATGCTCTCAACCGGTCGAGCAGCGCGTCGAATGAATGGTCGCGCGCGATCGCGATCCGCGCCTCTGCGTTCTCGCCTCTGTGCTCGAGAACGGCGCGCGTGCGGTCGACGAACGACTCGCGCGATCCGATCGATGCGACGTCGCCGAACGGCCGGAGTGTCGGGATGTCGGTCGAGACGACGGGCTTGCCGAGAGCCAGGTACTCGTAGAACTTCGCCGGGTTCGCGTTGTGATTGAACTCGGAATCCGTGTACGGGATCACTGCCACGTCGAACGCCTCGATCAGGCGGGGAACGCGCTCGGGCGGCTGCGGGCCGATCAGGACGACGTTCGGCGTCCCCGCGAGCTCGCGCCGCTGCGCCTCCGCGACCGGCCCGACGACGACGACCGTCGCCGCAGCGCCGAGACTGCGCGCGACGTCGGCGACGAGCGCCGTGTCGACACGGTCGTTGACGAAGCCGCTGTAACCGACGATCGGGCGCCGCAGGTCCGGGAGCTCTGCGGCGCCCTGACCGAGCGCTGCGTGGTAGCGGTCGAAGTCGCAGGCGACCGGGACGAAATGCACGCGGTCGCCGTAGCGCGCGCGCTGCCGCTCGTAGACGGGCGTCGAGACGCACAGGATCGCGCCGACGCGTCGGAGCAGCTCCTCCTCGCCCGGCATCACCACCTCGTCGCCCGTCCAGTAGACGGAGCGAGCCTGTGGGAATCGGTCGAGGAGGGCGAGCTCATACGGGCTGTACGTCCAGACGAGATCGGGCTCGAACTGTTCGGAGCGCGCCCACCGCTGCACCTGAGCGGCGGTCAGCCGTGCTGCTGCACGCCGAAGCCACTCCGTCCGCTGCGCCGGAACCCCGGCCACCCGGAGCACACGCACTCCGTCCTTGCGGTCGGCCTGCGGGCCCGTCAGCAGCGACACGTCGCGCCTCCGCAGCCGGGCGAGCGAACGCGGCGAGTCGACGTAGATCACGTCTGCCACGCGGCCGAGTGCGCCGGCGAGCATCTGGTAGAAGGTCCAGCCGACGGCCCAGCCGTGGTTCGTCGACGCGTAGAGGATGCGGCTGCCGTCGACTCTCATCGAACGCGCAGGCGGATCGTCACCGAGTCCTGATCCAAAAGCCGCGGAGGTACGGACCACGTCGTGAAGCGCGCGCCGCGAGCTCTGCCGCACCCACGGCGACGAGCGCTGCAATGCGCCGGAGCGGACGGCGAGCGTGAACAGCTCGGAGCGCCACGGCGAACGTGCGCTCGTCGTACGCGTGCAGCGTGCGCGTCTCGAACCCTCGGCGCTCGAGGCAATCTCGGAGCGAGCGAGGCGAGAAGACGAACGTGTGCAGCGAGTCCGTCGCGATCCGCGGCACGCGCCCGGAAAGGTGTCGCACCGCGCGAACCACGGTATTCGCCGGGTGAGCGTAGCTCTCCGTGCCGATTACCAGTAGTCCGCCGGGGACAAGCGCCCGCCGCAGCTTCGCGACGAACGCGTCCAGGTCGAAGACGTGCTCGATGACGTGCCAGGCCACGACGATGTCGTAGGACTCGTCGCCGAGCGCAACGCTCTCGAGCGTTCCTTCCTGGAGGCTCTCGAGGCCGTATCGGTCGCGGGCGAACGCGACACCGTGTGCGGCGGGCTCGATGCCCGCCACGTCGTAGCCGGCGGACCGCGCCTCGACGAGGATCGACCCAGTGCCGCTGCCGACGTCGAGCAGGCGTCCAGTCGGCACGATGCGCCTGATCTCCTCCAGCAGCGCGCGCGCGCGCACGCGTCGTTGCTCCTCCTCGCCGGCGTCGATCATGCTGGGTGACCACAACGCGTACCGGCGATAGACGTCGGCGAGTGCCTCGGCGGACAGTCGGGGGGTCGCGAACACGAGGCCGCACGTGCGACACAGCACCTGGAGCGGATGCACGATGTCGGGATCGTCGAGCGCGGCGCCGTAGACCGCGAGGTGAGTCCCGTCGCAGTTGTCGCAGCGGCGGACGAGCTCGTACGGGCGGGCGCCGGTGGCGGTCACGCGCGCGCGAATCTCCGCAGCGCTGACGCTGCGAGCCGAGGACTGACGCTTCGCAGCGCGTCGACATCGTCCGGGCCGAACGGCCTGATGACCGCCGCGGCGGCGATGCCCGCACCGATTCCGAGGGACGCGGAGAGTGCGAGCTGCACCCCGCCGTGGGGATGTATGAGCAGCGCGGGAAGGGCGACGACGACGCTCGCCGCGGCGGCCCACAGCGCGAACGGCACCGGGTACACGAACCGAATCGCTCGACGCGCGACGATCAACTCAGCGGCCGATGTGGCGATCGTGGCGCTCCCGATCGCGACGACGGCGCCGACCGCCTCGTAGCGCCAGATGAGGACCGCGGCGAGCGCAAACGCGAAAGGCGTCGTCAGCAGGCGGATGCGGACGAGTACGTTCTGGCGGTCGAGCGCCCAGAGCGCGCCGACGCTCGGCGGCCCGGCGAGGAACGCTCCCGCCAGCCCGAAGGCCGCAACGATCGCGAGTAGCTTCGCCGCCGGCTCGTAGGCGTCTCCGAACAGAAGGTCGACGAGCGGCGTCGCGAGCACGAGCAGCAGCACGTTCAGCGGTGCCGTGACGAGCAGCCAGAGCCTCGAGAAGAGTCGCCACGCCCGAGCGAGGCCGACCACCCCGTCGCGATGGTGCACGGCGCCGAACGTCGGGACGATCACCGAGGCCCACCCGGTAAGCAGCAGAATCTGCGCGCGCCCAACCACTGCGACGGCGGCGACGTAGAACGCCACCTCCGTCGAGTCTTGCGTGATCGCTCCGATCAGCACGACGTACATCTGCGTACTCACGGCGAGTGTCGCCACGCCGATCAGCCACACGTTGCGGGTGAAGCCGAAGACGAAGCGGAGCTCGTCCCGGTCAGGCCGCTGCGGGCGGCCTGTCGCCCGCAGGCCGGCGGCGAGTCCGGCCAATCCGGTCAGATAGCCGGCCGACACGACTATGAGCGTCGATCCCACGGAAACGAGATCGAGCACGACGACCGCCGACAGCCCCGCCAGCGTGACGATGTTCCCGGCCGTGCGCCACAAGGTGACGCGACGAAAGTCGAGCGAGGCCTGGTAGTAGGCGGCGACACTGGCCGAGAGATCCTGAGCTATCCAGTAACCGGCGGCGGCCACCAGGACCTTGACCGGCACCGGGGCCAGACCGAGATCGGTGCGAACGACACCCCACAGCGACACCATGACCGTCGCGACGACCACGATCACGACGAGCCGAACGAGCGCGACCGCAGCGAACAGGTAGAGCCGCGCACGCGCGTTGGCGAAACGCGGCAGGACCGCGCCGAGCGACTCGACGCTGACGACCGGAATCAGGACGCTCGCCGTCCCGGCGAGGTTCGTCAGGAGCGAGTAGAGCCCGAAGCCTTGCGGCTTCAGCGCCCGGACGGCGATGACCGCGATTGCGGTCGTGAGCACGATCTCGAGCACCTTCCCTGCCTGTCCCCACACCATCCTCCAGTACGGCCGTCACGACGGTCGCAGCGGGTACCTCCGGCTCCAGCTCCGCCCGTCCCGGCAGCATGCGGGCCCGATAGCCGACACGCTCGACGGCGGCGAGGACAGCCCGACGGCTCTCGGCCGAGACCTCGCAGAACACGATCGGCCGGTCGCACTCGAGCGTCCTCCGCATGCCCTCGAGAATCGCGCCCTCCGCGCCCTCCGCATCGATCTTCACGACGTCGACGGGTCCATCGACGACATCGTCGAAGCGCCGCGTCTCGACGCGTGCGACCGGTGTTGCGGGAGGCCACCGGGCCCGGTCCAGCGACGACAGCCCGCCCGCCAGCGACAACTCGGCGACGCCCGCGCGATCGGAGAGCGCCACCTCGTGGATCTCGATCTGCGCGGCGTTGCGCGCGATCGTCTCCGCCAGGATCGCCGCCATTTGCGGATTCGGCTCGATCGCGACGACATGCGCCGCCGGGTTCACCTTTGCGGCGAGGAGCGAGTAGAAGCCGAAGTTGGCGCCGACGTCGACGACGGTGCGCGCGGCGCAAGCCGCGGCGAGGAAGGCGGACGCCAGGTCGGCCTCGATCGCGCTTGGCCCCGCCCAGTAGAGGTACGGAGCAGAAGGCGCGTGAACGACGCCGCGGATCCCGTCGGCCAACTCGACTTCGGCGAAGCCCGCACGGATCGGGAACCGCACCGCGCGGGCGAACACGCGGCGCTGACCGATCTCAACGTCGGATCGACCGACGAGGAGTCGGCGCACGACGAAGCCGCCGACGGCATTGACCCCCCTCGTGGCTGCGATTCGCGTGGCGAAACGCATCGGTCCATCCTACGGAGCACGCGCGTACGATCACACGCCGTGAGGGTTGCCGTCGTCGCGGACTCGGGCGCTGGGGCGTCGGGCATGGCCGATTACGCATGCGAGCTCGAGGAGGAGCTTCGACGGCGAGGGTTCGAAACGGGAGTGGGGGCTGCGGACGTCGCGATTCTCAGCACCGCGCCCTACGCGCTCGGCGTGTACACGGGATGGCTGCGCGTCGTCGCTCAGGCTGCGCGGCTGCGGCGTAGAACGCGCCGGATCGTCGTCGTGCGCCACGAGGTGTTCGAGCGTCCCGACGACCGCCTGCGGATGCGCGTCTTCGAGGTACTCCAGCGCTGGAGCGCGAGGCGGCTCGAGCAGTGGGCTGCGGCCACCGTAGTCGCGGACGGCGCCCGTGCCGACCGGCTGCGCCGGCTCGTCCCGGCCGCACGGCCACCCGAGATCGTCGCCGTCGGACCGAATCTCCCGGTGCCACGCGATCGCGCCGTCCGCGACGACTCGGATGTCGTGCTCGTCGTCGGCCTCCTCCACGCTGACCGCGACTTCGAGACGCTCGTCGAGGCGTTCCCGCAGCTCCTCGAGCGCCGCCCGGCGGCGCGACTCATCCTCGCCGGTGCCCTCTCCGGCAACGACCGGCGCCTCGCCGCGCTCGAGAGGCGCGCACGCGAGCTCGGCGTGCCGGTGACACGGACCGGCCGCCTACCGGCGGAGGAGCTCGCGCGCTGCTTCGCCGGCGCGGGCACCTTCTTCAGCGGGTATACGCGGTTGCTCTCCTTTGGGAGCGGGACGCTCGCGGCGGCGCTGGCGTACGCGCTCCCCGTCGTCGTGTACGACTCGGCGACGCTCGGCCCCGGGCTCGCCGCCGGTGAGACGGTGCTGACGGCACCGCGAACGGCCGAAGGCGTAGCTGCGGCGCTCGAGCTCGCGCTCGGCGAGGACGGGCGGAGGGTGGGCTCCGCGGGCCGGCGGCTCTACGAGTCGGAGCTGTCGTGGGAGACGATCGCCACGCGGTTCGACGAGCTGCTGCGCCGCGTCACGGCGCAGGCGTAGGAGGACGCGCAGCCTACGAGCACGTACACGAGGATCGCGACGACGGGGAAGTCCAGCGCGAATGTCAGCAGATACCAGAGCGGAAGGATCAGCGTCGCGCCCGTCGCCGAGACAGCGAGCATCCGGCGCCAGCCCTCCGAGCGGAAAACGCCGAGGACGCTCACCACCGCCAGCGCGAGCGCGAACCACACGAAGGCAGCGAGCCCGAAGAGGCCGAGCTCCCACGCCGTCTTCGTGTACATCCCTTCGCCGTGGAGGATGCTTTCGCCGCTGCCGCCGGCGCCGTACCCGGAGCCGAGCGTCATCGTCCCCGTGCCGCGGCCGACCAGCCGCTGTTCCGAGATGAGCTCGAACTGCGGCTTAATCCGGTCGCTCCAGAGGCTGACCTCGCCACCTGCCTTGTTGAAGTCTGCGGCGCGGCGGAGGAAGCCGCTCCCGGGCGCTGCGTCGTGGTCAGAACCGCCTCCGTGGGCGCGCTCCGAGTCCTGGCGGTCCACCCAGCGAACGGCATCCGCCGCCCGCTCCTGGGTCCAGGGCACCCCCCACAGCGCGAGGACGAGCCCGGCGGCGAAAGCAGCAGGGATCGCCGCGGCTGTCACGACGCGGCGTCGCACGATCAGCACCAAGGCGGCGAGCATGGAGACGAGGAGCACGCTCCCGAGGAGCGAACGTGCGCTTGCGTACACGACCCCGCACGCGACCAGACCGACGACAGCGAGCCCTGCCGCCCACCAGCGTCCGCGGCGGTGCGCCATCAGCACGCCAAGCGCGACCACCACGGTCAGAAACAGCCACGCGGCCATCACGCCGGTTTGCATGAACGTCCCGGCCGGCCTGATGTACGCAACACCCTGCACCGTGATCAGTCCTTGCTGTGCGCCCGAGACGAGCTTGTTGAGGACGCTGTCGCCGGACCGCGCCTGCACGACGGAGAACACGGCATTCCCGGCGCCGAGGGTGAGGACGAGGCCGACGAGCGTGTAGGCACGGCGGCGCGTGTCGACGATCGCCGGCGCCGCCCACAGCAGCGGGACGTAGATCGTGTACGAGCGCAGGCCGACGATCGCGTTCGACCCGCTGCCGCTGCGCGCGACGTGGACGAGGGCGAGCGCGAGCAGCAGGCCGAGCGGCGCGAGGAGCCACCACGGACGCCGCCACTCGTCGCGCCTGAGCCGCGGCAGGATCGCCGCATACAGGCCGAGCGCGAGGAAGTCCTTCGCCAGGAACACCGTGAGGCCGTTCACGACCCACCTGCGGATCGCGCCTTCGAGCACCACGAGCGCGATCAGCGCGAAGAGCGCCCAGACGGGCCGCGCAAGCCCGAAGAGGAACAGCGACGCGAGAACGGCGCCCGCGGCCGCCGATGCGACGACACCGGAGGGCGCGGGGAGAAGCGTCGTGGACGGCGCCGCGACGGGTGCGGCGAACGCGAGCAGGAGCCCGACAACGGCGAGCGATAGCTGCGCGCGGTCGCGGGTCACGCGCGCGCCTCCGGCGGCCGAGGCGCGGCGCGGGCGGCGACTGCGATCCCGGCGAAGATCCAGAAGAGGATGCCGACGATCGGGACGTCGAGCATGAACGCGATCAGATACCAGAACGGCAGGATCGCGGCCGCCCCGGCGCCGACGAGCGCGACCGCACGCTGCCACCCGTCACTACGGAGGACCCCCATGACGCACGCTGCGAGCAGCGCCACGCTCGCCCACAGGAACAGCGCCAGTCCCGGGAGCCCGAGCTCGTACGCCACCTTCGAGTACTGCCCTTCGCCGGGGAATGTCGCTTCCTCCGAGGCATAGCCCGTTCCGAGCGTCATCGCTCCCGTCCCATGGCCGACGAGCCCCTGGTCGCCGATCAGGTCGAGCTGCGGGCGGACCCGCCGGTCGATCAGGCCTCCGCCCTTGTCGCCGGCCTTGTTGATATCGGCAGCGCGGCCCAGGTAGCCGCTGCTTCCCGCACCCGTCGACGCTCCCGCCAGCGGCAGCACGAGAAAGACGCCGATCATTCCGGCGCCGAATGCCGCGCCGACCGCCAGGAGGCTGCGGATCCGGCGCCGCCAGATGAGCGCGACGGCCAGCGCAGCGGAAGTGACCACGAGGCTCCCGAGGACCGCACGCGCGCTCGAGTAGACGACGCCCCAAGCCAGAAAGCCCGCCCCGGCAATCGCCAGCCAGTACAGGCGGCCGGTCCGCGCCCAGACGATCGACGAGAACGCCGCGAGCATAAAGAAGAGCAGGAAGCCGGAGAACGAGCCGACCTGCATGAACGACCCCGCCGGGCGGATGTAGTTCCGGTCGTTGACGGTCACGATCGCAGGTTTCGCGCCCGAGACGAGCTTGTTGAGCACCCCGGGTCCTGCGATCGCCTGCACGAACGCGAGCGCGCTCTCGAGTGCGCCTGCCGCGAGCACGACGACGAGCAGCCATGCGCCGCGCGCGCGCGTGGTGATGATTGCCGGCGCCACCCAGAGGAGCGGGACGTACACGATGTACGAGCGGAGCCCGATCACCGCCTCGCGTGCCGATTCTGCGCCGCCGGCGGACACGGCGGCGAGGATGACGAGCCCCGCCAGCGGCGCAAGGAGCCACCACGGGCGTCTCCATCCTCCGCGCCCAAGCCGCGGCAGGACGGCCGCGTAAATGCCGAGCGCGAGGAAGTCCTTCAGCAGGAAGATGCTGAGGTCGTTGACGATCCAGCGACGCACGGCGCCCTCTGCGATCGCGACCACGATCAGGGCGTAGAGCGCCTTGACCGGCCTCCGGTATCCGGCGACGAACGCCACGAAGAGCGCGGCGGCGGCGAGAATCGAGCTGCCGAGCCCGTCGGCCGAGGGAAGTGTTTCGGACGTCGGTGCGGCCAGCGGCGCCGCAATGGCGAGCGCGAGCCCACCCGCGAGGAATAGCGCTCCGCCCTGGAAGATCCGCCCTGCGAACCCGTCCCCGAGCGGAGAGGCGAGCGGGGCGAACAGCGCCGGCTCATCTGCCACAGAGGGGACTTGCACCGCGGCGTGCCGGCGCAGCAGCCGTTCGTAGACCCTCTCGATCCGCCGCGCGTTCACCTCGGGCGAGAATTCCTGCTCGGCGTGCTCGCGCGCCGCCCGGCCCAGCGCCGCGGCACGTGCCGGGCTCTCGAGGAGCGTCGTGACGGCGCCGGCGAGGAGCTGCGGATCTGAGCTGTTCACGAGCAGCCCTGTCTCGCCCGGCCTGATGATTCCGCCACCGTCGGCCGAGCCGGACGCCACCACAGGCACACCGGTGGCCGCCGCCTCGATAACGGGTCGGCCGAGCTCCGGCCCGCGCGACGGTGCGACGACGATGTCGCTCGCCCGGTACAGCCGCTCCGGCTCACGCGTGAACGGCATGAACCTCACCACGCCTTCGAGCCCCCGCTCTGCCACGAGCTCCCGCGCCCGGGACTCGTAGTCCGGCGCGAGATCGAGCAGCTCGAGCAGGCGCCCGGTCGGCGTGCGAAAGAACTCGCGCTTGCGCACGCCGCCGCCGACGATGAGGAACGTCGCAGTTGGAGCCCGCTCGTGCACGGTCGCGGCGGCCTCGATGAACTCGTTGAACCCCTTCGCCGGATAGAGGAATCCGAAGTACGAAACCACCGGCCTGCTGGGGTCGAGGCCGGCGGCGGCGCGAGCCTCCGTGGCGTCGCCCGGCGCGAACACGTCGAGGTCGATCGCGTTCGGGACGATCTCGGCGTCCACGGCAAAGACGCGCGCGACGTCGCGGTTGATCGCGACGACCACGTCAGCGTAGCGGCGAATCGCCCGGCGGAGGAGGCGCGATCGCGCGTCGATGCCGTCGCGCGGCAGCGCCGAGCGGAGGTGCCAGACAACCGGGATGTGCGCCCGCCGTGCGAGCCAGGCAGCTGCCACGGGGGGCGAGTCATTCACGTGGACGAGGTCGAACCCGCCGCGCTTCGCGAGACGGCTGAATCGCCAGAGATGCCCCGGTAGACGTAGGAGCTCGCGCACGAGCAAGGCCCACCGCCGGCCGCGATAGACGCTTGCCCAGATGTGCGTGAACCCGGCGACGCGGCCGGTGTGCACGGTCGCGCCGGCGCTTCGGAAGAGATCTGCGGCCGGGCCGCTCGGGCAATAGACGTGGGGCTCGAACCGCGACCGATCGAGCTCCCGGATCAGGTAGTAGAGACTGGTTGGCGCACCGCCGAGCTCGCTCCGGTGGTGGACGAAGAGCACGCGCACGGGGCGACTCACGACCGCTCGACCCGCCCCTGTGGACGCATCCGTCGGATGCGCCGGAGTTCCCCCGTCGCTCGCAGGGGATGCCGCGCAACGAGGCCCGCGATGCGTAGCGGCGCGCGCGGCCCGGCGGCCCGCAGCGCCGCCGCGACGCGAACGCCCGCGGCGTCAACCCGCGTCACCGCCGCCGCCCGCGCAACGAGCTCGTCGGCGGATGCCGGTTCTTGCGCCGCGACGGTCGCGAACGCGTCCACGATCGCGTCGTCAATCTCGGCGTCAGAGCTGCCGAGGGAACGTGCGAGCTCACGCGTCGGCACGCTCTCCGGGGCGAGCATGTCCGCGCGCCCGGCCCGTCGGGCGGCTGCCGCCGTGCGGACGAGCAAAGCACCGATCGCCTGCGCCTCGACGCGCCGGAGCGAGAACCTCGCGCCGTGCGACCGGAGTCGGAGGACGGGATGCGCCAGGTTCGCAAGCTGCCACCGCTCCGCCATCCGCAGCCACAGGTCGTAGTCCTCGGCGTACGGGAGGCGGTAGCGGCCGCAGGCCTCGAATGCGGACCGGCGCATCGTGACCGCACCGTGCGGCACGCAGTTGTACGTCATGAGCGTCGCGGCGACCGCCTCCGGCTCGAGCGGGTAGCGCGCAACGCCCGTGACGACACCGCGCGAATCCAGAAGCTCGACCGCGCCCCCAACCGCTGCCAGCTCGGGGTCGTCGAGCCGCGCGACCTGACGCTCGAGCCGCCGCGGCAGGGCGATGTCGTCTGCGTCCATACGCGCGAGCAGTTCCCCCCGAGCCGCGGCGCACACCGCGTTCAACGCCGGCGTCAGCCCCGCGCCGGGCCCGTCCACGATTCGGACGCGCCGGTCCTCGGTGTACCTCTCGACGATCGTCCGCGTCGCGTCGGTCGAAGCGTCGTCGAGTACCACCAGCTCGAAGTCCTCGAAGGTCTGCCGAAGGATGCTCTCGACCGCCTCCGCGACGAAGGGCTCGGCATTGCGCGCCGGCATGACGACGCTCACGCGCGGCTCACGCGACACGCGCTACCCCCCAGATCTCGCCCCACTTGATCGTGACGTCGTCTGCGCGCAGCCCGGCCGCGTGCAGCTCGGCGGCGAACGTCTCCTCGGTGTACTCCACTTCGTGCGTCGGGTCCAGGAACTGTGGCAGGCCGAGCTCTGCACGCAGCGGCACCAGCCAATCGCGGTTGGACATCGGTACGCGGATGAGGATCCGGTCGGGCGACGTCTCGGCGACGATCCGTCGTAGGAGCTCGGTCCTCCGCTCGATGTGCTCGAGCACGTTCGACAGCACGACGACGTCGAACGGCCCGGCCGGGAGGCCGGCAGTGGCGTCCGCCTCGACAAGCTCGAGGCGCGGATGGGCGAACCGTGCCCGTGCGAACGTGAGGTACGCGCGGTCGACGTCGATCCCGGTCACGTGGGCGCCGGCGCGCTTCACGAGGTCGTGCGCGAGCTCGGCCTTGCCGCAGCCGATGTCGAGCACACGCTCGCCCGGGTGGACGTTGTCTACGAAGAAGTCGTGGTACGCCATCAGGCGGTGCTTGACGTGGACGCCGCCGTCGTACGCGATCGCCGTGTGGTCGATGCGCCGGTAGAGGTCGTCGTACGCGCGGATGAGCTCGCGCAGCGCCGGCGCTGGCTCGCGCTGCGCCACACCCAGCGCCCACGCGCGCAGCGCGACGCGCGCGACCGGAGCGGGAACGAGACGGGCGACGGTCCCCAGTCCACGACCGATCGCGGGCCGGAGCGTCATCGCGCGAGGTCCTCGAACACCCGGCGGTGTCGCTCGATCCACTCCTCGAGGCCGAAGCGCGCGACGGCACGCGCCCGTGCCGCGGAACGGTAATCCGCGTGGCGCTCGACGATCGCCTCCACGGCGTCGGCGAGAGCGTCGGGGGCCGGCGGCTGATCACGCTCCCAGTCGAGTGGCGTCGGCACGCCGACGCCTCCCTCGTCGCCGACAAGCTCCGGGACGCCGCCGCTCGCCGAGTAGGCCACCGGAAGGCCACATGCCATCGCCTCGACGACCAGACCGGGGGAGGGGTCGTTGACCTTCGTATGCAGGAGGACGTCACCGGAGCGGAGCACGTCCGGCGCCTCCTCCTGCGTATACGCGCCGGTGAAGGCGACCCGTTCGTCGAGCCCGAGGCGGGCGATCTCGGCGTCGATCTCCCGTCGCGCCGTCTCCTCGGGCGCCCATCGCAGCGCACCCGTGACGACGAGCCGCACATCGCGGCCGCGCGCAACGAGCCGGGCGACGGTCTCGAGCGCGACGTCGACGCGGTAGCGCAGGTATTGGCTGCCGCCGACGAGGAGCGTCAGCGGTCGCGCGGGCGGAGAAGCCGGCGTGAACCGATCGGTGTCGACGGCGTTGTAGAGGACCTCGGCAGGTCCGTCGCGCCGGCCGAGGAACGTTTCGGACGCAACGCGGCAGAACTCGCTCTGGAAGAAGACGTGGTCTGCCTCGTGCAGGACGGCGGCCATCGGCCGGTTGATCCGTGCCGTCGCCGCGCCCATCAAACCCGGGTACGCGACACCGTTCTGGTTCCACGCGATCGCCGCGCCGCGGCGCCGCGCGAGCCGGACGAGCACGCGCCAATCCCATGGCATGCTGCTCGATCCAAGGTACAGGAGGTTGAAACCGGCCACGTCGTTCGGCCAGACCTCCTGGAGCCTCTGGAACTTCACCATGCCGCCGTTCACCGGCTCGCCGAGGTGCGGGACGCGCGCGTGGCCGTAGAAGAGCGCGACGCTGCCGCGCCCCCGACGCCTGGTGGCTACAAAGAGCCAACGCGGCACCGCGGCCAAGACGGCACGCGCCTTCGCGACGCTCACGACGGTTGTCTCCCAGCGGCGACGCTCTCGAGAACGGCCACATAGCGGTCGGCGACGGGGCCGATCCGAAACGGCTGCTCGCGCAGCGCCTCCGTCACCTGCCCGTAGCGACCCGTGACGTCCGCAACGGCCTCGTCGATATCACCTTCGTATGCGGCGCCGTACGGACCGGCGACCTCGGCGTTCGATCCCGAGTCGAGGTAGATCGCCGGCAGCCCGCACGAGAGCCCTTCCAGGAGCGCGTTCGAGCACGTCTCGTGGCGCGCGAGCTGGAGGATCACGTGCGCGCGCTTCAGCGCGGCGGCGAGACCTCGCGGGCTGCGTGGGCGAAGCACCCGGATGTTCCGGAAGCGAACGGGCGACCGCCCGACGAGCGTGACGCGGACGTGCGGCAATGCGGGAAGCGCCTCGTCGATCTGCGCGTAGTCGTCGAATCCTTTGTTTTTGTCCATCGACCATGTCGAGATGACGACCTCGCGGGGCGCGTGTCCATCCCACAACGGCCTCGGCTGCGGCCGCCGCCTCCACCCGCGCCGGACGGTCATGTTGAAGATGCGGTCGTCGATGCCGTTCCGGATGATTGTCGCCGGCCCTTGGAATCCCTGGCTCGCGAAGACGTTTCGGCTGTACTCGCTCTGAAAGATCGTGTGCCTGACGAACGGCGTGAACTCGAGCTGGAGCCGGTCGCCCCAGACAGTTCCGTCGACGACTCGCCTCATCTCGGGCGACCCGCTGACGCGGTAGCCGACCTTCCGGTGCACGACCGGCGTCCGCTCCGCCACCCGCTCGACGAAGTCGCGGTCGATGTCGTTGGTCAGCGCGTTCAGCAGTGCGACGTCAGCTACCGCCGGATCCGCGACGATCGAGACGCCGCGGCCGATCAGCTCGCGACGCAACGTGCGGAGGAACGCGTTCGCACCACCGTATGCGCCGCGGACCTCACGGAAGTTCATGAAGACGCGCATCCGCTCAGCGCCTGAGCCCCCGCCTCACGCGCCACGCGAGCCGGCGCCGCAAGGGCGGCCGGAAACGCGGATACCGCGAGAGCCGCGCGAGCTCGTTCTCGGCATGCCGGCCGACGAGCCCGACCGGGCTCGGTGGGCGTGCGAGCTCGAGGGCTTGGAGCAAGCTCGGCACCTGCTGTTCGTAGACCGCGTCGAGACGCTTGCGGAGCGCCGCCGCCATCGACGCACGCAGCTCGGCCGAGTCGGCGAGTCGCTCGAGCGCGTACAGCCATCCCGCCGGCGAAGACGCGACGAAACCCGAGACGCCGTCGTCGACGAACTGGCTGAGCGAGGGCACGAAGTCGACCACGACCGGGATCCCGAGGCGCGCGAACGGAAAGAGCCTTCCCGGGTTCGCGGATGCCTTGAATCGCACCAGGTGGTCGAACGGCTCGTAGTTCAGCACCGGCTCCGGCAGCGCCGTGAGCTCGAGCGCATCCAGCCTCCGATCGAGGGGCAGCTCGGTCGGCACGATCCCGATGTCGGCGTCGGCAAGCGCGTCCCAGGGATCGGTCTCCCACTGGATCTCCCGCACGTCGAGTTCGCCCGCCGGCAGCCCGAGCCGCGCGCGTCCGAGCCCACGCAGGTCGTAGACGGCGCGGAACTCGACCGCCCGGCGGCGCGCGAGCTCTTCGATCGCCGCGCGCGCGCCGCTCGCCATCGACTCGAGGTGGACGCGGTTGCCGTGGTAGGCGATGACGACCCGCTTGCCTTCCGCGTGGCGCCGCTCGCGCGCCGGCATCGCCGGGAACATGTGGTGGACGAGCACGTTTCGGTTCAGACCGACGAAGACGTCGCGCTGCTCGAGCGAGCTGACGAGCAGCAGGTCCGCCGAGCGTGCGGCGGCAATCCACTCGGGCCGGGACAGCTTCGGGTCGGCGAGCACGACTTTGATCCCCGGGTTCTCGCGCCGGGCAGCCTCGAGCTCGTGGTCGTAACCCATGAACACGGCCACGTCGTACTGGTCGTACCTGCCCCAGTCGTTGACTGCTGCGTCGACGCCGTGCTCGTTCAGCCGCGCGCCGAGCGTGAGGATGCAGACTCGAGAGCCCGCGTCGTCGCTGCGCGTGTTGAGGACGATCCGCACGGTGGCAGGCTAGAGGAGCGGTTCGAGCGCGGCGTACAACCGGTCCAATAGCCGCGGCCACGTGAGCTCGGTCAGCGCGACCTCGTACGCCGCGTCGGCAACCCTCGTGCAGAGCGGCTCGTCGCGGACGGCTGCGAGCGCCGTGCCGAGGTCGGAGAAGTCCTTCGCGATCGGCACATAGTGCTCCCACGGGCGGAAGTAACCGCCGTAGTCGTCGGCGAGCAGCAACTGCGTCGTCTTCGTTCCGGCCGCCTCGATGACCCGGCTCGAGAGCGCCCTTCCGGAGACGGCGCCTGCGGTGGATGAGAAGAACCGCGTCCGAACCTCGTCGAGCGGAACGTCCGGGTGCTCCGCGAGGAACGCATTGACTGCATGCCTCGTCTCGTCGGTGAGCTCGAAGCGGTCACCGCCGGCAGCTGTGCCGAGCTGCGCCTTACAGCGATCGAGGAACGCGGGCCACGCGTCGCCGGCAAGGCGATCGCCTGGGTCGAGCGACACGTCGAGCGTGAGGTCCAGCGCCGATCCGGCCTCGAGCGCGCGCTCCGCAAGGTCGCGCCGCTCGCGGTGCCCGAGATACGGCGGGTTGTCGTACGCGCGGTAGCCGACGTCCACCGGCCGCCGGCGCCACGGCGTCCGCGGAGCGAAGCGGACCGGATCCAGGCCGGTGTTAGGGAGGCCGATGACGGCGCAGCCGAGCCTCGCGCGATAGAGCTCATGGGCGGCCGGCGAAGAGAGCTGCGACACGAGTAGGTCCACCCCTAGGCGTTCGGCGAACGCGACCTTCTCGGGCATCAGCTTGTACTCGTTGCCGACGAAGAAGACCTTCGCGGCGTCGAGCGCGGCGACGGCGTCGAGGAGAGAGCCCCGCAGGAAGTCCTCGTTCGAGAACACGCCGTGGAGGACGACGACGGCGTCGACACGCAGCGTCCGCGTCCGTGCGCGCACGAAGAGCGCCGCGCGGGCCGTCACGCTCGCGAGGTTGACGACCGTGCAGTCGAAACGTGGGTCGGCCTCGAGAGCGCCCGGCCATCCGTGCTGATAGGAGAGCGTCCGGTTCGCGGGCGTCGCGACGTGGAGAATGAGGACGCGCACGCGCCGGTCGATCACACGGCCAGCCGCTCGCGAATCGTTCGGCAGACAAGCGCGACGCCTTCGTCCAGCGACACCGCGGGCTCGACGCCGAGCAGCTCACGCTGGCGTTCGAGCGCCGGTCGCTTCACGAGCGTCATCCGCTCGGGAAGATCGACCACACGCACCAGCTCGGCCGGCGCGTCGAGCTCGACGCGGATCAACTCGGCGAGCTCGTCGATCGCGCGTACGTCCGGGTGGCCGATGTTGATGACGGCGTACTCGGGCACGCGCACCGCCGCCTCGACCGCCTTTACCGCGTCCGAGATGTGCAGCCACCCGCGCGCGCTCCCACGGTGCACCTCGATCGGCTCGCCGCGGGCGAGGTTGCTCGCGAAGCGGATCATCGCCGACCTATGATCGCCGAGCTCCTCCAACTCGTCGTAGATCATGAACGGGCGTAGCGTGGCCGCGCGGAGGCCGTATGCCCGCACCTCGTACTCGACGAGCTTCTCGCCGAGCAGCTTCGAGAGCCCGTATCTGTTGTTCGGGCGCGGGTCGGCGAGCGACTCATCCATGAGCTCGACCTCCGGCCCGTACACCTCCGACGTCGAGAAGAACACCACTTTCGCGCCGACGCGCTTGCAGAGCTGGAGGACGTTGTTGATTCCGGCGAGGTTCGTCGCGATCGCCAGCGAGCTCGCCTGCTCGCAGGTGACGCGGCTGACCATTGCCGAAAGGACGAAAACCACCTCGGGGTGCCAGTCGAAGGCCGGCAGGAGGTCGACGGGCTGGTTGATGTCCGCCATCAGGTAGCCGGGGCGGCTCCCGGGCCGGATGTCGACCTCGAGGATCTCGTACCCGTCCTCGCGCAGCCGGTGGACGAGCGGAGCGCCGATGTTCCCCTCGGAGCCGACCACGAGCGCCTTCATCGGCCCGTCTCCGGGGTCTCGAGCTCGTCGTCGGCGAGAGCGGTCTCGATCACGCCGGGGATCTTCTCGTACTCGCGGGTGCGCGCGGAAACGCTCGCGTGGACGCCTGATGTCACGCGCGCTCTTCGACCAACCTTGCGAGGCGCTCCGCCGCGAGTTCGTGCCCGCGTTCGTTTAGATGGACAGTTCCGGGCACCCACACGGCTTCGAGGTCCGCATCCGCCGGAAGGAGCTGGACGGCTCCGAATTGTCGGAGCACACGGTTGAACAGCCCGATGTCCTCGTTGATGAGGGGAAACCAGCGCCGCTCATAGGCAGGCCCGAAGGTCGGCGTCTCGAGCACGAGCACTCGGCTGCCGGACGCCTCGATAGCGGTGACAAGATCAGAGACCTCGCGCTCGAACTCCTCGACCGAAAAGAGCCTCGTGTTCAGCCCTAAGCGGTTCCGCGCGCGGATCACCTGCTGGCGCCGATCGTGAAGCGCCTTGGTCAGGCGGTGGCCGCCCGGTACGGCTGCCAGGATCCGCTTCTCGCGGCCGGAAAGTATTCGACGCGAGCACTCGACGATTCCAATCTGGAGCACGGTGAGGTCGGGCCGCAGCTCGGTGACGTTTTCGCGGTTGTGGTTGAACTCCCGTATCGACCATCCGCTGACCGCGAGGACGTGGACGTCGTAGCGTGGAACGAGCGCGTCGCGCGCAATGAAGGGATACGCACGTCCGGACTCGAGGCCTGCCCTCGTCCCTTGGGAGTTCGCGAGAAGGTAAACGCGAATCGCTACGCCCCCCGCGTCCACTCGAGGAGCGGCCTAACGGGCGCGCGCCATGGGCCGACAAAGTGCCCGCGAGCGGTGTCGCCCTCACCGGGGTCGTAGACGTTGAAGCTGACCGTCTCGTCGGCGAAGGCGTGCCTTGTCGCCTTTCCGCCGGAACTGAACGAGTTCAGGGAGACGCTTACGAGCACGCTTCCCTCATTGAGCAGGTTCGGCGGGATCCAGGCCGTCACTTCGTACGAGCCCGGAGGCGACGGCTCGCGCCAACGCGGATCGATGTCCATCGCACTGAAGACGTGAGCACCGGTCTCGTCGTAGAGCGCGATCCACGGCACGAACTCCTCGCCGCGGCGTAGGACATCGAACGACACCTCGATTCCGACCTGCTCGCGCACGTCGATTCCGTCCACGCTCTCACCGTTCGCCGCAACGATTCGCACGCCTCGAAGCCGAACGAGATCGTCACCTGGTGCATCGTCGTCCCGCCACTCTCGACGCGCCGAGGTTCCGTACTCACCGGACAGATACCGCGCGACCACGTCGACCGCCGGCCCGTCCTCGACTACCTCGCCGTCGCGCAAGAAGATCGCGCGCCGACAGAGGCGGGTGATGTTCGCCATGTTGTGCGACACGAGGATCACCGTGCGTCCGGATCCGGCGAGACCTTCCATCTTGCCGAGGGAACGGCGCTGGAACTCTGCGTCTCCCACGGCCAACACCTCGTCGACCAGCAAGATCTCCGTCTCGAGGTGCGCGGCGACTGCGAACGCGAGCCGCACCTGCATGCCGGTCGAGTAGCGCTTGACCGGCGTGTCGAGGAAGCGGTCGACTCCGGCGAACTCGGTGATCTGGTCGAGCTTCGCTGCGACTTCGCGTCGGCGCATCCCGAGAATCGCGCCGTTCAGGAACGCGTTCTCGCGACCCGTGAGCTCCGGATGGAAGCCGGTGCCGACCTCGAGGAGGCTGCCGACGCGACCGGTGACGTACGCCGTGCCGCTCGTCGGCTCCGTGATCCGCGAGAGGACCCGGAGCAGCGTCGTCTTCCCGGCGCCGTTCGGCCCGATCAATCCGACTGCTTCGCCGGCGGCGATCTCGATGTCGACGTCTCGCAGCGCCCACACGTGTCGATTCGCGTCTCCGTCGCCGACCGGCCGCCGAACCAGTCGCGCCACGGTGTCCCGCAGCGTGTCGTAGCGGTCGAGGCCGCCAAGCCGGTAGCGCTTCGAGAGCCCGTCCGTCCTGATTGCAGGCTTTGGCATCAGATCCGGTCGGCGAAATGACGCTCGACCCGGCGGAAGTACACGAATGCGAGAGCCGCGCCCACGACCGCGACGCACGCGCTGACGGCGAGGCTCAAGCGGCCGGGCCCGTGCGTCCCGAGGAGCGACCACCGAAGGCCCTCGACGACCCCGACGACCGGGTTGAGCGAGTAGAGCCACTGCCACCTCTCCGGTATGAGGGTGGCCGGATAGACGATTGGCGAAGCGTAGAGCCAGAGTTGCATGAGAAACGGCATCGCGTACGGCACGTCGCGGTAGCGGACGTTGACGGCTGAGAGCGTGAGACCGACGGCGGCCGCGGTCAGAACGGCCAGCGCGAGGAAAGCGGGCAGGGCGGCGAGCTGCCAACCGGGGACGACGTCGTAGAAAGCCATGAGCGGCACGACCAGCACGAACGAGATCGCAAGGTCGACCAGCGGAACCGAGATCCCTGCGAGCGGCAGCAGGACGCGCGGCGCGTAGACCTTCGTGACGAGCGCGGGGTTCGCGACCAGGCTCGCGCTGCTCTGAGTGACCGCACTTGAGAAGTACGTCCAGCCGAGCAGCCCGACGTAGGCGAACAGCGCGTACGGCACTCCCTCCGAGGGCAGGTCGGCGAGCCGTCCGAAGATCAGCGTGAACACGAGCATCGCGGCGAGCGGCTGGACGACGGCCCAGGCCACGCCGAGTGCCGCCTGCTTGTAGCGCACCTTGACGTCGCGCCAGACGAGGAAATAGAGGAGCTCCCGCTTCTCCCAGAGCTCACCGAGCCGCAGCGAGAGGCCACGCGTCCGCCTGATGACGGTCACACGATCGGTGACGGCTTCGGACACGCAGGCGATGCTAGCCGCCGCTTCGCGGGTGGACGGGAAGCGCGCCAGCGAGCAGCGAGCGCGGGTTGTAGACCGTGAGACGCACGTCCCGCTCCGCGAGCCAGCGGGCCCAGCGCTCCAGCGTGTCCACGAGACCCGAGCCGGCCTGGGTGTGGCGGGCTGTTGCACTAGCGCCGCGCCGCTCGTCCACCGACCTCGTCTTGCTCGGGTCGAGCCAGAAGTAACGGCGGTCGTAGAGGTCGACGCCGACGAGCACGATCTCGCGCCAGCCGAGCAGGAAGGCGAAGTTGATGCACTCCTGGAGCGTCGAGTGACCGTGAACGAGGCCGTCGTCGAGCCGCTCGCTCGGAGTCGCGGCGTCGTCGATGGTGCGCCAACGGTAAAGGCGCGACTGCTCCGGAAGCAGGCGCAGCCCGATCGCTCGGTTGCCGTTCGTCGCCCGGAAGCCGCGTTGCACGAGGTAGATCGTGTTCGCAAAGCGCGGATTCTCCGCCAGCAACCGGAAGTACTCCTCGAGCTGCGGCCGCCACACGCGTGGGTCGAGGTCGGTGTCGGGAATGCCGCGGATGAGGTGATAGTCGCAGCGAACGAACTCTTGACGGACGAACCAGTTGAACCCAAGCGTCTGGTGTCGCTCGATCTCGGCGACCTCCTCTTCGGTCAGCTCGTTCAACGATGCGCCGGAGCCGAACACGAAGAGCTTGTCCGCGTGGCGTGTCGCGCGGAGCCCAGCTTCGTCGAGGACGACGTACCGGTCGAGGTTGCGCCGCGCGAGCAGCCACGGACGCACCCGCACCGGCAGCAGCCGCACGGACCACGACGCCGAGCGCGCGATCCTAGCGGCGCGCATAGCACTCCATCATGTTCCGCCAGAACGCGAACGGCCGCTTCACGCCGACGAGCCGCAGCACGAAGCGCGCGTGGTCGCGCAGCGGGGAGGCGTACGGCGTGCCGAGGTACGGATACTCGAACTCGACGTCGCGAAAGCCGAGGTTCTCGAGGCACTGGCGCAGGATCCTGTCGGAGAAGACGACGAAGTTCCGCGGCGGATCGAGTGCAGGCAAGTCCTGGAACAGGCGATACACGACGCCCCCGGCGTTCGGCGTCGCGAGCACGACGAGCCAGCCGCCCGGCCGCAGCCGTTCGTGTGCCCGGGCGAGCGTCTCGAGCGGCCGCTCGAGGTGCTGGAGGGAACCGCGCAGCACGACGACGTCCGCCCATCCCTCGCCGACCGGCAGGTCGAACGAGATGCCCTTCGCCTCGCACACCACGCGAGCGTGCCTCGACACCTCGATGCCGTAGCGTCGCCAACGGTCGGCCGGAAAGAGCTCGAGGAACTCGCCCAGACCGCAGCCGACGTCGAGCACGGTTCCCCCGGCGAGGCCGGTCCTGCGCAGCAGCCTGCTGTGCTCCTGGCGTTGCATCGCCTCGCGCCGCGGATCGATGCGGGCGTCGAAATAGTCGTGTTCGTACAGTTGCTCGGTCACAGATCCTCCACGACGAGCGCCTTGCGGCCGGTGCGGGACGTCACCGCGGCGCCGAGCCGCCGCAGCGATGCCGTGTCGACTCGGAGGCGCCATTCGCGTTCTCCCGCTCGGACCGGGAAGAGCCTGACGACGCGGTCGCCGAGGTCGGCGGCGACAAAGGGAGTTCGCTGGAACGGTTCGCGGTCGAGCACGATCCGCACGCCTTGCGGGTCGAGTTCGAGCTCGAGCGTCACGGTCTCGGGCTCGAGGGCGTGGAGCCGGACGTGCGCATCCAGAGCTGTGCAGCTCCGCCAGGGGATGCCGGTTCGCGCGGCGACGTCGGCGAGCGCATCATGGACCTCGTACGTCTCCGGACGCATGTCGCGGTTGTCGTGGCTGAAGAACGAGACGACGCGCGGCGAGCTGCTCTCGGCCACCTCCCGGAACGCCGCCTCGAGCGTCTCCACCGTCACCTCGTTGTACGGCGACCGGAGGTCTAGTGAGCGGTAGACATGCCGCCGCATCGCGCCGCGCTGCAGCGGCGAGTCGTGCGCGGGGTGGTAGTCGCCCCACACCGGCGGTGCGCCGTGCCAGTCGAAGCTGTAGAGGTCGGCGCCGGGCCGCGACCGCTCCGACACCCGGTTAGAGAAGTCGAGCAGGAAGACTTCCTCCAGCCAGCGGGATCCAGCCTCGTCCTCGATCGTCCCGCCGGCTCGGAACACCTCCGGGAAGTCGCGGCGCTCGAGCAGGCGCCGGGCGAGGATCATGTTGTGCTCGTTGCTCTCGAGCCAGCTCTCCGCCCAGTGATCGCCGATTCCGGTCGCGGGAGGTGCGTGGTAGTGCCAGTAGAGTCCGTCCAGCTCGACGGGCAGCGAGCGGACGTGGTCGTACGTGTCGTGGTAGGACGCGACACGGTTCTTCGGATTCGTGCGGAAGCCGGTGAAGTCGAGGACGAACCAGTTGAAGCGGTACGGGCCGCCGAAGCTGTCCGGGTGCGACTCACGGAAATCCGGCAGCGTGAGCTCCTCGAGCGATCGCTTGATGTCGCTCCAGTCGTCGAAGAACTCGTGGCTCCCGTCCGGCCGCCGGCGGGCGTCTCCACCGAGCGGTCCTTCGGCGTCGATCGCGTGGACGACGAGGACCTCGCTCACGGAAACAGCTCGGGTTCCAACGTCGCGAGCGTGAGCACGTCGCGGTATTCGTAGTCTGGCGCGACCTTCGCGAGGCGTCGCTCGACGTCGAGAAGCCGCCGGTAGTCGTGCTCCGTGTCGACGACGACCCGCACCGAGGAGAAGTTGCCGAATGCGCATGGGACGTTGACGAGGCGGAACTCATCCGGGCGGCGGTAGAAGTACGCGGTCACGTGCTCGCGCTCGTACGCGTCCGCGTCCGCGTCGGCCGCGGCGAGCAGCTGCGTCGTCCTGACGAGCTCCACATCGAGGCCGATGGGGAAGCTGCCGACGAGATTGTTGGCGAGGTAGTCCGGACGCCCGACTGCCTCGTAGACGTCGAGCAGTTCCTGCACGAGCACGGGACACGCGAACGCGCGGTCGGCGCACATCCGGACGACGACGTCGGGCACAGCCGGCATCGACTCGATGCAGCGTGCGAATCGATCGAGCACGTCCGCCTCCGACCCGCGGAAGACGCTCGCGGCGGCTTCTGCGCCGGCGGCGGCGACACGATCGTCCCGAGGATCGTCCGACGTCGCGAGCCAGACCGGAAGGCCGCTTCGCGCGAGGCGCCGGACGATGTAGCCCAGCAGGGTCGAACCGCCGAACGGCTTCAGCACCTTTTCGGGCAGCCGCGTCGACCCGGCGCGCGCCTGAACGATGATCGCGACGCTAGCCGCCAGACGGCGTGCCTCCGTCGAGCATGTCCCACTGGAGCGTCGTGTCATCGGGGATATCGCGGACGGCGCGACGACCGACGATCGCGTCGAGGTGACGTGGGTCGATGCCGGTCCCGGGCCGCTTCACATCGAGCATCGCGGCCTCGACGATCGCGCCCGCAGCGATGTCGCCGCGTGCGACGACGCTGCGGCGTGCGTGGAGGCGCGATGCCTCCTCGGCTTGCAGGACGACTTTCTCGGGTCGGCCGAGGAGGAGCCGGAGCCGCCGGAGCTCGGCGACCAGTGACGCGAACTGCTGCGGCTCGAACGCGTGGTAGTGATCGTTCCCCGGAAGCGTGGCGTCGAGCGTGAAGTGCTTCTCGATCACGCGCGCCCCGAGCACGTAGGCGGCCGCGATCGCGCTGACGCTGTCGGCCGGCAGCGTGTGGTCCGAATAGCCGAGGACATGGTCCGGGAAGCGCTCGCGCAGCGCAATGAGCGACGCGACGGCAGCGTCCGCGGTCGCCGTGGGGTAGGAGAGCGTGCAATGGAGTAGCGCGACCTCGTTGGCGCCTGCGTCCTGCAGCACCGCCACCGCCTCCGCCACCTCGTCGAGCGTCGAAGCGCCGGTCGAGAGGGCGACGTCCTTGCCGGTTGCACCGACGCGGCGGAGCAGCGGTGCGTTCGTGACGTCGGCGGAGGCGATCTTCCAGAAGGGGACGAGTGGGTCGAGCCATGCAACCGCTCCGTCGTCGAACGGCGAACACACGAACGCGATCCCGCGCGCTTCGGCCTCCTCGGCAAGGGCACGGTAGTCGGGCTCGTCCAATGCGTCATATCGCGCGAAGAGCTCGTACTGCGAGCTGCTCGTCTCCTTCGTGCGGTCCCAGTACGCCTCGCTCGCGCGCGTCGCGAGCCGCCCCGCCTTGTACGTCTGGAACTTGATCGCGTCGACGCCGGCGGCCGAGGCGGCAACGACCATCTCGCGCGCGACGCCGAGGTCGCCGCCGTGGTTGACGCCGGCCTCCGCGATCACGTACGCCGGCGCATCCCACTCGCGAAGGGGGCCGAGCATCAGTCCTGACCGACGTGCTTCGCGTGCGCCCGGGCGCGGTGCTCCTCGTGCGCCTCGTCGTCCGCCGTCATGTTCTCGCCGTGCCACCGGTACCGGTACAGCGGCAGCTCGCAACGGTGCACCGGCCAATCGCTCTCGAAGCGGAGCCTGAGGTCGACGTCCTCGGCCATCAGAAACGACTCGTCGTACAGGCCGATCTCGATCAACCGTTCCTTGCGGAACATGATCCCGCAACCGATCGGCCGCTCGACAGCGTTCACGTGCTCGAGGTGCTCCTCGTGCTCGTTGACGCGGTAGTAGTCGCACGCGATCGCGTCCATGTGCGGGTTGAGCTCGAGGAAGAGGCGAAGGACGCGGATGAAATCGTGATGGACGTAGTCGTCTGCGTCGACCCGCACGACGAAACGGGCGTTCGCCTCGCGGATCGCGCGATTGATCGACGCCGGAAGCCCCAGCTGAACCTCGTTCCGGAAAAGGCGGATGTCGGGGAGAAACCGTTCCAGGACGCGGTGGGTCCCATCGCTCGAACCATCGTCGATAACGACGATTTCGTAGGCGTCGAACGGCTCGCTCTGCGCGAGCAACGACCGCAGCGCACGCTCGACGTACCTCTCCTCGTTGTGTGCGGTCATGACGACGGCGACCTCGGCCACGCGAGACAGAGTATTGACTTCCCCGCGGACCTCTAGGTGAAGCGTCAAGTCACTTCAGGAACCAGGCGAGGGTTCGCGAGCGACGCTCGAGGAAGCCGTCCGTGCGGCTCGGCAGAAAGCTGGTGCGCGGCTCGGCGCCCAACTCGCGCCACCAGTCTGCGTCGGCGAGCAGCGTCCGCAACTTGGCATCGGTGGCATCGTGGACGAACAGGACTCCGCCGTCGACGAGGGAGGGCCAGGCCGCGGCCACCGCCTGGCGCGTTGACTCGGTGAGGTCGACATCGACGAAGGCGACGCTCAACTCCTCATCGAAGTCGGCCAGGGTTTCGGAGAACCAGCCGGGAACGAACGTGCAGACCTCGAGCGAGCCGAACCGGCGAACGGCGCTGCGTACCTCCTCGAGAGAACCGGCGTAGTCGCCGCGGGCGAAACAGCGCCGGCGCTCGATCTGGTGCTCAGCGTCGTCCATCGCCGGCTCGGGCAACCCTTCGAAGCTGTCGAACACCCAAAGCCGCTTTCCCGCCAGCCGGCAGGCCGACGAAAGCTTCGCAGCCGACGATCCCTTGTACGCGCCCAACTCGATGACGTGGCCCGGCTGGTCGCGCCGCTCGATGACCGCTGCGGCAACGAGCGTGAGCTCGGAAACGTAGTGCGGCGACGGCACGAAACGATGTGTCAGCCGGTGCCTGGCGGCGAGCGCGAGTGCCGAACGGCGCGGCAACCCGGCCGCCGCGAGCACCTTCGCCTCTGCGCCGATCTCCTCAGCGTACTGCGGCACGGCCCGAGCGAGCCGTGGCGACCGGGCGAGGAGCGTGAGGAACGTCATGGCGTCGCCGCCGCGATCGTACTTTCCCGGCGGCCGCGTATCATCGCGACATGCCGCCGGTGAGGCAGCAGGACCAGGACGAGATCCTGCGGCGGCTGGAGGGCGCGCGCCGGTACAACGCGTGGCTCTTCGAACGGATCCGTCCCTACGCGAGCGGCCGGGTGCTCGACACCGGCGCCGGCATCGGCACGTTCACGACCCTGCTCGCGCACCATGCCGACGAGGTGGTCGCCGCCGAGCCCGACGACGCGTTCGCCGAGCGGCTGCGTGAGCGCACACAGGCAATGCCAAACGTCTCCGTCGTCGCCGCGACCGTCGAGCAACTGCCGGAGGAGCTACGCGACTTCGACACGGCGATCTGCATGAACGTCCTCGAGCACATTGGAGACGACGTCAAGGCGCTCCGCTCGCTGCGCGACCGGCTGCGCCCCGGGGGAAGGCTGCTCCTGCTGGTGCCGGCCCACCCGTTCCTGTTCGGCGCGACCGACGAGGCACTCGAGCATGGACGGCGGTACACGCTTTCGTCGCTCACCCGAGCGCTGCGCGAGGCGGGGTTCGAGACCGAGACCGTGCGGCACGTGAACCCCGTCGGAAGCCTTGGCTGGCTGATCTCCTCGCGTCTCCTGCGCCGCCGCCTGATCCCGGTCAGGCCGCTGCGCCTCTACGACGCGCTCGTCCCGGTCCTGCGGCGTCTCGACACGCTCCGGCTCCCCGTCGGCCTCTCCCTATGGGCTGTGGCGCGCCGACCTTTGTAGTGCGGTCATTTCGTTACCT
>WNGA01007523.1_pt1 | contig 30239 bp, 28 predicted proteins | sample 5400061 | NCBI WGS metagenome assembly WNGA01 (sample SAMN13153366, study PRJNA577476) | soil metagenome | isolation source: 100 cm soil or saprolite under grassland replicate 2 | place: USA:California | collected 2016-06-15
CCTCCCAGTGCCGGATCATGAACCGACCGATGGCTTCGTCGCGCAGCCGCTCGGGAGGCGGGGCGGTCTTGCGGCGCAGCTTGGCGCGCACCTCGCGAACGACCGCGTCGCCATCCACCGGCGGAAGCCGATTGGGGTGCAGCCCGCAGAACACCGAGATGCCGTCATGGTCCACGACCCGACCGAGCACGGCGTCACGCTTGACGAGTACGCGCGATCCTTTCACCTCGTCGACGCGCCGATCCTCGCCGGTCAGCAGATCATGAACCCGGAGGCCTCGCCCCGGATCCACGTCCGTCACTTCCCAAATCGAGAGCCAGGAGCGCTGCTGCGCCTCCAACCATCCCCGCTGGTCGGGCGACAGGTAGCGTCCCTTCTCGCTCAGGTACCAGTCCACGACCGTGCGCCCGTCGACCTTGGCGCAGTAGACCGACCACGGCGAGGCCAGCTGAATCTCTTTCTCGACGTCCTCGAACGCATCGAACGAAGCCTGCCAGATTCCCCTGAAGCGGCGCGCCGCGAATCGTTGCATGTCGTCCACGACGCGCTCGTCGATCTCGTGCACCGCGGGTCGTTCCTGCACATCGCGGCCCTTGGCCTGGTCGGTGGCGAGGTGGCACTTCTTATACTTCCGCCCACTGCCGCACGGGCAGGGCGCGTTGCGCGGCACCTCGGGTTCCGCCTGCCGCGGGGCGGGCGGCGGGGCCGCCGCCTCGTCGTCCGCATCGCTCTCGAAGAGATGGAACCCTTCGTATGGGTAGGTCAACCGAACGGTCAGATCGTCCTGGTCCGAATGCGATTCGGAGATCGGATCGCCGTCGTCCACCTGGAACGCGGACTTGTTCTTCAAGAAGAACACGCCGAAGGAGGTCGCGCAGGCGGAGAGCACCTTGAAGTCCCGCTCCGAGAGCGGCCGTGGCACGCCGTCGCGGTCGCGATGGGTCACGACCGGGTACGCGCGGGGGCCCGCGACCGACCATCCGTGCTCGCTCACCTCCCGGCGCATCGACGCGGGCAGGTCCGCGCCGCGCTCGAAGTTCAGGGCGAGCAGCGTCGTGCCCATGTCGATCGGGCCACGGTCTGCCGTCTGACCAGCCAACGCGAACGCCTCGAATCCCTCGAGCGATGGGAAGAGGATAAACCCGAAGCTCTCGCCTCCAGCCCCGATGACTGATAGGCAAGCTCCGTCGATGCCGAGGCTGGGGATGTCCACCCGGACGAGCTGTTGATCGTCCATCGTTTTCCACGGAGCCATCTGGTAGACCAGCTCCGCCGCGCCAAACAGATCCGCGACGGTATCGACCGACACGCGCCCTTCTTCGAGGTAGCTTTCGTCGGGACGATCATCCCGCGGCGCGTGCTTCATCGCTTCGAGTACGGCATCGAGCTCTGGTGTCGGCGCGACGACGATCTCCACGTCGTCGCCAACCACGTGCCGCGCGCTTTCCGCGAGATCACTGGTGGCCACCCGAACCCGCGCCGGCCGCCGCGGCGGCCCCACGAGCGGCCGCTTCATGGCGGTCGCCAGCGTCGCGCCGAAATCGATCGGCGCCTTCGGTTCCTGGAAGTGATGGCCGACGACCGTACCATCGGGGAGGTCCATCCAAATGATCAGCTCGGGGCGATACGGCTCGCCCTCCGTCACGAAGAAGGGCGGAAGAACCCGGCCGCCTATCCACTCTCGCGTCGCCGCGGCAGGTGCCCGACCACCGATCCGTCTTGGCGTTCGCCTAGCCGCCATGCCCGGCAGCGTATTCCCTGGGCCGGACGGAGTTCAATAGATGGATGACGTAGCCTTCCTCCGTAACCCTGCAATTTCGGCGGTTCGAACTGTTAGGAATTTCCTAACAGTTGCCTCGCCCGACCCTGATGACCGCCACGTCCTCGCGACGGCGATCAAGGTGGGTGAACAAGGGGAGACGGATTTTCGCCCGCAAGACCCGCCCCGGCCGCCGGGAGTCGACCACCGGATCAGGACCGGCTGCCCCCGATCCCGAGCCGGCGCAGATTGGCGACGAGTCCCGGGTCGAGGTGGGCCGACTCCGGCTGGCCGACCACACGGTACTGGACCAAGAAGGACGGCTGCCGCGGATCCCGGCGCGATGCGAACCATGGCCTTCGATGGCAACAGCACCAGCGGCAGTCCGCCGCCGTGCAAGTCATTCGCGGGCTGTGATCCGAGCTACCCGGTGACGCTTTGCCTTTACGACTACTGTGCGAACGCGGGCAAGGCAGACTGGTCCTTCGCCAGCCCGCATGCCCGTGCAGGCGAAGTTCCTTAATAAAGTACGGTTCTGAGACAGTACCTTCTGGGCCCGCCGGTGACGGGTGATCGGTCACGCATCACCTGGAATTCCGTCGGGCGGTCTCGCTCGACTTCACACGAGGAACCTCCATGTCGCAAAAGACGACCTCCGTCCTTGGGCCGTTTCGCCACGTTCTGATGGGAGCGTGCCTTGCGGTCGCGCTGGGGTGCAGCGGCAGCGGGGATCCTGGGACAGGAGGCCCTTCGGCGGGCACCTCGGGTGGCAGCGCCGGCAAAGGTGGGTCGTCAGCCATCGGTGGCGCTAGCGGCTCCGAAGGAACCGTCGGCGTTGGCGGCTCGGGTGGGACTACCGCCAGGGGCGGCTCGAGCGGAACCATTGGGACCGCCGGCACGACGGGCACCGCCGGCACGACGGGCACCGCCGGCACGACGGGCACCGCCGGCACGACCGGCACCGCCGGCGCGACGGGCACCGCCGGCACGACGGGCGTGGCTGGTGGCACTCCAGGGGCCGCGGGCGCTGGCGGTAAGGCCGGTACCGGCGTGAGTGGGTCGGGCGGTTCGACGGCTGGTTCGGGCGGGAACGGTGGTTCGGCGGGTGCGACCGGTGGCAGCGGCGTTGCCGGCGGTGCGGGAGGCAGCACCAGCAACGGAGCCAAGATGAGCGCAGGATGCGGCAAGGCGCCTGCGACGCTGAAGAGTGCGACCGTTGGTCAGGCCACGCCCACCAACAGCATTTCCGTGGGCGGCATGGACCGCCAGTTCCTGGTTCGCTGGCCCACCACCTACGTCAACAGCAAGGCATATCCGCTTCACATCGGCTTGCACGGGGCCAACGGCAACCTCTCCGAGGACGGCAGGGACAACTTCGGCCTCTGGACTCTCGCTAAGGACTCCACGATTTTCGTGACCCTCGCCGGCGTGAGCGGCCTTTGGTCCGGCGCTCGGGACCTGGAGTACGCCGACGCGGTGATCAAGCAGGTCGAGGGCGAGCTCTGCATCGACACCTCGAAGGTCGTGCTCGAGGGCTTCAGCCAAGGGGCGGCCATGTCGTGGTTCCTCACCGGCTCGCGTCCGGGCGTCTTCCGCGCGGTGGTCGGCCATTCGGGCGGAGGTGTGCAGCCCATTCCGGCCCTGTCGTCGGTCGCTTATCTCGGCTCGCTGGGGACCCAGGAGATGCCCAACAACAGTCAGAAGACGCAGACTGATCAATTCGCCAAGGTGAACGGATGCACCATCGACACGTTACCGACGGCGGAAACCGGGAAACATGTGTGCACCCCCTATAAGGGCTGCAAGGACGGCTTCCCGGTCACCTGGTGCTCCTACGACGGCGGCCACGGCTTCCAAGACACCGACTCCGGGTCGTCCATGTCTTGGGTGCCCTCGACGGTCTGGCAGTTCCTGATGCCCCTTCTTTTCTAGGGCGGGCACTCCGCCCCCCATCCGCGAGCGGCGCGCGCGCTACGCGCAGGATCCGATGTACGTCCTGAACTTGTCGCGCAGCGGGGTGGCGCGGGCCCGCCAGGAGGGCATCGCCACGCTCCGGCAGGTGCGCAAGGCGATGAACATGGACCACGGCCTCGACTGATTCTGGAACGCTGCAGTCGAGGCGGACCTAAAAGCGCCATCGCTTGGTCGGGAAACGGATGACACCGCGCCCTGGTTCCGCCAAGCTCAGCGGCTGATGCTAGCGTTGTCGGCTCGCGTCCTTATCGTAGCTTGTGCGGTTGCAGCGACGAGCGCCGCTTGCGTGAGGCGCACGCTGACACCTGCCGATGGTGGCAGCGGCGGCGGCGGGAGTAGCGCGGCCGGCACCGGTGACAGCACGGGCAGCGGCGGAAGCAGCGGCGCGGGTGGCGGCGCAAGCGGCGGCACCGGTGGCAACACGGGCAGCGGCGGGAGCAGCGGCGCGGGTGGCGGCGCAAGCAGCGGCGCGGGTGGCGGCGGGGGCGGCACGAGTGGCGCAGCGGGCACAGGCGGCAGCACGCCGTCATGCGCCAATACGGGTTGCGCGCTACCCCCGCTCTGCAGTGACGGCTGCCGGGAGCCCTGCGGATGCTGTGCTTGCGCGGCCGGCACGCGGATGGGGGACCTCGTGTGCGTGGGCGGCTGCTACGAACCCGCCGCGGACGCCGCCACCGAGGCCGGCGCGTCGCAAGATGCGCATCCGGCGGACGCGCCGGCCGTTGACTGGATCCCGCCGAACGACTGCCTGCTCCCCTTCGACGTCGGCCCGTGTGACGGGTCCGTCCGCGTCTTCGCGTTCGTCAACGGCGCGTGTGTCGAGCGGGGCCACGGCGGCTGCCAGGGCAACGCGAACCGCTTCCGCACGCTGGAGGAATGCCTGGCCACCTGCGAGGGTCGCCCGGACGCGCGCCCTTGCCCCACCGGACGCGTGGCCCGCGAGATCTGCGTGGCCTGCGGGGGCGGTGGCGGCTGCGGCAAGTTCATCACCGCGTGCGCCCTGACCTGCGCGCAGACAGGCGCAGCGTGCCCGCCGACGCAGCAGTTCTACTGCTTCGACGGCGTCTGCCAGACGGTCGGGTGCATCTGATTCCCCGGTGCCCGGTCCGCGGTCTCGAGATGCCCCGTGAAGCTCCGGGCGGCAACCCTTCGTTCGTCATCGGGCGACTTGGCTCGCGACCCGGTCAGTGAAGCCTTTGCCTTGCGGATCCGGGGCTCTCGAGAATTCGAGGCCGCGGCGCTCTCGTGGACCCTGGGACCGCGAATCTCTGGTCGCGAAGGCACACCCACGCCGTGGCATGTCCGTTGCTGCACCAGATCGTCGCCACGCTCATCGAGCTTCACCGCTTGAGAGGCAGCAAGCAAAACCTGGGAACGGCGCTCTCCACGGAGCTGCGCGCAATTTTCGCGGGGATTTGCACTGAGCCGCGACCGCCGAGCATCGACAAAACTGACGGCCGCTCGAAATCCTGAGGGGCCAGAGATTGGGCGACCGAGGAGCCGAGGGATTTCCGGCGGGTACGTCGCTTGCAAGAGCCCGCCCGATCCCTCGAGACTGCCCGGTGCGCTCTGCAAGCATTTCCCATCGACACTCCACGGCGCTGACGTTGGCGTTTCTGGCTGTCCTGCTCTCGGGAGCAGCGCGGGCCGCCGTGCCCGCGGCGGCGATTCGATACTTGGCGCCGCCCGAGTGCCCCGGACCGTTCAAGTTCCTTTCGCTGGTGGAGGAGCGGACGGCCGGGCGCTGGCAGGTGCGCCAGAGCGAAGGCGATTCCGAGTTCGTCGTCGAGATTCGGGAAGGGGCGACCGGGAAGGTGGGGCGCGTGCGGCGCGCCGATCGTCCGGCCGAAGGGGCGCGCGAGATCGCAGCCGCCGACTGCGGAGATCTCGTCCAGGCGCTCGCGCTCTCGACGGTGCTGAGCCTCGACGAGGTCGCCGACGCTCGCGGTGGCGGCGCCGGCACGGTGGTGGCAGCGAAGGGATCCATCATGCCGGAGGCGCAGCACTCTTCTTGGATGGTCGGCGCTGGCGCTTCGAACACCTTCTTGCTGCCCTCCGACGCGATGCCGGGGGTGTCCGTATTCATCGGGAACGGGCGCGGGCGCGCGCCCCGCGGGATCGCGATCGGGCGGCCTGACCTGCGGCTTGCACTCACGCACGCGCGCAACGACCTCTTCGGTGGAGATCGCGCCAGTTTCAGGCTGTCGGACGCGAGCCTGACGGTTTGCCCCGTCGGTGTCGGATTCGGGGAGACTGTCGGTGTCGGGATCTGCGGCGTCGCCGAGGCCGGGATGCTCACCGGCGAAGGAGTCGCGATCGGCACGCCACGGACGAGCCGCTTCCTTTGGGCGGCCGCTGGCGGGGTCGCCAGACTGCGGTGGGCCCCCGGCCACCGAATGGTTGTCGAGGCGCACGCCGGCGCGGTGGCGCCGATCGAGCGGACGACCTTTGTCTTCGAAATGCCCCGCGTCGAAGTCGCGAAGATCCCTGCGGTCGTGGGCTCGGCGGGCCTGGCGGTGGGGTGGACGATTCCGTGATCAAACGGCCGCGCGGCCAACGATCTGTGGATAGAGGCGAGTAGGAGGCATGTCGAACGCTCCCCAAACCGCGCGACTTCCCGGCCTGCTCGCCACGGCCATGCGAGATCGGGACAGCTTCGCGCGACTACGGTTGATCGTCGACCGTCACTTCGAGCTCGCGAGCCGCATCATCCGCAACCTCGGTATCCCGGACTGCGACGTCGACGATCTCCTGCAGCAGGCGTTCTCGATCACGGCGGACCGCCTACACGACATCGAAGCCGGGAAGGAGCGGGCGTTCCTGATCCAGACCGCCATCCACCTCGCGGCGTCCCTGCGGCGTGCGCGCGCGCTATCCCGGGAGACGCTGACGGACGAGCTGCCCGAGGTCAGCGATGGCAAGCCCTCGCCCGAGGACCTGTCCGATCACGCGCGCGCGTTGCGCGTGCTGGACGGCATCCTAGGCGACATGGAGCTCGATCTCCGATCGGTCTTCGTCCTCTACGAGGTCGAAGAGATGACGATGGCGGAGATTGCGACGGTTCTACAGATTCCGGCCGGCACGGTGGCCTCGCGCCTGCGGCGCGCGCGCGAGGACTTCCTGACGCTTGCGCATCGCTTGCGCGTCGTGACGGCACGGAAAGAAGGACGCTCATGAGTGATCCACGTCGATTGCGAGATGGCGGTGACGACTTCGTGGTCGCGAGTCTGCTGGACGCGGCCCGCGCGTACCGCCGGCCGGTCGCCAGCCGCAATCGGATCATGAAGGTGCTCGGCCTGCCGGTGGCGATTTCGGTGGGCGTGCCGGCCACTGCGATCGCGTCCGCTCTTGGCACCAAGATGGTCATTGTCGTTTCGACGGCGACGGTGCTGATCGCTGGCGGTGGCGCGGTCGCGTACCGGGCTCACGTGCGCGCGCAGGCGCACGAACAAGCGGCCGTCGCGAGTCATCGCGCCGTTGCCTCCCGTGCCCAACGACAACCGGGAGCCGCGCCCGGTCCGTCGGAACGGCCCGCGGCTCCGTCGCTCGAGGATCCTCCGGCGCCGGAGGCGCCCGCGCCTCCAATCGGCGCTGATGTTCCTCTTCAATCGCGCTCGGTCGCGGCCGCACCAAATCGAAGGCAGCCATCTGTTCGTCGGCCGCGGGCCTTGTCGGAACCGCTGGTTCGGAACGCGCCTCCAGTGTCGCCCGCCGTGCTGTCCGAGCCGGAGACCCCCGCGCTACCGAAGCCGACCGCTCCACCTCGCGTGGCGTTCTCGAACCCGGAGTCACGGACGCAGTCCGTGTCGCCACGCTTGCCGCTCCCTTCCGCGGTGCCCGCGGCGGTGCCTCCGCCCCGTCGGGCGCCGCTCGCGCGAGAGATCGCCCTGCTGGACGCCGCCGAGCGGGCCGAGCGCCAGCAAGACCATCGCGCCGCGCTGGCGCGACTCGAGGAGTACGGCCGCGAGTTCCCCGATGGCGCGCTGCTGGCCGAGGCTGAGGTGCTGCGGATCTCGGCGCTCCTCGGCGGCGGCGATGCGGCGACGGCGCGCGCCCGCGCTCGGGCGTTCCTCGCCGCCGCCGCGCCGAGCCCGCTCACCGCGCGCGTCGCCGCCATGCTTTCTCGAGCTTCCCGCGAATCGCGTGAAGAGTCGGCGAGCTCCGCTCGCCGCGAATCATCGCGGGAGGGTTCCGGAACCCTCCCAGGGGTCCCGAGCTCAATTGATACGAAGGAGCAGCCATGAACACCCGTCACGTCACTCTTTCCGTTGTCTCTGTGTTCGGGCTCGTCGCGCTGGCGGCGAGCTGCGAGACCAAGGACCGCTCGCTGGGCACGAACTCGAACCTGATGTGCAACCAGGTACCGCAGTGCCAGTTCCAGTGTCCGAACGGCACGATCAATCCCACCGACGGCCACGGCTGCGTCCACACCTGCGAGTGCGTCACGGCGGGAGGTGGGACCGGCAGCGCCGGCACCAGCGGCACCGGCAACACGGGAGGCACTGGAACCGGAAATACCGGCGGCGGGAGCGGCACGAGCTGCGACTCGATCCCGCAATGCGAGTTCCTGTGTCCGGACGGCACGCGCAACCCGATCGACGCCAATGGTTGCGAGCACACTTGCGAGTGCAAGACCCACGCGGACCTCTGCCCCAACGAGCCCTCGTGCGGCTCGCAGTGCGCTCCCGGCACGGTCCTGGCGACCGACCGGAACGGGTGCCTTGCCGCGAGCTGCACCTGCGTTCCCGCGCCGTCGACGACCGACGCAGGGACCGGCGGCCTCAAGCTCTATTACACCTGCGGTGATCCGGTCTGCCGCGGCTACACGGGCGGCAGCGGCGCGCCGCTCTGCACGACGGAGAAGGTCGGCGATCCCTGCACCAGCGACGGCCAGAAGTGCGATCCGCAGAACGACTGCAACGCGCTTGTCATCTGCGCCAGCTTCGATCCGACGATGAAGCCGGGCGGTTGCCCGATCTCGCGCCTCCGGTTCAAAGAGGACGTCCACTACCTGAAGCCCGGCGAGCTGGCCCGGTATCGCGACGAGCTGCTGGCCATGAAGCTCGCCACCTGGCGCTACAAGCACGACCCATCGAAGGAGCGGCTCGGCTTCATGATCGACGACAACGAAGCGTCGGCGGCCGTCGACGGCAAGCGAGACCTCGTCGATCTCTACGGCTACACGAGCATGGCGGTCGCGACCATTCAGCTCCAGGCCCAGCAAATCGAAGCTCTCAAGAACGAGATCGCCGCGATGAAGAAAGAGCTGGCGCGCTCTGCGCGAGCCAGTGCGGCAGGCAGGAAGTGAGGAAGACATGAACGCAAAAACCAAGACTATCGTCGTCACTCTGTTCGCGGCATCGGCCGGGTTTCTGTCCGCCTGCAGCACGAAAGGTGGCCGCACCAAGATCGTCGCCGCCGTCGTCAACGATCCCTGCAACGATCACGCGACCGCCCAGGCATGCGACGCGGACAAGACGGGCGGGTGCTCGTGGATCGCGCTCGGCATCCCCTGCGCCGATGGCGCCGAATGTCGGTCGGGTATCTGCGTAACGCCCGATCCTTGCGGGCAGATCACGGATCGCGCCGCGTGCCAGGCAGACGACCGCTGCGCCTGGTCGGCGGTCCTGGCGAACGCCGAAGCGATCCTCTGTCCCGCCGGTCGTGACTGCGCGAACGATGGCTTCTGTCACGGTCGCGATCTCACCGGCGGTGGATGCGCCTGCGTGCAGCCCGTCGCCTGCCCGCCCAACACGGTCTGTCCGGCGGTACAGTGCGACTGCGGTGGCACCGGCAGCAGCGGGGGCGGGACGTGCACCTGCGCGTGCCCGGATTGCGCCCCCGGCACGAGCTGCGCGCCCTGCGACTGTAACTGCGGGAGCGGTGGCGGCAGCACGGGCAGCGGCGGAACCGGTTGCGGCCAGAGCACGTGTACGTGCGCGTGTCCGGTCTGCCCGCCGAACACCGCCTGCGCGCCGTGCGACTGCGCGTGCGGCGCGGGCGCGGTCGGTGTCGCCGGCACCGGCACCGCGAGCGGCGGAAACACCAGCAGCGGCGGCAGCCAGTCCTCGCCCACCTGCGCGTGTCCGGTCTGCCCGCCGAACACCGCCTGCGCGCCGTGCGACTGCCCGCCGCCGACGCCGGGGACGAATCCTCCGCCGAGCTCCGATCCGTGCACGGGGCACAGCGACTCGCAGAGCTGCGTCGCCGACACGGTCGACCGATGCACCTGGTACGCGCTCGGCATCCCGTGCGTCGACGGACAGGAATGCCGATCGGGCGTTTGCCAGCAGCAGCCCGCCTCGACGACCGATCCCTGCGCCGCGCATACCGATCCCGTCTCGTGCGCGGCTGAGACCGGCGCTGCGTGCGGTTGGATCGCGCTCGGCATCGCCTGCGTGACCGATCCGTGTCCGCCGAGTGGTCGTTGCGTCGAGATGAAGCCTGTGCCCGGTGGCGGCTCGGGCGGGTGCGGCTGCGCTTGCCCTGCCTGCGTCTCGGGTGAGGCCTGCCCTCCATGCACATGCAGCTGCTGCCCCGAATGACCGCCGTCGTGCGCGTCCTCTGCGCTTTCGTTTTCGTCTCTGGCCTCGCCGCGTTCGGCTGCGGCAAGGCCGATGACGGCTCGGCGTCGATGTGCTCCTACGCCGACGGCGGTACGCCGGACGGGGGCGCGTTCAACGGCGCCTGCCCGAGCACCGATTGTCCCGCGGGCACCGTGTGCGTCGTCGAGGTCGGTGGTCCGGGCGGAGGTGGTGGCGAGTACTGCGCGCCGATCCCGAACGCGTGTCACGGGACGCCGAGCTGCGCCTGCATGCGCGACTGCGCCTGCACGAACACGTTCGGCGGTCAGCCCGAGGGCTGCAGCGTTCAGAACGCCACGATCTTCTGCGACAACGGCATCCGCTGAGTGCGGCGAGCCGTCGCCCGGTCCCTGACACCCTTGTCAGGGAGTTCCCGTGCACCGCGTCACGAAGTGTTGCCGCTGGTTCGGCGACGGCCTCCGGCGTATCTCGGGCGAAAGCGCCGGCGGCACCGAAAACAACTTTAATTTCTGCGGGGTGGACGGGACTTGAACCCGCGGCCTCCGGCGTGACAGGCCGGGGAAGGCGCATTCTGCCGAGTCGGCTGTTGCCGAAAGACCACGGTTTCCGGCCAAAATCTGAGGCATGTCCCCCCGCTCCGTTGCACCCGAACCGCCGGAAGCTGCATTCGGGAGTACGGATGGAGTACGGATTTTCGCCCGAGACCGTCCCCGTAAGCTGTGACCCTGGCGGCCGGCACCGAGGTTACTGCACCGCTCGGAGTTGCCCGGATCAGGACCCGCTGCTCCGGATCCCGAGTCGGCGCAGATGGGCGACGAGTCCCTGGTCGAGGCGGGCAAGCGAGGCGGTCGCAGCGGCGACCCAGACTGGGCCGCGCCGGCTGAGCGCCTTCCAGGCGAGCGTGATCTCACCGGGAACCTCGGACAGCAGCACGCTCAAGAGCGCGCTCGCCTGCGCACGGTCTTTGGGGGCTTTGGCGAACGTGGGCGCGCGCGCCCGCCTCGCCTCGATGCGACGATCAACTTGTGGAGCGCGAAGCGGCCCGGGCGAGGAACGTTTACGAGGACACCGGATCCGCCCACTACGGCGCCGGGCTGGGTCTCCTCGATCAAGTAGTCGAGGAAACGAAGCGGGGTCGCCGCGACACCGAGGGGTTCGATCCGAATGGGTCGGGTCGATTCCCTGCCGACCAGCGGTGTCAGCAGCTCGACTTCGATCTCCTTGCCGCGGACGCGAAAGGAGGTGGCCGGATCGGTCGGGTTCAGGGCGGAAAACCGGGGCAGGGGATCGCCGAGCGCCTTTCGGAGGTCGGCCGGCTGTCCATCGCGTGCGAGCGCGACGGCGATGCGATGGTCATGCGCGATGTCGACGTCGTCGGTCCGCGCGATCGCGTCTTGCCAACGCACGCCGAGCATGTTTCCCAACACGGCGAACGCGTGCGAGCCGACGAGGACGCCGCCGATCCGGAACACGGGCGCGAGTCGCTCCAACACCGCGGCCTCGGCCGCGCCCACGACGTGCGCGCCGCCAGCGCGCGCCATGGCGACCAATTCGGATCGACTGCCGGCCTCCGCCCGCCCGCGCCGCCATCGTTCGATGACGGCGGCGATCTCGGGCGTTTCGGGTCCGATATAGTTCTGTAGCTTCTTCCCGGCCTCATGCCGTTGGGCATACCAGTAGCGGCGTCCGCGGATGTTCTTGGAAACCAGGGTTGTGCCGGCCGCAAGATCACCGGCCTCCGAGGTGAGAAGCAGGTCGACCAGGCGCGCGTACGTCGTCTGCGCGAGCAGTGGGAGCTTGAAGAAAGGGCCGGCCGCCACCTCTTATACGCCCGAAGGTACCATGGCGTATAACGGAGGTCCATGGATCTCCGCGTGATGGCCGCGGTGACGGCCGGCATCACCATCGAACGCCTGGCGCCGGCCGAGCGCGTCGCACGCGTCACTGGCGGCGTCGTCATCGCAGCCGGGTTGTTCGCGATCGCACGAGCCGCCACGCTGTCATGATTTCGGAAAGCACGGGTCACGCGCCGTACTCGTCGTGGCGACGCCACCACTCGTAAGGAGGCGTCTTGGGCCAGCCCGGCGGTGAGTCTTCCCATTCCTCCTGGCGGCCGAGCGGCGTCAGGTCCAGGAAGGTCCAGATGCTCCCCAGCGCCTCGACGCCACGGCCGGCTGTGAAATAACTGCGAAACACGCTGTCGCCGTCGCGCAGGAAGACGCTGAGACCGAAGGTCTCGCCGGCGTCGGTCGTGACGCCGAAGTCGAGGTTGAAGTCGCTGCCCGCGGAGGAGAACCAAGGCAGCGACCAACCCATCCGCTTCTTGTAGCGAACGATGTTCTTCACCGGGGCGCGCGAGACCAAGACAAACGAAGTGTCGCGCTCGTGCATATGTGCGGGGTGGCCGATCTGGTCGACGAACATCGAGCAACCGGAGCAGCCCGCCGACGGCCAACCCTCCACCCCGGGGGCGAACATGAAGTGGTACAGAATCAGTTGGCGCCGCCCGTCGAACAGATCGACCAGGCGGACTTCGCCCTCCGCGCCATCGAAGCGGTAATCCTTTTCGATCCGGACCATGGGCAGGCGGCGGCGCTCTGCGGCGAGCGCGTCGCGTGCCCGCGTCGCCGCCTTCTCTTTGGCGAGCAGCTTTGTGCGCGCCACCTCCCACTTGGCGGAGGAAACAATGGCCGGCAAGCTCGACTCGTTCTTGCTGTTGTTCTTCATGACTCGGCTCCTTCAATGAATCTCGCTGGCAGCCCCCGCCGGGGACGTTCGAATTCGACGAAGCATGACGACGACCATCATGGCGGTGAGCGCCGATACGACCGCGCAGACGACGACCGTGACCTGTAGCGCCTGCGAGAATGCGGCGCGCGCGGTTTCGAGAAGCTGCGCGCCGGCTTGATCGGCCAGCCGAGCGGCCTCCGCGCTGGCTCCTCCAAGCGGGTCGCGCGCGACCTTACGCGCCTCGGGCGGAACCCCGTCCAAGACGGCCTTGGCCATGGCACTTCGATAGATGGCCGTTCCGACGCTTCCCAGGATCGCGATACCAAGGGCGCCACCCAGCTCCGAGCTGGTCTCCGAGATCGCCGCTGCCGCTCCGGCTCCTTCCGGGGGCGCCGCACCGACGATCAAGTCGGTCCCCAGCGTAAACACCGGCGCCAACCCCAACGAGAACATGATCGACCCGATCACCAGGCCCTCGAGGCCCCACGCGCCGAGGTGAGCGAGCACGGCGAAGCCGAGCGCGGCGAGGGCCAGCCCGGCTCCCATCACGAACGACGGACGGACCCGGCGCGCGATCGCCGGCGCCAGCGTCGACCCGAGGATGAACCCGCCCGACCAGGGCAGCATCCACAGGCCCGCCTCGAGAGGCGTCAGACCCAGCACGAGCTGCAGATACTGGCCGATGAAGACGTACGACCCGAATGCCACCAAGGTGCCGAGCAGGTAGGTCGCGAGCGATGCGGTGAACGCCGGGACCCGAAACAGGCGCAGGTCGATGAGCGGGTCGGCCAGCTGCCGCTGCCGGCGTCCGAACGCGACCGCGACCGCAACACTTCCGACCACCGACAGGACGGGAAGCCAGCCGAAACCGTCCTGGGCATAGAGCTTCATCCCGTAGATCACCGACAGCACCGCGACCAGCGACAAGGCGGCGCTGCGAAGATCCAATCTGCGCGGCGACCGATCGCGGTACTCGGGCAACAGCGCCGGTCCCACGACGAGCAGCAGCGCCATCACGGGCACCGCCAGCAGAAACACCGAGCCCCACCAGAAATGCTGCAACATCACGCCCCCGAGCAGCGGACCGATCGCGCCGCCCACCGAGTAGCTGGAGATCCAGACGCCGATCGCGACGGTGCGCTGCCGTGGGTCGAGGAACATGTTGCGAATCAGCGACAACGTCGAGGGCGCCAGCGTCGCTCCCGCGATGCCCAGCACCGCCCGCGCCGCTATCAGCATCGCGGCGCTGTTGGCGAAAGCGGCAAACACCGATGCGACGCCGAAGGCGGCGGCGCCGATCAGCAACAGACGGCGGCGGCCGATTCGGTCGCCCAGGTTGCCCATGGTGATGAGCAGCCCAGCCACGAAGAAGCCGTAGATGTCCACGATCCACAAGAGCTGCGCGCTGCTCGGCCGCAGGTCGGCGCTGATCCGAGGCAACGCGAGATTCAGCACGGTCAGGTCCATCGCATAGAGCAGGCAGGGAAGAGCGATGACGGCGAGTCCGATCCATTCTCGCCGCCCGGCCCGCTGGGCGCTGTCCGCGTTGGTCATCGGACTTGCCCGGCCCGGCCCGGCTGTCGGGCGGCCTCGAGAGCCTCGGCCGCCGTATACAGGGCGGCACCCAGCAGCATCACGTCCTTGAGCAGGAAGCCGCCGAACGGGTTGGTCGCCGCGAGCACCCCCGGCGTCGTAATCAGAAACGACAGCGTCACCACAAACGCGCCGGCGGCGATGAGGCTGCCCAGCGCGGACAGCCGAGGCTTCCAGCGACGGGTGCAGATGAGCAGCACGGCCGTCAGTTCCACCACGCCGATGAGGGCGGAGGCGCCGCGCACACCCAGCAATGGATACAGCCAGCTGAGCAGCGGACTGTGCTCGACCAGAGGCCGGATACCCTCGGCCTCGAACAGGGTGAACTTGAAACCGCCCCAGAGAACCATGAGCCCGACCAGCCCATAGCGCAGAAACCCGCGCCCCACGCTGGCCAACCGGCGCGTGCGGGTCGCGTCGAAGAATCCGAAAACCCGTAGCTGCGATTCCATTCCGTCGTTTATGAGCATGTCCATCCTCCATCGTTCGGGTTGCGTCCACCTGACGCCGATGGGTGCTGGAGCCGCCGAAAATGTTACGGCGCAGCGCCGAGGCGTAAGCGCCGACCGCGATGTACCCCGCGCGCGCCGACGAGAACGCGTCGCCGAGCAGTCTCTGCACCTCGTCGCCGGCCCGCCCGGGCGGCGCGCGGTCCGCGAGCTCGGTTGCGTGTTGCGCGCACGCCTCGGCGAAGCGGGCGCAGCCGCCGAGATGCCAGGCGTCGATCCGCCGCACGAGACGAGCGCGGCGCACCACGAGACAGTCGAGACCCTCGAGCTCGGCGCCCGCCGCCTCGGTCTGCCAGAGCTCGTCATGCAGCCAGTGGGCGAGATCTTGGGCGCGGCAGAGATGGCTGCCGTTTGCGCAGAGCGCGAGCGCGCCATCCGCTTCCACCCAAGCGCCGGGCGCATCATTTGTCGGTCGAGGCCAGGCGAAGCCCGAGATCGGCCCCCTCGCCCCCTTGGCCAGAAACTTGTACGTGCTCATGGCGCCGCCGGCTCAATCACTTCCGACTCCAGCGTCGATAGAGGTCGAGGAGGCTCGCGTCCGCGGCTCCCCCCTCGGAGAGCTCCTGCCCGAGCCCGCGCGTCAGCTTCATTGTCACCTTCACCTGTTCGAGGTACGCCGTGCAAGGCGGGCACGCGAGCAGATGCTGCTCGAGCAGCACCCGATCCTCGGGAACCATGGCGCGACTCAGGTACTCGGTGACGAGCTCCACCACCTCTTTGCACAGGAGCTCGACGCTGTTCCGTGCCTTCATTTGCCATCACCTTCCGCGAAGTGCCGCTCGAGCCGAGCCCGGAGCTTGGACCTCGCCCGATGGAGCAGCACCCGCTGATGTGTGCCGGAGATGCCCAAGATGTTACAGGCCTCTTCGCCCGTGAGCCCTTCGACGTCGCACAAGACGACGACCTGCTGCTGGACGTACGGAAGCTCCGCTATCGCGGACTCGAGCAGCAGCCGCAGCTCGCGGCCTTCGTGCGCTTTGTCGGGGGATGGAAACGGCGTGGGCGCTCCGACCCAGTGCCCGGCCCAGCGGCCGTCTGGAGCGAAGCGCTCGGGCTCGACCGCAGGCGACGGTTCGTCCGCCTCCTCGTGGACCAAAGACGTCATCGGCACCGTGCGCCGTTCGGCCCGCGCGTGCGTCCGCGCTGTGTTGACCAAGATGCCGTACAACCAGGTCCGCAATGACGAACGTCCTTCGAAGCGATCGAGGGACTCGAGCGCCGCGAGCCAAGTCGCTTGCACGACCTCGGCGGCCGAGGCGGTATCGCGAACCCAGACCCGCGCAATGCGCATGAACGCCCGCTGGTGCCGCGTCACGAGGTGCGTGAACGCTGCTTCGTCGCCCTGGCGAAGCGCCGCGACCGTCCGAAGCTCGTCAGCGTGATTATCATCCATTCGGTTGCACAATCGAGAACGGAAACCTGCCGCCCACCCGCGCTAGCGGGGCCCCTCGGTGGGCAATGGCACCCCCGGCATGTCCGTGACGATGCGCCGCAACGCACGCTCGTTGACGCTGGCCGGGGTCAAGCGCACCGCCAAGTCGCGGAACCACCGACCAATGGGCGAGGTCATCTGCGCCAGGCGCCCGAAGGAGAACGAGCGCTCCAGGATCCACTTGGCCCGGGGCCGGCGCAGCCGCTCGTAGTCGGCGAGCGCCTCTTCCAGTGGCCGCGTCCCGCCGAGCACGTTGGCTAGGCAGCAGGCGTCCTCGATGGCGAGACCCGCTCCTTGACCCATGTTGGGCGTGACCGCGTGGGCGGCGTCGCCGAGGAGCGCGACCCCCGGGCCGTAGAACTTCGGGGCGAGCCCGTCCTCGAGATCGTCGTGCAACAACATACCGAAGTCGGTCACCGCCGCGATCGCTTCAGCCCCCGGGCTGCCGAAGGCGCTCCATCGTTGGCGAAACTCCTCCAGCGACGTCCAGGGCGCCGACGCTCGTGCCCGTGCATTCATCGCGAGGAAGACGTAGGTCTTCCCCTGACCGATCGGCACCACGCCCACGCGCTTGCCTGGGCCCCACATCTCGAAGACCTCGTTCGTCCATTGCTTGTCGACGACGAAACGAAAGCAGGTGACGCCGCTATACCTGGTGACGAAGGCCGGAAACAGCGCCTGCCGCACCTGCGAGCGGATCCCGTCGGCGCCGATCAGCAGATCGCAGGAGAGCGGGGCGCCATCCACCACCAGCTCCGGGCGGTCAGCGAATGCGAGCCGCTCGAGGGCCGTTCCGAACCGGAGCTCGCCCGCGAAGTGCGACCGGAGCACCTCGTGCAGGCGGCTGCGATGGAGCGCGACGCCAGGCTCGGGCAGGCCGCTCACCCGGTAGTGCGAGCGACCGAGCACGTCCCCGCGCGCGTTGGTGATGTTCATCCCCGTCACCTCTCTGCCCACATCTTTTAGATCGGCGGTGAGGCCGAGCAGGCGCACCGCGGTCATGACATTGGGTCCGAGCACGACGCCCGCGCCTTCCACTTTGAAGTGCGCGCGCTTCTCCAGGATCGTGACCTCGTGGCCGGCGCGGCCGAGCGCGATGCCCGAGCTGAGACCCCCGATCCCTGCTCCGACGATGACGACCTTCATGGCCGCTGCAGTGTAGACGGGTCCTGCGAGGCGGGCGATCAGCGCTTCTCGACCCTCATCAGCTATAGCTCCCGCGCCTGCTCGCTGTCGGCGCTCGCCTGCGCCGCGATCCATTGCTGATCGGGGTAGAGGTCGGGACGGGCGGGGACGCCAGACTCCAGCGGATGTGGATACAGGATGGATACGGAATTCGGGGCCCACTTGAGGTGCCAACCTGGGTCTCAAGCTCGCCGAGCAGGCGGGAAATCGAGCCGAGGACCTGGTACGCTGATCCTGATGGCGCGGTCCGCGAAAGACAGACCGATGAGCCTCGATGAGGCGCTGGCAGAGCTCAAGCGCGACCCAGCGAACGCCGTGCATGCGCGCATCGATGGGATGGATGTCGAGCTGCGGGCGGTACCACCTTCGCCGCCATCGGACGAAAAGCTCGGGGACTGGATGGCTTCGGCAGGACCGTGGCAGGGCGAGACCGAGGAAGAGATCCTCGAGATCTTGCGTGAAGCGCGACGCGCCGGTGGTAGCGCGGAACCGCCCGAGATGCCGTGATCTGGCTTCTCGACACGAACATCTTCATCCCAGCTCTCAACGGCCGCCCCAGCGTCCGCGGCCGCCTCAACCATGGAAGTACCAGTTGATGAACTGCCAGTCGAAGCCGTTGTTGTCCGAAACGAAGACTGGCCGACCGGTGGTGTTGTCCCCAATCCATTGCCCGAACTCGCGCATGACGTCGCCCGCGTTCGGGAACGCAAGTGTCTCCTCTCGTGACAACTTGCTGACCGCGAGCGCGGCGGGCACGAACTGCTCAGATATCGGCCGAAGCCGGCCGTAGAACGTGCGCTTGAGGCCGGGTTCGACGACGATCGTCCCGAAAGACACCATTGAGTAGCGGCCCGGAATCGGCCCGTCCGCCTCCACGTCCACCATGAAGTACGACATGCTTTGGTGGCCGCCCTATAGCATGAGGGCTGTGATGCAACCCGGTCTCCTCGCCATCTCGGCCGTCGCGCTTTTCGCCAGCGGTTGCTCGCAGGGCGCCGAGGTATTGCTCTGCGACGGTAGCCCATCCGTTCGCCTTGCGTTCCGGAACACGGGGGGAGGGCAGGTGCTCGCTGGCAGCCAGGTACTCAGCGAGAACGGATTCAATTTCCTGGTTGTCGACGGGCAATGCCACTACTGGGCCAGACCCGACGCGTATTCCGACATCCGGGAGGGACAGCTGGCGAACTCCGAGGCCGACGTGCTTACCGCGAAGCTCCGGGTCGCCGATTGGGACGCGCTCGCCGGCGACTACTTCGATGACCTGTGTGACGGACCAACCCGCGAGTATCGGTTCGCCGATCAGAGGATCAACGTCTTCTCTTCGTGTGGAGGGCCCACGACCTCGCAGGCCGTCGACGGTCTTCTCGCGGCGACCCTTTCGCAGCTGCAATCCCTCTACGACGTAGGAGCTCCGGTTGCCGGATCGGTACGCTTCGTCCTGACGGTTCAGGATGGCGTGGCGTGGTCCATCGGGGTCAAGAGTCTGGCCGTTCCGTGGCCGCTATCGAGCGATCCATCGACACTCGCCTTGACCTTCGAGCAAGCGAACAGCTACCTGCCCGGATCCAGCCAGTCGGCACCACCTCCGGACGCTGATGCACTCCGGTCGGTGCGGCGGTCGTTCACCGCGGCCGGGGGCCTGCCCTTGAGCGGCGGATTCGTTCCCCTCCTCGGTTCGGAAAACAAGAAGTATGGGCTTTTCGCCCGCGACTCGATCCCGCTTGAGGACGGACAAGGGCTGCTACACCTCGACTGACGTGTCCGTGCGCCACCAGCGAGCGATCGCTGTGACTACTTCCTGCCGCCCAACTGCGGGCCGAATCGTGGCGCGGTCGTCGCCTCCATAGCACCCAGAATTCGTGGCCCGACTTGTTCACGAAGGCTTCAAGATGCACGCCCGCGAATGGCGAGAAACACTTCCGAGTCAGGGCCAGTCCGCAGACTACTGGGGGCGCCAAGGGCGCATGAGCGCGCACTGGTCGGTCTCCAAATTCTCGTCCAGGATGAGAGCCCCCGGAGCGTCGGTGCCTCCGGCGGAAACGTGATTCGGAAGCGCCGATTTCGGCACGTAACACAGGGCACTCAACTGGCCGGAAAATGATCCATTCAGCGTATTCGGCGAAGCCGACACTGTGCCTGTGATTGTTCCCGGCCCCAGCGTGAAACTAAACGTTCCACTGTCGCCAACGATGCCAGAGAGTTCCACTCTGGCGTCGCTTCCGTCGCCTCCAGGTGCGATCGGAACGTCCACGTGGCCGGCGATGACTTTCTCCCGGGAAAGGGACACCGTCGCGCCCCAATAGTCAGTTCCCTTGCCGGCTGTGATCGCGAAGTTGTACAAGCTGACGTTCTCTCCGAGGGTTGCCTGCACCGTGGCTGGGAAGGGACTCTCGAAGGTTCCGCCGCTCGATTCGAAACGAACAATCGTGGGCGGGGGAGAGCTGGAGGGACTGTTTGTACTGCAAGCTGCCGCGATAACCATCAGCGGCGTCAGCGCGAGCAACGTTTTCGGACGACGTTCCATAGCCGCGACAGTCTACGCCCATCCCTCTACCGCCTCTCCGTGTTCAGCCAAGATCGTGGCCGACCGTAGCCCAGCCATCGGCCGGCGATCTGCCGAACCAGCCGGACGTAGCGGTTCCAGGTCGCCCTGGGAGCCCGGGTATCGCCGGCGAGCAACGAACGCGCGAGCGCCGCGTCGGTCTCGAACGCTTCCATCATCACCGTTCATTCCCGAAGTGACGTGCGCCCGCTATGGATAAAAATGCTTACCACGTTCAGGCGATGCGCTCCCACGAGGTCCCGCACCAACTGGAACGGCAATCGTCTGAGCAGTGTGGACCATTGCCGCGACGGCGCCGGGGAACAACATTCGCTCCGTTCGTCGTTGGCAGCACCAACCCCTTTCGAGGAGGCCTGCAATGGAACGGCGCGCGTCCACGCGTTGGCTTCTCGCAATCATCGTCGTCGCCGAGTACTGCATCGCTCCGAGTGCAGTAGCGCAACCCGTCCCGCCGGCTGGAGCGATCGCTCCACCGACGGCGTCTGAGCCGACACCGGCGCCCGCTCCGCCAGTTGTCGTCTCGCCGCCCCTACCGCCCCTACCACCCCCGTCGGTGGCGAGCCCATCGCCGGTGGCGCCGGCGCCCGCTGCCCCGACGCCGGCGCCCGACCCGAACGAGGTGGAGGCGTTCTTGCTCTGCGGGATCCTGTCGCAGGGTTTGATCTTGGCCAAGTGTCGCGACTGCGGGTGGTGCCGTCCCGTCGCGTTGTCATGTCGCCGCCGTGGTTTCTGTCCGAGCTGCCTCGGTCGGCGCATGAGCGACTTCGCGGCTCAACTGGTGAATCGAGTGATCCCTCGCGTGCCCGTTCGACAGTGGGTCCTGACCGTGCCGCACGGGCTGCGCGCGAAGATGATGTTCGATCCCGCGCTGACCAGCGCGGTGTTGCGCGAGTTCATTCGCGCGGTATCTTCGTGGCTCCGGCAGCGGGCGCGGCGGCAAGGCGTCGTGGGCGCGCTCAAGACCGGCGCCGCGACGGCGATCCAGCGATTCAATTCGGCGCTCGGAGCGAATCCTCATTTCCACACCTTGTTCCTGGACGGGGCCTACACGTTTCCCGTCGGCAGAGCGCCCGTGTTCCACACTACGCCCGCGCCCACCGACGAGGACGTCGCGCGCGTCGTGGCCGCCGTGTTCCGGGTTGAGCGCCGGCTCGCCGATCGAGAGCCGGGCGCGGTGCAGCGGCGCTTCGTGGAAGGCGCGCCGGTCTTGGTGGCGATGGCCGAAGCCTCGGTCGGGGGAGTGGTCGCGACCGGTCCGCGTTGCGGCCGGCGCATCCTTCGCGTACGCGGCGTAGCCGCGGACCTCGATGCCTTCGTTATCGGGCGCCTGTGCACCGAGGTCGAGGGGTTCAATCTGCAGGCCGCGACGCGCATCTCCGCCCGCGATCGCGAGGGCCTGGAGCGAATGGCGCGCTATCTCGCCCGCGGTCCGATCGCCACCGACCGCGCTTCGGCGGTCTGACGGATGGCGCCTCGGCGAGCTCGACCGGCAACAAGGCGTCGACACCGAGATTGTTACGGTCTAGGCGTAGCCGACACCGCGAGAGCGACGTTAGAGTTTCGAAACCGAGAGCAATAGGCGCACCGTGGGGACAATCGTCGGCTGCTCACGGCCTCATCGTACGAGTGAGATGTTCGTTTGCTGCTCTTCGAGGCTGTGGGAATCGTAAACACAATCGGCACTAGTGTTGCAATCGCTCTCTGTACAACATGCGAGTACCGATTGTTGACCTACGTTCACGAACAGCAAAGCACCACGTAATCGCGCTGGTATTCAAGCTCAAGGCGATGAGAGCGCGCGATGTCACCCTCTTCGGATGCTGACAGCCGTGTCATGGCCATCGGCCAACAGTGTGAAAGAGTCGAATCCTGTCGGACTCGAAACAGGCGCCCTCGTGGCGGCGACGGTGCATTCGTTTTCCGGGCTGGAGCGCGCGATCGGAAACCTGTGACAATGTCGAGCCGAGAAACGCGCAAGTGACTACTTCCGTTCTCCCAAAGCTCGATCCAACGGCTGTCGCAAACACGATAGCTGTCGAAAACGGGCTGACCCGACGCGAGAAGGAAGTTCTGATGGCTGCTGCTCAGGGGAAGTGCACTAAAGAGATCGCGGTCGATCTTGGACTTAGCGGGAAGACGGTCGACTACTTCTGGAAGAAGATCTTTAGGAAGCTTCGATGCGGGTCGCAAGGACAGGTGATGGCGCTCCTCCTTCGTCGGGCGTGCGGTGGGAACGTGCCACCGCAGGTGCTAAGGCCGCGCGCGTAAATTATCTATCTACGTGCCGGCAGTTCTAGACCAGCAAAACAAGCGCGAGCAAACGTACGAGTTGAAAAACTAATTTGGATCAAACGCCTAAGCGTTCTCGATGCTCGTTGAAATAGTTCGGTCCTGACCGTGCGGTGCGCATCGCGCCCACGAGTGCCGATTGAGTGGCCCCAGGAATTTCCTAAGTTGGCGAGGAGCGCGACCACTGTTATGGATTGCGGCGGTGTTGGTTAACGATGGGAAGGAGGACGCAGATGCGCCCGATTGATCTGCAAGGTGTCTTCGTCGCAGTGGCAGCGCTCGCTACGCTCGGGACGACCATGTCCGCGTGCGACCACGAGAAGGGCGGCGGCAACGAGCCGGCCGCGGTGACGCGCGAGGCGGCCGTCACGGAGTCCACATCCGGCACGTCGAAACCCGGCTCTCCGGCCGCCGCAGCGCTACTTTCCTCGCTCCGCGCGCGCTTTCACCATGCGCTCGTTCCCTCGGCTCGGAATCCAGTGTCGCCCGTCGTCGAGAAAGGCGCACGCGTGTCGCTCCCGGCGCGCGCGAACTTGCCATTCCAAGTGGAGGACATGGCGACGGGCGCGGCGATCGAGGTCTCCCTGGTTGGCGCGCGAGCCGTCGACGCCGATCCCGCGGACGGCTACGCCATCTACCGCGGCGCGCACGACTCGGGAGCGACCGTGTTGCACCGGATCCTGCCGGTCGGCAACGAGGACCTCCTGAGCTTCGAGCTCGCGCCGAAGGCACCCGAAGTCGCGTATCAGGTGCGGTTTGTACGGGGCGTGAGTGGGTTGCGGCTCGTTGCTAACACGCTGGAGATGCTGGACGAGGCCGGCGCGCCGCGCCTGCGCGTAGACCCCCCATTTATCCTCGGCGCTGACGGCGAGCGGACAGATGCCCTCCTCGCCGTCGAAGGTTGCGCCGTCATGCGAGATCCGTCGCCGCCGTGGGGCCAGCCGGTGAAGTCCGCCGGAGCCGCGGCCTGCACGGTCCGGGTGAGCTGGCCGGGCGAAAAGGTGCGCTATCCCGCGCTACTCGACCCGACCTGGACCACCACGGGATCCATGGCGACCGCGCGCCAGGAGCACACCGCGACGCTGCTTTCGAACGGGCGGGTGCTCGTGGCCGGCGGCCGCAACAGCGGCGGCACGACCACCGGCCTCACCTCGGCGGAGCTCTACGATCGCACCACCGGCACGTGGGCGGCGACGGGGAGCATGACGGGTGGCCGGCGTCTCCACACGGCCACGCAGCTCAACACCTCCTCCAACCCCACCACGAGCGGGCGCGTCCTCGTCGCTGGCGGCATCAACGGGACGACCACCGTCGGCACCGCCCAGCTCTATTCGCCGTCCTCGGGGACCTGGGCCGCCGCCGCGAATCTCAATACCGTCCGCCACGCCCACACCGCGACCTTGCTCGCCGACGGCCGAGTGTTGGTGGCCGGCGGGCTCAACGGCACGACGACGCTTCAGACGGCTGCGCTCTACAATCCGGCGTCCGGTTCGGGATCGTGGACCGCGACCACCGGACCGATTCCCCCTGCCGGATTGCGGGGGCATACAGCCACACTGCTGGTCACCAGCAACCAGCAACTTTCCAACAAGGTCCTGCTGGCGGGTGGCAACAATGGAACTAGTACCATCGCGTCGGTGTTCCTGTTCGATCCGGCGCAGTCGGCGTTCTCGACGCTGGCGAGCATGCCGGCCGCGCGCGAAGGCCACACGGCGACCGTCCTGGCTAACGGCAAGCTCCTCGTGGCGGGAGGCAAGAACGGGTCGGCGACGCTCAGCAGCGCTGCGATCTTCGATCCGACGACCGGACCGGGGAGTTGGTCGACGGCAGCAAGCATGACCGCCGGGCGCCAGGGACACAGCGCCACGTTGCTCACCAGCGGCCAGGTGCTGGTCGCCGGCGGCTCGAACGGGACCGCGTCGCTGGCGTCGGCGGAGCTGTTCAACGGGACCAACGCCTGGGCGACGACCGCCGCGATGCCCGCTGCGGTGCAGGGGCACACCGCGATCCGCCTTGCGAGCGGCATCGTGCTGATCGCAGGGGGCGTGAGCGGATCGACCACCCTGAGCGCAGCGAGGCTCTATGACGTGACGGGTGGGACGGCCTGCACCACGAACAGCCAGTGCGCCACCGGATTCTGCGTGAGCGGCGTCTGCTGCAACACGGCCTGCACCGACCAGTGCTCCGCGTGCAACCTCTCCGGGTCGGTGGGAATTTGCGCGCCCAAACCCAATGGCTCGGTGTGTAGCGACGGCGACACTTGCACGCGGTCGGACACTTGCCAGGCCGGTGCATGCGTCGCCGGCCCGAGGAGCCTCCGCGCCGGCAACCGACGTGACGATCGACATCGGCGCGAGCAACCAGTTCGTGCCCGGCGGAGATCGCGGCCAGCCGCGTGTTTTTCATCCGGGCCGGCACCCCGAGGAGGTCGCCGTCTCCTTCACCGAGAATGGGCTCGTCTGGCAACTCGACGGAAGCACGGCGGTCGCGCATCCGGACCTGCTGCCTTGCACGGCGACTCAGGTCGATCACCTTCGCGCGCTGCGCCAGGCGCAGCGCGCGGTTCAGATCATGCGCACCATCGCCGACCCGGCGCAGAGGCAGTTCGTGTCGGCGGTCGCGCTGAACGCGCTGTCGTCCCTCAACCGCGCCATCACGGGATCGCGGGCGAACGACATCGAGAAGCGTATAGCGGATTATCTCGGCGGCCTGGACCCGGCGTCGCGCGCTTTCGCCGAGCGGAGCGGACGCGGGCTGCCCTTGATACCACCCGAGGTGAGGGCGGAGCTGCTGGGCCCGATGGGCAACTTCGATCCGGGCGACGGCAGCAGCCCGTCCGACTGGGACACCCTGCTCGGCCCGACGATGTCGAACATCAACCCCCGCCTGCGAACGAACTTCTGCGCGCTCCCGACCACGGACGTGACGAGCGGGATGTTCGATACCCTCGCCGCCGACCCCGATCCTCATGAGCCCGTGCCGGCGGCCTTCGCGCGGCCGACGGTCAAGGGCATCCAGCGGAACACGGTGGTTTCCCCTCACCCGGCATTGATCGCGGATCACGACGCGAACCGGGCCTTCGGCCCGGGGCCAGAGGGTGATGGCTTCTTTGCGGGTGGCGTCCGCGTGGAGACGCTGCAGTGTCCATGCGACAGCACGCAGGGCCTGCTCTGCTCTGCGGATCTGCGGGGTGAACCGCCAAATTCAGGGGACCGATGCATGGCGTTCCCGATCATCCGGCAGGGGGCCGACTTCACCCTCCGCGGCCACAATTTCTGGGACGCCGAGAGCGCGGGGATCGTCCTCAACCCGGTAGGCGGGGGCAATGGCGTCGTCGCGACCATGTTGGCGCACGAGAGCGGCGTCGATACCAATGGCACAGATCGGGATTGCCTCGACTCCAATGGAAAGACCAACATCACGCACGACTCCCTCACCTTCCGGACGAGCGCGACGCCGGGCTTCTATCGCATGCGTGTCTTCAACCAAAACGGGAAGTACCGACTGCGCCAGGAGTCGCCAATGGCACCCGGCCGGACCGTGCACGTCTGCTGGAAATTCAACGGGCAGAACTTCCCGCCCGAGCCGACCACGAATCTTTCGTGCGCCGAAAACGGGGTGGCGGGCACCACCTGCCCGGCGGACGGAGCACCTTGCCCTGCGAACGCTTGGACGGTGGCGCCGCGCCCGCTGGACGCCGCCTGCCAGCACAGCTTCCTGCAGCCCGTCCGATGCGGCGAAACGCCCGCCTGGTTCGGCTCCGAGGCCGATCCCCGCTTTCAGCCGATCGTGGCGGTCCAGTCGGGCGACGCCAACTTCGAAATGAAAGTGTTCCGCCAGTCGGTCGAGGCGGTCGAGGAGAGCGGCTGGGACTCTTTCGGCGAGGACGAGACGCAGATTTTCCTCGCCGCGTTCACGGACAAGGACTCATCGAACGGCATCAACTCGCTGGACGAGCTCAAGCAGCAGGCGGGGTCGCTTGGGCCCGACGACTACGACACGGGGACGCGGAGGGTCTTCAACCCGACCCTGCCTCCCAACGCCAACCAGATCCTGGCGCGGCTAAGGTTGGTCGGGCAGGACGACCCCATCGCCTTCGGAATGCAAGTTCTTGAAATCGACTGTAAGCCCTGCATCATCGCCGCCATCGGCCTGATCGGCGCGGCCGTGGGAGCCGGCATCTGCTACTTTGGGGGCCCCGTGGCCTGCGCGGTCGGCGGCGGCGCGGCCGCCATGCTCACCATAACTGCCATGATCATCGTCGCCTCGTCGGACGTCGACGACAACATGGGCGTCTTAACCTGGAAGGGGACCCCTCGTAACGTCTCCGACCGGATCTCCACGACGCACTTCGTGGACTTCCTGCCGAATTACACGGCGTACAATTCGAGCCCGGGGCCGCTGCCGCCGCTCGAGCCGGCTGGTCCGGTTTTCGGCACCGCCCGGGCCCGCCTCATGCACCCCTTCGCGGTCGACGGGAGCTACACCCACGTCGTCACCGGGTCGGCGCCGCAGTCCGGGGTCAACCTGCCAGCGGTAGAGTGTAATCCGGGGACATGCCCTACGGGCCTGGTCTGCAGCGTGAACCGCTGCGTGCAACCCGGCTCAGGCGACCCGACCGCGATGATATCCTTCATCGAGCAGCGGGACGTCAACGCGAACGACGGGGATTCCTTCTACGGGGTTGATCTCCTCTACGAACGGCGGCAGTGTGTGCCCAGCACATCGTCGCCCACGCAAGTCGTCTGTCAATAGGGAGGCTCGCAATGGACCGGATCCGCACGATTGCGATTGTTCTGTCTTGCGTCGTCGCGGTCGCCTGCGGATCCGGAGGAGGGGACCACGACGGCGGGGGCGGCGCGGGAGCGTTGGGCGGGCTCGGAGGGGCAGGCACGGGCGGCGGCGGCGGGCCGGGCGGCGGCGACGCCTCGGCCGACGGCGTCGATCCCGCCCGGTTCGAAGGCTGCGTCCCGCGGTGCCTGGCGGAGCTCTTCGCCCGCTGCCTGGTGCCCGCCGGGTCCTGCTTGAGCGAGATGATGGTGACGGCAAGCGCTTCGAACACGCTCTCATGCCATCCGCTCGATGTGACCGTGTACTATCACGGTTTTGACGAGAGCGTAGGCGTCTATACGCCGGCCGGGTTTTGTTACGGCGTTGCTCCGATGCGCAATGCGGAAGGTCGCGTTGACACCGTGTATTACCTCGGTTCCGGGACGACAACCTACGGGGTGATCACGCTGGACCCACCGAACTACCGGACGGGGACGGCTGCGTGCGGCCCCGACCGGACCGACGGGCAGCCGTTCAACTTCGATGACCCGGCCTGTTCCTTCCTCAAGAAGCGCATCGCCTACGACGATCCCGCGGCCGAATGCTCCCCCGGCAGCTGTCCGATCCCGCCCAACATCTGAGCTATCCGCGGGTAACCTGCTGTGAAACGCAGTTTCGCCATCGCGTGCCTCGTGCTGGCGATCGGCTGCGGACCCGGCGGCGAGGCGGGCCAGGACGCGGGTGGCCAGGGAGGACGCGCCTGTTCCAGCGTGGCGGGGGGCTCCGGATCGGCGAACCCAGGGAATCCGGCTGCGCCGGTGATGTCGAACATCAACCCCCGCCTGAGAACGAGCTTCTGCGCGCTGGCCGACGCCGACGTCACCATCGGGATGTTCGATAGCGGTGTCGGTCCGAACGCGGTCGTCGCGGCGGCACTGGCGCAACCGACGATCAAGGGCCTCCAGCGGAACACGGTGGTCTGCCCGCACCCGGCGCTCGTCACCGATCACGACACCAGCCGCGCGACTGACCCGGGCAGCGAGGGCGATGGTTACTTCGCGGGTGGCCTTCCGGTAGACGTGCTGGAGTGCCCCTGTGACGCGGCGCAGGGGTTGATTTGCTCTGCGGATCTGGAGGGCCGACCGCCAGGCCCAACGGATCGCTGCGTGGCGTTCCCGATCATCCGCCAGGGCGCCGATTTCACCCTCCGCGGCCACAATTTCTGGGACGCCGAGAGCGCGGCGCTCGTCCTCAACCCGGTGGGCGGGGGCAACGGCACCACCGCCACCCTGATCGCGCACGCGAGCGGCATCGATACCAACGGCACCGACCGGGACTGCCTGGACGCCAATGGCAAGACCAACCTGACGCACGACGCCCTCACCTTCCGGACGAGCGCGACGCCGGGCTTCTATCGCCTGCGTGTCTTCAACCGCAACGGGACGTTCCGGCTGCGTCAGGAGCCGCCGCTGGCGCCTGGCCGGATCGTGCACGTCTGCTGGAAGCTGAACGGGCAGAGCTTTGTGCCGGAGCCGACGACGAATCTTTCGTGTGCCGAGGACGCGCTCGCAAGCACCACTTGCCCGGCAGACGGCGCGGCTTGCCCTGCGACCGCTTGGACTGTCGCGCCGCGCGCTCTGGACGCCGCCTGCCAACACAACTTCCTGCAGCCCATCCGGTGCGGCGAAACGCCCAACTGGTTCGGCTCCGAGGCCGATCCCCGCTTTCAGCCGATCGTATTCGTCGAGTGAGGCCGTCTTTCATCCCGGTGCCGGGACGCACACGCCCTCCTCAACGCCGGTTGTCTTGGGTGCCCCTTGCCGGGAGGCGAATAGGTCACCTGGCGAGGCTTTGCGCGGCCAGGATGGTTCCGAAAGTCGCGAGGAACGGGGTCACTGAATACGGAAGAATCACGCCCCCGATTTGAACACGCGATCGGCACACGAGGACTGCGGGCAGCAGATGCGGCGACGACAGCGACAAGCGCGCGCGCGGGCCGATAACCCTCCCAGCCTCATCGGCTAGGAGTCACCATGAGCACTCGAGACCCTGCACTCAAGTCCTCGCCGCGAGTGTCCCGCGCGAAGCGCGATCGCGTTCCCCGTCAGGTGATCCACCCCCGGATCAGCTATGACCTCTACCAGCGCCTCAAGGCCTACTGCGCGCGTCGCCGCGTCAGCGAGAGCGCGGTCGTGAATGCCGCTCTCCTGCAGTATCTCGATCAGGCATCGGACGCCGCTCTCATCATGCGGCGCCTCGACCGGCGCCCGCGGACGACCTCGCTGATCTGTCCAACGACTCGCAGGGGCTCGCAGCCAATAGCAGAAAGTTCCTTACAACCTTCTTACAAGGTCCGCGATCAACGCGATCGACCCCCTTCGGAGGGTGTCGACTTTCGCGAAGGACTTTCAGCGCTTACTTCTGCGGGGTGGACGGGACTTGAACCCGCGGCCTCCGGCGTGACAGGGGGGCTGGGGCGTCGCGGGGTGTCGCGCGCGAGGGGACAGGTCGCGATATTTCGCGGGGTTGCGGCGAGCGGGCGAGGAGGTCGGGACGGGCGGGGACGCCAGACTCCCGCGGATGTGGATACAGGATGGATACGGAATTCTTCTCAGCCGCGTGGCTTGGGTGCCCTCGGGGCGGCCGCCGAATCTGCCGTGACGTCTTCTCGCGGATCGACGAGCACCGGCTTGCCATCAACGGCCTCGACCAGGTAGGTGCCCGTGGCAAGCGCGAGACGCTCTGCCCGCTGCCGAGCGCGGCGTAGAGCGGAAAGCGCCGCCTCGCCTTCCCGATCGATCCGGCTCTTGCCGTTGCCGACGCTCACGGATTCTCTCCGGCTTCCAACAACACCGGTTCCTTCCCGGCGTTGTCGTAGAGAAACCACTCA
>WNGA01002138.1_pt1 | contig 30238 bp, 29 predicted proteins | sample 5400061 | NCBI WGS metagenome assembly WNGA01 (sample SAMN13153366, study PRJNA577476) | soil metagenome | isolation source: 100 cm soil or saprolite under grassland replicate 2 | place: USA:California | collected 2016-06-15
ACGTGACGGTGACGCGCCGGTTCATGGAGAAGCTCGCGGCCGCTCGCGCCGCGCTCTCCCACTCGCATCCCGGCGCCAGCGAGGACGAGATCCTGGAGGCCGGGCTCGACCTCCTCCTCGAGCGCCACGCCAAGCGGAAGGGGCTCGTGGAGAAGCCACGGCGCGAGCCGCCCCCTGCGAAGCCGGACCACGTCCCCGCCCATGTGAAGCGGGCCGTGTGGAAGAGGGACGGCGGGCGCTGTCAATGGCCGGTCGATGGGGGCGGGACCTGCGGCTCCACTCATCAAGTCGAGCTCGATCACGTGGTGCCGCGCGGGCGGGGTGGGCCGCCGACGGTCGAGAACACGAGATGCCTGTGCAGGTTCCACAACCAGCTCGCTGCGCGTCAGGTCTACGGCGACGCGTGGATGGACAAGTTCACGCGGGGAGGAACCGCAGGGGAACCCGTCGCGGTGTGGTCGGCTTCTCGGCGCCCCAGTGAGCGCAGGTCGCTCGAGGCCGAGCGCGCTCGCCTGTGCGGCGGGTGAGCCGATCTCGCCGGGACGGTTCAGTCGCGCGGCGCCGCCTCGCCCGCAGCGCCCCTTCGATGCCCCAGGGACGACTTGCGCTCGGTCCGGCGCTCTCCGCGACCGCCAGGTCCCGATCGCGCACCGGAATGTGACGAATCATGAGGGGTCGGGGTGAGGGGCAGACTTCCTCGCGGGGGGCTACGCGTCGCCGCCGGTCAGGAACCGCTCGACGTGCGCCGCGGCCTCGTCCGGCCGCCCCGTCTTCCGCACGAACCCGTCGGCGCCGCACTCCTCGGCGAGCCGGTGCAGCTCGTCGGCCGCCCGGTTCGCGTAGAGCAGGATCGGGCGATCGACGTGCCGGGTCTCGCGAAGCCAGGGGACGAGGTCGTTCCCGTAGACGTCGGGGAGCTGCAGCTCGAGGAGGAGCACGTCCGATCTCCCCCGCGCGAGGGCGGCGTCGAGCTCGTCGAGGTCGCCCGCGCCGAGGACGTCGAACCCGAGCCGCTTCAGGGCCGCGGTGAGCGCCTTGCGCGCCGCGCTGTTGTGGTCGAGGACCAGGACCCGCTGCATCATCTCACCCCCGGAGCAGGATCCCCGTCGTGTGCAGGAGCGACTTCATCGCGACGGGCTTCTGGATCGTGACGGTGTAGCGATCCTCGAGCCGGCCGGTGCGGCTGCGCGAGAGGAGCACGAGCGGCAACCGCGCGTACTCAGCGTGCGAGCGGATCGCGTCCACGAGCGCGTCGGCGGCGGACGCGATCCCGTCGCAGTCCACGACGGCGAGGTTGCGGCGCCGGTCGGCCATCGCGGCGAGGAAGGCGTCGACGGTCCCGACTGCGTCGAGCTGGAAGTCCCACCCGTTCCCGTCGCGCCCGAGCCGCACGAGCGCGCTCGACAGCACCTCCCGGAGCACGCGGTTCGGCTGGAGCATCGCGACCGACAGGCGCGGCAGCGCGGGCGCGGCGATGAGCGGGAGCAGCGCCGCGTAGGCGGCGTCGGCAGGGCGCGAGGCCGAGCGGATCCCGAGGAGGAGATCGATCTGGACCTCCTCGCGCCGCGAGGGACCCTCGAGCTCGAGGCCGGCGAGCGCGCCGCGCGCGAGCGGCGTCACCCAGCGGATCCGGGCGCGCACGTCGATGGCCACCTTCTCGCGCGCGAGCTCGATCCGGGCGGGCACGACGTCGCCCTCGTGGACGACCACCTTCAGCCGCGCGATGACGCCGCGCTCGACGTCCGGGAGTCGGTCGCGCCGGGCGTCGTCGGCGCAGCCGTACCTGAGCGTGAGCAACGGCCCAGCGGCACTCGTCTCGTCCACCCGCGATCCTCCCCTGCCGCGTCGCGTTCCGCGACGGTTCACGAATGGTATCAGGTTGCTCCCGGCGGCCTTGTCCCGTGACCGGGTGAGGCGACGGCCTGCGCGGCGCGCCGTCATGGCCCCACCCCGTCCCACAGAAATGCGAGGTGGACCAAAACTTGGACTTGGACCTGGACCTGGACCTCGACCTGGACCTGGCCTTCTTGGTCCGTCAGCGTCGTGTTGACAGGTCCAGGTCCAAGCTCACGTCCACGTCCACGTCCACGTCCACGACCACGTCCTTCGCCGGTCAGCAGTTCTCGAGCACACCGAGCGCCCACGCCGCCGCGGCGCGGACCGCCTCGTGCGGGCTCGCGAGGTGCGGGCGGATCGGATCGATCCAGCGAGCGTCGCCGCTCGCGCCGGCGACCAGGATCGCGTTCCGCACGAGGCCGTCGAAGCGCGCCCGCGCGAGCGACGTCCCGTAGAAGCGGGCGCGGTACGCCTCCTCGCCGAGCGAGAGGAGGTCCTCGAGCGGCAGGGCCTCGCGCCCGGGGCGCGGCAGGAGCTCGGGATCGCTGCCGCGCCGCGCGGCGTCGTTCCACGGGCAGACGAGCTGGCATACGTCGCAGCCGAACACCCACCTCCCGAGGTGCGGCGCGATGTCGGTCGGGATCGGCCCGCGCCGCTCGATCGTCCAGAACGACAGGCAGCGCCGCGCGTCGACGACCCCGGGCTCCGGGATCGCGCCGGTCGGGCAGGCGGGGAGGCACGCCTCGCACGAGCCGCAGCGCTCGGGGTGCGGCGCGTCCGCGGCGAGCTCGCGATCGACGAGCACCGTACCGAGCACGACCCAGCTCCCGTGCTCGGCCGTGATGAGGCAGCCGTTCTTCCCGATCCAGCCGACGCCCGCGCGCTCCGCCCACCGCTTCTCCATGACGGGCGCGACGTCGGAGGTGGGGAGCGTGTGCGCGCCAGGGTCCGCCGACTCGATCTCGGCGGCCACCGCGCGGAGCTTCCGCTTCATGACCGCGTGGTAGTCGCGGCCGCGCGCGTAGCGGGCGATCTCGCCCGCGCCGTCCGGCGCCGGCGGGGCCTCCCCCGCGTGGTAGGCGAGCGCCACCACGACGACGCTCCGGACTCCCGGGAGGAGCAGCGACGGATCGAGCCGCTGCGCGCGCTGCGTCCGCAGCCAGACCATGTCGGCCTCGAACCCCCGCTCGAGCACGCGGTCGAGGGGCCCGGGATCGAGCGGCTCCGCGCGTGCGATGCCGCAGGCGTGGAAGCCCGCGCGCCGGGCGGCGGCCTTCACGAGCGCGGCGTCGAGGGCGGGCACGGCAGACTCTTAACGCACCGGACCCGCCGAAAAGTGGACGTGATCGATATCGCTCATACGATCCGCGGATGGCTCGACGGCTGGATCTTCACGCGTGGGATGGGTTGCCCGGGACTGCGGAGCGCGGGCGTGCATGGGCGCTCGTGCAGGGGGACTGCGTCGAGGCGCTCGAGAGGCTGCCTCCGCACTCGGTGGACGTCGCGTTCGCCGACCCGCCCTACATGCTGTCGAACGGCGGATCGACCTGCCAGAGCGGCAAGCGCGTGAGCGTCAACAAGGGTGGCTGGGACGCCTCCCAGGGGGTCGCGCAGGACCACGCCTTCCAGGCGCGCTGGCTCGAGGCGGTGCGCAAGGTGCTGAAGCCGTCTGGCACCATCTGGGTCTCCGGCACGCAGCACGTCATCTTCTCGATCGGGTTCGCGATGCAGCAGATGGGCTTCCATCTGCTCAACACCGTGACCTGGTACAAGCCGAACGCCTCGCCCAACCTCGCCTGCCGCTTCTTCACGCACTCGACCGAGATCCTGCTCTGGGCGAGCCCGTCGAAGGCGCGGCCGCTGCCACACCGGTTCAACTACAAGGCGATGAAGGCCGCGAACGGCGGCAAGCAGATGCGCGACCTGTGGGAGATCTGGGAGGCGCCCGCGCCCGGCGACGAGCAGGTGATCTGGTCACTCCCGACGCCCGCTCCGAGGGAGAAGGTCCACGGGCGCCACCCGACGCAGAAGCCGCTCGCTCTTCTCGAGCGCGTCCTCGCCGCGAGCGCCTCGCCGGGCGACCTCGTGCTCGACCCGTTCTCCGGCTCGGCGACGACCGGTGTCGCGGCGCTCCGCGCGGGCTGCCGCTACCTCGGCCTCGAGCGCGATCCGGCCTACGTCGACCTCGGCGCGCGCAGGCTCCGCGCGGCGGAGACGCTCCCGCCCTCGGACGCCTCCTGAGATCCCGGCCGGGGCGCGGTGCGGGGTCGCTGCCGCCCGGCGCCGGCGTGAAGATCCTTGCCCCGAGCACGATATCGCCATGCGCCGCGGAGGCCCCGTCGGCGATTGCCGGCCCCCGGGTCGCGTGGTAGGAGCTTTGAACCGTGAGAGGCCCGCCCGCCCGACACCCCGACGAGCAGCGCGAGCAGCTGCCTGCCGTCGAGGGGACCATCGCCGATGCGTCCGAGATGAAGCCGGGCGACCGCGTGGTCTACCCGAACCAGGGCGTCTGCGCGGTCGTCGGCGTCGAGGAGAAGGACATCGCCGGGCAGAAGCTCGAGCTCGTGCGGATGCAGCGCGAGGAGGACGGCGCCGCGGTCCTCGTGCCGAAGAACAAGGTCGCGTCCATCGGCCTCCGCCGCGTCGCGACCGGCGAGCAGATGGAGGGCGTCTTCCACTACCTCGCGGCGCAGTTCGACGACCCGGAGCTCGACTGGAAGGTCCGGCATCGCGACAACGCCGACCGGCTGATCGCGGGCGGCGTGCTCGGCGTCGCGGAGGTCGTGAAGGGGCTGCACTCGCTCTCGCGCATCCGCCCGCTCCCGACGAAGGAGCGCGAGCAGTACGACAACTCGCGCCACCTGCTCGTCCACGAGATCGCGGTCTCGCTCGGCGTCCCCGCCGTCCTCGCCGAGGACTACGTGGACTACGCGCTCATGCCGCCTGCGGGCGTGAAGTTCGACCTGAAGCCGCCGCCGACGCCGGTGCTCCTCCCCTCGCGCCCGAAGAAGCGCCGCCCGGTCCCCGCCGAGGAGGACGACCTCGGCCTGTCCGACCTCGGCATCGACATCGACCTCGCCGGCGCCCTCGAGGGTGCCGCCCCCGGGGCGGTGGAAGCCGAGGTGCCCCCCGTCGAGGCGGAGGACGGCGAGGAGGCCGCGCCCGCCGCCGAGGGCGCGGAAGGCGCGGACGCCGAGGAGGGTGAGGCGCCCGTGCAACCGGTCGCGCCTGCCGCGCGCGCTGCGAAGCCTGCGAGGACCGTGAGGCCCGCGAAGGGCGAGGCGAAGGCCGCGAAGGAGAAGCCTGCGCCGAAGGAGAAGGCCCCCGCGAAGAAGGCGGTTCAGAAGAAGCCGGCGAAGAAGCCCGCCGCGCCGAAGAAGGCCGCGAAGCCGGCGCCGAAGCGCGGGGGGAAGAAGAAGTGATCCGGATCGTCACGCTCGAGCGGATGGACCCGGCGGACCTCGCGTTCCTCACGGGTACTTTGTACCGCGCGTTCGGCGTGGGGACGGAGCACGCCGGCGAGAAGCCGGTTCCGCCCGAGGCGGAGCGCAAGGACGGCCGGCTCGACGCGATGAAGCTCCTGCGCGAGGTGGCGCCCATCCGCACGCTGCCGGACGACAAGGTGCTCTACATCACCTCCGCGCCGCTCGCGCTGCCCGAGGGCCCGCTCGGCGAGCCGCCGTGCTGGGGGTTCGCCGAGTTCGGCGGCGAGCGCGCGGCGATCACCCTGTCGCGGCTGCCGGCGCGCGGCGTCACCGAGGCGTCGATCGAGGCGTGGCGCAAGCGGCTCGCGCGCGAGTCGATCCACGCCATCGGGCACACCTGGGACCTCCACCACTGCTACGACGCCCGCTGCGCGATGCACCCCTCGTGGTCGCAGGGGCTGCCGGCGAGCCCCGAGATCGAGCTCTGCACGTTCTGCCGCGAAAAGAGCGAGCGGAGAATCCGCCTCGCGAAGACATGAGCGAGGGTACGCGGCTCGTTCGCCGCGCGGCCGCGCTCGCGCGGGAGCGGACCGCCGCGCACCTTCGCGAGGGGCTTCAGGGCGCGCGGCTCGCCCTCCTCTGGGCCTGGTCGCACCGGCCGCCGCCGCTGCGCGCCGCCGCGATCCTGCTCGTCGCCGCCATCGCGCTCGTCTCCGCGGCGTCGGTCCTCTTCCAGGCGCGGCTCCCGGACCGCCTCCCGACCGCGCTCGACTGGGCCGCGGTGCGCGCGCTCGTCGAGCGCGACGCGCGCCCCGGCGATGCGGCCGCGCTCTCGCCGGCGTGGGCGGAGCGGGCGCGCGAGGTGTTGCCCGCGTCCGTCCCCGTCCTCGCGCAGGCGCGCTACGCGGGCGAGGACCTCGTCGGCGTGCGCCGTGTCTGGCTCATCTCGCTCCCCGACGCGCCGCGGTTCCGCTGGGACGCGGAGGTGGACCTCGCGGAGCGCGCCGCGAGATCGGAGGCGCCCGCGCGGCTCGGCGCGATCGAGGTGACGCGCTACGACCTCGCGTTCCCGACGCTCCCGCTCGCGTTCCTGCCGGATCGGCTCGCGCAGGCGGAGGTGTCGCTCGGGGGCGAGCCCTGCGCGCCCGAGGGCGCCGGCCGCTTCCGCTGCCGCGACGGCGCGGTGGAGGTGCAACGGTCGGTCCGGGACGTCGCCGGCGTCCCGCGCCCCTGCCTCTCGGCGGCGGCGGCGACCCCGCTCGACGCGCCGCTCGTCATCGCGTTCCCGAGCACCCGCATCGGCCGGACGCTGCACGGTCACGCCGGGCCCGTCGGCCCTCTCGCCGGCGCCGCGACGGTGCGCGTCGCGGTGCTGCTCGACAGCGAGGAGATCGGCGCAGCCGAGGTGGTGAGCGCCGGGTGGGCGCCGTTCCGCATCGACCTGACGCGCAGCGCTGGCCAGGCGCGGCCGCTCTCGCTCGTCCTCACGAGCCCGGCCCCGCTCGCACTCTGCCTCGACGCGGTGGTGCTGCCATGAGGCTCGCGGACGCGCTCGAGCGCGGGCACGCGCTCGCGGCGTGGGTCGTCGCGCGGCGCGCGCGAACGGCGCTCGCCACTGCCGCCGCGACGTTCGTCGTGCTCGCGGCGCTCGCCGGGGGGCCGGGCATCTCGCGCGACGAGGCGGCCGTGCTCGAGCGCTCGGACGCGGCGCTGCGGGCGCCGGGCGGAGTACCGGTCGAGGCGCCGCCGCTCGCGGCCGAGGCGGCCGCCGCGACGCGCGCGATCGCCTCGCCGCTCGGGCTCTCGCACCTGCGCGCGGCGCGGCTCGGGACGGCGCTCCTCGGGGCGCTCCTCTCCGCCGCGCTCGCCCTCCTCGCCTGGGACCTCGCCGGCCCGGCCGCGGCGCTGCTCGCGCCCGCGCTCTTCTGGTCGGCGCCGCGCCACCTGCACGCCGGCCTCGTCCTGACGCCGGACCTCGCGCTCGCCGCGCTCGCGGTCGCGACCGCGCTCACCTGGCGCCGCGCCGCCGTGGACCCGGACGCGCGGCGCCGTGTCCGCGCTGCGGTCCGTGCCGGGCTCCTGTTCGGCGCCGCGCTCGCGGCCCGCGCCGACGCGTGGGTGCTCCTCGTGGCGCTCGCGCTCCACGCGGCGCTCGCGCGTGTCTTCCGCGCGGCCCCCGTGCCGGGCGCGCTCGAGGCGCGGCTCCGCGGCGCGCCGCTCGGCCTCGTCTCGACGCTCTTGCTCGGCCCCCTCGTCCTCCTCGCCGCGTGGCCCTCCCTCGTCATCTCGCCGCTCGCCCGCGCCGCCGCCCTCGCCGGCCCGGGCGCCACCGCGAGCGCGCTCGGCATCACGCTGCCAGGCATCCCCGGGCCCCTCCGTCACCTCGCCGCTGCCGCGCTCACGATCCCGGCGGGGGTCCTCGCTGCGTGCGCCGCCGGCGTTGGGCACGCCGTCCTCCGGCTCGTGCGCGCGCTGCGCGGGAGGGCGCCGGCCGGACAGGCCGCCGACGAGGTCCTCCTCCTCGCCTGCGTGCTCGCTCCGTTCGCGGCCGCCGCGGCGGGCATCGCCCCGGCCTCGGGCGGGGTCCGCCCGGTCCTCCACGCGATGCCCTTCCTCGCGCTCCTCGGCGCGCGCGCTCTCCTCGCGGCGTCCCGCGTCGCGTGGCCGGCGCGCGCCGCGCCGCTCGCCGCCTCGCTCGCGCTCGTCGTCCTCTGGCCGGCGGTCCGGGCGACGGCGCACTTCCACCCGTCCGGCGCGTCGGCCTGGAACGAGCTCGCGGGCGGCGCGCCGGGGGCGGCGACGCTGCGGCTCCCGCGGCAGGACGGCGGTGAGGCGGTGGCGCGCGTCCTCGACGCCGTGAACGCGCGGGCCCGCGACGGTGCCCGCGTCTGGTGGCCGTCCGTCGCGCCCGCGGCGCTCCGCGCGTTCGCGCGCGACGGCCGGCTGCGCGCCGATCTCGCCATCGCGACCGGCCCCGACGACGCGGACCTCGCCGTCGTCGCGCTCGACGGGGCAGGCCGCGACGCGGAGTACCGTGCCTGGGGCGCGTTCCGCACCGCGCGTCCCGTCGCCGGCGCCTACCTCGACGAGGTGCCGCTCGCCCTCGTCTACGCGCGTCTCGGCGCCTGGCGATAGCTCGCCCGCGCGAGCTCGCGCTCGGGACGAGCGGTATTTCCCCCGTTCGCCCTGAGCGTAGGGACGGCGCAGCCGGCCCGAAGTCGAAGGGCGCATCGAACAGCCGACCGTTCTTTCAGCAACCGCGCGTCGTTGGGTCAACCCGACGCGACGACTCGACTTTCTGCCCCGCCGGGGGTGAGACAGATCGCACCGGATGTGCTCTCATCGACTTGCGCGCTTTTTGCGCGCACGCGCTGCGCACCGAGGCCCCCATGCCGACCGGCCCCGCGATCCTGGTCCACCCCGCCTCCCGACGACGCGAGCGCCCGTCCCTCGCCATACGCGCGGCGACGCTCCTCGGCCATTTCGTGTTCGCCGCGGCGCTGATCGTCGGCGGGTCGGTCGCGCTCGCGATGGTGCTGACGCTCGTCTTCGTCGCCGCGCCGCTCGCCGCCGGCCTCGTCCTCTGGATGATCTGGCGCTCGGGCGACGCCGCGGCGCGGCAGACGCGCCGCGTGCGCGCGCGCGTTCAGCGCAGGGCGCGCTCGCTCGGCCTCAGCGTGCTCGCGGGCGCGCAGCCCGCGGCGATGCTCCGGCTCGCGACGGCTGGAGCGCGGGAGCGTCCGCGGTCGCCGCGCGCCGCCTCGTCCTAGCGCTCACTCCGCCGCGGCGCGGACGTGCGGCACGGGCTCCTCGGCGGGCTCCTCGTCCTTCGCCGCCTGCCAGAGCCGGCTCCGCAGCCCGTCGACGAGCGAGTAGACGACCGGGACGATCCCGAGTGTCAGCACCGTGGACGTGACGAGGCCGCCGATGATCGCGACCGCCATCGGGACGCGCGTCTCCGCGCCGTCGCCGCGGGCGAGCGCGACCGGGATCATGCCCGCGATCATGGCGACCGAGGTCATGAGGATCGGCCGGAGCCGGACCGGCCCCGCCTCGAGGAGCGCCTCGCGCGTGGACTTCCCCTGCGCCTTGAGCTGGTTCGTGAACTCGACGAGGAGGATGCCGTTCTTCGTGACGAGCCCCATCAGCATGATGAAGCCGATCATCGCCATCATCGACATGTACTGCTGGGCGATGAGGAGCCCGCCGATGCCGCCGATCACCGCGAACGGCAGCGACATCATGATCGTGAACGGGTGGACGAGGCTCTCGAACTGCGCGGCGAGGACGATGTAGACGAGGACGATGCCCAGGAGGAGCGCCATCCCGAACGCCTTGCCCATCTTGTCGAACTCCTTCGCCTGCCCGGCGTAGTCGCGATGGACGGTGGCCGGGAGCTCGCGCTTGGCGAAGTCGTTCAGGAACGTCTTCGCCTCGCTGAGCGAGTAGTTCTTGAGGTCGGCGAGCATCGTCACCTGCCGCAGCTGCGCCTGGTGCTCGATCTGCGCAGGGCCCAGCGTGGAGGTCACGTCCGCGAGGGTGCGCAGCTCGATGAGCTGCCCGGACGCGGCGCGCACGGGGATGGCGCCGAGCGCGCCCGGGTCGGCGAGGACCGCGGGCGGCAGGCGCACCTTGATCTCGTAGGTGTCGCCCGCTTCGTGGAAGTCGGCGACCTTGTCGCCACCCATCAGGGCGCGGACGTTCTGCCCGAGGACCGCGGCCGGGACGCCGAACGCCGCGGCGCGCTCGCGGTCCACCACGACGTCGAGCTGGGGCTTCCCGAGGCGCCAGGTGGTGTCGACGTCGGCGAAGCCGGGGTTCCGCTTCATCGCCTCGCGGGTCTTCTCGACCGCCGCGATGAGTGCCGCGGGATCCGTGCTCCGCAGGTTGAACTGGACGATCTGCGCGCGGTTCCCGCCGCCCGCCATCGCGTTGTAGTCCTGGACTGCCACGACCGCGGCGGGGCTCGTGTGCAGGTTCGCGCGCAGGAACGCCTTGAAGTCCTGCTGGCCGTAGGCGCGCGCCTTGATGGGGACGAGGGTCACGGTGATGTCGCCCTTGTTCACCTCCTCGAGCTGACCGCCGCCGGCGACCGCGAACGTCTCGGTCACGCCGGGCACCGCGCGGATCTGCCGGGCGAGATCGGAGAGCTGCGCGCGGGTCTCCTCGAGCGCCGTGCCGATGGGGAGCTCGAGCGTGACCTTCACGAGGCTCATGTCCTGCTGGGGCAGGAAGGTCGCCTTGAGCTGCGTCGCGAGCCCGAACGTGAGCAGGAGAACGAGCGTCGCGCCCACCATCGTCCAGACGCGGTGCGAGAGGACCCAGGAGAGCGCGCGACGGTAGACGCGATCGAGGCTCCCGAGGGCGCGCTCGATCGCGGCGAACACGGCGCCGTGCGACTCGTGCTCCCGGAGGACGCGCGCGGATAGCATGGGGGTGAGCGTCATCGAGACGCCGTACGAGATGAGTACCGCCACCGCGACCGTGACGCCGAACTGGTAGAAGAACCGGCCGATGATCCCGTCCATGAACGCGACGGGGACGAACACGGCGACGACCGCGAGGGTCACGGCGAGCACCGCGAGCGCGATCTCGGAGGTCCCCTTCCGCGCGGCCTCCCACGGCTTCTCGCCGTGCTCGAGGTGCCGGATGATGTTCTCGATGACGACGATGGCGTCATCGATGAGGAGGCCGATCGAGAGGGTCAGCGCGAGCATCGTGATCACGTTGAACGTGAACCCGAGCGCGCGCATCACCGCGAACGTCCCGATGATCGCCGTCGGGAGCGCGACGGCGGAGACGAGCGTCGAGCGCCAGTTTCGCAGGAACAGGAGCACGACCAGGACGGCGAGCAAGCCGCCGACGATCATGTCCTCCTGCACGGCAGAGATGGACGAGCGGATGAACTGGGCCCCGTCGATGACGACGGCGACGTGGCTTCCGGGCGGCAGCTGGCCCTCGATCGTCGCGAGCGCCTCCTTCACGGCGCCGGCCACCTGCACGGTGTTCCCGCCCGACTGCTTGCGCACGATGAGGCCGACCGCGCTCTGGTCCCCGAGCTGCGCGCTCGACCGCGCCTCCGCGGGCCCGTCGAGCACCTGCGCCACCTGACCGAGCCGGACGGGGACGCCCCCGGGGCTCGCGACGACGAGCGCGCGCAGCGCCTCCACGGAGCGCGCCTCGCCGGCGAGCTTCACGGAGCGCTCGACGCCGGGCTCGAGCGTGCGCCCCCCGGGGACGTCGATCGATTGCGCGCGGATCCCCTGCACCACGTCCGACGGCGCGAGGCCGTAGCCCTTGGCGAGCGCGGGGTCCACGATGATCGTGATCTCGCGCTTGCGGCCGCCGATCACGTCCACGGAGCCCACGCCCTGGATCTGCTGCAGGGACGGCTTCACGACGTCCTCGGCGATCTTGGTGAGCCGCTCGATCGGGAGCGGCGCGCTGAACGCGAGCGTCACGACGGGGATCGCGCCGATGTCGAACTTCTGGACGACGGGGCTCTGGATCTCGCGCGGGAGCTTCGCGAGCGTGGCCTGGACCTTGTCGCGGACGTCCTGGGCCGCGACGTCCACGTTCCGGCCGAGGTCGAACTCGATGATGATCTGCGAGACGCTCTCGACGTTGAGCGAGCGCAACGTCGCGAGGCCCGGGACCGTGTTGAGCGCCTCCTCGAGGGGCTCGGTGACGGTCTTCTCGATCGCCTCTGGATCGGCCCCGGGCAGGATCGTGAGGACGGTGACGATGGGGAAGTCGACGTCCGGGTACTGGTCCACTCCGATGCGCGGGTAGGCCACGATCCCGAAGACGAGGACCGTGAGCGCGAGCATCCCGGTGAAGACCGGGCGCGTGATGAAGGTGCGGATGGGGTTCACGTGCGCTCCTCGATGCCGCTAGTTCGCGAGCGCGACGATTGCGTCGCCCGCGGCGAGCGCGCCCGGGTCGACGACGACGTCGGCGTCCGGCGCGAGCCCCTGCTTCACGACGACCGTGCCCGGGTGGACCGCCTGGACAACGACGTCGCGGCGCTCCGCCTTGCCGTTCGTGACGACGAAGACCCAGCTCGCCTTCCCGTCGGTCCGGACCGCCGTCGCCGGCAGGAACACGCCGCCGCCGTCGCCGAAGTGACCGAAGTCGGTGGTCACGAGCGTGCCGGGGCGGAGGCCCTCCGCCGCCATGACGTCCGCGAGGACCTCCACGGTGCGGCTCACCGGATCGACGATCGCGCTCTTCACGCGGACCTTCGCCTGGAAGTGCCGCCCGCCAGGCGTGGTCGTCCCCGCGACGGTCTGACCGACGGAGATGGCCGGCTCGAGCGCCTCGGGGACGGTCAGCCGGATCTCGAGGTGCTCGACGTCGGTAAGCGCCACGATGGGCGAGACGGGCATGAGCGTCACGGTGTCGCCGGCGTTCCGGAACTTGGCGGTGACGATGCCGCCGAACGGCGCGGTGATCGACGCGTCCTGCACCGCCTGCTCCGCCTGGCGCACCGCGGCGCGGGCCTGGTCGAGCTGGGCCGCGGCGATCTCGCGCCCCGTCTGGACCTGGTCCCACGCCGACTGCGGCATGCCCTGCCCCTCGAACAGCATCTTCCCGCGCGTGACCTCGCGCTCCGCCTCCGCGAGCCGCGCGACCGCGAGCCGCTCCATGGCGCGCGCGTTCTGGAGGCCGATCTGGGCGTTCGTCGAGTCCATGTCGGCGAGCACCGCGCCTGTCTTCACGCGGTCGCCCACCTGCACGCGTACGCGCCGGATCTGGCCGGTCGCCTTCGCGGAGAGGACCGCGTCCTCGCGGGCGCGGATCGTGCCGGTCGCGCGGGCGAGCCCGGTCTCGATCGTCCCTGCGGGACGGATCACACGGACGGAGCGGGCGGCAGGGCCGGGCGCGGGAAGCGACGCCTTCTCGGCGTGCCGCCCGCACGCGGCGGCGAGCGCCGCAGCGAGCGCGAGGGAGAGGGTGCGGGTGGGGCGTTCCATGGGTTGGCTCCTCGCCGGCGTCCGGCCGGCGCTGCGAGACCTTCGAGTGCGAGCGAGACGACGAGCCGGTGGCGCTCTCCGCCGCACGGCTCCCCGTCGTCCTGGGGGTGGAAGGAGAAGAGGATGGCGGCGAAGACGCGCGCCGCGATCGCGGGCGGATGGCGGAGCTCCTCGCGGGCGGCGTGGCGGCGGAGCCACGCCGCGAGGCGCTCCTCGTAGAAGGCGAGCCCGGCGTGCGGGGACCCGAGGAGGCGGACGTCGGCGGGCGCCCCGGGGCCGGGGTTCCGCAGGACCGCGAACACGGCGCGCCGCGACTCGGCGAGGCGGTACTGTCCGGCGAGGAGCGCCTCGAGCCGGTCGGCGAGCGGCAGCGACCGGTCCACCGGCGCGTCGAACGTGGCGCCCATCTCGCGGCGCAGGAGGTCGACGATCTCGCGGAACAGCTCCTCCTTGCTCGCGAAGTAGCGGTAGAGCGAGGGGGCCGCGAACCCCGCGGCCGACGCCAGCTCGGCGAGCGTCGCCGCCGCGTACCCGCGGCGGGCGAAGACCTCCGCGGTGGCGAGGAGGATGTCCTGGCGGGCTTGCGCGCGGGCCCGCTCGCGCCGCGTGGCCGGACTGCGAATCGACATTCGCGGCGGTTTAGCACGCGTTCGCTCGAGCGGGCAAGCGTTCAGTCCCCGCGCGGGACGGCCGCCACGGACCCGTCCCGAACGGGCGCTCCCCCGACCGTCCCGCGCGGGCGCTCCCCGTAGGACCGCGCGGCGCGCCCCGGCCAACCGGGTTACGAGCGGCCCATGCGCATCCTCGTCGCCGACGCGTTTCCGAAGGAGCAGCTCGCCCCGCTCGCGGCGCTGGGGCTCGAGGTCGACCACCGCCCGGAGGTCGCTGCGCGGGAGCTCCCCGCCGCCGCCCGCGGCGCGTCGATCCTCGTCGTGCGCTCGAAGCAGGTCTCGGCGGAGGTCTTCGAGGGGGCGCCTGCGCTCTCGCTCGTCGTCCGCGCCGGCGCCGGCGTGAACACGATCGACGTGGCCGCCGCGTCGCGGCGCGGCGTGTTCGTCGCGAACTGCCCGGGGCAGAACTCGATCGCGGTGGCGGAGCTCGCGATCGGCCTCGTCCTCGCGCTCGATCGCAGGATCCCCGACGCGGTCGCGGCGCTGCGCGCCGGGCGCTGGGACAAGAAGGGGTTCTCCGAGGCGCGCGGCCTCTTCGGCCGGACGCTCGGCCTCGCCGGGCTCGGCGCGATCGGCCGCGAGGTGGCGCGCCGCGGCCTCGCGCTCGGGATGCGCGTCGTCGCCTGGTCGCGCTCGCTCGACGACGAGGGCGCCCGCGAGGCCGGCGTCGAGCGCGCGCCGGACCTCCTCGCGCTCGCGCGCGCGTCGGACTTCCTCTCGCTCCACCTCGCGCTCACGAAGGAGACGCGCGGCCTCGTCTCGCGCGAGGTGCTGTCGGCGCTCCGCCCCGGCGCCGCGCTCGTGAACACCGCGCGGGCGGAGATCGTCGACCAGGACGCGCTCCTCGAGGCCGCGCGCGCCGGCCGGATCCGCGTCGCGACCGACGTGTTCGCCGGAGAGCCGGAGAAGGGTCAGGCCGAGTTCGACAGCCCGCTCGCGAAGCTCCCGGGTGTCTACGGCACGCACCACGTCGGTGCGTCGACCGAGCAGGCGCAGGACGCCATCGCCCGCGAGACGGTCCGGATCGTCGAGACCTTCGTGCGGACCGGGCAGGTGCCGGGCTGCGTGAACGTCGCCCGGCGGACGCCGGCGCGCGCGCGGCTCGTCGTCCGCCACTTCGACAAGGTCGGCGTGCTCGCGAACGTCCTCGGCATCGTCCGCGAGGCCGGCATCAACGCGGAGGAGATCCGGAACACCGTCTTCGAGGAGGCGCAGGCGGCGTCCTGCGCGATCGATCTCGACGAGCGGCCCCCCCAGGCGGTGCTCGAGCGCATCCGCGGGCGGAGGGACGAGGTGCTGTTCGCCCACTGCTTCGACCTGTGAAGGAACCCGCGTGCGCGCCATCCGGTATCACGGCCCCCTCAAGCCGCTCCGGCTCGAGGACGTCCCCACCCCGGAGCCCGGGCCGGGAGAGGTGCTCGTCCGCGTCCTCGCCGCCGGCCTGTGCCACACGGATCTCCACTTCACCTCCGGGCTCCTCGACCTCGGCGTCGCGCCGCTCACGCTCGGTCACGAGATCGTGGGCCGGATCGAGCGGGCCGGCGCGGGGGTGCCTGCGGAGCGCATCGGCGAGCGGGTCGTCGTCTACTACTACACGGGCTGCGGCCGCTGCCGGCGCTGCCTCGCAGGAGACGAGAACCTGTGCGACGCGCTCCGCGCCGAGCACGGGTTCGTGACCGACGGCGGCTTCGCGGAGTGGGTGCGCGCGCCGGCCCGGAACGCGATCCCCCTCCCCGCCCACGTCTCGGACGCCGCGGCGGCGCCGATCGGCTGCGCCGTGACGAGCGCGATCCACGCCGCGGAGCTCGCGCGGGTCGGGCTCGGCGACTGGGTCGTCGTGCTCGGCGTGGGCGGCGTGGGGTACGGGCTCGTGCAGGTTGCGCGGCTCCGCGGCGCGCGGGTCGTGGCGGTAGGGCGGAGTGAGGCGAAGCTCGAGCGGGCGCGCGCGCTCGGCGCCGACGCCACCGTCCGCGCCGGCGCGGAGGACGTCCCGGCGCGCATCCGCGCCCTCACCGGGGGCGGCGGGGCGGACGTCGTCTTCGAGCTCGTCGCGACGCGCGAGACGATGGGCTGGTCCCTCGCCGCCCTCGGGAAGCGCGGGCGGCTCGTGTTCGTCGGCTACTCCGAGGACGCGCTGCAGGTCCACCCGATCCAGCTCGTCATCGGCGAGCAGGTGGTGACCGCGTCCGTCGGCTGCACGCTCGCGGAGCTGCGCCAGGCGGTCGACCTCGTCGCGCAGGGGCGCGTCCGGACGGTCGTCGACCGCACGCTGCCGCTCGAGCGCTTCCAGGAGGGCGTCGACGCGCTCGCGGCCGGCGCGCTCGTCGGTCGGGCCGTGCTCGTGCCGTGAGCAGGGCGCGCTACTTGATCCAGACCGTCTTCACGTTCACGAACGCGCGGATCCCCTCGAGTCCGAGCTCGCGACCGTAGCCCGAGCACTTCACGCCGCCGAACGGGAGGCGCGGATCGCTCTTCACCATCCCGTTCACGAAGACCGCGCCCGCCTCGATGCGCGGAACGAGCCGCTCGATCTCCGCGGCGCTGCGCGTCCAGAGCGAGGCGCCGAGCCCGAACCGGGAGTCGTTCGCGATCGCGACCGCCTCGTCCGCGTCCCGCGCGCGGATCACCACCGCGACGGGGCCGAACAGCTCCTCCCGCGCCGCCACGTTCCCGGGCCTCACGTCCGCGAGGACGCTCGCAGGGTAGAAGGCGCCCGGGCCGGGTGGGATCTCGCAGCCGAGCACCGGCCGGGCTCCCTCCGCGATCGCCTGCTTCACCTGGCCGTGGAGCTCGTCGCGCAGCTCGCGGCGCGCCTGCGGTCCGATCTCCGTCGCCGGATCGGTCGGGTCGCCGACGCGGACGGTCTTCATGGCCGTGGCGAGCCGCTCGAGGAAGGCGTCGTGCACCTTCGCCTCGACGATGAAGCGCTTCGCGCAGATGCAGCTCTGGCCCGCGTTCATGGTCCGGGCGACCGCCGCGGTCTTGGCGGCGGCGTCGAGGTCCGCGTCGGCGAGCACGATGAAGGGATCGGATCCCCCGAGCTCCATCACGGATGGCTTCAGCGCCTCGCCGGCCGCAGCGGCGACCTGACGGCCCGCGGGCTCGCTGCCGGTGATGGTCACTGCCGCGATGCGGTCGTCGAGGATGAGCTTGCGCACGCCTCGGGCGCCGACGAGCAGCGTCCGGAACAGATCCCGCGGGAACCCGGCCTCGTGCATCACCTGCTCGATGGAGAGCGCGCACTGGGGAACGTTCGACGCGTGCTTCAGGAGCCCGCCGTTCCCCGCCATGAGGTGCGGAGCGATGAAGCGGAACACCTGCCAGTACGGGAAGTTCCAGGGCATGACCGCGAGCACGACCCCGAGCGGATCGAAGCGGACGTAGCTGCGTCCGGCGTCGCTCGGCTCCTCGCGCGGCGCGAGGTGGCCCTCCGCGGTCTCCGCGTAGTACTCGCAGACCCAGGCGCACTTCGTGACCTCGGCGGCGCCGTCCTTGAGGGGCTTGCCCATCTCGAGCGCCATGAGCTTCGCGTACTCGGGCGCGCGCTCCCGCAAGAGCTTCGCGACCGTGCGCATCGGCGCGGCCCGCGCGGCGAAGGAGGCGCGCGCCCAGGCCCGCTGCGCGACGGTCGCGGCGCCGAGGATCCGGTCCAGCTCCGCGGCCTCCATCTCGGGGAAGGTCTTCACGAGCTCGCCGGTGGCGGGGTTCAGGGTCTCGATGGCCATGGTGTCCTCCGTGAGGTGAGGTCGGTCGATCAGCCGTGCGGCAGCAGCACCTGCCGGACCGCGGCGCCGGCGGCGAGCGCCTCTAAGGCGTCGTTGATCTTCTCGAGCGGCATCGCGGCGCTCTGGAGCCGGTCGACCGGCATGCGGCCGGACTTCCAGAGGGCCATGTACCGCGGAACGTCCCGCTGCGGCGCGGCGGATCCCATGTACGACCCGACGAGGGTCCGCCCCTCCCCCGCGAACGCGAGCGCCGGGAGCGTGACCGTGCGCGACGGGTGCGGCAGCCCCATCGCGACGGTGGTCCCGCCACGGCGGGTGGACCGGAACGCCGCCTCGAGCACCGCCGGGACCCCGGCGGCCTCGAAGCCGAAGTCGACGCCGCCGCCGGTGAGGTCCTTCACCGCCTTCTCGGCGTCCTCCGGCGCGAACGCGACCGTCGCCCCGAGCTCGAGCGCGAGCGCGCGCTTGGCCGGAACCGGGTCCACGGCCACGATCGGCCCGGCGTTCGCGACGGCGGCCCCCATCACCGCGGCGAGGCCGACGCCGCCGAGGCCGAACACCGCCACCGATTGCCCCGGGCGGACCGAGGCGGTGTTCAGGACCGCGCCCGCCCCGGTGAGGACGGCGCAGCCGAAGAGCGCCACGGTCGCGAGCGGCACGTCCCGGGGGACGACGACGGCCGACTCCCGGGCGACGACCGCGTGCCGCGCGAACCCGGAGACGCCGAGGTGGTGGTGGAGCGGCTTCCCGTCGTGATCGCGCAGGAGGGAAGGCCCGTGGAGGAGCGCCCCGGCGCCGTTCGCGGCCGCAGCGGGCAGGCACAGCGCAGGCCGCCCGGACGCGCACTCCACGCACAGCCCGCAGCTCGGTACGAACGTGAGCACGACGTGGTCGCCGGGGCGCACGTCGCGGACGCCCGGCCCAACCTCCTCGACGACGCCCGCCGCCTCGTGCCCGAGCGCCATCGGGAGGGGGCGGACGCGCGAGCCGTCCACCACCGACAGGTCGGAGTGGCAGACGCCGGCCGCCTCCACCCGGACGAGCAGCTCGCCGGCGCGCGGCGCGAGCAGCTCCACCTCCTCGAGCTGCATGGGCGAAGAGTCGGTGTATGGACGGCGATCGGTGACGGCGCGCAGCACGGCGGCGACGGTCTTCATGGCGGGGCTCCTCGGGTCAGGGCGCCCGGGCAGGCGCGACCTGACCGCGATCGATGGGGAAGACGACGTCGAGCAGCTTCCGGGAGTGGGAGAGGTCGGACTCCGAGAGGATCACCGAGACCCCGCCGTCGCGGAGGAGCGCGACCACCTCGGCGAGCCGGCGCGCGAGCACGGGCGCGACGCCCTCGAACGGCTCGTCGAGGAGCAGGAGCTTCGTCCCGGTCATGAGCGCGCGGCCGAGCGCGACGAGCTTCTGCTGCCCGCCGGAGAGCTGGAGCCCCTTGCGCCCGCGGAGCACCTCGATCTCCGGGATCATCCCGTAGATCCGGGCGAGGCGCGCCGGCGCGTCCGCCTGGTGCGTCGCCCACGCGGGGAGGAGCACGTTCTCCTCCACCGTGAGCTGCGGGATGATGCGCCGGTCCTCCGGCATGTAGCCGACCCCGAGCCGGGTACGGGCGTGGGCCGGAACGCCGCCGAGCTGCTTCCCGTCGAGCGCGATCGTGCCGGCGGCCGGAGCGAGGGCGCCCACGATGGCGCGCATGAGCGTGGTCTTGCCGGCGCCGTTGCGGCCGATGAGCCCGGCGAGCTGGCCGGGGGCGAGCCTCATCCCGACGCCGCGCAGGATGCGGACCGACTTGATCGCGACATCGAGCCCCTCGATCGTCAGCACGTGCCCTCCGCCGCGTCCGGCGTGACGTCGCCGACGACGAACCGGCGCACGCCCGCATCGGCGAGCACGGCCGCCGGCGCGCCGTCCGCTATGACCTTCCCATCGTAGAACGCGACGATCCGCTGGGTGTAGCGGCGCACGATGTCCATGTCGTGCTCGACGAACAGCACGGTCACCCGGTCCGCCCTGATCGCGCCGAGCACGAGATCCATGAGCGCGAACTTCTCGTCGGCCGACACGCCGCTCGTCGGCTCGTCGAGGAGCAGGACCTTCGGCTTCACCGCGAGCGCCATCGCGATGTCGAGGAGCTTGCGGACGCCCTCGGGCAGGACGCTCGCGGGCGCGTCGCGGTACTCGCGGAGGCGGAACCGCTCGAGCATCTCCTCCGCCACCTGCTCGGGCTCCTGGTCGCCGAGGGCGCTTCCGACGAAGGCCTTGCGCCCGAGCGCGACGATCCCGAGGCCCACGAGCAGGTTCTCGTACGTGGTCAGCGAGTCGAACACCTGGGGGATCTGGAACGAGCGGCAGATCCCGAGCCGGGTGATCCGGCGTGGCGCGAGACCGGTGATGTCGCGCCCCTGGAACCGGACCGTGCCGGAGGTCGGCGCGAGGTAGCCGGTCACGAGGTTCAGGAACGTGGTCTTGCCGGCGCCGTTCCCGCCGATGAGGCCGACGATCGAGTCCTCCTCGAGCGCGACGCTGATGTTGGACGCCGCCGTCACCGCGCCGAAGACCTTGGTGAGACCGGCGGTCTCGAGGATCGTGCTCACGCGCGGGCCCCCTTCCGGCGCAGGAAGAGCGACCAGAGCCCCTCGGGCAGGAACAGGATGACGGCGAGCATCGCGCCGCCGACGACGAGCTGCCAGGTGTTGGGGGCGTGCTCGTACGCGAAGCTCCGCAAGAGCTCGAGCAGGACCGCGCCGGCGAACGGCGCCGCGACGCTGCCGGTGCCGGAGAGGATCGCGACGAACACGAACTCGCCGGAGGTCGTCCAGTACGCCATCTCGGGATCGATGTGGCCGACCGTCAGCGCGGTGAGCGCGCCACCCATCCCGGCGAGGCCCGCCGCGACGACGAGGTTCAGGTGGACGACGTTCCGGACGGACGCGCCCATGTACTCGACGCGCAGCTCGTTATCCCGCACCGCAGGGGCGAGCCGGCCGAGGCGCGAGCGGAGGAAGCGATCGAGGCCGAGCGCGGCGACGAAGGCGCACGCCGCGGTGAGGCCGTAGGCGCCGAAGCGGCCGACGGGCCCGGCGACATCGAGGCCGAGCACGGTCCGGGCCGCCACGTTGAAGCCGTCGGTCGAGCCGAGCGCCGGCGTCCGGACGAGGAGTCCGTAGAGGATCATCGAGAACGCGAGGCTCAGCATCGCGAAGAAGATCGTCCGGTATCGCGCGAGCAGGAGCCCGAGCAAGGCCGCCACCCCGGCGGCCGCGGCGGTCCCGACGAGCACGAGCGGGAGCGCGTCTCGTAGCTTCAGGACGTCCGCCGCGGTCCCGGCCGCATAGGCCCCGATCGCGTAGTAGAGCCCCTGGCCGAAGGACACGAGGCCGGTCCGCATGAGGAGGAGCAGCCCGAGGACGACGAGCCCCTTCGCGAGCGAGATCGTGACGAGGAAGAGGGCCCACTTCGGCAGGATGGGCGCGAGCGCGAGCGTGGCGACGAGCGCGGCGGCGAGCCCGCCGAGGGTCTGACGGGACGGGGTCATATCTTCCTCGCCTCCGCCGCGACGAACAGCCCCCGCGGCCGGAACGCCAGCACGAGCGCCATCGCAAGGTAGATGCTGAAGAGCTCGACCTGCGGCAGCAGGTGGACCGCGCTCGAGCGGACGAGCCCGACGATGAGCGCGCCGAGGGCCGCACCGGGCATGCTCCCGAGCCCGCCGATGACGACCACCGCGAAGGCGAGGACGATCACCTCGACACCCATGCCAGGGACGACCGAGACCGTCGGCGCGGTCAGGGCGCCGCCGAGCGCCGCGAGCGTGGTGCCGAGGGTGAACGTCACGAGGTACATCCGGCCCACGTCGATGCCGAGTGTCGCGCTCACCTCGCGATCGTGGATGACCGCGAGGAGGAGCTTGCCGTAGCGCGTGCCGTAGATGCCGAACCGGAGCGCGATGCCCACCAGGATGGCGACGACGACGAGCACCGCGCTGTAGGTCGGGTACGTGAGGTCGCCGAGCTCGATCGTGCCGAGGAGCCCGTACGGCTCCGATACGAAGTAGGACTCGACTCCCCACACGAGCTTCACCGCGTCCTCGAGGATGAGGAACAGCGCGTAGGTGACGAGGACGAGCACGACCTCGTCCCGCCCGTAGGCGAACCGGAGGAGCCCGCGCTCGATCACCGGACCCACCACGACCCCGACGAGCACCGCGGCGAGCACGAGGAGCGCGTAGCTGCCGAGCGGCGGATGTCCGCCCCGCAGCCACGCGCCCACGAGCGACGCGGCGACGTAGGCCCCGAGCGCGTAGAGGCTGCCATGCGCCATGTTGAGGATGCGCATGACGCCGTAGATCATCGTGAGGCCCGCGGCGATGATGAAGAGCCACGAGGCATAGATGATGCCGTCGACGAGGATCGCGACGAGCGTGCTCACGGCGTGCCTGCCTCTCGCGCCCGGAGGGCCCGGGTGACTACTTGCCTGCCGGCTTGAGCGACGTGTGGATCCAGTCGGCGCTCTTCACGCCCTCCGGGGGGTTCACCTGGTCCGCCGGGTAATGCTTCACCTTCACGAAGGTGAGCTTGCCGCCGACGGTCTTCGCCATCCCGTACACGGTCCCCTCGACCGCCTGGTGACCCTTGCCGAGCGCCATCCTGATCGTGCCGCTCGGGGTCTCGAAGGCGAGCCCCTCGAGCGCCGCCACGATTCGGTCCTGGGTGGTCGCCGCGCCGCCCGCGGCCTTCTCGTAGGCGGCCTTGAGCCCGAGGATCGCCTGCGACATGTGGTAGGCGGGGTAGTTCGGGAACAGAGCGTAGCGATCCTGGTAGGTCGTCCGGAACCAGCGGTTCAGCTCGTTGTCGGGCGCGAACGCGCCGTGCGGCCCGCGCGCGCCGATGATCGTGCCGTCCGGGATCTGGCCGGCGAGCTTGTGCGTCGCCGTCTCGCCACAGGTGAGGACCGCCGTGCTCTTCTTCAGCGCGCCGCGCGGCACCGCCTGGAGCACGAACGCGTCGAGGTCGCCGCCCCAGAAGCTCGAGTGGATGACGTCGGGCTTGCCGCCCATGAGCGCGGAGATCTCGGCCCCGTACTGGCCGGCGAGGAGCTTCGGCAGCTGCGAGGTGGTGACCTCGACGCCGGGCCGCAGCACCTTCATCGCGGCCTCGAAGTCGTTCCAGGAGTCCTGGCCCCAGGCGTAGTTCTGGTTGATGCCCGCGATCCGCTTCACGGACGGCATCACCTCGGAGACGTAGAGGGCAGCGGCGACGTTGTCCATCGCGGCATGGCTCGAGGTGCGGAACACGTACTTGTACGACGCGTCCTCGAAGATGCGGGGAGTGCCGCAGTCGAAGAAGATCGTGAGCTTCTTCAGCTCCTCGGCGACCGGTGCGACCGCGAGGCAGTCCCCGCTCGAGATGTAGCCGATGACGGCGTCCACGTTCTGGCGCTGGACGAGATCGCGGTACTCGCTCACCTGCTTCGTCGTGCCGCCGGCCTCGTCGATGAAGACGAGCTGTACGGGCCGGCCGCCGAAGCCCTTCGTGGCGTAGGGCCCGGGCAACTTGCCGGCATTCATGGCCTCGACGAGCACCTCCGCGCCGTTGCGCGCCGGGACGCCGAACGGACCCGCGGCGGCGCCGGAGAGGAAGGTGACGACGCCGAGCTTGAACGGCGGGGGCTCGGGAGCGGCAGGCGCCTGCGCCCGGGCGGGCGAGGCGAGCAGGACGGCGAGGGTGAGGGAGATCGTCGGCAGCACGCTCTTGCGGGGCACGGTCATGGCGCTCCTCTTCGGCTGAGGGTCAGGCGTGGAGCATGGTCCCCCGCAGCCCGGGCCTCCTCCGGGAAAACGGGTGCGGGCTCACCGCCCCGACCTCGCGCACCGCGCGCGGGAAGCCGGCCGACCCTCCTCGATCGCCAAGGCCTACGCGACCTGATGCGTCATTTGCGCACGGTGAAACCGCGCGGCTCCGGGCAGCTCGCGCCGCAGCCCCTCGCGCCGCAGCCCCTCGCGCCGCAGCCCCTCGAGCCGCAGCCCCTCGAGCGCGGCGACGAGCGCCGCGGCGCTCGCCCCGCGCCCTGTGGACCGAGCTCGTCCCGTGGTCGACGCCGTCAGCCTGCGAGCGGCTTCTTCATGACGACGTGCGGCACGCCCTGATCGAGGAAGACGCCGCCGACGCGGGTGAAGCCGCGGTTCCGGTAGAAGGACTCCGCCGGGAGTTGCGAGTTGACCGTCAGCTCCGAGAGGCCGCGCATCCGCGCCATCCGCTCGAGCGCCTCGAAGACGAGCGCGCCCACCCCGTGCTTGCGCTGATCCGCGGCGACCGCCATCCGGCCGATCTGAGCGGTGCGGTGGTCCATCCGGACGACGCGACCGGTGCCGACGCAGCGCCCCTGCTCGTCGAAGGCGACGACGTGGTCGGCGGCGTCGTCGTAGGGGTCGCGATCGAGCGGCCGCGGGATGTTCTGCTCGGTCTCGAAGACGTCGCGCCGGAGCTTGTACCCTGCGTCGTGGTCGGCGGGCGTCGAGGCGAAGCGGACGAGGTAGGCCATGGCCCCTTCACGATAACCAATTCACGCCGCCGGCGGCCACCCGCGCCCCTCGAGGAACTCGACCGCGGCGGCGGTCGCGCGCGAGGCCTCGCGGCTCGTGTGCGGAGAGTGGCCGGCGTCCACCCACTCGATCCGCCCGCGCGGGAGCGCCGCGACCGCGGCCTCGACCTCCCCTGGCTCGGTGCGCGGATCGCGCCGGCCGTGCAGGAGGAGCGCCGGCGCCCTCACCTCGGCGAGCCGCCCGCCGTAGACGTCGTGCCGGCCGCGGCGCCCCTCGTCGATGATGTCGAGCCAGGCCCAGCCGCCCGCCGCGAGCACCTCGCGCCAGCTCTCGCCGTGGTCGCGCCGGCACGCCTCGACGACCGCCGGCCCGAACTTCTCGGGGTCGCGGACGGCGGTCTCGAAGAACTCGACCGACGCGCGCTTGATCGCGAAGTAGTGGGTCGCCTCGAGGACGAGGGCCGCGACCCGCTCGGGCGCGAGGAACGCCATGTGCGCCGCGACGACGGCGCCGTCGCTGTGCCCCCAGAGCGACGCCTCGCGGATCCCGAGGGCGTCCATCACGGCGAGCGTCTCCTCCGCCATGAACCGGTGGAAGCCGCGCGGCAGCGCGTCGAGCCGGCCCGAGCGGCCGTAGCCGACGCGGTCGGGCGCGACGACGCGGTGGCGCGGGGCGAGCGCGGCGATGGCCTCTTCGAACGGATAGGCCTCGTACCCCCAGCCGCCGTGCAGGATCACGACGGCGGGCCCGGCGCCCACCTCGCGAACGTGGATCCGGGCCGGGGAGCGCTCGGGGGCGACGGGCGACGAGGGGAGCTCGACCGTGGGCATCCGCCGAGTCTAGCGCGCCGGGAGCGCGGTGGCCCCCCGCACGCCGTCAGCGGAGCCACGCAGGTACCCCGGCGCGGGCCATGCGGCGGACGAACAGGAGGTAATAGAGCATCCCGCGCCAAGGCCCGAGCGACTCGACGAGTCGCGCCGAGCCGAGCTCCCCGAGCGCCTTCGCCGCGGCGACGTCGCCCGGCGGGAACACGTCGAGCCGCCCGAAGTAGCGCAGCGCGAGGAGGCTCGCCGTCCACGGCCCGACCCCGGGCACCTCCCGGAGCCGCAGGACCAGCGCCTCGGAGGGCAGCGCCGCGAGCGCCTCTTCGGAGAGCGCGCCGCCCGCGACCGCCGCCGCCGCGCCGCGGAGCGCGCGCGCCTTCGCGCCGGACGCGCCGGCGGCGCGGAAGACCGCCTCGGGCGCGTCGGCGAGCCGATCCGCGGACGGGAAGGCTCGCAGCTCCGCGCCCGCCACGGTGACCGCCGGCGAGAGCGCCGCGACGAGCCGCCGGAGCGTCGCGACCGCCGACGCGAGGCTCACCTGCTGGAAGAGGACGACCGCGGCGAACGCCTCGTGCAAAGCGGAGAACCGCGGCGGGCGGATTCCCTCCGCGAGCGGGAGGAGCGCCGCGAGCGGCGCGAAGCGGCGGGCGGCGGCGAGGAACGGCGCGAGGTCCACGTCGAGGCCGAGCATCCGGCGGAGCCTCGCGCGCCACGGCGCGAGCGGCCCGACGGCGCCCGAGAGCTCGACGAGCACGGGCGATCGTGCGTCCGCCTGCGTCACCCGCCAGACTACCCGGCCTTCCGGCCCGTCGAAGGCGCGCAGGTAGACGTCGCTCGACCAGACGTCCACCGGGTTCGTGGCGAGGCGCTGCAGGATCGCGACGGTGCGATCGAGCCGGAAGGGCGGGGCGAAGGCGAGGGTCAGCCGCCGGACCCCGGGCGCGGCGGCGGCGGCGCGGGAGGCGCGGCCGGGCGCGTCGCCTCGTGCGCCTCCCAGCGGCGGCGGAAGTCGTCCGGCAGATCCTCGAACTTGGGGGAGACGTCCTTCTTCGTCACCGCCTGGAAGCAGAGGATGCACTGGTGCAGCCCGCCGGCCACCTGCCGCACCCACTGGACGTGATGCGGACAGTTGAGCACGGCGGCTACGTAACGGCAGGCGCTGACGCGCGCACCCGCTCGACGCCGACCCGAGCGGGCCAGCGGCGAGCGGGAGCACGAAGGCGACTGCTAGCGGACCGCCTTCAGCGCAGCGGCGACGTCGGTGACGCCGAGGAACACGGTCGCCTTGCGCGCGCCGCCGGGACCGACGAACACGTGCGTGATGTTCACGCCCGCGCGGCCGAGGGCGACCGCCTTCTCCGCGAGGGCGCCCGGCTTGTCGGCGAGCGCGACCTCGACGACGTCCTGCTCGGTCACCTGCCAGCCCTTCGCCACGAGCGCCTTCTTCGCGGCGGGGACCTTGTCGACGACGACCCGCACGATCCCCTCGTTCCCCTCGACCCAGGCATTCACGGCGCGCAGGTTGATCTTCTTCTCGGCCAGCGCGGACGCGACCTCGCCCAGCGCTCCCGGACGATCGGCAATGCGGACCTTCAGCTCCTTCGCTCGCGGCATCTATGGCTCCTCTTCGGGTGGAACCCCCATCCGACCCGTCCTCGCGCTCGGGGGCAACATCACGCACGGGTGCCGTGGACCCGCGGCGCGGATCCGGTCACCGAAACAGGACGGGAAAGGCCTGCTGGACGGCTAGATCTTGAAGAAGCCGCGGACGCCGAGCTGAAAGGTTCCGTGGAACTTCTTGTCCGTGACGGACGCGCTCGTGCCGTCCTCGGTGATATTCGAGAACTGGCCGATCGTGAAGCTCATGAACGGTCCGAAGCCGGTCGTGCTGCTCGCGAAGTCGAAGCCGGCCTGGAGGCCACCTTCCCAGCCAGACGCGGAGGCGTCGCCGCCGCCGCCCGCGCTCAACTTCAGCCTCTCGTAGCCGGCGAGCACCCCCGCCCACACCTCGCGGCCGGGGCGGATCTCGGAGTGGAGCGACCCCTGGAGGCCGGCGCGGATCACGTTCGCGGAGCACGACCCGCCGCAGCTCGAGTCCGGCTGCGCGAAGCCGTACGAGAAGTACGCGCCGCCGTCGACCGGACCGAGCTTGAAGCCGGCATCGAGCTGGAGCGGGACGCCGGAGCTGATGACGTCGCGCTGAGGGGCGCCGGCGCTGATCTCGCCGAACGGCATCCCGTAGCCGACGCGGCCGCCGACGTACGGAGCCTGGGCGGAGGCGAGGGATGGGGCGGCGAGCGCGAGCGCGAAGGCGGCGGCGAGGAGCGTCTTCATGGTTCCTCCTGCAGAAGTTCGGCTGGCAAGGGTCCAGCAGTTCGGGGGAACCATACCGGGTTAGCGAGCGCTCGTCAGGACCGTCGGATGGCGTCGGGCCCTGCAGGCGGTCACTGCGACACGGTCACGCGGTGGCGTACCGAACGATGTCCTCGACGTGGATCGCTGTCGTGTTGAGGAACGGGAGCCCGTGCTCGCTCCGGTCGAGGATGAGCGGCAGCTCGGTGCAGCCGAGGATCACCGCGTCGATGCCGCTCGCGTCCTTCATCCGCCGCACGATCCCGAGCAGCTCCTGGCGCGTCGAGTCCTTGATGACGCCGAGCTCGATCTCGGACATGAGCCGCTCGTGGATGAGCCGCTGCTCGCCGTCGCCGGGGACGACGAGCTGCATGCCGGCCGCCTCGAACGATCGCTGGAAGAAGTCCGACTGCATCGTGAAGCGCGTCCCTAGGAGGCCGAGGCGCGTCGCCCGGAGCCGCTGCGCCTCGAGGCATGTCGCCGAGACGATGCTACGAAGCGGAAGCGGCGAGCGTTCCTGCACGCGCTCGAACACGACGTGGGGCGTGTTCGCGCCGATCGCGGCGAAGTCGGCGCCGGCCGCCCGGAGCGCGTCGACCTTGGCGACGAGCCACTCGACGAGCCCGTCCCAGTCCCTCGCCTGCATGAGGTCGAACAGCTCCTGCATCCGCGCGCTGAAGACGACGAGCTCGGGCGCGGGCGAGCCGGGTCGCTGCGCGAACGCGGCCCCGATGCGCCGGTAGTAGTCGAGGGTGGACTCCGGGCCGATGCCGCCGATGAGGCCGATGCGCTTCACGTGTTCACTCCGAGCGAGGGTCGGGGCCATCTTCGCCTGGCGCTCGCGAGCGGGCAACGAAGGGAGCCCCTGCGCGCCCCTTCGGAAAGAGGGCGACGGGCGCCCTACACGTGCGCGTCGATGGGGGCGTTCGCCCCACCGGGCGCGTGCTAGGATGCCCCGCCGCTTGACTCACGCGGTGGCGGTCTTAAGAAAAGACTGTCAGCTCGCAGTGCTTGGGGGCGAACTGGCTTCGACGGAGGACGGAAGGCGTCTGGTGCGCGCCGTGGTTGGTCAGCAGGCCACGTAAAAAGCAGACCACGCAGAAACGCGAACGAGCCCATGGCTCTCGCGGCCTAAAAGTAGGCCGTGCGTTCCCCCGGAAGCGCCGGGTACCGGGTGTGGACGTCAGCTCCGGCTGGACTGGGATGGGAGGCGAGCCGCCTTATCCTGGTCGAGATCAAAGGGCGAGAACGTGAGCGGTTGCAGGCCCGGAGGTTGCCGTTCACGTACGCACTCCGGGATACGCGCGTAGTACCAGTCACTGAAAGTCTTTCGGACCCGGGTTCGATTCCCGGCGCCTCCACTTCACAACCCAGCCTCGCGGCTGGGTTTTTCTTTGAGGTGTACCAAGGGCGCCGGGAAGCTGACCCGGGGCGTTAGCCGAAGCTCGCAAGAGTACGGCGGTTGCGCTTGGTACACTTGGTACCTGCGGCCGTGCGGTCGTTCTCGGCCCTTTGCAGGGTGAAGGGGGAGTCACCCGAATTCGGGCGCGTGCCGCGAGCGTACGTCGCGCATCGGCTCCGTCCGCGCGGTCCTATAGCCCGCAGCGCGGCCGGTGCCTCCGAGCAACCGCAGGAGCGCTTCCGCGAGGGCCTCGCGAAAGAGCGCCACCGCGGCGGGCTCGAACCGCCGGCTCGGCCACACGATCTGAACTGGAGCGCTCCGGCGCGCGTACCGCGGGAGCACGCGCTCGATCTCCCCCTTCTCGGCGAGCGACCCCACCATCGTGATCGGGACGAGGCGATCCCGAAGCCCGCGAGCACCATCGCCCGGACAACGAACGCGAACTCGTCCGTCGTCGACCCAGCCGTGGACAGTAGCTTCCTCCTCGCCGCGCGGTCCCGACAGCCGCCATTGGGCGGAAGTGCTTCAACTCAACTCTCTCGTGCCGAGCTTCCGAGCGAGCCCGCGAGCATGTACCCGGTTCCGAGCCGACCCCGAGGGCAAGCGGGGTGCCCCGCGAGTCGCCGGAAGGGCGCGGCGCCGCCATCACGCGCGCGGAGGAGGCGATCCGGCGCTCGGTGTGCAGTGTGTCTCTGTATCCACAAGGAACTAGGTTCACTTCAGACCGATTCGAAACTCGAACGAGGCGCACAAGTGTCGATCGAAGACTCCCCCGCCAAGCGCATCACCGTGCAGATCCAGACGGCGTCCGGTGACGCGATCGAAGCTTGGGTCTACCTGCCCGAGGGCAACGGCCCGCACCCCGCCGTGGTGATGGCCCACGGCATCGGCGGCATAAAGGCAGGAGGGTTGGCCCCGTTCGCCGAGCGCTTCCGCGAAGAGGGCTTCGCCGCCATCGCTTTCGACTACCGCAACTTCGGCGGTTCCGGCGGACAACCGCGCGAGGTGCTCTCCGTCCCGCGCCAGCGCGAGGACTACAGCACCGTCATCGGCTGGGCAGCCAAGCAGCCGTACGTCGACCCGCGTCAGATCATCGCGTGGGGCACGTCCTTCGCCGGCATGCACGTGCTCGAGCTCGCTGTCTCCGACACTCGACTAGCCGCAGCGGTCGCTCAGGCCCCGCTGACCGACGGCCTGGCCGCAGCGATGATGTCAGAGCCCAAGAACGGGATCCGCGTCTTCGGATTGGCACTGCTCGACCGCCTCGGTTCCCTCTTCGGCCGCCAGCCGATCTACCTCGCTGGTCACGGAAGGCCCGGAGACCTGTCCATCGGCGCCACTCCGGACGGCCCGTTCGGGGAGAAGCTCATGACCCCGAAGGACGGGACGCCATGGCACGACCGCGTCGCCGCGCGGTCGCTGCTCAGCTTCTCCTGGCGTCGGCCCGTACGACGCGCCGCCTCCGTGCGTGTCCCCTTCCTGC
>WNGA01006949.1_pt1 | contig 30236 bp, 25 predicted proteins | sample 5400061 | NCBI WGS metagenome assembly WNGA01 (sample SAMN13153366, study PRJNA577476) | soil metagenome | isolation source: 100 cm soil or saprolite under grassland replicate 2 | place: USA:California | collected 2016-06-15
TCCCCTGCCGGTCTCCTAGGACCACGTGGATCCCTAGCCGTCCCTGCACCATAGCCCCGCTACCCGGCCCGAGTATCGCACAGTCTTAGCATCGGCACCTGTAACCGTCATGCTCTCACAGGCGCTCCCGATGACGCTCGGGTGGCGTCCCGCTGATGGTGGAAAAGCAGGCGGACGCGGGCTCCCGATGACGGCATGTTATGCGGCTGGCGTGACGGTCTGGTCGACCACCTCCTCGAGTGGTGACGGATGGTGGAGCTGGCGGCGTAGCTCCTGCAGGAGCCGCACCGCGGCTGGGGTCATGACCACCCCACGCCAGCCACGCGAGGCCCGGTCCAGCACCGCCCACACCAGCGACAGGCACGAGCGCTCCCCTGGCAGCCGGCCGATCACCTTCACGCGCCGGCGGGTCTCCCCGAAGGTCCGCTCGATCAGGTTGGTGTGACGGATCCTGGCCCAGTGCTCGCGGGGGAAGCGTAGGAAGCAGGTCAGCTCGGGCAGGGTGTCCAGCAGGCAGGCGACCGCTGCGGGGTAGCGCCCCTCGTAGCGGTCGGCGAAGGCGTGCGCCCGCTGGCGCGCCTGGGCGACCGCCGCCTCGCCGGGCTCGGCGGTGATGTCGTCGAAGACCTGCCAGAACGCGGCCTTGACCTCGGCCTGGGCATGCTGTGGGACCTTGGCGAGCAGGTTCCTGGCGCGGTGGACCAGACACCGCTGGCGCAAACTGTGGGCGAAGACGACCTCGACGGCGCCGATCAGCCCGGCCGCGCCGTCGGTGATCACCAGCAGCGGCGCCCGCAGCCCGCGGTCGGTCAGCTCGCCGAGGAAGCTGGCCCAGGGGTCGTGGCCCTCGTGCGCGCCAGGTGCCAGCCCGACCAGCACCGGACTGCCCTGGGTGGTGATGCCCCAGGCACACAGCACCGGCTCGGCCCGAGCGCCCGGGTGCATCCGGAAGTGGGACCCGTCCAAGTACAGGTACTCCAGCTCGATCCCGCCCAGGTCACGCAGCTTCCAGGCGTCGAACTCGGTCTTGATCACCTCACAGACGCGGCTGACGGTCGACTTCGACAGTGCCGCCTCCGGGCCCCAACGCCTCGGCCAGCGCTGCCTCCACGTCGCGAACGGAAAGGCCGCGTACGAACCCCGACAGCACCAGCGCCTCCAGCGCGTTGGTGCGCGAGACGCCCTTGCCCAGCAGCCGCGAGACGAACGGCTCGCTGGTGCCGCGCAGCTTGGGCCGTTCCAGCACCACCGGCCCAGCGGTGGTCTTGATGGTCAATTCGGTGTGGCCGTTGCGATACCCGACGCGGTCACGATCGCCACGGGCATACCGGTCGCGGCCCAGGAACTCGGTCAGCTCGGCCTCCACGGCGGCCTGCACGACCAGCCGCACGCTCAGGCGGGCGACCTGCTCCAGCACCTGGCCGAGGTCCTGCTCGGAGGCGAACAGCTCATCGATCTCGACGCGGATACGCTCGACAGCGGATAGTCTTGGGGATGTCGAACCACGCAGATCTTCCTGAGCGGCAAGTGACATTTGCGACAAAGCGCGACTTTGCCGAGGCCCTGGAGTGTGCCCGGTGACCTCGGCAGACGGTGGGCCGGTGTTGACCGGCGTTGTCCGCTGCGATCCGGTCGCTCGTGGCCCGGATGTGGCCCCACGGTGGTGACTCGGCGTCTACCCGGCTAGGGCCGTCCGTACTGCCGCCATGAGATCGGCTTCCAGTGTGGGCGTGACCGCGATCGTGGAGGAGGACTGTTCGGAGTGTTCGGAGCCATCGTGGTCAAGTACTCGCGCTCCGGCTTCTCGAGCGATGAGGACCCCGGCGCTGGTGTCCCAAGGCTTGTTGCCGAGCATGATGCAGGCGTCGAGCCGGCCTTCGGCGGTCCATGCCAGCTCGATTGCGGACGCGCCTAGCATCCGGACTCGTTGTGCGTCCTGGGCCAGCCGTTCGGTGAGGCGCAGGCGCAGCCGGTTCTTGCGCACCGCGTCCTCTCCAAAGGCGTACTGGTCGATGGAGATAAGGGCGGTGGCGAGAGTTGATGTCTGGCTGACGCGCAGTAGCTTGTCGTCGGCGTAGGCACCCTGCCCGAGGAGTGCGGTGTATTGGGTGCCGATAAAAGGAAGGTCGATCACTGCGGCAACGACGGTGTCTGCGTAGCAGAGGCTTAGGGAGACGGCGCAGAGGGGGACGCCGTGTAAGAAGTTCACGGTGCCGTCGATGGGGTCGAGCATCCAAAGAAGCTCGTGCTTGGTTGGATGGCCGCCTTCTTCTTCACCGAGAAACTCAGCTTCTGGGGTTTTGTTGTGCAGGAAGTCGCGGACGGAGCGCTCTACAGCTAGATCAACCTCGGATGCAAGGTCTCGATCGCCCTTATCGGTGAGTTTGCCTGGTGCATGGGTGCGGATGAGTTCGCTCGCCTCTGCCACGGCGCGGCGCGCAATGGCTAGATAGTGGCGCTGGTCCTGTTCGCTAATCATCGAGCGTTGACCCTACGTGATGGCAAGGTCGCGTTCCTCCAGGGAGAGATCACGTTCCTCCAGCGGCCGGACGAGCAGCCCCTTGGTCGTCCACGGCTCTCGTGGATCGTCGGCCAACCGCTTCATCCACTCGATTTGGCTTGAGAAGTAATCCCAATAAGGAGTGCCCTCGTTAAAGACAAGGATCGGGCCTTCTGTGCCTCGCTTGCCGTGCCCATACAGCATTACTCGGCAGGTGCCGTCAACCTTCTCCATCGCGAACGAGCAGGGGAAGTTGTACGTGAAGATCCGCATGCCCGCGGATGATGCTGCAGCGGGCGCCACCCGCTTTGAGGCCGCGTACAGCGGGCGCAGGACTTCCCGAGTGTAGCGACTCGGGTTTTCCATGGCTGCCTCGACGGGTTCGAGCCGGTAGCGCTCGCGGTGCGAGTCGCAGTACGGGTCCATGACGAAGAACGTCACAGGGATCGCGACTGCCTTCGACTCAAAGAGAGGGAGTATCTCGTCCTTGGCATAGAAGTTTCTCGCGAGCCCAAATACGGTGATTTCCTCTTGGGCGTTCCGGACACGCTCGACGAGATCAGCATAGGTCTCGGGACTTGAGCGAGGCCATAGGCTCGTAATCCCTGCGCGTGCCAGATGGCCGACGTCTGCGTTGCTGTAGTCCACACCGAAGCCGAGGCGGTCGGGTCGTGTGGCGTACAGGCGACAGAGGTATTCGATCCTCTCGTCGCTTGGTCGGCGCTGTCCGTGCTCCCAGCGGCACAGTTCGGCGCTTGAGATCCTCGGGGGAGCCAGACGGTCAGCTTGGTAAAGAGCGTCAAGGCGTGCGGAGACCTCTGTGCGACTCCACCCATGGGCGAATCGCCACGCCTCCAAGGCGTGCATCTGTAGGAGTTCTCGGCAGATGACCTCAACGATCGCATCCGGCTCCATGCCGTCTCGCAGGCATCGATGCCGGATCTCAGTCGCCTGCCGGGCGAGCTGGTGTCGCTGTGTACGTGTAAGCGCTGCCATTGTGACAGCATACGGCAAGAATCATTGCCGTACAACGGCAATGATTCTGCCGTGATGGCGCATTGCTGCGTCAATGCGCCGGCCGAGATCGTAGTCATAGCACAGCGCTCCAACCCGATGGGCGAGGGAGGCGCCCGAAGGAGCGGCCCCGACACAGCCGCTAACTGCGCCGGGGCCAGACACCCCAGGTAGGAACCCCGGAAAGGAACCCCTGAGATGCGCGATCAGCGTACCTCTCCTGCCGTGCCCGCTGACAACGGCACGCAGGACCCCAACAGCCCCGCACTGCGGGCGCTTCGTGCCCGGCTCGCCGCGTTCCAGATGCACGCGCGGCATGACCCCAGGCAGACCACCGCCAAGGCCCGTGCGGCGTTCCTGGCTCGCTTCGAGCGGGAAGCCGATCCCGATGGCGTCCTGAGTCCCCAGGAACGCGCACGTCGCGCCGCACATCTGCGATCCGCCTACTTCGCTCGCCTCGCGCTCGCCTCTGCTCGGGCGCGTCGCTCCAAGCGAGACCTCCGTTCCGGCGAGATGGCGGGGGGTGAGTCGGATGCGGCGTAGCCGTCGTGAGCCGTACGCCGAGTACCCCGCCACCGACGCCATCTGGCTGACCATCGGCGCGGTGATCCTGGCCGCCGGGCTGCTGGTGTGGACGGTCGGCCAGGTCGCCGCGCTGCTGTTCGGCGCCCACCACCCCCTGCCGATGCCGGCCGAGGAGATGGCCGGCGTGCTGTGGAACCTGCCCGGCCACCTCGACGACCCGGCCCAAGCCTGGCCCCGCAACGTTCGGTCGATGCTGCCGGGGCCGGTGGGCATGTACGCCGCCCTGGGCCTGGTCGTGTGGGGTCCGGTCCTGCTCCTTGGCCTGCTGGTCCGCCGCCTGCACCCGCACCGCAGGCGGGAGCGCAAGGCCAACGGCGCCCGCTGGGCCAGCCTGTGGCAGCTCCGCCGCCTGCTGGTCACCGGCCCCAGGGCGGGGCGGATCATTCTCGGCCGCCGGGACCGCTGGCGCGACCTCCTCCTCGCCAAGGTGCTGCTGGCGGTGGAGCAGTGCCACTCGGTGCTGTGCTTCGGCCCCCCCGGCTCCTATAAGACGCATGCGCTGGTGATCCCGGCCATCCTCGAATGGCGCGGGGGCCTGGTGGCCACCTCGATCAAGCCCGACGTCCTGCGCGCCACCCTGGCGCGCCGGGCGAGCTTGGGGGAGGTGTGGGTCTACGACCCGCTCGCCCTATCCGGCGTGCCGGGGGCGCAGTGGACGCCGCTGGCCTACTGCGGCACCTACGCCAAGGCCAAGCGCGTCGGCCGCGTGCTAGCCGACGCCGCCGACGTGCAGGGCCACAAGCCCGACGACGCCAACTACTGGCAGCTGTTGGGCGCCAAGCTGCTGGCGTGCGTGCTGTACGCGGCGGCGGGGACCGGCCGGACGATGGCCGACGTCGCCCGCTGGGTCGACGTGCAGGACTTCGACGAGGTCGCCCAGGCGCTGGCCGGGCTGGGCGACGAGCAGGCCCTGGACGCCTGGGCGGCGTGTGTCTCCAGGCCCGACAACACCCGCGGTTCGGTCTTCGGTACGGCCGAAACCCTCCTCGACGTGTTCGGCGACCCCGCCGTCGCCGCGTCGGCGGAGGGCTGCGACCTGGACGTCGACGCGCTGCTGACCGGCGCGAACAACAGCCTGTACCTGTACGCCCCGGCCTCCGAGCAGGAGCGGCTCCGGCCGCTGTTCGAGCTGCTGGTCTCGGTGGTCATCGCCCGCGCCGAGGAGCTGGCCGCCGCCCAACCCGACGGCATGCTCAACCCCAGGCTGTTCGTGTGCCTGGACGAGGCCGGCAACTGCGCCGCGATCAAGAAGCTGCCGCAGCTGGCCACCACGGGCAGGGGTCAGGGCATCCAGCTGCTGACCGTCTGGCATGACGAGGCGCAGCTCGCCTACCGCTATGGCCGCCGTGCCGCCACCGTCCTCAACGGCCACCGCGCCAAGCTGGTGCTGTCCGGCCAGGCCGACCCCGCCTCGCTCGAACTCGCGTCGAAGCTGGTCGGCGACCAGGCGGTCACCCACGTCGCGGAGACGACGGGGGACGGCCGCCACTCGCAGACCGAGTCGGTCAGCTACCGGCGGCTGCTGCCACCGGAGGCGGTGCGCCAGCTCAAGCCCAAGCGCGCCCTGCTGGTCTACGGCCACCTGCCGCCGGTGCGCATCCGCCTGCGGCCGTGGTTCCACTCCCCACGGCTGCGCAAGCTCGCCAACGCCGCCATGCCGGCTCGGCCGGTCACCTGGGGCGCCGCGCCGACCCAGGGGCCGCTGGCGCCGGTCGCGCTGCCCGCGTCAGGTGAGGGGGACGAGGGGGTGGCGGCATGACCACCACCACAACCCCGCCATCGGAGGGACGGCCGGGAGACTCCAGGCCGGCGTTCGAGCGCATCGCCTACACCTGGCTGGACCGCGAGGTCGACGGCGGCCAGCGGCTCGACCCCGGCGAGCTGGCCGCCGAGGTGAGCGTGGCGCCGCGGCTGGCCGCCGGGCTGCTTGCGCGGCTGCGGGCAGCACAGGCGCGTGACCCCGAGGTGGCGGTGACGCTGCGCGGCCGGCGGGCGCGCGACCGGATCACCGACGCCTACGTGACCCGGGAGCTGCACGGCAACCAGCGGCTCGACCCCGCCCAGCTCGCCGCCGAGGCGGGCGTCAGCGCGACCGTGGCCAGGCAGTGGCTGCACGCCCTGCGTACCCAGCAGGACCACGATGGCGAGCTGGCGGTGCTGGCCGAGCCACCGGCGAGGTCCGCCGCGGCCGGCGGCTGGACGCCCGGACGTTGGCCCGCCAGCTCGGCACCCAGCCGCACCAGGTTGCCGCCCAGCTCCAAGAGTTGCGCGCCGGCCCCGCGACGGCCCGGGAGCGGATCGAGCAGGCCTGGCAGGCAGCCCAGCAGGACCCGGGCGCGCGGCCGCCGAGCTCGAGCCAGCTCGCCCGGCGCCTAGGCGTCAGCGACGCCTACGTGCGGCACGTCACCTGGCAGCTGCGCACCCGCGCCCGGCAGGCGCCCTTGAAGGAGCGGTTCGAGCAGGCCCACCAGCGCCTCGCCACCCCGCCGGCACCGGTCGGCAACGACCAGGAAGCGGGGTGGCAGGCGCGGGCGGCGTGCCGGGATGCCGACCCACAGCTGTTCTTTCCCGAGCCGGGCCAGCTCCCGCAGACCGCCAAGGCCAAGGAGGTCTGCGCCGGCTGCGCGGTCCGTGGCCCCTGCCTGGAGGCGACGTTGCGGCGCCGGGATGACCGCTGGGGAATCTTCGCCGGCACCACCCCGGGTGAGCGGGTGGCGCTGCGGGGCCGGCCCTCGATGGCCGAGGGGACCCGGTTCCTCCAGGACCGGGCCGCGGCCGAGCAGGCCTGGGCGCTGGCCGACCGCCTCAGCGTCGACCGGGCGGCCCGGGAGCTTGGCGTCTCCCCGTCGGCGTTGCGGCGCGCGTTCGACCACCACCAGCTCGGGCAGCCGCGCGCCTTCCAAGGCGGGCCGGCGCGCTCGCGCGTCCACGGTGACCGGGAGCTGGCCGAGCGGGCGTGGCAGCGCGCGAGCGAGGTCGGCATCAACCAGACCCGCAAGGAGCTGGCCGTCTCCGACCGGGCCTTGCGCACCGCCTGGCACCACCACGGCCTGGGCCTGCCGCCACGCCCGACCGTCCGCCCGCCGCCGACGGGCCGGCTCGACCCGGCGTTCGCCGCGCTCAACCCACGGCTGGCGCCCGCGCGGGTGGGGCCACCGGCGGAGCGGTTCGCCCGGGTGCGCCGCGCCGAGCAGGAGGCCACCCTGGGCTACCGGGTCACCACCGAGCTGACCGCCGAGAACCGCTGGCGCACCCTGCACGTGCGCGCCTGGGCGGTCCGCCAGCGCGCCCAGCACGCCCAGCAGCGCGCCCAGGATCGTGCCAGTGAGCGTCAGCCTGAGCGGTCGTCCGCCCGGCCGCGGCGGGGGCGGGACGAGGACCAGGAGGGCGACCGCGCCGGCGGCCATGCCCGCTGGCGCGTCCGTGAGCGCGGCGGTGGCGGCGCCGAGCGCTAACCCGTCCGCCAGCAGGCCCCGGCCACCCCAGGCCGGGGCCTGCGCCGTGCCGAGGTGTCCAGTCCGGTCGGTGTCGATGCGGCTGCCTGCCCGCGACAGTCCAGTAAGCCAAGCAGCCGTCCGCCCTTGGACAGAACGTCCGGCCCGAGCGTCCAAGCGGACAGCGAGGCGTCCGGTCGGGTGTCCAGGTGTCCGCTGCACCTGTCCAGCGAGCACGGCAGCCGTCCACCGCCGGACAGGCCGTTCCGGCCAGGGTGTCCGAGCAGGCGTCCAGCCCGGACGGCCGCGTGGCCGCTCCGATGGGTCGCCTGGTCGCTCGCGTGTCGCACGACCACCTGCACGGCCTGCTACAGGAACGGCTCGCCAGGCCGGCGCCCGCTGGTGGGGTGCAGCCAGCGCATGAACTGCTCGGCCAGCCACTCGGCGAGGCGGCCGCGCAGCTCAGCGCGGGCGTAGTCCATCGCCGGCCGACCCAGCGCCTTGGCATCCCAGGCCGACAGCTCGTGGTACCAGCGGGCGCGGACCTGTCCGCGGCGGGCGAGCTGCACCACCGCCTCGGCCACCCCGTCAACGTCGATGCCCTGGCGGGCGAAGTCGGTGTCCTGCCAGGTGCGCAGCTCCACCGCCAGGTCCGCGAGGAACACCAGCTCGCGGGAGGTGCGGTCGGGGTGGCCGGTGAGCAGGTCGGAGACCGCTCGCCCGTCGGGCTGCCGTACCCGCGCGTCCAGCAGGGCGGAGGGGCCGACCACCACCAGGCTCCCCGGCGTGGGCAGGGTAGCGGCCAGCGGCTGGTCGACCAGCAGGCCCAGGTAGCAGTCGCTGGCCGCGCCGGGGCTCAGCTCCTCGCCGGCGCTGTTGGGGCCAAGCCGCCGCACCCACACGTCCACCCGCACCCTCCCCGCTGGGGGTCGTTGCCGCAGGGCTCCAGCGTACTGCCCTGGCTGCACAGCAGAACCCCCCGGCCTGCTGTGCCGGGGGGTCTGGGGAGCGGTAGTGGCTCAGTTTGAGTCTGGCGGGGGGTCGAACAAGGCCATCTCGGCAGCATCGGGCGCCTGGAAAAGGAGTAGCCACCCGTCGAGGTCGGCGCGGCGGATCGGGTAGCTGTCCCAGGGTGGCTGCGAGTTCCGAGCCTGAATGCGCCGCCAGAGTACGTCAGTAGGCACGTCGAGGTAGTGCAGTTCGACACCGACACCAAGGCCACGAGCAGCGGATCGCATCTCGTCACGTTCGATCCGCGCCCAGAGCCCAAAATCGAGGACGACGCTCACGCCGAGGCGCAGGATTTCTTGGGCGAGGTTCCAGAGTTCGTGTTCGACCTTCTCACGGGTCGGCTCGTCCCAGGGGCTGGAGCCGAGGGCAGTGACCCATTCATCCTTCGTGAGGCGCAAGGCGCTCCGGTCCGCAGCTAGCTGCCTTGCGAGTTTGGTCTTACCCGCCCCGGGCAACCCGCAGGTGAGAATCAGTCGGGCCTCGCTCATGTGCCTTAGTCCAGTAGTTCGGCGAGCTGGGTGACCGACCACCAGCCTACGGGGCCGCGCTCAGGCGTGAAGCTCAAATTGAGCCACTACCTGGGGAGCTGGCGCGTTGACGCTTACCAGCCTGTTTCACAAAGCTGTGCGAGCGGAGGGGGAAGTTGCCGCCTGTGATGCCGCGCGGGATGCTCCTGTGCCGCGCTGGCCGGGGGACGCACTGGCGGACGGCCGCAGCCACAGCGACACGCTCGCCGGCTGCATGGTCTGCTCGACCACGCCGAGCAGCTCGGCGGTCAGAGTGTCGAGGTCGACCTGCTGGCGCAGCCTGGCGCTGAACGCGGCGATCGTGCGGGCGGCGTCGTAGCGGCGCCGGTTGAAGCGGCGGTCGACCGCGGCCTGGACGCGGCGGCGGGCCGGCCCGAACAGCGCGGCCACCGCCAGGGTCGCCCCGGCCACCACCAGAGGGGAGTCTCGGCCCAGGAGCTGGCCCAGGCCCAGGACCACGGCGGCGTAGCCCCCGCCCAGCAGCACCGTGAGCAGCCCGTAGGCCAGGGTGCGGCTGACGATGCGGTCCAGGTCATAGAGGCGGTAGCGCAGGACCGCCGCCCCGGTGGCCACCGGCGGAACCACCAGGCAGCAGGCGCCGGCCACGTCGGACAGGATCCCGGCGCCCGACCCCCCGACCACCAGGCTCAACAGGACGCCGACGGCGCCCAGCCCCACCAGCACCGCGGCCAGCGTCACCCAGCGCAGCTGCAGCCGCTCGACCCCGCGGGCGTGGCGGAACCGCCCCACCAGGGACGCGGCCGTGGCCACCAGGCCCACGACGGTGACCGCCAGGGCGGCCCGGTTGGCGGCCAGCAGGACCCCGTCGAGGCCGCGGAGGTCGAAGGGGCCGCCCAGGGCCTGGTAGCGCGGGTCCACCGGCCCGCCGGCCAGGGTCACCACCAGCACCAGGACGGCCGGCGTGACCGCCATCACCCTGGCCGGCCAGCGCCAGCGGGGCGAGGGCAGCGACCCGGTGGGCGTCAGCAGCAGGACGAAGCCGATCAGGGTCAGGGCCGTGAACGTGGTCGCCGGCTGGTACAGCACGGCGTAGCGGGCGGCGGGCAGCGCGCCCGGACGGACCAGCAGCCCGTAGATGAAGTACTGCGCGGTCGCGGCGCTGCCGGTGAGCGACAGGGCGATGCCCAGCAGCAGCCAGCCCACCGGGTGGGCCGGGCGGCGGGCGGCCACGACCGCCCCGACCGTGGCCGAGCTCACCAGGGCCAGGACGGGAATGGCGACGTCCGGGAAGACGAACTGGACCAGGTCGGCCCGGCCGGCCCGGCGCAGCAGCTCGTCCAGCCACGGCACGACCACCAGGCAGAGCAGGCTCGCCAGCCACAGCGCCCACGCCAACACGCCCGGCCACCAGCGCGGCCGGGCCAGTCGGGCGGCAGAGGTCACCACCATGGTGCTCGCGGCATGCAGCTCCCCTTCGGCACCGCCACCCTCGACGGCGTGGATCACCCACCACTGTGGCCGGCCTCCGTCCCGGTAACGTTACGGACGATGGACCAGCCGAAACCACCAGGGCTTTGTGAAACAGGCTGTTACGTGTCAACCGCTTGCGCGCTTACGTGTCAACCGCCGCTGGAGGCGTCCAGGCGCCGGTTCATCTGCGCGGCCACCTCCCGCGCCCGTTCCGGCGTGAGCGTGGGGGGCAGGCTGCGCAGCACGTCGGGCAGCCGCCGGGCGGGCACCACGGTGACGCCCATCGAGGTGACCTGGCCGCCGGGCACCACCCCGCCCAGCACGGCCACGATCGGCGACACCCAGATGTCGGGGGCGCCGATGCGGTCTTGGAGCCGGTCGGCCTTGGCGCGGGTGGCGCTCAAGCTCGGCAGCAGGAAGGTGCGCCCGTGCCACAGCAGGCCGTCGCGGGACAGGCGCAGCCGGCCGCGGTAGTGGCGGACATCGATGGCGAAGATCCCCGCAGGGCCGATCACCACGTGGTTGAGGTTGCCCGTGGCGCCGCGCACGGGCAGGTCGTGCTCGACGCCCCAGCCCTGCTTGGCGAGGGGTTCCAGGAGGCGGGCGAGGTGGCGTTCCCCGTCGGCCGCGCGCTGCCACGCCGCCGCCTCGGGGCTGGGGCGGAACCGCAGCCGCCACCAGGCCGCACCCGTGGTCACCACGGTGACCAGCAGGGCGGCGGGCACCGGCAGGCCCGCCACCGCCGCCACCAGCAGCCCACCAAGCCCGGCCAGGGCGGTGGCGGCGAGCCGGAGGGGCCGGGTGCGCGCCCAGGCGGCGTGCTCGGCCTGGCGGCGGCGCTGGTACTCGGCCTGGGCGGTGGCGCCTGGGGTGCCGTACGACCGCCGCGCCGGGCGCCGGGCGGCGGTGGCGCGTTGCCGGGAGGGCAGCCGCAGCGGCGGCTCGTCATCCGAGTCGTCGGGCATGCTCGCCAGGATCGCCTCGGCGTCGGCGCGGGTGAGCGCGTGGATCGACAGGCCGGGGGCGTCGTCGTCCTCCCAGGCGAGGGGGAACCGCTCCCGCTCGTTGTCCGGGTGGGGGTGGGACCTGGCCATCGTGGGCCTCCTTCCGGTGCTGCTCAGCCGGCGGCCCGCTCGGGACCCTGCCGGCCACGCGACGTGTCCCGCCCGGCGCGGGCACGCGCCGGGTCCTGCGGTTGGCGCTCGGGCGGCTCTGCAGAGCCACCCTGGCGGTGCTGCTGCAGAATCACCCGCTGGCCGCCAGTGGTGCGGCTGGACTCGTGGTCATGGTCGCGCTCGGCGACGCGCTGCTTGCGGTGGACCCGCTCGATCGCGGCGGTGGCGCGCTGCCAGTCCGCCCGTTGCCGTGCCTGCTGCGGGACCGGGCCAAGCGCCCGCTCCGGGTCGCTGACCCGGTAGGCGCCGCGGTACTCCTCGACCTGGGCGGCGGCCTGCCGCCACGCCCGCTTCCCCCGCGTGCTGTCCGGCACCGGGCCGAGGGCCTCGCGGAGGTAGCCGGGCCGGTCCTGGTCGACCGCCTCGCACGCCAGCCCGCGCGCGCGTTGCTGCCACGCCAGCGCCCGCACCACCCGCCGGTAGGCGCCAACAACGTCGGCGTGCTGCTCCAGCCAGCCGGCGCGGCGCTGCTGGTGGGCGCGCAGCTCCTGCTCGCGGCGGGTGGCACGGTCGGCCTGCTGCCGCGCGACCACCTCGGCGCCCGCGTGGACGCCCGCCCGCTCCCCACCCCGCCCACGGCGGAGCATGCCGCTGGGCTGCCGGGCGGCGGTCAGTTCCGCCTCGGCCTGCTCGCGCCGGTCGGTCGCCCGCCGCAGCTCGCGGGCGCGGTCGCGGGGGGCCTCGGCGAGCCGGCCGGCGAGCCGGTCCCGCTCGGCGCGCAGCTCGTGCGTGGACAGGTGCCGCGGGTCGGGGGTGCTGGCGGCGTCCAGGGCGAGGTACTGGCCGCCGTCCTTGCGCATCGCCCGGCCGACCTGCTCCAGGGCGTCGCCGCGCTCCACCTCGGGCAGGTCCAGCTCGCCAGCGGCCTCGTGCGGCTCGGGGCCGACGACCGCGTACAGCCGGGTGTCCTCGCGGGCGCGGGAGAGCTGCACGTTGAACCAGTTCACGTCCTCGCCACCCGTGACGCGCACGAGGGCGCGCCACTTGGTCAGCCCCTGGGCGCGGTGCCCGGTGGTGGCGTAGGCGAGGTCCACCCGGCGGTTGCGCTCGGCGCTGCTGCGACCGTCGAGGTACCAGCGCGGCAGCGTCACCTCCCGCCCGGCGCCGTCCAGGCGGATCGTCAAGGTTCGCGCGCGAGCGTCCATGGCGGTGACCACCCCGCGGCTGCCGTTGGCAACCCCGAGCTGGCCGAGGGCGTTGTGGCCGCAGACCACCCGGTCGCCGATGGCCACCTCCCGGTCCTCGACGCGAAGGCGGTCGGCGCCGAGGCGGCCGTGGCGGGCCAGGACCTGCTGGCAGTAGGTGTTCAAGCGGTCCACCTCGTCCCGGCGGGCGGCCAGCACGATCACGTCCTGGGCGGGGTCGCGCTCGGCCTCCCGGTACGCCTGCCACCAGTCGTTGAGCAGGGCCAGGGCCAGCTCCTGCTTGGACCCGGCCGCGACCACCCGGTCGTGGGCGCGGTACAGCTCGACCGCCTGGTCCACCTCGCCCTGGCGGACCAGCTCGATCGCCTCGCGCTGCCAGGCGTGCAGCTGCCGGCGGTTCTCGACCAGCTCGCTGGCGCCGAGGCGGAGGCGGAGGGCGCGGAACCCGCCGCCGGCGTCGACCGCCGCCAACTGCCGGTCATCCCCGACCAGGACCACCTTCGCCTGGGCGCGCTGGGCGTGCTCCAGCAGGCGGGTGAGCTTGCGGCTTCCGACCATGCCGGCCTCGTCGACCACCAGCACCGTGCGGGCGTCCAGCAACGGCCGGTCCCCGCCGTCCCGGTGGTGGCCGCGCCCGCCGACGCCGGCCGTTGACGCGTCAGTGTCAAGCTCGCCCAGCAACCGGTCGACCGTGGCCACCTCCTCGAACCCCTCCGCCTCCAGGCTCACGGTGGCGATCCCCGTCGGCGCCGCGGCGAGGACCCGGTAGCCGCCGAGCTGCCAGGCGTGCCGGGCCACCCCAAGCGTGAACGTCTTGCCGGTCCCCGGCCGGCCCACGACGACGCGCACCCCGGCGCCGTCCAGGCACACGTCGCGGACCATCCCCGCCTGGTCCTCCCCAAGCGACGGGTGCGCCGCCAGGGCCTCGCGGACGGCCTCGGGCGCCACCGTGCCCGTGCGCTCGCCGGCGCGATCGACCGCCGCAGCGACCAGTCGCTGCTCGACCGCGAGCAGCTCGGGGGTGGTCCAGCGGCGCTCCTCCAGTGCCCGGTCGGCGACCACGCTGACCGCCCGCTCGCCAAGGAACCGCGAGGCCAGGGCTTCCAGCTCCTGCCGGGTGGCGCCGACCAGGCCGGCGCCCAGCGCGGTGATCACGTCCTCGCGGGCGAAGGTGGACGCCTGGGCGGTCAGCCCCTCCGGCCCGGCGAGGTGGTCGAACACCCTGGCGACCTGGGCCTCGCTGGGGGCCTGGTCGCGGTCCCGCGCCCGTCCGGTCACGGCGCGGACGAGGGCGTCCGGGTCGGTGCCGCGCTCGACGGCCTCCTGCCGCCAGCGGGCGTACAGGGTCTCCGGGGCCTCGTGCTCCTTGCGCTTGCGGGTGGCATGCACGGCCCACTTCACCAGCCGCGGCGTCCGCGCCCGTCCGCTCTGCTCCAGGCGTTCCACCTCGGCGTTGACCTGCTCGGTGCGCTTGGAGAAGGCGCGGACCAGCTCCTTGGGCACGCCTTGGAGCTCGCGGTTGCCGTGCCGGTCCGCCTCGGTCCACTCCACCCCAAGCGCGCGGGTCAGCTCCCGCTGGAGCGCCGCACGGTAGATCGCGTCGGCCGCGCGGCGGTGGCGGTAGACGTCGCGGCCGTCCAGCGCCGTCCAGCGCCCGTCGGGGCCCTGGACGCGGTTGGCCGGTGGTCGAACCCCACCGCCAGCAGGCCATTCCCAACAACATGCTCCGCACCGCCGTGGCCACGGCGGGCGCCAAGCTGCCCGTCCAGGTACGCGGTCGCCTCCGCCAGGCCGGCGTGGTGGGCGTCCAGCACCGCCCGGCCCGTCTGTGCGTCGCCCAACCCGTAGAGCACCGACACGCTCTTGGCCGGGCGCAGCACAAGGTCAAAGGCGGTGACCGCGTTGCGGCCGTGCTCGCGGCCCAGCAGCTCCCCGGTTCCCGGGTCGCGGCCCTGGATCAGCCGCCGGAACCCCTCCTTCGAGGCCTCGCCGTCCAGGCCGAGGTTCCTGGCGCCGTGGCCGTACCAGCGGCCCGGTGACTCGCCGTGGCCGGACAGGTACTCCTCGCGGTTGTCGGCGAGCTTCTCCAGGTAGTAGTCCTCGCGGCCAGCGGTGAGCTTGGCCACGTCCAGCACCACCCCGCGCCCACCTCCCTGCGCCTCGGTGCGCGACCGAACGCACCCCTGGTGCATTGCTCTCCTGGTCGAAAATGATGTGGTAGTGAGTGTAGCGGAGAAGGGGGACAATAGGCGGATATGAAGTGAGATTCTGAGAGTGAAGTGGTGAGGTTGAGAGGTGTCATGTGGAGGAGGGATGGTTGGAGGTAAGGTAACTGAGTGAGGTTAAGAGAGGCTGAGGGTGATCGAGATGGTGGTTGCTGGTTGACGATGAGGCATCTACCAGCAGTGATGAAGGTCAAGCCTCGCGCGCTCGGCCGTCGCCGTTGACACGTACGCGTCAATGCCACCCCAGTGCAAGCTGCAGCTCATAATGCTTTACGATGAGACTAAGAGGCAGCTCTTGGTACCGCTGGTTCGCGGCATAACTGCGGCATTAACGGTCGGCGGCGACCAGGGAAAACAGGCTTTAGCACAGCGCAATTCCGAGGGTTCCGAACACGAACACGGCGAACGGCTCGTCCCGCGTGGCCATCCAGCGGCCGGTCCGCACCGCCTGTGACCTGCTGTTTCTCTTCCTTTGGCTGATCATGTCCTGGTCGATGCCGTACCACCAGGACGGCGTGCTCCCAGTGCCCGGCGAGGTAGACGGCCGTGAGGCGCAGGCCGGCGTCCCGGCCTGCGCCACACCAGTTTCGCCGATTGGCGGGCTGGTTGCGCCGGCCACTCGAGGCTTGCAGCATGGCCAGCATGGAGGCCCAACAGCGGGCTTGGCCCGTTTGGATCGTGTTGTTCGATCGCCTGGTTGCGCGATGGCTGTTCGCGTTCATCGCACTGTCGGCGCTCGGCCTCGCGCTGCTGACCGCCCTGAGCCACGGGTGGGTGCATCTGGTGCTGAGCCTGCCGGGACACCTGGTGGCCGCCGTGGTCGCCGGAGCGGTTGCCCTGCTCACGCGCTCGGCGACGCGGCGGCGCAGCGCGATCCTCTGCCTGCTCGGCGACTTGGCCGCGGTCGTGCCGAACCTGTTCGGGGCGGGCGGGCAGCAGTGGCGCGGATTGCTGACCTGCGTGCTGCTGCTGCCGATGTTCGTGTCCGCGACCCGCCGGGCGCGCAGTTCGGAGCCCGTCGATGCCGTCGTCGGCGACGTCCCGCCTACGCCCGAGGTCGTGGCGGCCCGCAGCGATGTGGCCTCGCAGGTCCCGGCGGCGCAGGTCCACAGCTTTCACAGGCCGGTGCTGGTGCTCAACCCGCGGTCTGGGGGCGTCCAGGCGATCCGCGGCCAGCTCCTGGAGGCCGCCGGCCGCTACGGCGTCGAGGTGCGCGAGGCCGCCACGCCCACCGGGCTCGTCGCGCTCGCCCGCCAGGCGGTCGCTGACGGCGCCGACGTGCTCGGCGTGGCGGGCGGGGACGGCTCACTGGCGGCGGTCGCCACAGTGGCGATCGAGGCCGAGCTGCCCTTCGTCTGCGTCCCGGCCGGCACCCGTAACCATTTCGCCCGGGACCTCGGGTTGGACCGCGCCGACCCGGCCGCAGCGATCGAGGCGTTCGTCGCCGGCCCCGAGCGACGCGTGGACGTCGCCACGGTGGGGGAGCGGCTGTTCCTCAACAACGCCTCCGTCGGCGTCTACGCCGCGCTGGTGCACGAGCCGAGCTACCGCGACGACTGGCTGGAGGCGATCGGCGGGGTGCTCGAGAGCATGCTCGAGCGCGACGCCCTGCCGGTGCACGTCAGCTTCCGCGACGGCTCCGGCAACCACTGGGACCAGGTGCTGATCCTGTTCGTCAGCAACAACGCCTACCCGCTGACCGGCCTCGGCGGCCGGCCGCGCCTGGACGCGGGCATGCTGGAGGTATCGGCGTTGCGCCGCACCGAAGGACAGGACCTCGGCCGCGCGCTCGAGAACCTGTTCAACAGCCGCTACCAGGCGGGGCAGGGCTGGGCGCGCTGGACCACTTCGAGCCTCGAGGTCGACTCGTCCAGCGGCAGGCTGGAGGTCGGCATCGACGGCGAGCCAGTCGAGCTCGACACCCCGATCGAGTTCAAGATCCACGCGGGCGCGCTGCGCGCGTTGCTCCCCACGCCCCGACCCGTATCCGGGCGGCCGTCGAAGTCCAAGTCCCCGGCGCCGCGCCGCCGAGCGCCGGCCATCGCTTCGACCCCTGAAGGGCGCGTCGGGCAGATCGCCGGGCTCGTGCGGCTGGGCCGCCTGCTCGGCCGGGTCGGCGAGCGCGAGTTCGGGCCCGAGCGGGACGAGGACGGCAGGCCAGTGGCCCGGCGGCGGCAGCGACGCCCGAACGGGCCTGGGGGTGGGCCTCGGCCCGGTGAGCGGCCTTGAGCCGTGACAACGCGGACGCCGCCTCATCCCTGGCCCTCGGCGGCTGGATCGGCGCGCCCGGGTCGCGGTGCGCCTGGACCAAGAAAGGGAAGGGCTTGGTTGCGATCATCGAGGCTCGATCATGGGGATCGGCGGGGTAAGCGTCGAGACGCCGGAGCGTGCAGCCAGGCCACTGAAGCATCGTCGGCGGGGACGTTGCTTGCGGAGCAGGCTCAGCTCTCTTGGACGCTGGGGCGACCGGGTGGCGTCCGCAGGACCAGGATCAAACCTGCGACGGCCACGCCGGCTCCCGCCAGGAAGGTCTCGGGCCGGCCGATCGCGGCGGCGACGTAGCCGAGCGTGGCCGGGCCGAGTCCGAAGGCCAGGTCGATGAAGGCCGAGGTCGTCCCGATGACCGATCCGCGCTCCTGGGGCGCGACGCCTTCCACCGCCATCGCCAGGAGCGCCGGGGTGAACAGGGCGATGCCGACGGCGAAGATGACGGCGCCGGTCAGCAGTCCCGCGGGCGTCCGCCAGGTCCCTACGATCGCGAGCCCTGCCGCCGAGAGCGTCAAGGCCACCCTGGTGGCTCGGGCGGCGCCGAGCCGGTCGGGGATGCGGGCGCCGAGGCTTCGGATCCCTACGACGGTGCCGCCGAACACCAGCAGAGCCAGGCGGGATCCGTCCATCCCGAGGTCGAGGGCGTACAGGGGGACGAAGGTCAGGAACCCGGCCAACCCCCAGATGCTGGTGAGCATCACCATTCCCGGCAGCAGACCGGCGCGGTGGACCAGGCGGTGGCGGGCTGCCGATCCGATCGGCTTGGCGGTGATGACCTTGGAGATGTCGTCCGGGCGGGTGTCGGGCACGCGCAGCGCCAAGGCCAGCGCGGTCAGCGCGGCGGCGGCGGCGAGGATCCAGGCCGCCGTGAATCCGGACCGCTCGATGGCGAGCTCGCCGAGGACCGGACCGATGCCGATGCCCACGTAGAGTGCCAGCGACGCCAGGCTCATGGCCTCGCCACGGCGCTGCGGCGGCGCGAGGTCGGTGATGGCGGTGACCGCGCCGACGAAGAAGAACGCCTCACCCGCACCGGTGAGCAGCCGCAGGACCGCCAGAACCTCGGGGCTCGACGCCAGCATGTAGCCGAGCACGGAGGCGGCGAACAGGAAGGCTCCAACGAGCATGAGCGGACGCCGACCCCACCGGTCTCCGAGGCCGCCAGTCCAGGGACGCAGGAGGAAGGCAGACAGGCTGAACGCGCCGACGACCAGGCCGACGGCGACGTTCCCGGCACCCAGGGGTCCCTGCACGTATCTGGGCACCGCCGGCAGGAGGACGCCGTCGCCGGTGAAGTAGGCGAGCGAGGCCAGCGTCACCGCCACGAACGCCGGCGTCAGCAAGGTGGGCCGTGCCGGGGCCGACTGCCGCATCGTCACGGTCCGGATCATCGCGACCTCCTCCTGGCGCTGTTCGACGTCAGCCTGGCCGCCCGGGGCCGGAGGGCGCATCGGTAGGCCTGCCCATTCGGGCCGATGTCGGCCGGCGCCGTCCATGGCATGCTGAGCCGGCCGACCGAGGGGGGGCGGGTGCTCGACGACGACCTGAGGCTTGCCGACATGCTGGCTGCGCTGTCGGTCGCCACCGACCTGGGCATGGGCCAGGCGCCGGAGAAGGCCGTGCGGAGCTGCCTGGTGGCCACCCACCTCGCCCGGGCCGGCGACCTGCCGGATCCGGTCGTCCGCGACGTCTTCTACACGACGCTGCTGCAGCACCTCGGGTGCACGGCCCCGGCCCATGAGGCGTGGTACCTGTACGGAGACGACCTGGCCGGAGCGCCGCAGGCGGAGCGGACCGACATGGCGAGCCGCCGCGAGGCGCTGTCGCTGCTGCTGACCGTCGGACAGGGGTCGGGCCTCCTGCGGGTCCGCCACCTGGGTCGAACGATGGCCGCGGGCAGGCAGGGGACCCGGACGATCGTTCGGGCCGTCTGCGAGGTGGGTGCCCGGATGGCCGAGCGCCTGCGGCTGGGCGAGGGCGTGCGCATGGGGTTGCTGCACATCCTGGAGCGATGGGACGGTGACGGCGACGCGCATGGGCTGGCCGGCGACGACATCGCGCTGCCGGCACGGTTCGCCGCGGTCGCGACCCAGGCCGTGATCTTCGATCGGCTCGGCGGCCCGGACGCGGCCGGCGAGATGGTGCGGCGGCGCGCTGGCGGATGGTTCGACCCTGACGTGGTCAGGACGTTCGAAGCCGTCGGGAACGACCTGCTTCACCGCCTCGCCGAGGCGGACGTGTGGGTCGAGGTGCTGGAGGTCGAGCCGAAGCCGGCTCGCCGCGTCCCCCAGACGCAGCTCGACGACATCGCCCGGGCCTTCGCCGACATGGTGGATCTCAAGACACCGTTCACGCTGGGCCACTCCGCCGGGGTGGCGCAGCTCGTCGGGATGGCCGCCGGGCAGCTGCGGCTACCCGAGGATGGCGTCAGCCTGCTCCGTCGGGCGGCGCTGCTCCACGATCTCGGACGCGTCGCCATCTCCGACAGGGTGTGGGAGCAGCCTCGGGCGCTCACCTCCACCCAGTGGGAGCAGGTCCGGCTGCATCCCTACTACACGGAGCGGATCCTGGCTCGGTCGGCGATCCTCGAGCCGCTGGCGCGCATCGCCGGGATGCACCACGAGCGCCAGGACGGGTCGGGCTACCACCACGGCGCCTCCGGAGCAGAGGTCCCCATCGAGGCTCGGCTGCTGGCTGTGGCCGACGCCTACCAGGCCATGACGCAGGACCGCCCGTACCGTGCGGCCATGGCGCCCCAGGTGGCGGCGGCGGAGATCGAAGCGCTGGCGCGTTCCGGCCGGTTCGACCCCGAATGCGCCCGAGCGCTCGTGGAGGCGGCGGGCCAGCAGCCCGCCCGGTCCCGGAGCGTCTGGCCTGGGCAGCTTTCCGACCGGGAGATCGAGGTGCTGCGGCTGGTGGCGCGCGGGCTGTCGAACCGCCAGATCGCCGCGACGCTCGTCATCTCACGCCGCACAGCCGAACACCACGTGCAGCACATCTACACCAAGATCGGCGCATCCACGCGCGCGGCCGCGGCGATGTTCGCCATGGAGCATGGTCTGCTGCGCTGAGCACGAGCGGGTCGGTCGCCCCTGCCTCTGACGGTTGATCCGTGTGCTCGGCGTACGTCCTCCGGCCGACACGCAACTGTCAGCCATGGGCCGACGACGACGGCCGTCCCGTTTCGTACCGTCGAAGTGCCAGCGTCCCCGACGCCATCGGCTCCGACGAGGAGACCAGCGGGGACGGAGGAGGAGGCAATGCCCGTCATCACCATCGAGGGACTGACCAAACGGTTCGGCGACGTCGTCGCGGTCGACGACCTCAGCTTCGAGGTCGACCAGGGAACCGTGGTCGGGTTCCTCGGCCCCAACGGGGCCGGGAAGACCACCACCTTGCGCACGCTGCTCGGCCTGGTCGCCCCGACCGCCGGCAGCGCCAGCATCGACGGCCGCCCCTACCGGGAGCTGACCGACCCCATCCGCCACGTCGGCGCCGTCCTGGAGGCGTCGAGCTACCACCCGGGCCGCACCGCCCGCAACCACCTCCTGGTCGTCGCCACCGCCGCCGGGCTGCCCCCCCAGCGGGCCGACCAGGTCCTGGCCCAGGTCGGCCTCGCCGACGCGGCCCGCCGCCGGGTCGGCGGATTCTCGCTGGGGATGCGCCAGCGCCTCGGCCTGGCCACCGCCCTGCTCGGCGACCCTGCCGTGCTGGTGCTGGACGAGCCGGCCAACGGTCTGGACCCAGAGGGCATCCACTGGCTGCGCGGCTTCCTCCGCCACCTCGCCGACCAGGGCCACACCGTGCTGGTCTCCAGCCACGTGCTCGCGGAGGTCGCCCAGACCGTCGACCAGGTCGTGATCATCGCCCGAGGGCGGCTGGTGACCCAGTCCACCCTGGCGGCGCTCACCGCCCGCACCGGCCAGCTCGTGCGGGTTCGCACCCCGCAGGCCGCGGCCCTGCGGCGCCTGCTGGCAACCCACGGCACGCAGGCGGAGCTGGCCGAAGCCGACCAGCTCACGGTAGCCGGCACCACCACCGAGGTGGTCGGCCAGGCCGCGGCCGCCGCCGGCATCGTCATCTACGAGATGACCACCGAGCACTCCAACCTCGAGGAGGTCTTCCTCGAGCTCACCAAGCAAGGAGGAGGATCATGACCCGGCTCGTCCGTGCCGAGCTGGCCAAGCTCCGCACCACCCGGCTCGTCTACGGCGTGGCGGGCGCGATGGCCGCGTTCGCGGTCCTTGCGGTGACCGCCAACGTCACCGCCGCCGGGACCCAAGGCAACGCGCCGCTGTCGGCCGACCACCTGCCCGCGCTCGCCGCCACACCGGTGACCCTCCTGGCCGGCGCCGCGCTGCTGCTCGGCATCCTCGGCACGGCCGGAGAGTTCCGGCACCAGACCGTCACCCAGACCTTCCTGGTCACACCAGACCGCGGGCGGGTGGTGGCGGCCAAGCTGGTCGTCTATTCCCTGTCCGGCGTCGCACTCGCCGTCGTCACCCTGGCCGTTGCCACGGCCCTGGCGGCGAGCTGGTTGACCGCCAAGGGGATGACGCCGTCCCTGGTCGATGCCGACCTCGGTCGCGTGGTGGCTGGTGCCCTGCTCGCGGCCGGGCTGTGCGCCCTGCTCGGGGTCGGCGTCGGCGCGCTGGTCCGCAACCAGGTGGCGGCACTGGTCAGCGCGCTGGTCTGGGCCGTGGTCGTCGAGGGCCTGCTCGTCAACCTGCTGAACGCTCCGAGCCTCGGCAAGTGGCTTCCCAGCGCCGCCGTGGCCGCGCTCACCAACCCCGGCGGCGGAAACCTCTCCCGGTCGGGCGGGGGGCTGCTCGTCGCCGTCTACGCGCTTGCGTTCGCCCTCGCCGGCACCCGCTTCGTCGTTCGCCGTGACATCACCTGACCTCCACACCCCACGGAGGATGCTGGGGATCGGGAGCTGAGCGCTCTGTAGTGCAGTACGCTCGACCGTGCGTGGAGCATGCCTCGCGGCCTTCGGGCAAGCAAAGCCCGGGAGGGTCAACGGCTCAACGGGATGGTGGTGCCGCCACAGGGAAGATGGCCGGCGACCGGCGAGTGAGGTGAGGCGGTGGAGGCCAGATCTCAGCGTCCCGGCGCCGCGCGGCGGGTAGAGCCGCTGCTGCTGGCGCTGTCGTTGCTCACCCTGGTCACGGGCCTGGTCGATGCCGCCTGCTACCTCGGGCTGGGTCGGGTGTTCACCGCGAACATGACCGGCAACGTCGTGCTGCTGGCCTTTGGCGCCGCCGGCGCGCAGGGGTTGCCGGTGCTGGCGCCCACCGTGTCGCTGGTGGTGTTCCTGGTCGGCGCGACCGGAGGTGGGCGGCTCGCCAGCACGATGGTCGGGCCGGTCGGCGCCGAGGTGCCGGCGCCGGCGCGGCGCCGCTGGGTCACCACCACGCTGCTGCTGGAGCTGCTGCTGGTTGCCGTGGCGGGTGTGGTAGCACTCGGCCTGCCGGTCGGTGGTGGCGGCACCCGGCGGTACCTGGTGATCGGGTTGCTGGCCGCGGCGCTGGGGCTGCAGAACGCGACCGTCCGCCGCCTGGCGGTCGCCGACGTCACCACGACCGTGCTCACGCTGACCCTGACCGGGCTCGCCGCCGACTCCTGGCTCGCCGGCGGCCGCAGCCCCCGGGCGGGGCGCCGCCTTGCCGCCGTCGGGCTGATGGCCGCGGGGGCGCTGGCGGGCGCGCTGCTGCTGCGGGTGGACGTGGCGCTTCCGGTGTTGGCCGCGGCGTTGGTGATCGCGCTGGCCGCGGCCCAGCTCCGGTTCGTCCGGTAGGAGCGCATTCCCGCCCGAAGCTCGTCGAAGTGAGGATCGAAGCCGTCAGGGCTCCTCGGCCTGAGAGGTGTCGGCGTCGTAGGTCGAGACCTCGACGAGGTTGCCGTCGGGGTCGCGGACGTAGACCGAGGTGATCTGGCCGGTCGCGCCGGTCCCTGGATGTCGGACCCTCCTCGGCCCGGCTGGGGTGCGCATGCGGCTATCGTCCCAGCATCGGCCGCGAGGAGGCTGCTCAGGGTGCGTTCCGCGCGAACTCGTAGCGGTGATACGCGCGGTGCTGCCCGGAGCCTCGGCCGAAGTAGTGCCAGTCGGGGAAGTTGAAGTCGGCCGTCACCGACCGGGGGAGCAGGAGCGACGCCTCCAGGAACGCCTCGAGATTGGGGATGCCGTAGACGTTGACCGGCCAGCCTCCCCCTTCGAGGCGGTCCATCAGCTCCCTGATCCCAGGTGTCCGCCAGTCCAGCGACCAGCGGTTCACTCCCCAGGACTGCAGCGTGGCCAGCACCTCCTTGGCAAGCGCCGGCGCGGCGAGGAGCAACGGGCCGAGGAAGTCGACGGGGACGGAGATGGTCGCCGCCGGATACGCCCTGGCCAGCCGCTGGATCCCGGACTCGCCCAGGACCTCGATGGACCCGTTGAACCAGAGGGCATCCTCGTCGAAGTCCAGTGCGGCGACGACGCCGAGCACCCGCTCGACGACGTCGCCGCCCTCTTTCAGGTCGAGGGCGGCCGAGCGCTCCCGCTCGTGGAGCGTCTGTAGGCAGGCTTCCAGCCGGAACGGTTGCTCCGCTCGGTGCCACGGGGTCTCCTCGAACGAGTCATGCCGCAGCACCAGCCGGCCCAGTGGATCCCGTCGGATGTCACACTCCGCCCAGTGGACGCCCGAGGCAAGGAACTGCCGCAGGTTGGCCTCGTCGTTCACGCCGTGCCAGACGAACTGCACCCGCCGGCGCAGCTCCTCCTCGGAGACCAGCCCCGCGAGGTCGTAGGTGGAGCCACGGACGGTCCGCGGCGTTACCACGCGCTGGGACTCGAAGATCGTGTCGGCGTGCAGGAACAGGATCTCGTGGGTCTCGTCGGCCTCGGCCATCGCCTGGATGATGGCCGGCTCGTTGTCCACCACCGCCACCACCCGCAGCCCGCGCCGCTGGAGCCGGCGGATGGTGGTCGTCTTGGAGTCGATGACGCGCCGCTCCCAGCCGCAAGGGTTCATGCACAACAGGTCCGAGTCGAAGGTCACCCGGTACGCCTTCCCCAAGGCGTTCAGGGCCTGGAGGGTGAGGTCCCGGATCTCCTCGGGCCGGCCCGTATTGAGCACCACGCAGGTCGACGGCTGCAGCTGGAACCACCGGATTACGCCCAGGACTCCCCGGTAGGGCTGGTTCGCAGCCAGGATCCCCTCGGGGTTCCACAGGTGCTCGTCGTACCAGGCCAGGACGTCGGCGCGGACGGAGGCGGGGAGGGCCAGGCCTGCGAGGAACTCATCGACCCGGTTCTCGTGGACCGTGACGTCCTCGGCGCGGAGCCCGTGGAAGTACTCGCTGCCGTGCTCCCGGTCGTAGCCGAGGAGCGCGTGCACCACCAGGTAGCGCAGGTCCAGGATCGTCCCGTCGATGTCGAACACGATGCAGAGCTGCTGCTCCGGGTAGGCCCGGCGCATGCGCTCGTAATGGACGGCGAGCTCCCACATCCAGTCCGTGGTCGGCCGGTCCACCAGGTCCACCCGTCGGAGTGGCTGCCGCAGAACAGGGGCGGGTTCCATCGCAAAACGAGCATAGCGCCCGGGCGAGAAGCGCCGATACAACAGCGGATGGCGGCTGGGCGTCGCGCGGATGATCTCCAGGTTTCAGGCCTTCAGCGACGCCAGCAGGGAGGGAGCAGACTCCCACGGCCTGGACGCAGTGTCGATCGGCTGATCCGGAAGGCCGTCCGCCACATGGACTCGGGGGTCGCCTGGTTGCAGGATGGGCAACATGGAGTCCACCCCCCCTCCGGTGCTCCCGGGCGACGTCGGGCCGGCGCACCCGGGCGCGCTTGACGTGCGGCGGTCGGGACGCCGGCGGCGTCCCACCGGTCAGCCGCCACCCCTGCCGCGCAGCGTCCAGCCCACCGGCGTGTGGTGGGCGGCCGCCGCCGTGGTCCTCGTCACGCTGGCCAGGATCACCTTTGGTCCGGCCAGGCGCAGCCTGGGCGTGGCGGTTACCGTCTGGGACGACGCGGTGGTGCGGTGGCTGGCCGGGCTGCGCCTGCCCGGCATGACCGGCCTGATGGAGGCGATCGTTGCCTCCACCGGGTCGGTCGGCATGGTCGGGGCGCTGCGCTGGGCGACCGTGGTCGCGTTGCTGGCGTTGCGGCGCATCCGCCACCTGGTCGTGTTCATAGGCTCCTTCCTGGCGGTCCTGCTGGCGGTCCGGTTGGCGACGGTGGACCGCCCGCGGCCATTCGGGGTGGACCTCCGCGGCAGCTGGGCCGGCTGGGCGATGCCGTCCCGGCCGGTCGCCATCCTGGCCGCGACCCTGGTCGGGGTGCTCTACACCCTGGTCCCGGTGGGTCGCTGGCGGCAGCTCGGCAAGTGGGTCGCGACCGGGCTGGTCGCAGCGTTCGCCCTGGCCCGGATCTGCCTGGGCGTGGACGCTCCCACCGACGCGCTCCTGGCCGCCGTCATCGGTGTCGCGGTCTCGGTTGCTGCCTACCGGCTGTTCGTGCCCAACGAGATCTTCCCGGTCGCCTACAAGCGCGGCCGCAGCGCCCACCTCGACGTGAGCGGGCGCCGCGGCGAGGCGATCCGCCACGCCCTGGCCGACCAGCTCGGCCTGACCGCGCTCGAGGTCAAGCCGTTCGGGCAGTCGGGGTCGGCCGGGTCGACTCCGCTGCGGATCCAGGTCGAGGGCGAGGCCGGCACCACCCGCTATGTCTTCGGCAAGCTCTACGCCCGCAGCCACCTCCGCGCCGACCGCTCCTACAAGCTCGGCCGGGCGCTGCTGTACGGGCGGCTGGAGGACGAAAAGCCATTCCACACCGTCAAGCGGCTGGTGCAGCAGGAAGACTACGCGCTGGCGCTGATGGCGCGGGCCGGCCTGCCCAGCCCCGAGCCCTACGGCATCGCCCAGCTCACCCCCGAGCGGGAGTACCTGATCGTCTTCGAGTTCATCGATGGCGCCAAAGAGATCGGCGAGGCCGAGGTCGACGATGCCATCATCGACCAGGGCCTCGGTATCGTCCGCAAGCTCTGGGACGCCAACCTCGCCCACCGCGACATCAAACCGGCCAACCTGCTGGTCCGCGACGGCAAGCTCTACCTGATCGACGTGTTCTTCGCCCAAATCCACCCCAGCCCGTGGCGCCAAGCCGTCGACCTGGCCAACATGCTGCTCTGCCTGGCCCTGCGGTCCAGCCCCCAGCAGGTCTACCAGCGGGCGCTGCGGCACTTCACGGTCGGCGAGATCAGCGAGGCGTTCGCCGCCGCCCGCGGGCTGGCGCTGCCGTCCCAGCTCCGCAAGATGATGCGCGAGAAGGGCCGCGACCTGGCCGCGGAGTTCGTGCGCCTGCTGCCCACCCCGCCCCGCCCGATCGCGATCCAGCGCTGGAGCACGCGACGCGTCGCGCTCCTGCTCGTGGTCCTGCTGGTGCTGATCCCCGCCGCCGTCCCGATGGCCTGGGTGTTCGCCAGCTCCAGCGCGAACCCGGGCGGCGCGGCGGTCATCGGCGGCTGGAGCGGGAACGGGTCCTGCACCCAGCTCGAGAAGTTGTGGCTCCAGGCGCAGTCGGTACCGTCGGCCTCCCGCATCCCCTGCGTCCAGGCCTTCCCCGCCGGCATCTATGGCGCGCTGCGCGTCCGCGACGGCGAGTCGGTGCTCGCACTCGGGCACGCCAGCCTCGACATCTCCCTCGTCGGCGGCGAGTGGCCCCGGGCGCATGCCGCCGCGGGCAGCGTGACGATTCGGCTCACCGCAACCTGCGCCGTCCAGACGACCGGGGAGGGGCAGACCGTCGCGCCGGATGTCAGACGCTTCCAGATCGAAGGACCCGCCGGCACGCCCGAAGTGGTCGACGTGTTTCCCGGCGGCTGCGTCACCTACCAGCTGGATCCCGACGCCGGCACCTCAGCCGCGCTGCTGGACCAGGCCCAGCGCGTTGTGACCTACCGGACCCGTGATGACCTGCGCGAGGCCCTCCGACGCCGCTCCGGCGGCAGGCTCCAGCTCGATCCCGTACCAGCCTGAGGATGCGTGACGGAGCCGGCCACGATCGAGTCGCCGTCGCGGCGAGGGCCGGTCATCCAGAGCAGCGTGGTCGTTCCGATCGATGATTGCGGCCGGGTCGAGTCCTTTCCGGCGTTGCGGTGACGCTCGCCTGGGGCCGTGCCGTGACCGCCGCATGCCACGCTGAGGCCCTAGACCACAGGGTCGTGCTTCACCACAGAGAGGTCGCCATGCGACCAGCCCGCATCCTCGCCACCGTCGCCATCGCCGCCACCGTTGGAATGCTCACGCTGCTTGCCGCGCCTGCCTGGGCCGCGCCCGTCAGCATCGCCGTCAGCCCGAGCTCGGTCGCCGCCGGGCACGCCGTCGTCGTGTCAGGGTCGGTCGGCCCGGACGCGGCCGGCTCAGAATGTGCAAGCAGGGTCACCTTGCTCTCCAAGGCGTTCGTCCACACTCACGACTTCGCCGGGGTGCCCGCGGTGTTCGCGGCCGTCAAGCCGGACGGCGCGTTCTCCGCCACGACCACGATCCCGCGCTCCAAGGCGGCCGGGACCTACACGATCAGCGGCCGCTGCGGCGGGGGGAACCTCGGCGCCTCGGCGACCCTGGCGGTCCGGGCCGCGGCGTCACCGACCACCACGCCCGCGCCCACACCGCCCGCGACGGGCCCGTCGGTGATCCAGCCGGCGCCCGTGGCGACCGGGCCAACCACTCCGGCGGCAGCCCAGCCGGCCAGCCGCTGGATCATTCCCTGGCTGGCAGCGCTCGGCAGCGCCACGCTGGCCGCGCTGGGCGGGTGGCTGCTGTACCGGCGGCGGCACCCCGCCGGCCCCAGCCGGCAAGGACGATCCCGCATGGCGAACTGAGCACCGCGACACGCGCCAACCGGCCCGGCGGCCCGCCGGGCCGGTGGCGTTGCAGGCTCCCCGCTCACGGGCGCCGGGATGGGGCGGGTCGTGTCCGGTCGAGGCCGTCGATGAGGACGTCCAGGCCGGTGGTGAAGCGCTCGTCGCGGTTGTCGAGCCAGACGTGCTCGCCGAGGGCGGCCAGGGTGGGGAAACGCTCGGCGGGCAGCGTGCGGAAGAACTCGTGCAGCTGGCTCCTGGTCGCGGGGTCGCGGACGCGCTGCTCGTTGACGGAGGTGTGGCTGGTGGCCACGGCAACGCCGATGGTGTAGTCGACCAGCAGGAAGTAGGCCAGGCCGGCCTGGTGGTCGGCGAACCCGGCGGCGTGCAGCGGCGCCAGGAACGCCTCGGCCAGGACCAGCGAGTGGGGTCCCAGGGGGTCGCGACGCTGGAGCAGGCCCGCGACCCCCGGATGGTCCTCGAGCACCGCACGCAGCCGCCGGGCCAGCATCGTGAGCTGCCCGGTCCAGGGCAGGGCGGGGTCGACGTTGTCGTCGACCTCGGCCAGGACGCCGTCAAGGACCAGGTCTTGGAGTTGTTCCTTGTTGCGGACGTGGCGGTACAGCGCGCCGGGGACCACGCCAAGGCGTGCGGCCAGGCTGCGCATGGTCAGGGCCTCGACGCCGTCCTGGGCGATGATCGCCAGTGCCTGGGCGACCACGCGCTGGCGGGTCAGGGGTGGGCGGCGCTCCTCCTCCTCGGCCAGCGGCGCGGCGAACCACAGCGACCGCCCCGGCCAGCCAGCAGAGCGCCCATCGGAACGTGCGGGCTCGTCGGTTGTGGCCCCCTGCCGCTCTTCCACCTGGGCCTCCTGTACGACGCGGTTGACAGTGAACGATGTTTACCATAGAGTACGTTTACTCGGCAAGTGAATCCTGTTCACGCTGAGAACTCGCATTCTCTCCGAGCCGCCTGGCCGTCGTACGGCCGATGAGCGGCCGCCATGGCCGACAAGCGGCCATGGCGGCCAAGACGCAAGGGGAGAAGCGATGGCGATCATTACGCGCTGGGACCCGTTCCAGGACCTGCGCAGCGCGCAGGACGAGGACGAGATGGCCCAGGTGGAGCAGATGACCAGGATGCTTACCCGGGCGCTCGGCCAGGGCGGCCAGCTGCAGGGGGTCGCTGCAAGCAGCACGACGGCCTGGGCGCCGGCGCTGGACATCTCCGAGCGCAAGGACGCCTACCTGGTGACCGTCGAACTCCCCGGCGTCGAGCTCGACGACCTCCAGATCACCCTCGAGGACGGCCTGCTGACCATCCAGGGCGAGCGGCACTTCGCCCATGACTCCTCCGAGCAGCAGTTCCACCGCATCGAGCGCCGCTACGGCGCCTTCCGCCGCTCGATCACCCTGCCCGCCCACGTGATGGCCGACGGCATCGAGGCCACGGCCGACAACGGCGTGCTACAGATCGTCGTGCCCAAGGTGGAGGAGGCCAAGCCCAAGCGCATCCAGGTGCGCCAGGGTGGCCAGCAGGAGACCGTCGAGGGCACCACGCCCGCCGCCGACTGACAGCGCCGAGGTACTTCGCGGGAGGAGCCATTCCGGGTCCTCCCGCTCCGCCCCGGTACGACGAGCATAGGAAGACGTGAGTGATGACACAGCAGCAACCACGGTCGGGTGAGCTGGAAGGCCTCGCCGGCAGACGTGCGGTCGCCGGCGCCACCGTGGTTCCGCGGGCGGCGGTCGTCCCTCCGGCGACCGCCGTATCCTCGGCGACCGCCGTGCCCCCGGCGACCGCCGTCGCCCACATGAGCTGGGCTTGGGCGCCCAAGGGCGAATCGGATGACACCGGCCGGTACCCACGGACGGCCCGTCCCGGTGAGAGGGGAACAGGAAGATGAGCACGTTGGTGACTGTCGCGGCCCTGCTCGCCGTGCTGGCGCTGCTTGGGTTGGCAGGGTCGGTGCGGGTCGTGAAGCAGTACGAGCGCGGTGTGCTGTTCCGGCTGGGCCGGGTCATCGGGGTACGGGAGCCCGGCCTGCGCCTGATCGTGCCGCTGATCGAGGTGCTGC
>WNGA01013565.1_pt1 | contig 30232 bp, 27 predicted proteins | sample 5400061 | NCBI WGS metagenome assembly WNGA01 (sample SAMN13153366, study PRJNA577476) | soil metagenome | isolation source: 100 cm soil or saprolite under grassland replicate 2 | place: USA:California | collected 2016-06-15
CCCACCGCGCGCGAGCTCCAGGCGCGCTTCCTCCAGACCGAGCAGGCGCTCGAGGAGCTCACGCAGCTCGATCTCGCCGGCTTCACCGACGCCGAACAGCGCGTGCTCGAGGCCGGCCAGCGGCGGCTCGCCGCTCTCGTCATCCACCTGGCCCACCGCTTCCACAAGGAGACCCCAGACCATGCTGACCCCAGAGGAACAGCGCGAGCTCCAGCGACTCCTGCACGAACACATCCCGATCCGCGCCATTGCCCGACGCCTGAACCGCGACGTCAAGACCATCCGCCGAGCGCTGGGGCGCTCCCCCAGCCCTCCGGCTCTCGCGGCCTCGAAGCTCGCCCCCTACCACGCGCTGATCAGGGAGCGCGCGCAGCAGGGGCTGCGCTCCCCGCGGATCCTGCGCGAGATCCGGGCGCGCGGGTACACGGGCGGCAAGACGATCCTCAAAGCCTTCCTGCGCACTCTGGGCCCGCACCCGCCGCGGCCGCCCCGCGTCTTTCGCCGCTTCGAGACCCGGCCCGGGGAGGAAGCCCAGTCCGACTGGAGCCCCTACCGCGTGCTGATCGCCTCCCGCGAGACGATCGTGCACGCCTTCAGCCTGATCCTCTGCTTCTGCCGCCGGCTGTTCGTGGCCTTCTTTCGCGACGAGCGTCTGCCGACGCTGCTCTGGGCCCACCAGGAGGCCTTCCGCTACCACCAGGGTCTCTGCCGCCGCATCGCCTATGACAACCAGACCGCCATCACCCTGGGCCGGGTCGGGGGCAAGCCCCGCTGGCATCCCACCTTCCTCGCCTTCGCCCAGCACTATGGCTTCGAGCCCTCCGTCGGCCGGCCCCGCCACAAGGAACGCCGCGGCAAGGTCGAGCGCCCCTTTCACTACCTCGAGCACGATTTCCTCGCCGGCCGCACCTTCGCCTCCTGGGACGATCTCCACGCCCAGTGCCGCGAGTGGCTCGACACTGTCGCCAACGTCCGGGTGCACGGCACCACCCGCCGCCGCGTCGACGAGGCCTTCGCCGAGGAGCAGCCCTGTCTCATCGTCCTGCCCTCGGTCAGCTTTCCCTCGGCCCGCCAGGAACCCCGCGTCGTCCAGAAGGACGGGTATATCCCCGTCGACGGCTCCTACTACCCCGTGCCTGAAGCCCTCCTGGATCGGGGCCCGGTGAACGTCCGCATCGATCCCCGCCAGGTGCACCTCCTCGACGCCGCCGGGCACATCGTGGCCTCGCACCCTGTGCCCGACACCCCGACGCGCCTCCCCGCGCCGGTCCCGTCGCCCGGCCACCCCCGCGTGGCCCTCTCACGCTCCGCCCAGGAAGCCGCCTTCCTCGCGCGCTTCCCCGACGCCCGCGCGTTTCTCGACGGCCTCGCCCACCGCATGACCACCCTCACCCCCATTCACCTGCGCGCCCTCGACCAGCTCGTGGCCCTCTATGGTCACGACGCCGTGCAGGACGCGCTGGCACGCGCCGCGGCGTACCGGAACTTCAACGCGCGCGCCGTCGAGCGCATCCTCCAGCGCGCGCACCCCACCGTCGTCCCCGAACCCGCCCTGGGCGCGCTGTCCCCGCGCCCCGAGGCGTTCGGCGCCCTCGACGACACCGACCCCGGCTCCCTGCACAACTATACCTTCGACTCCATGCCCCCGACCGGAGGACCCGATCATGACGCGTAAAGCCGAGCCACAGGATTCCCTCGCGCCGGTGCGCACACTCCTGGAGCGGCTCAACCTCACCACCGCCGCCCGCTGCCTGCCCGACCTGCTGGCCCAGGCCGAGGCCACGCATCCGGCATACTCCGCGTTCCTCCATCAGCTCCTCGAGGCCGAGCAGGGCTCGCGCTGGGAGCGCAAGCTTCAGCGCCGGCGCCGCTGGAGCAAGCTCGGCCCACCTCTCTCCCTCGAGGGCTTCGACTGGGCTGCGCGCCCTCAGCTCTTCCCCCAGGTCGTCAAGGAGCTGCTCACCTGCCGCTTTATCGACGAGCACCGCAACGTCATCCTCGTCGGCCGCCCTTCCACCGGCAAGACCACCGTCGCCAAGGCCATCGGCCATGCCGCCTGTAGCCACGCCCTGAGCGTGTACTACGCCCCCACCGCCGACGTCCTCGAGAGCCTGCACGCCGCCCGCGCCGATGGCACCTACCGCACGGTCTTCCGCCGCGTCACCACCGCCGACCTGTTGCTGCTCGATGATGCGGGCTTCTCGGACCTCGGCCGCGATGCCGCCAATGAACTCTTTCGCGTGGTCTGTGCCAGGTATCGACAGTGCTCGACCCTGGTGGTTTCGAATCTGCCCTTCAAGCACTGGGCCGAGTTTCTCCCGTCGCCCGCGCAGGCCGTCGCCATCGCCGACCGCCTCGTCGACGACGCCACCATCCTGCGCTTCAGCGGCAAGCCCTATCGGCAACCGCGCGACGTGCACGGCGCGCCGCTCGACAACGAGTAGCCCCGCCGCCGGCCGGCTCCCGCACGGGACCACCGGCCGGCGGCTCATCCGCGCGGCGCCGTCGCGCCGGCCGGAGGTTTCCCCCTCTCCGCGCGGAGAAGTAGATCCAGTCCGCCTCTCGATTCACATACTTCCCGCGACGAGATCTCCCGGAAGTAAATCACTCGCTCCCCCACCGGCCGTGACAGGCTGACCAGCAGGGCAGCAGTTCGTCGATGTCGGGCGGCTCGCGCACCCCTGTCGCCCTGCCGCGGCTCACCGCTTGGCTCGTGGTCCACGTCGGCTTGCTCCACGAGCAGGGAGTTCACTCTCGTCGCCGACGCCGCGCTGAGCCCCGACGACACGCGCCGCGAGCCACCGCTCGAGGTCGCTCTGGCCCGGTATCTCACGAGGCGCGGTGACAGGCGGAGAAATGGAGGCCCATAGCCGCGGCGACGCCAGGCTTCGAGGGTCCGTGCTGATGGCAGCCCGAGTCGGGTTGCTGCGGCCAGGTGAGTCGCCAGGCCATGACCACTGTCCAGCGGACCGGGCGCTCGCGATGCTCGCGCCTCGGCCGCTGACCGTGAGCGTTGGGCAGCAGCGGAAGTCCCGTCACGTGGGGTCCACGGGAGGCCAGGGACACGCTACCCGCTTACCCGGTCTCGTGGTAGTGTGGCTAACCCAGCGCGCGAAGTCGAATCCAAGGCCCTGAAGCTGTCGTCCAGGGAGCGCGCCCGTCTCGCGCAGCGGCTCATCTCGAGCCTTGATCAGGGAGTAGATGTCGACGCTGAGGAGCTCTGGCTTCACGAGGCGGAGCGGCGGTTGGCGGAGATCAAGTCTGGAAAGGTCGCGGGCATCCCCGCCGACAAGGTGATCAGGAAGGCTCGCTCCTTGCTTCGGTGAGAAGCGTTGAGTTTCATCCCGAGGCACAGGGCGAGTTCATCTCGGCAGCCCAGTTCTACGAGCGCCAAGCCGAAGGGCTCGGGCTCAACTTCATCCTCGCGGTTCAGCACACGTATGAACGCCTGCTCGAGTTTCCGGCCTCTGGCCCACCGTTTGGTCGCCGGCTCAGGCGTATCCTGGTCCCGAAGTTTCCTTATGGTCTCCTGTATCGCGTCGAGCCTGAGCGCATCTATATCATCGCGGTCATGCATCTTCACCGTCGACCAGGCTACTGGCGGCCCCGCCTCTGAGACGGCGCTGCCCAACAACGCGCGCGAGCAGACCGCTGGCTCGCATTCGCTCGCCGCCGCCGCTCACTGCCGGCGTTGGGCGTCACGAACGGGGGCGCGAGTGACAAATGAGGCGGCCACACTGTTACGAGGAGACGAAATGGTAGAGCGAAGGTTCACGCTCGTCGTCGCCTTCGCCGTAGGTATCGTCCTTAGCCCGATCGGCGTCGAGGCGCAGCAACCGGAGAGGATTCCAAGGGTCGGTTACCTCTCCAACAGCTCAAGTGAGACCGCCGTTGATAGCGCCTTCATGCAGGGCTTGCGCGATCTTGGCAGGGTGGACGGCCGCACCATCATCCTCGAGGTGCGCTACGCGGGCGCGAGGTCGGAGCAGTTGCCTGCCATCGCGCGTGACCTGGTGAGCCATGGGGTCGATGTCATCGCAGTCTGGAGCCCCCGGGCGGTGGCCGCCGTGATGGAGGCGACAAGCACCATCCCAATCGTTGGCCTCTCCATGGCGGACCCTGTGGCAGCCGGAGTGGTCGCGAGTCTTGCCCGACCGGCTGGGAACGTTACCGGGATTGCCGATCTCCAGAAGGAGCTGCAGGCAAAGCGCCTCGAACTGCTAAAGGAGACAGTTGCCGGCATCCGACGTGTCGCCGTCCTTTCGAACCCTTCCCAGCCGACGGCCGTGGAGTACGTGAGCGCGACGAACGTAGCCGCCCGCTCACTGGGCGTTCGACTCGAGGTGTTCAACGTGTCCGCCCCGGAGGAACTGGTCGGCGCCTTCGCTGAGATCGGCCGCCGCGGGGCCGATGGCCTCGTGGTGCTGCCCGATGGCATGTTCTGGGCCGTCCGGGCGGATATCGTCAGGCTTGCGGGAAAGGCGCGGGTGCCCGCGATCTATTGGGAACGGGCCTACGCCGAGGTGGGTGGCCTACTGTCGTACGCGGCGAGCTTGAGCGACATCGCGCGCCGGGGCGCGGTATTGGTCGACAAGATCCTGAAGGGCGCGAAGCCCGCCAGCCTTCCCGTCGAGCAGCCCACGAACTTTGAGCTCGTGATCAACAAGAAGACCGCCAAAGCCCTCGGCCTGACGATCCCGTCATCGCTGCTGCTGCGGGCGGACCATGTGATCGAGTGATCGACCGTGCATAGCCATAGCCCTCTCTCCTCGTGGAGAAACGACGCAGGTCAACGGGTCAGCGCCACCGAACTTCAGCAAGGTGTATGCAAAGCAGTGGTTTGGGGGAGATCGACAAATGATGCCCAACAAGCGCATTCACCGGACCGGGCAACAGCCTCGCTTCGCGTCACTGTTGCCCGGCCGGTGACGCGCGGCGTTGGGCGGCAAGAATGGGCGCCATGGACAGTTTTGAAAGGGAGGGTATACCGATGAAAACGCCTATCCATCTCGCAGCGCCATTGATCGCCCTTTCGCTCGCCGCCGCAGGCGCCGCCTTTGCCCAACCGGTCGATCGCCTCGGCAAGGTCGATTTCCCGAACTCGTGCAGCCTGGCGGTGCAGGAGAAATTCCTGCGCGGCGTCGCCATGCTGCACTCGTTCTTCTACTCCGCGGCCGAGCGGGCCTTCGAGGAGGTCGCCGGGGAAGGCAATTCCTGCGCCATCGCGGCCTGGGGGGTCGCGTCGATCCTGATGTCGAACCCGCTCCAGGGAATCGGCGCCTCGCCCAAGAACGCGCCGCGGGCGCAGGCCGCGATCGACAAGGGACGGCAAATGGGCGCGAAGACCGAGCGCGAGCGCGATTACCTCGAGGCGGTGGCCGCCTACTACGAGGACTTCGCCAACCGGCCCGAGCGCGCGCGCCAGCTCGCGCGCGCCAAGGCCTACGAGGCGCTCGCCGCGAAATACCCGGACGACGACGAGGCGCAGATCTTCTACGCGTTGTACCTCGCCGGGACGCAGCTGCCGTCCGATCAGTCGTACTCCGCCTATCTCAAGGCGGCCGGGATCCTCGAGAAGCAGTTCGCCAAGCACCCCGATCACCCGGGCGTTGCCCACTACCTGATCCACAGCTACGACGCGCCGCCGATCGCGCAGCAGGGCATGCCGGCCGCGCGGCTCTACGCCCGGATCGCGCCCGACGCGCCGCACGCGCTGCACATGCCCTCGCACATCTTCACCCGTGTCGGCGCCTGGGCCGACTCGGTGGCGACCAACCGGCGCTCGGCCACGGTCGCGCAGAAGAGTAACGAGCCCGACGACGCTCTGCACGCGATGGACTACATGACCTACGCCTACCTGCAGCTCGCCCGCGACAGCGACGCGCGCAAGACCTTCGACGAGGGGCGCGCGTTGACCGGGACCAATCCGGCGCGCGCCACCGCGCCGTACGCGCTCGCGGCGATGCCGGCGCGCTACGCGCTCGAGCGCGGCGACTGGGGTGAGGCGGCGCAGCTCGCCCCGAGCCCGAGCAGGTATCCGTTCACCGAGGCGATAACGCATTTCGCGCGCGCGCTCGGCGCGGCGCGCAGCGGTAATCCCGCGGCTGCGCAGAAGGACGTCGAGCGCATCGCCGCGCTCCACGACCAGCTGAAGGCGGCGAAGAACGAGTACTGGGCGAACGAGGTTGAGGTGATGCGCCTGTCGTCGCTCGCCTGGACGGCGCTCGCGCGGAAGAAGGCGGACGAGGCGCTCGGCTTCATGCGCCAGGCCGCCGACATCGAGGACAGGAGCGAGAAGAACATCGTCACGCCGGGGCGCATCCTTCCGGCGCGCGAGCTGCTCGGCGACATGCTGATGGAGCTGAAGCGCCCGGCCGAGGCGGTGAAGGAATACGAGGGGTCGCAGCTGCGCGAACCCAACCGCTACCGCGGCCTCTACGGTGCGGGGCAGGCGGCGGCGCAGTCCGGCAACCGCGACAACGCGCGGCACTACTTCTCCAAGCTGATTGAATTGGCGGGCTCCGGCGACTTCCGCCCCGAGATGGAGAAGGCGCGCCGATATCTCGCGAGTAACTGACGTGCAAAGGCACCTGTTCTCCTTTGTCGATCAAACGACTCTACTTTGTTGTTGGCTCTTCAGGCTTTCGTGTGGGTACGAGGGGGGGTCTGAGCAGTACGTTGGCCACAGATCTCACAGGAGTCGTCGGGCGACGACGACCATCCCTCGCGCCAAAATCCGCGACGGTCGCTGGTACAGAAGTAAGGAATCTCGAAGGAATTTCAATCGTGTTCGAGGATTCGAAGAGGCCTTTCTACGGCCAGTCGTTCCGCCAACGCGTGAAGGGCATGCGGATCCGTGAAGTGCTGACCGCCGCCCACAGTCCTTGGCAGAATCCCTTCGTGGAACGGTTCATTGGCTCGATCCGGCGCGAGTGTCTGGACCATGTCCTCGTCCTGAGCGAGCGGCATCTGCGCTGCCTCCTGACCCGCTACTTCGTGTACTACCACCGCGCACGAACTCATCTTGCGCTCGACAAGGACGCGCCCGACAAGAGACCCATCGAGCCGCCGGAACGGGGTCCGGTCGCGCAGCTTCCCGAAGTCGGTGGCCGGCATCATCGCTATGTCCGGCGGGCGGCATAATCCAGCATCGATCGGCCTACGGCCACCACGCGCTACGCCCCACACGTCTGTCTCCTTCCGGCGCCTGCCGTCCCACGCTGAGATCCACCTCTTCGGGGTGGGGGGGCCGACGGCCTGAGGCACAGCGGACGGGATTTTGGCGAAGGACAGGAGGCGCTGCCACCGCCATTGAACGTTGGTGCGGACTACGGCCTGACGGCGCTCAATGTCGCACAGGCCGAGAAAGCGTTGAAGCTCGTCCTGTTCATCCTCTCGCCCGACGCCCAGCAGATTCTCGCCCGGTACGGCTTCTCGGCGCCCACACGCCTCAGTCCTTGATTGGCGTAACCATTTTCGGGGAGGAGTCAATGAAGCATGTGACGATTCGTTCTATCACAGCTGCCGTCATCATAGTGGGGACCCTGCTCATGGATGCGGGTCCAAGGCCGCTCGCGGCGCAAGGTCAGCGGTCGCCGGTCATCCTCTCGACGACCACCAGCACCCAGGACTCGGAACTCCTCGATGTCCTCGTGCCGATATTCGAGCGCCAGAGCGGTTATACCGTCAAGACCGTGGCCGTCGGAACCGGCCAGGCGCTGGCCCTCGGTGCGCGAGGCGAGGCCGACGTCGTCCTGGCCCATGCGCCCGAGCTCGAGAAGAAGTACGTCGCAGAAGGCAAGATGCTCAACCGCCGGCTCGTGATGTACAACGACTTCGTCATCATTGGCCCCGCCGACGATCCTGCCAAGATCAAGAGCATGACGTCGGCGGCGCAGGCGATGAAGGCGATTGCGCAGACAGGGTCGCGCTTCGTCTCGCGTGGCGACAACTCCGGAACTCAGATTCTGGAGAAGGCGCTGTGGAAGCTGGCAGGTGTCGAGCCGTCGAGCCCCTGGCACATCGAATCGGGGCAGGGGATGGGGCTGACGCTTGGCGTCGCCGACGAGCGCAACGCCTACACGCTCACGGACCGCGGCACCTACCTCGCGTACCAGAAGCGGCTGCGCTTGCCGATTCTCCTGCAGGGCGACAAGCCTCTCCTGAACGTTTACTCCGTCATGGAGGTGAACCCGGCGAATGGCCCGAAGGTCAACACCGAGGGCGGCAAGGCCTTTGCCGACTTCATGGTGGCTGCGGAGACTCAGAGCGTTATCAAGACGTTTGGAGTAGACAAGTACGGCCAGCCGTTATTCGTCCCGATTGCCGGCATACCATAGGAACGAGTCGGAGTGAGGCCGTGAGACGACTCGCCGGCGCCGCAGTGATCGTGCTGCTTTCGACCGTCGCTGGCGCTGCCCAGAGTCGACGGGTCGCCAATCTCAAAGATCTTCCCCCAGGCCAGCAAGTGACGAACGTCGGGTACAGCCGCGGCGAGTACGAGATGTTCCTCGCCGATGGCGGCGCCCGAAGGTTCAAGGAGTACGACCTAGCCTTCAAGACGGATTCCAGCCCAGACGGTCCGAGTGTCCGGGCCGACGAACGGCGCCGTCAGCAGGCTCCAAACGGAAATCGATGCGTTCTCGCGCTCCTTTCGGTGAGCGTGAGCTCGTCGACCGTGGCCTCTGGCCGTGAATGGTCGTGCAGAAGCAACCCAGCCGACGGGCGAACTGCGTCTGGCCGAGGAGAGAGCAGGAAAGGCCGATCTGGCTTTTGGACAAGTCCACTCTGCAAAGCCTGAGCGTGGACGAGACACTTTGGTCCGACGGCGACCCGGACCATTACTCCGCTCGGGGTTTCAGTCTCCTCCGCTGGGGCCAGACGAAGGCGCGGGTATCTGGGCGGGCGGCATGGGCGCCACTGCCGCAGCCTGAAGGAGCTGGGCCATCCCGGAGAAGAGCGCGGCCAGCGTCGAGGCGGTCTCGGGCGGAGCCTCGATCACGAGGCCACCGCGCGTGGTTCGCTGCACGGTCAGGCCTGAGAAGAGCCTCTGGACGTCCCGCGCGAAAGCCGGCGGCTCGGGTTCGGGCGCGGCCGGGGCGGGCGCGTCTCGCGACTCGTCCCCCGCAGTGACGATGGCGTCGATCTCGCGCTCGGTGGAATCGTCCTCCGAGTCGGCGGCTTCAACGCCGCGCGCCGCCGGGGCGCGCTCGAGCGCCGGTGCCACGATGCGCTCGATTCGCGAGAGGAAGCTTCCCGAGCGCTCGAATGCCACCTCGTCGGTCGTCCCGTCGAAGAGCCCGGTGAAGAGGGCCTTCTTGGTCCCCACGAGGTCAGAGATCCGCGACTCGATGCCTGGCTCGCTGACTAGGTTGTAGACGTCGATCGGGCGGTTCTGGCCCAGGCGGTAGATCCGGCCGATCCGTTGCTCGAGGACGGCCGGGTTCCAGGGAAGCTCGATGTTGATGCAGGCGCTCGCCGCGTGTTGCAGGTTGAGGCCGACGCCGCCGGCATCCGTCGCGAAGAGGACGCGGCACGTGGGATCGTCGTGGAACTCCACGATGTTCTGCGTCCGGCGCTTCTGCCCCTCGTCGCCGGTGAAGAACGCCGCCCGGACGCTGTCCCGCGCGAGCTCGTCGCGCGTGGCCCAATGCGCCAGCCGGAGCATCCGTCGCCACTGGCTGAACACGACCACCTTGCGCCCCTGGGCCACCGCGATCTGGCTGATCAGCTCGCGCAGCTCCAAGAGCTTTGGGCTGGACAGTCCCCGAAGGGTGGACTCCGTCGGCCGCTCGAGCCGCGACAGGTCCGGCCAGATCTCCTCGAAGCGCAGCTGGGCCAGGCCGTTGGCGATGATGCGCTGGGTGGTGAGCAGCATCATGAGTCTCAGAAACTCCGCCTGGGTGAGTGGCCGCCGTTTCGCCCGAGTCAGGAGCTGCGCGATCGGCATGTTGAGCGCGTCGTGCTCCTCGATCTGTTCGGCGGTCATCTCGATGGGGATCCGGGTGTCCGTCCGCGCCGGGAGCTGGGACAGCACCTCCTGGCGGACGCGCCGGATCATGCAGCCGGCGAGGCGGCCACGGAGCGTGTCGAGGTTCCGGGCGCCGCCGATCTCGGTCTTCCCGTCCACCCGCGTTGTGTGCCACGGCACCAGGCGCCATTTCGGCTCCAGCGCGAGGTCGTCCACCCACTCGACGATCGAGGCGAGCTCATCGATGCGGTTCTCCATCGGTGTGCCGGTCAGGACCAGCCGGTATGGCGGATTCAGCCGCTTCACGGTGAGCGCGGTCTTCGTGGCCCAGTTCTTGATCCGCTGGGCCTCGTCGAGCACGACGAGGTCCGGGGTCCAGTTGCGGACGACGTCCAGGTCACGGATGAGCTGCTCATAGTTGGACAGGAGGAAGCCGCGCCGGCAAGCGTCGAACGCGGCGCGGCGCTGGGCGGGGTTGCCGTCGATCACAGCGGCGGGGGCGTCGGTGAAGAGCTGCCACTCGCGAAGCCACTGCGGTTTGAGCGCGGCGGGGACGACGACCAGGCCGCGGCGCACTCGGCCCGAGCGCCACAGGGCGTGGCAGGCGGCGATCGCCTGCGCGGTCTTCCCGAGGCCCATGTCGTCGGCCAGGAGCACCCGCCCCCGCAAGAGGAACCGCTCGACGGCGTCACGCTGATAGGGATAGAGCGGCTGCTTGAGTGTGCAGAGCGCTTCCCGGAGGCGATCGAGGTTGCGAGCGCCCTGGATCTCGCGCGCGATTCGTCGGCGGTCTTCCTGGAGCAGCGCGTGGAGCGCCGGGTCGCCGTGCCCATCCCGCAGACAGCGCAGTAGCTCTTCTACCAGCTCGAGCCGCGGCTCCGGCCCGGAGGGAACGGCGAGCCTCCAGCCGCCCTCCTTGGCGGGACACAGCCACCGCCGCAGACCGCCGGCAGGTGTGCCGTCGACCCAGCGGACCTGCGCCAGCCAGTCGCCCGGGCCTGTGAGCGGGCGGATCGGGTCCCAGCACAGCGGCGACGCGTTCGGGATCGGCTCGTGCCTGGCTTGCTCGAAGGCGCGCCGTTTTGAGGCCACGTCCTCCAACACGGTGAGCAGGTGTTTGCACAGGCCGAGGGAGCTGCGGAGGAAGTCGGCGCAATCGCAGCTCCCCTGGATTGGCTCGACGCGACGGAGGAGGGTGCGATACGGCAGGGCGGGAGAGCCGCGGCGCCGGGTCGCGTAGAGGCCCAAGAGCTGACCCCGTGGTGGCCGCGCGACGATCTGGAGCCCGTCGCCTCGAGCGAACGCGAAGCGGCGGAGGAGCGCCTCGAGCGCGTCGCGCTGGACTGGCCAGTCGCCTCCGCGGGTCACGGACAGGATGTGACGGACGATCAGCTCCGGTGACACGGCGGCCGTCTTCCGGTGGGCGCGCGCGAGCAACGTTTGATACGCCTCGGCCTCGGCAGCGAAGGTGGCGGTGGTCAGGGGGTGGTCGGGCATACTCTCCACGCTCCTTTCTCCGGCGGTGCGCTCTCGGCGCTTACCATCGTGCTCCGGAGCGAGCAGCATCGTCAATATCCCTCCGACCCCGCGAAGCCTCGGTAGATCGGCAGACCTATCTCCCGCGCCGCGCCACCGCCGACCCCATGCTGCTCCGCGGCCCGCCCCCTCGTTACCCGAATCCTCGCCTCGAAGAATGCGTTCGAGGGCTGCTGCGCGGGACGGAGAAGGGACGAGCGACACGCGATGTCCCCTGTGAGGCCGGCGACCGCGTTCTGATCTTTCTGCCGAAGACGTCGCTCGACGTGACAGAACGCAGAGTGAAGAGCTATCTCTTTTTCACCGGCCCACCCCAAAGGAAGTCCTGCCAGCTCATCGCCGTGATGCCAAGTCGCTCGGCCGCCTCCCGTTCACCGGGCTCACAGATTACGAGGGGGCGATACTCCGGAAAGCGTCGAGCGAATTCTCCAAGCCCTCTCAGCTCCCGGGATGTGACGCGACCGGCCGTCACCTCGATCGCCCAGCGCCCCCAGTTCCCGTCGAGGACGCCGTCGATTTCCAGCGGCTCCTCGCGCCAGTAGGCGACGCGTTGCTCGGCATTCCACGCATAGCTCAGGCAGGCGTTCTCGATCCATGCGCCGAAGCGGGCTGGATCTCGGTCCGGCTCCGGAATCCCGTCGGGGTGCGTGGCGGCCAGCAGGGCCTGATTGAGCGTGATCAGCTTCGGCGGGGCGGCCCGCTGTCGAGCGGCCCGACGCCCATGCTTCGGGAGGGCAGCCACGAGAAACGCGTCCTCGAGCAGTCGCAAGTAGTGCGCAATCGTTTCGAGGGCTCCGCGCTCCTCGAGCTGTCCCTGAAGCTTCTGGAGCGAGACGATCTGGGCCGGCGAGGTGACGCAGACCCCGAAGACTTGCCGGAGCAGCGCCGGCCGCCGCACTGGCCCGAGCGCCAGCAGGTCTCGACCAATCGCGGGCTCGATGATGGCGTCGCGCACGTAGGCGGCCCAGCGTCCTGGGTCATCCTGTAGGGGGTACGTCCCCGGGTAGGCTCCACGCCGCACCCACGCGCTCACCGCGTCGTCAGCCGACAGACCGAACGCCGCCGCCAATGAGCTCGGCGACCAGTGGGTCAGGGTCAGCCGCTCGAACCGCCCGGCGAGACTCTCGCGCGAGCCTCGGGTCAGCCGAAGGGCCGATGACCCGGTCGCGACAACATGAACCGGCACCTGACGCCGGCGCAGCCGGTCCCATTGACCCTTGAGCCGTGCCGCCCGGTCACCCAGGGCATGGACCTCGTCGAGTAGAACGATCACACGGCCATGGGTGCGTGCAGTTGCCTCGGCCCGCGTCCACACCCCGTCCCAGAAGCCCGGCAGGGCAGCCTCCGGGCCGTCGCACGCCGCGTAGAGACCCGCCGTCCCGGCCTCCCTGGCGAGCTCGAGCAGGAGTGTGGTCTTCCCCACCTGGCGAGGCCCCGCCAGCAGCTGGATCCGAGTCGGCGGAGCTTCGGCGACCCGCTGCAGAAGGAGACGGCGACAATCCTGGTAGTCCACGGGAAGATTATACTCGAATAATTATTCTGGTATGGTCACGGTGCCGAGAGGGCCATAAACGCCAGAGGGGAGGGGCCGCGGGGGGCACGACCTGTGCCCCCGCGGCCGGCCCCTTCACTCTCTCTCGGTTCGCGCGAGCCGACGTCGAGCCCAGAACAGCAACCGAATGGCGGATCAGCTGCTTGCTTGACGTGACTGCCGACGCTCGCGTGGCGCGGGTCAAGCAGCTCACCGACGGCTGGGGCGGGGACGTGGTCCTCGAGCTGGTCGGCCATCCCGGCGTCGTCGACGAGGGGCTCCGGATGACCGCGCCCGAAGGGACCTACCTCGAGAGCTGGAAGGCGGAGTTCGATCCGTCGTGGATCATCTTCGGCAACCGCCGCATCATCGGGCTCGCCCACTATGAAGCCGAGCACCTCCGCGGCGCGCTCGAGCTGATGCGGCGGACGCTCAACAGGTACCCGTGGGCGCGTGTCGTCTCCCACAAGTTCCCGCTGGAGGAGATCAACGAGGCCTTCGCCCAGCAGGACGAGGGCCACGTGACCCGCGCCGCCATCGCGCCGAACTGAGCGTGGACCGATGCGATGGACTTCCGCGACGAGCCCAAGAAGGAGCTGGAGGATAGGAGACACCGATGCAAACCTTCTTGGACGCTCTGCCGTCAGCAAAGGAGAAATTGGTGGTCGCGTGAGGCGCCATGTTCGGCATACGCGCCGCCGCGCTTGCCACGCTTCTCCTGGTAGAGTATGCGTACGGGCAGTCAGGTTGGCGACCCGGAGGAGCCATCATGAGCGACGGCAAGATCGACACGGTTCGGTCCTCAAGTAGCGGGACGCCGGGGCGCGCGGTGAGTCAGGCACGGGGCCAGCGCCTCGTGCTGGACTCGTCGTCGCATCCTCGACTCGATGCGTTCACCAATAGCGAGGCCTTCCTGGCCGGCATCTCGTCCTGCGGCGTCACGCTGATCGAGACGTACGCGCAGGACAAGGGCATCCCCATGAAGCGGATGGACGTCACCATCGAGGGCATGCGGACGGCGGAGGAGCCGAACCGCTTCGCCAGCATCGCCATGACGTTCACGATTGCGGGAGTGAGCCAACCGCAGGCTGAGCACCTGGTCGAGACCTACCGGAACCGCTGACCGCTCTACCGAACGGTCGCGGGTGCGACCGCGGTGAAGGTCGACGTCACGGCCACTCCGGCCTGAGCCCGTGGCGATCGTCGACTCTCCCTCTGGGGAGAGATCGCCTTGACGCCTACGGAGCGTGCCCCTACACTAGGCGTCCCATGCATGCGGGCTTTTCGGAAGCCATCACGGTCCGCGCGCTCACAAAGGCCTACCCCACGCGGGACGGGAGCGTTGTAGCGCTCGAGCGCATCTCCTTCGCGGTGCCGGAGAGCGAGTTCGTCGCCGTGGTGGGCCCGTCGGGCTGCGGCAAGTCGACCCTGCTGAAGATCCTGTCTGGGATCCTGCCGCCCTCAGCGGGTGAGGCGCTCCTGCGCGGCACTCCCATCGCGGGACCGCGCCGCGATATCGGCGTGGTCTTCCAGTCGCCGGTGCTCTTCCCCTGGCGCACCGTGCTCGAAGATCGCGGCGGAGGCCAGGGCCTACAAATTCGGCAAATAGCCGGCCTCAGATTCGGCGCGGCGCGTGCAGCGCGGCCAGACAGGCGGCCGAGCCGACCACCACGGCGGCGCTGACCAGATAGACGGCGGCGACGTGGCCGTTGCCGTAGACGAGGCCCAGCACCGGCGGCGCCAGCCCGTAGCCGATGAAGCGGAAGGCGTTGTAGATCGACGCCGACGGCTTGCGGAGCCCCGGGTTCACCTCGACTGCGAGCGTGTTGAGCGCGGCCCATGCCACCGCGCCGCTCCACCCGAGCCAGGCTCCGAGCAGCGCGGTGCCGGTGAACGAATAGGGCAACGCGGCAAAGCCGCCGAGCGCCGTGACGTAGCAGCCGAGTCCGATCAGCCCCACCGGCTTGCGGCCGATATGATCAACCCAGCGCCCCGCGACGGCCGAGGCTGGGATGCCCATGGCACCGGAGATGGCCAGGATCAGGCCGATCTGATCCTCGGGCAGCCCCGCGAAGACTTTGAGCCAGGCGGCAAGGTAGGTATACGGGCCCACCATCGCGAAGAAGAGGCCCGCCCCTGCGAGCGAAAGCAGAATCACGCTTCGCTCGCGCAGCACGCTCCCCATGATCGCCGACAGGCGTCCCGGCTCCGGTGCGCGCTCCTGCTCCGCGTCGAACAGCCAGACGAAGGCCATCGCCGAAACCAAGGCCCAGGAAGCCAGCAGGACGAAGAACCAGCGCCAGCCGAGGTGGATCTCCATGAGTCCCGCCAGGAGCGGGCCGAGCGTCAGTCCCAGGGTTTGCGTGACGCCGAAGGCGCCGATCGCGCGGCCCAGTCGCGCGGGCGCGACGACTTCGCCCACCAGCGCCATCAGGATCGGAAAGAGGAAGGCTGCGCCCAGCCCCTGGATGAAGCGCGTCAGGAGAAAGAGCGGAAACGTCGGCGCGGCCGCGGTGGCCAGCGAGCCCGTGACGAAGATCGCGTAGCCGATGAGCGCGGTGCGCCGCCCGCCTGCCAGCTGGGAGATCGAGCCCGAGAAGAGCTGGGCCACGGCGAAGGGAACCATGTACGTCGTGATGGCCAGCGCGACAGCGCCGACCGAGACGCCATAAACGTCGGACAGCGCCGGCACCAGCGTCACCATCCCTGTGCCGGCCATGGGCCCGAGGATCGCACCGGCCTGCAGCGGCAGCATCCGCCCGATCTCGGCGCCAGTCACGCCCCACTTATACCAGCGGCATCAGCCGCGGCGAAGCGCGCGGCCGGGGCGCGCGCCGGTGTGTCGGCCGTCGCGGGCCACGGCGATGCCGTTGACGTAGACGGCGCGGATCCCTTCGGGAAATCGCCGCGGATCCTCGTAGGTGGCGGCGTCGCGGATGCGGCTGGGATCGAAGATGACGAGGTCGGCGAAGGCGCCCGGCCGGATCACGCCGCGATCGACGAGCCGGAACTTCGCGGCCGGCATGCCCGTCATGCGGTGAATGGCCGTCGGCAGGTCCAGCACGCGCTCGTCCCGCGAGTAATGCCCCAGCACGCGGGGAAAGCAGCCGTACAGTCGCGGGTGCGGCTTGCTCCCGGCGGCGGGCACACCGTCGGAGCCGATCATCGTCGTGGGGTGCGCCATGACGGTGCGAACGTCCGCTTCGTCCATTGAGAACACGACGACGAAGCATGCCTCGCCCTCGACCTCGATGACGCGGAGCGCCGCGGCTTCGTCGCCGACGCCCCAACGCGCGGCGAGCTCGGCCAGGCGCAGCCCTTCCCATTCCGGATGACCGGGGGCGGACGCGATGAGCACGTCGTCCGCAGAGAGTCGTCCGAGCCCTCCCGGACTGTCCGCCCGGAACGCGCCGTTCTGGACCACGGCGTGAAGCGAGGTACTGCCCGCCGTGTACGGATACTGGTCGGCCGTGACGTCGAGCCCGCGCGCGCGGGCCTGCTCGATCAAGCGCAGCGAGTCGCGCACCCGGCCCCAGTTGTTGCGTCCGGCCGCCTTGTGATGGGAAATCTGCACCGGCACGCCGGCCTCTTCGCCGATCCGGATCGCCTCGGCCACCGCGTCGAGGAGGCCGTCGCCCTCGCCGCGCATGTGAGTGGCGTACAGTCCGCCACCCGACGCGAGCTCGCGCGCGAGCTCGATCACCTCCTCGGTGCGCGCATAGCGGCCGGGCTCGTAGATGAGCCCGGTGGACAACCCTACCGCCCCTGCCTCGACGCCCTCGCGAGTCGACGCGCGCATCCGGTCGAGCTCGGAGGCGGTGGGTGCGCGCTGATCGAGCCCCATCGCGCCATGCCGGAGCGACCCGTGGCCGATCAGCACCGCCACGTTGCAGCTCGGAGCCGCCTCGTTCACGCGCGCGAGATAGCCGGTGAAGTTGTCCCATCGTGGCGGCTCGGCTCCAGGGCTCATCCGCCGGAACCGCTTGAGCGCCGCTTCGAAGGGGACGACACCGGAGCCGCAGTTGCCCACCACGTCCGTGGTGACCCCTTGCATGACCTTGAAGGCCATTTGCGGCTCGAGGAGCACGGCGAAGTCGTCGTGGCTGTGGACATCGACGAAGCCCGGGCTCACCGCGAGCGTCGAGGCGTCGAGCTCGACACCGCCCCGCTCGCCGATCACGCCGACGGCGGCGATGCGGTCGCCGCGCACGCCCACGTCGGCGCGCACCCCCGGCGCGCCCGTTCCCTCGTAGATCGTCCCCCCGCGGATCACCACGTCATAGCGCTCGCCACTTCCCATCGCATCCTCCCCGTCGTCGCTCGTGTCGCCGGGCGATCATACGCGTCGTACGCCGGCCCGGCAACCCCCGCTCCGGGAGAGCGCTTGCTCGTCGGCCTCGGGCGGGGTGGCCTGACGTGATCGCCTGACGTGATCGCCGCCGTGAACTTGGCTAATGCTGGCTCTCGTTCCAGCTGCGTCCACCCCAAGGAGATCTGCACTGGCGGCGCCCCCAGGACTGGCTGTCGGTGGGCGCTGGCTCGCGGGCGGACCGACCTTCGCGCTAACTGGTTCCAATCCCGTGCAGTCATACGCTCCTCACGACGGTTGCCGGATTTGCCTTGCGCGCCTCGCCCCGCGCGACTATGTTCGAGGCTGACGAGGACAAGGGCGCAGGAGCACGAGCATGGTCATGCCGCAGTCGAGCGGCGCAAACCTACGTCGCGTGGATCCGCCGGAACATCTTCTTTCATGGCAGGCGTCATCCTGCCGAGATGGGCGCGGCGGAGGTCACGCGGTTTCTGACCTCGTTGGCCGTGGATGGGAATGTGGCGGCCTCGACGCAGAATCAGGCAGTGAGCGCCCTCCTGTTCCTCTATACGCGCTGAGGTCCCTGCTCGACATGACTTACATCCCTCAGCACTTCCGCATGTCCGACGAGCAAACGTTGCAGGAGTTCATGCGGACGTATGACTTCGCAACCGTCGTCAGCGGCGCTCCCGACGGGCTGGTGACGAGCCATGTCCCGGTGCTCGTGCGGTCCTCGGGCGCGACCCTCGTCATCGTGGGGCACATGGCCCGGGCGAACCACCATTGGCGGCTGATGGATGGCGCGACTCCGGCGCTCTTCGTCTTCCAAGGCCCTCATGGCTACGTCTCGCCGACCTGGTACGAAACGGCCCCGGCGGTTCCGACATGGAACTACGGCGTCGTCCACGCGCACGGACTGCCGAGAGCGACTGAGGACGACGCGTTCGTGCGCGGCGTGTTGGAAGAGCTTGTTCGCCGATACGAAGGGAACCGTCCAGACGGCTGGCGTCCGGAGAGCCTGCCGACCGACTTCTACGACCGCATGCGCCGTGCGATCGTGGGGTTTGAGATGCCGGCTACGAGACTGGACGGGAAGTTCAAGCTTGGGCAGAACCGGTCGATCGAGGATCGGCGGCGCACGATTGCGGGGCTCGAGAACAAGGGGTCTCGGGAGGCGGCGTGGCTCGCCGAGTTCATGCGCCGGCACGCGGGAGTGTGACCCTCCAGTCGAGCGGAGCGCTGGCTCGCATTCGCTCGTATGCTTATCCTGTGAGAGCCGAGAACACGTCGACGAAATGGTCAGTAAGGCGGTCGCCGCCGGCGGAACCACATACAGCCAACCACAAGACCACGGGTTCATTTACGCACACAGCTTCCAGGATCTCGATGGCCACATCTGGGAACTGATCTACATGGCGCGCTGCGCGGCCGGCCTCCGCTCGGGCCATCGGGCCACGCGCTCACGGCGGTGGGGTCGCGCGGGTCGCTGCGCGGCGGGTGCGCCTTCGGCGGCTCGCCCGGGTGCTGGATGTTCACGAAGAGGCTGGTCAGATCCGGCGTGGCGATCATGCCCGTCACTTCGCAGCCGCGAGGGCCGGTCAGGAAGCGACGGACCGGGCTGATCTTGCCGCTACCGCTCAGCCTTGACCTCCGCAAAGACCTTGGACGCTGTGAGCAGGCACTCCCGGATGATCGGCACGCCCACGTAGCCGGACATGTGCAGGAGGGTCTCCGTCAGCTCCTCTTCTGTCCATCCCTGCCGGAGGGCCATCCGGAGATGAATGGCGAGCTCGGGCTCTCGCCCGGTGGCGGCGTCCGAGACGACGCAGACTAGCGTGCGCGTCTTGAGATCGAGGCCCGGGCGCGTCCAGAGGGCGCCGAACACCGTCTCCGTCGCCACGTCGATGAACTTCCGCATGACCGGGTCCTTGTACGTCGTGCTATTGGTCCGCTCGACGAACGCGTCGCCCAGCAGTTTTCGACGCATCTCGCTGCCCTTCCGGTAGCCTTCCGTCTCCGGCATGTCGTCCTCCTTAGCTTCTATGACGGTCCGGCGCGGGTTCGGGTTTGCCGCTTCCTGACCGGTGATGGTGGCCGAGTCTACGACCGCGCGGTGCTCGCAAGCAAGTGTGGGAACCGGGCCGCGCGAGCATGGCCGTCACCCCGCCGAGGGAGGCGCCCACGAGCACCGGCGGCCGGCCCAGCTGGTCGGCGACGGCCACGCAGTCGGCCGCGTAGGCCGTGAACGAGTAGTCGCCGTTGAGCGCCCACTCACTGTCACCGTGGCCCCGGAGATCGAGAGAGACCGCCCTCCACCCGTTACCGGCGATGATCTGGGCCGTCTTCCCCCAGGCGTGGCGGGTCTGGCCGCCCCCGTGCATGAGGAGCACGGGCCAGTCGCGATCGTCTCCCCAGACGTCGGCGACGAGGTGAATGCGCTCAACCCCTCGAACCGCAGCGTCCGCGTACCCATCAGCGCCACGATACGGTCCGGTCATGTTCGCGCGCAAGAGGCGCGCGACGGCGGGCCTGCCAATGAGGATTGCAATGCGGCACCGACTGACCTCCCGGATTTCTTTACGCCGAGGGATGCTTCCGCCAATACCCTCGACCACAACGCCCGGATGGCCTTCACCGAGCCGGACATGGCGGGATTCGCCGAGGGCGCGGCACTCAAAGCAGCGCCGGGGACGAAGTGGAGCTACGCCAACGGCAATCCGGCGATCCTGGCGCGCATCGTCCGCGACCGGGTCGGCGGCCACGCGGTGCATGTGCTGCGACCGACAGTCGAAAATGAAAGTGACATGTCATGCGTGAGAAGAACCTCGTCGATCGCCCAGGGCGGGCAGGGAAGGCATCGGCTACTGCGCGTTCCGAGCGGTCCAGTTGTAGATGTTCCTTCCCCTGAGCTCGGCGCGCAGAATTACACATCTACCGCGCGCCTCGACGGAGGCCCGGCCGTCATGATCCTGATCTACCAGCTCCCGGGCTCGAACGCACTCGACGTGGGCAAGGGCGTGCGAGCCAAGATGGCCGAGCTGGCCCAGACCTCTCGTTCGACCAGTAGGCAGAAAGGAGACACCACGATGCGATTCATGATGCTGGTCAAGGCCAACAAGGATTCGGGGGCGGGCGTGCTCCCGAGCAAGGAGCTCGTGGCCGCGATGGGGCAGTTCAACGAGGAGATGGCGAAGGCCGGCGTGCTGCTCGCGGCCGAGGGACGTCACGCGAGCTCGTAGGGCGCGCGCATCAAGTTCAAAAAGCGCATCGTCACCGACGGCCCCTTCCTCCCAGACGAACGAGCTGCTCGACGGCCGCCCCGACATGCGGTACATGTTACTCATCTACGAGGACGAGACGACGTGTCGATCTCGCGGATCTTCGTTCGACAAGACAGTGGAGCCAAGCTCCAAACGCGAAACCAGAGGGAGACCCGACGATGCGATTCATGATTCTGCTCAAGGCCGACAAGAACACGGAGGCAGGCGCTCTCCCGGACGAGAAGCTCCTAACCGAGATGGGGAAGTACAACGAGGAACTGGTGAAAGCCGGCGTCCTGCTCGCAGCCGAGGGGCTTCACCCGAGCTCGACGGGCGCGCGCGTCAGGTTCTCTGGAGGGAAGCGGACCGTGACCGACGGGCCCTTCAGCGAGCCGAAGGAGCTGATCGCCGGCTTCTGGCTGTTCCAGGTGAAGTCGAAGGAAGAGGCGATCGAATGGGTCAAGCGCTGCCCCAATCCCCTCGACACGGAGGCCGAGATCGAGATTCGCCAGGTGTTCGAGGCGTCGGACTTCGGTCCCGCGCTCACTCCCGAGCTCAGGGAGGCAGAGGAGCGCCTACGCACGCGGGTGGCCCCGAAGGGCCCAGGCCGTGCTTAGCAATTCAGGGGCCCTTGGTCTTCGCTACGCGGCGAGTCGGCACGGAGAGGACCGGTCATGACCTATGCACTGTGGATCGTCCAGGGGCTGCTCGCGCTCCTCTTTCTGTTCGCCGGCGGAATGAAGCTGGTCCTGCCGCTCGAGAAGCTGACGGGGCCGATGCCGTTGCCGCTGCCGGGCCTGTTCTTGCGGTTCATCGGCGTGGCCGAGGTGCTCGGCGCGATCGGCCTGATCCTTCCCGGGCTCCTGCGCATTCGGCCGGGGTTGACACCGCTGGCCGCCGCCGGACTGGTGATCATCATGACCGGTGCGACGGTGCTCACGCTGGCGGGCGCTGATGTCAGGATGGCGCTGATCCCGCTGGTGGTGGGGCTCCTCGCGGCGTTCGTCGCCTACGGCCGCTGGCGGCTGGCGCCGCTGCGCGGGTCGTCGCACCCAGCAGCGCTCCAGACCTAGCCAGAAAGGACATCCCGGTATGCGCTACATGCTGCTGATCTACAAGGACGAGAAGTGGTGGGACGAGATGACCGTGCAGGAACGGGGCGCCATCTTCCAGGAGGCCGTCGAGTTCAGCGAGGCCCTCCGGCCGAGCGGCCTCTACCAGGGTGGTGAACCGCTGGAGCCGACCAGCACCGCCACCACCGTGCGGATGAAGCACGGCAAGGCGGTCATGACGGACGGTCCGTTCGCCGAGACGAAGGAGCAGCTGGCCGGCTATAGCCTCGTCGAGGCCAAGGACCTCGACGAGGTGCTGGCGGTCGCCGCCCGGCACCCGTTGGTGCGGGCGGGCCTCTCGATCGAGGTGCGGCCCATCAGGATGGGGCCGCCGCGCTAGCCGGCCGTCGCGTGCACGCGGCCGCCCCGTGGGGTAGCCTTCCCACTGGGCGGCTATGCGCATCGAGGAGATCTTTCGCACCGAGTACGGGCGGATCCTGGCCACGCTGATCCGCCTGCTCGGCGACATCGACGTGGCCGAGGAGGCATTGCAGGAGGCGTTCGCGGTGGCGCTCGAGCAGTGGCCGGTGGCCGGCACGCCGGCGAATCCTGTCGCCTGGCTGGTCTCCACCGGGCGGCACAAGGCGATCGACCGGCTCCGCCGGGGCGCGCGCCTCGTGCAGAAGCGGGAAGAGATCAAGCGGCATATTGAGCTGTCGGCCCCGCTGTCGGCTGATGACGAGGAGACGCCCGTGCCGGAGGACCGGCTCCGCTTGATCTTCACGTGCTGCCACCCGGCGCTCGGGACCGAGGCGCAGGTGGCCCTCACGCTGCGCACGCTCGGGGGGCTCTCGACCGAGGAGATCGCGCACGCCTTCCTGGTACCCGCGCCGACCATGGCGCAGCGGCTCGTGCGGGCCAAGGCCAAGATCCGCGACGCGCGGATCCCCTACCAGGTACCGCCCACCGATGCCCTTGCCGAGCGGCTCGAGGCGGTGATGGTGGTGGTGTACCTCGTATTCAACGAGGGCTATGCCGCCAGCTTCGGCGCGCGGCTGGTACGGCACGAGCTGTGCGAGCAAGCCATCCGGCTCGGGCGCATGCTGGTCGAGCTGCTGCCGGCTCACGCCGAGCCGAAGGGGCTGCTCGCGCTCATGCTGCTGCACGACTCGCGGCGCGAGACACGCCTGGATGGGTCAGGCGACATCGTGCTGCTCGAGGATCAGGACCGAACGCAGTGGGACCGCGCGCAGATCGAGGAGGGCGCGGCGCTGGTCGAAGCCGCGCTGCGCGCCGGGGGCCGGCCGCCGGGCCCATATGCGCTGCAGGCGGCGATCGCGGCGGTTCACGCCCAGGCCCCCACTGCCGCCACCACCGATTGGCGGCAGATTGCCGCCCTGTACGGGTTGCTGGCCCGGGTGCATCCAACGCCGGTGGTCGACCTCAACCGGGCGGTCGCGGTCGCGATGTCGGACGGAATCGAGCGCGGCCTGGCTCTGGTGGATGAGGTCGACCACCGCGGCGAGCTCGGCCGGTATCACCTGCTGCCCGCCGCGCGGGCTGAGCTGCTGCGTCGGCTTGGCCGCCACGCCGAGGCCGCCGCGTCGTACCGACGCGCCCTCGCGCTGGTGAGCAACGAGGCCGAGCGCCGGCATCTGGAAAAACGGCTGCGAGAGGTCACCTCGTAGGCTGGCAGCGCGCGAGGCGCCGTGGGGGCGCCGGTGCCGATGCGCTCACCGTCGATCACTGATCCAGGGGTGCGCCATGGCATCGAACGATCAACCAGCGGGGGCGGGGATGGACTTCCGCCTGTTCTTTCTCATGCAGCGCGACGAAGATTGGAGCGAGCAGGCGGTGTACGACTCCGCGCTCGAGCAGATGCTCGCCGCCGAGTCGCTCGGCTATCACTCCGTCTGGATCGCCGAGCACCACTTCAGAGGGAGGGCACCATGACCGCCGATCGAAACGCCGCCACCGACCTCGAGGGCGTCATCGCCCTGTCCGCGCTCGTCCAATACCAGCCGGGCGCCGTGGTCAGTCGCACGCTCCTCAAGAAGGAGGCGGGCAACGTCACGGCCTTCGCGTTCGATGCCGGGGAGGGATTGAGCGAGCACACCGCTCCGTTCGACGCGCTCGTGCTGATGGTCGAGGGCGAGTCCGAGATCTCCATCGCGGGCACGCCACACCGCGTGACCCCCGGGCACCTGCTCCGGCTTCCCGCTGGCCAGCCCCATGCCGTCAAGGCGGTCACGCAATTCAAGATGATCCTCATCATGATCCGGACCTAGCCGCCTTGCCGGGCACCGATTCGAGACGCGGGTCGGTGATCGGGAAGGCCAATACAGCATTCGCGTCAGCGACCAATGCCGGATCTGTTTCGAGTGGGCGGAGGGTTCCCGTGTCGTGTCGGTGCTCTTCGCGCGGGCCTCCGCACGCGCGCCAATCATGCGCCAGCGCCCCGCACATCGCAAAAACGGGCGGCCGCATACAGATGTTGTGTCACGACCTCGACGGCAACACCCCGGAGTTCCAGCCGGCGACCGTCTGATCGCCGTGCCCGTGCATCCCCCCGCCGCCTCGCCGGAGGTGACATGCATGTCCTTCCTGCAGTCCGGAACCCGCTCGGCACGCGAGGGATTCGGCAAGCCGGTCCTGCGCAAGGAAGACGCGCGCCTGCTCGTCGGCGCGGGCTGCTACAGCGACGACGTCAACCTGCCCGGCCAGGCTTACGCCTGCTTCGTGCGCTCGCCACACGCCCACGCGCGCATCCGAACCATCGACACGACCGCGGCACTCGTCGCTCCGGGCCTGATCGCGGTGCTCACCGGCGCCGACGCCGCCGCCGACGGCGTCAAGCCGGTCACGCATAGCCCGAGGCCGGGCAACCCCCACGAGGAGATGATCCGGAGTCGCGATGTCCTCTTCGTCGCCCCGCATCCGCCGATGCCGGCCGACTGCGTGCGCTTCGTGGGCGAGGTCGTGGCGATGGTCATCGCCGAGACGCCCGCTGCGGCGCGCGATGGTGCCGAGCGCGTCGTCGTGCACTGGACGCCGCTGCCCGCGGTGACGGCCAGCATCACCGCCGCCGCCCTCGACGCGCCGATCCTCTACGAGGGCACCACGTCGAACGTGTGCGTGGAGTCGGAGGTCGGCGATTCCGCGGCCGTCGACATCGCGTTCTCGCGTGCCGCCCACGTGGTGCGGCTGGAGACGTGGGTGCAGCGCGTCACCGGCGTGACGATGGAGCCGCGCGCGGCGCTCGGGGTCTGGGACGCGGCGAGTGGCCGCTACACGGTGCATGCGGGCGCGGGTGGCCTCGGACGGATACGGACCGGCGTGGCCGGCGCCCTCGGCGTCCCGGAGAGCGCCGTGCGCGTGCTCGCGCGCGATGTGGGCGGAAATTTCGGGACCCGTAATAGCTGCTATCCTGAGTTCGCGCTGGTCGCCTGGGCGGCGCGGCGCCTTGGCCGCCCCGTGAAGTGGACGGGCGAGCGGCGGGAGGCGTTCCTCGCCGACTATCACGGTCGCGATCTCGTGTCGCACGCGGAGCTCGCGCTCGACGCCGAGGGCACCTTCCTCGCGTTTCGCGGCGCCAGCACGAGCAACGTCGGCGCCCACGCCGTCTCGTTCCACCCGCTCAACAAGGGCATGGCGCTGACGGCCACGGTCTACCGCGTTCCGGCCGTGTCGATGCGTGGTCGCGCCGTCGTCACGAACACGTCACCTACCACGCCGTACCGCAGCGCGGGACGTCCCGAGGTCATGTTCGTCATGGAGCGGCTGATCGACCTCGCCGCGCGCCGGCACGGATTCGATCGCCTCGACCTCCGACGGAAGAACCTCGTGCCCGCGAGCGCGATGCCGTACCGGAACGCCGTCGGCACGCGCTACGACAGCGGCGACTACCTGGCCGCGCTGCAGCGAGCCGTGGCGCTCGCGGACTGGGCGGGGTTCGAGGCCCGCCGAGCAGAGGCGCGCCGGCGCGGCCGCTATCGCGGGATCGGCGTGGCGAACTACATCGAGCTCAACACCGGTTTCCCGCGCGAGCGTGCCCACGTCACGGTGCGTCCCGATGGGTGGATCGATCTCGTGCTGGGCACGCTCTCGTCCGGCCAGGGCCACGCGACCAGCTTCGCGCAGCTCCTCGTCGAGTGGCTGGGGGTGGAGCTTTCCGAGGTGCGCCTGGTCACCGGCGATACGGACGTGACGGTCGTCGGCGGCGGCGCGCATTCCGCGCGCGCCCTGCGGCTCGCCGCGGTGGTGATGGCGAAGGCGTCGGACCAGATCGTGGACAAGGGCAAGCGGATCGCGGCCTGGATGCTGGAGGCCGCGGAGGCCGACATCGAATTCTCGGCGCATCGGTTCAGCGTGAAAGGCACCGACCGCTCGGTCGATCTGTTCGAGGTGGCCGCCGCCGCGCTGCGATCTGACGCCCCTGAAGACTGCCGGGGAGCGCTCGACGGGACGAGCGACGAGACCATGCCCGTGCCGTCCTTTCCCTACGGCTGCGCGGTGTGCGAGGTCGAGGTCGATCCCGAGACCGGCGTGGTCGAGGTCGTGCGCTACACCACCGTGGACGACTGCGGCCGCGCCGTCAATCCGATGATCCTCCACGGCCAGACGCACGGCGGCATCGCGCAGGGCGTGGGGCAGGCGCTGTGGGAATCCTGCGCGTACGCCGAGACCGGCCAGCTCCTGTCGTCAACGCTGATGGACTACGCCCTGCCCCGCGCGGACATGTTGCCGGCGTTCACGACGGAAATCAGCGAGGTGCCCTCGACCTCCCATCCGCTCGGGTTGCGCGGCGGCGGCGAAGGCGGGACGACGCCGGCGCTCGGCGCCGTGGTGAACGCGATCGTCGACGCGCTCGCCGAGCTGGGCGTCGAGCACATCGAGCTGCCGGCCACGTCCGAACGCGTCTGGCAGGCGATCCGGGATGCGCAGCGACCGAGGTAGGACATGAGATTTGCCTCCAGGAAGTCGCGCATCGGCTGCCGTACCAGTAACATCTGTCGTACCCGCAACAGCCTTCAGACCATGAAGCGGATGTCGGAGCTGTGTGTCGGATATGCGAAGGGCACCTGCTTCAGCTCACCCGCCGGAATGCGCAGTCGAATGGCGATGGCGAATAGGTTGATCACTTCATCGGCGTGGGGACCGAGCAGGTGCGCTCCGATGATGCGCTCGGTCCCCTCCTCGCTCAGCACTTTGAAGCCCGATGTCGTTTCGCCCACCCTCCGAGTGTTGAACCATGTCGACGTGTCCTGCCAGTTCGTGCGAAACTTCAGACCGGCGGCGCGTGCGGTTGCCTCGGTGAGGCCGACCGACGCCAGTGGCGGCACACTGAAGACCGCCGAGGCAATGCCGTCGTAGTTCAGTGTACGGCGGTTGCCCTCGAGCAGGTTGGTGACCAAAACCGCCGCGTCGTGGTCGGCCTTTGGCGTCAGCGGCGGGCCGCTGGCGGCGGCGTCGCCCCCGGCATATACGGCGGGGTTCGACACGCTCTGCAGGAACTGGTTCACGGTGACCCCGCGCTTCTCACGCTTCACGCCCGCGGCCTCGAGATCCAACTCGTCGATCTCCGGCACGCGGCCCGCGCTGTGAACAGCCATGTCGACCTCGAAGCGCCGCACTTCTCCGCGCCGGCTGCCCCGCACCATGAGATGGTCGCCAACCGCATCGATGCCACGGACCTCCGTGTCCACTTCCACGCCGATCCCGAGCTCGCGCGTGCGTCGCACGAGAAGATCGACCAGGTCCGGATCAAAGCCTTCCAATGGCCTGACGCCTCGGTGGAGGATCGTCGCTTGGGTCCCGGCGCGGGCGGCAACGTGGGCGAACTCGAACGCGATGTACCCACCTCCCACGAACACGATGTGGCGCGGCAGGCCATCGAGGTTCAGGAACTCCTCGCTCGTCGTGAGGCGCTCCGCCCCGGGGAACTGGAGCGGGATCGGCATCGCGCCCGCCGCGATGAGGATGCGCCGGCCGGTCAGCCGGTCATCACCGACCACCAGCGTCGATGGGCCCACGAAGCGGGCGCGGCCGTGGAACCGGTCGACTCCGATCTTCGCCCAGGCCTCCTCGGTGCGCTGCGGCGTCGGATTGACGAGAGAGCGCTTGAACCGGATGAGTTGCGTCCAGTCGATGGCCAGTGCGCCAGCGGGGACGCCCTTGTCCGCCAAGTCGCGTGCCGCATGGACAGCCTCTGCCGCGCTGACGAGAATCTTCTTCGGCACGCAGCCGCGGAGCGCACACGTCCCTCCAAACGGGCGCGAATCCACCACGGCGACGGTCCAGCCGGCCTCCCGGCATCGAGACGCCACTGCCGAGGTCACCCCTGTCCCTACGACCACGAGATCGAACTGTCGGTCCATGTCCCCTCCCACTCGCGTGCCAACGCAGAGATGGTGCGATCGTGACGGCTCGTAAGCGTGGCTGTTCTGGTGCTTGTCCCTGAACCGGGCTGTGGAGGGAGCCCTGCCCGTTTATGTGTGCCCGACGCGACTATGTCACTAGTCATGCTGGGCTGCAACAGGCCGCGGGAGATACCTCCGTAACGCAGCTCTCTCTCGTGCATCCTCGGAAGGATTTGGAGTGCTCGAGGGGATGCAGCGATGCAGCGACTCCATCGACCGGCGCAAGACATCGCCCAGCTGATTCCTCGGGGAGACGCATTCATCGTGGTCGAGCTGAGCCGTTTGAGTCTGTGGTGACGGCTGGACGCCGAGCCATCCCTTTCCGTGAGCGCGCGGGCCACACCCGGATTTCAAGAGCAGGTTCGGCCTTTGCCCGGCACCAGCCCCAGATGAGCCTCAGGCGGCACGGGCCCGCCTGGCCCCATCGTTGACAGGTTCCGCATGGCGTTGAGCCGGGGTAGACTAGGGCCCAGCATCGGGATCGCGCCACATGACCGACCCTCGAGGGCGCCCAACGGCCGCTTCCCTCCTCGACGCGCTGCTGGATGCGCGAAGCGTCGAGCTCCAGCTACTCGACGACCTCACGGACGCGCAGATGCTGGGCGCTCGGGCCCATTTCCTGGAACCACCGATCTGGGAAATGGGCCACGTCGGCTGGTTCCAGGAGTACTGGATCCTGCGTCACCTCGACGGCCGCGCGCCGTTGCTCCCGGGCTCCGATGCCATCTACGATGCGTTCAACGTGCCGTACACGCGGCGCTGGGACCATCGCTACCCGTCGCGGCGGGAAACGGTCGAGTACGTCTCTGCAGTGCTGGACCGCAGCGTGGCTCGGCTCGACTCCCGCGAGCCGAGCACGGAGGAGGCCTACTTCTACACCCTGGCCGCGCTCCACGAGGACATGCACGCCGAGAATCTCACCCTCATCCTGCACACCCTCGGCTACGCCCGTCCGCGGCTGGCCCGCTTCGATCCCGGGGCCGCCCGACCGCCGGTGGATCCGGCCCACCGCCCTCGTGACGTCGCTGTCCCTGGTGGCGCCTTCGCTCTCGGAGCGACACCCGATGAGCCCTTCGTCTTCGACAACGAGAAATGGGCGCATCCCGTGAACGTCAAGCCGTTCCGCATCGCCTCTACGCCGGTGACGAACGCGGAGTTCCAGCAGTTCGTGGAGGACGGCGCCTACCGGCGGCGGGCGCTCTGGGAACGGCGCGGCTGGGAGTGGCGCCGCCGGGAGGGGGCCGAGCACCCGCTGTTCTGGGTCCGCGGCCATGACGGCCGCTGGTGGGAGCGGCGCTTCGATGCCGCCATCCCGCTCGAGCCGTGGTATCCGGTCGTGCACGTGAACTGGTATGAGGCCCAGGCCTACTGCCGGTGGGCGGGGCGCCGGCTCCCAACGGAGGCCGAGTGGGAGATGGCGGCGACGCTCGAGCCGGCGACCGGCCGCAAGCGCCGGTTCCCGTGGGGCGACCCGCCGCCGACGCCCGAGCGCGCGAATCTCGACTTTCGCGCCGGTGGCACCGTCGACGTACGCGCGCTGCCCGACGGTGACAGCCCCGTCGGCTGCCGGCAGATGATCGGCAACGTATGGGAGTGGGTGGACGACACGTTCCAGCCGTACCCCGGCTTCGAGTGCGATCCGTACAAGGAGTACTCGCAGCCCTACTTCGGCCAGAAGAAGGTGCTGCGTGGCGGCGGCTGGACCACGCGGTCGCGCCTCATCCGCGGCACGTGGCGGAACTTCTACATGCGCCACGCGGGCTCACGGCGCGCCGGCGACAGCTGCCGCCCAAGTACTTCTACGACGAGGCCGGCTCCGCCCTCTTCGAGCGCATCACGGAGCTGCCCGAGTACTACCTGACGCGAGCCGAGGACGCCATCCTGCGCGACATCGCCGAGGACATCGTGTGCCGGCTCGCCCCGCGCGACATCGTGGAGCTGGGGCCCGGTTCCTGCCGCAAGGTGCGCTGGCTGCTCGACGCGCTGGAGGACGGCCGCGGCGTGCGCTACGTCGCGATGGACGTCGGCCGCGAAAGCCTCGCCCAGGCCGTCGGCGCGCTCGCCGACGAGTATCCTCAGATGCATCTGCACGCGGTCGTGGCCGACTTCGAGCGCCACCTCGGGTGCCTGCCCCCGCCCACCGGCCGCCGCCTCG
>WNGA01002139.1_pt1 | contig 30220 bp, 24 predicted proteins | sample 5400061 | NCBI WGS metagenome assembly WNGA01 (sample SAMN13153366, study PRJNA577476) | soil metagenome | isolation source: 100 cm soil or saprolite under grassland replicate 2 | place: USA:California | collected 2016-06-15
TGATCGCGGTCGGCCTCGAGGACCTGCGCCGCGTGCCGAAGATCGTGATCGCCGCCGGCGGTCGGCGCAAGGTCGCCGCTATCCGCGCGGCGCTCAAGGCGACCGACGCCCGCGTCCTGATCACCGACGAAGCGGCGGCTCGCGGACTGCTCAACGCTTGATTGCCCGGGATGTACTCTGCCGCACTGCGCCGCGGCGCGCGGGCTCCGACTCGGGGTGTGCGGCGGGCGTCGGAGGTCAATGAGCCGGGTAGATTTTTGCTTGACCGCGCCCTCACGCCAGCGACATCATGTACATTTGGCGTACAAATGTTCAAGGAGGAAGCATCGTGGCACGGATGACGCGCAGGGAATTCACCAAGGTGATGCTGGCCGGCGCCGCCTCGGCACTGCCATTGTCGGCGCGGTCTCAGGGTGGGGGCAAGCTCACGCTGTATATGGGACCACCGGAAAAGACCTGCTCCGCCATCGCCCAGGGCTTCGAGAAGAAGAGCGGCATCAAACCCACGTTCCTGCGCCTCTCCGCGGGAGAAGCGATCAACCGGATTCGCGCCGAACGCAACAGCCCTCAAGCGAGCATCCTGTATGGCATCGGGCTGCCGTCGATGCTGACGCTCAAAGCCGATGGTTTGCTCCAGCAGTACAAGTCGCCCGAGGCCGCCGCGATACCCGATCGCCACAAGGATCCGGACGGCTGGTGGACCGGGAGCGACGTCGACTTCATCGGCATCGCCTCGAACAAGAAATTCCTGCAGGAAAAAGGGATCAACGCACCGCGCAGCTGGGAGGAGTTGACACGGCCCGAGTTGGCGGGCCAGGTCTGCCTCGGGAGTCCCGCGACGTCGGGGACCGGCTACACATTTCTTACGACGATCCTGCAGGTGATGGGTGAGCAGAAGGGCTGGGAGTACATGAAGCGCTTCAACGCCAACGTCGCCCAGTACACGCGCTCTGGCATCGGACCGACGCAGCTCGTCGGTCGCGGCGAGGTGGGGGTGGGCATCCTTTTCGCGCACGATATTCTGGGTAGCATCGACAAGGGGTTTCCGCTTGAAATGTCGTTGCCCCAAGAGGGGACCGGCTACGACCTGTTCTGCGTCGTCATGCTCAAGGGCGCCCCCGAGCCCGAGGAAGCCAAGCGCTTCATCGACTGGTCGCTCACGCCGGAAGCGGTGGAACTCCTCGCTGCCTCGGAGTACTTCGACGTGCCAACGCATCCGAAGGCCAAGATCCACGACCTGGTGAAGCCGTACCAGAGCGCGAAGCTGATCACCTTCGACTTCAACTGGGCCGGCAACAGCACAGTTCGGCAGCAGCTGATCGACAAGTTCCAGAACGACATCCTCGCCGGACGCAAGTAGCATGACCGCAGTGGCCGCGGACCCGAGCCTGACGCGGCCCGGCCGGGGGTGGGTCCTCGCGTGCCTCTACCCGCTGGTCGCAGTTCTGGTAGCACTGTTCGTCGCCTATCCGATCGTCGAGCTGCTCGCGCGGGCGGTGTTCGCCGACGGAAGGCTGTCGCCCGGCACGCTGCTGCGCCTGCTCTTCGACCGCTACACCTTGCAGGTCGTGGGCAATACGCTCGGGCTCGGGCTCACCGTGGCGATCGCGGGCACGATCCTCGCGACGCTGTACGCCTACGCGATGACGCGCGTCGAGATGCCATGGAAGCCCGTCTGGCATTTCCTCGCCTTGTTGCCGACGATCTCGCCGCCGATCCTGATGGCGTTGAGCCTGATCCTGCTCTACGGACGCCGCGGCCTGATCACGAACGAGTTGCTCGGGATGCAGACGACGGCGCTGTACGGCTACCGCGGTCTCGTCGCAGCACAGATCCTCTCGTATTTTCCGTTCGCCTACCTGCTGCTGCTCAATCTGTTTCGGAACCTCGATGTCTCGCTCGAAGAAGCGGCCGGGACGATGGGCGCCAACCCGGGCAAAGTGCTCACGACCATCAGCCTTCCGCTGCTGATGCCCGGGTTGGGGAGCGCCTTTGTGCTGCTCTTCGGCTATTCGTTCGCCGACCTGGGCAACCCGCTGCTGCTCGGCGGCGACTATCCGGTCCTGTCTTCGCAGATCTACCTGACGATCATCGGGATGTACGACATTCCGAAGGGTGCGGCACTGGCGGTCATCCTGCTGGTGCCGGCCGTGCTGCTGTTCTTCGTCCAGAAAAAACTGGCGGAGCGGACCGCGTACGCGTCGGTCGGCAGCCGGGGCACAATGCAGCACCCGCAGGTCCGCGACCGCGCGGTCACGGTTGCGGCCTTGATCGTCTGCGGCGGGGTGTCCGTGCTGATCGTCATGCAGTACGCCACGGTATTCGCCGGGGCCACGACCAAGCTCTTCGGCATCGACAACACCTTCACACTGCGACATTTCGTCGCAGCGCTCACCACATCGCGCGCCGCGTTGCTCGACACGATCGGCCTGGCCGTCATGGCGTGCGTAGCCTCGGCGGTCGTGGGTGTGCTGATCGCCTACTTCGTCGCGCGGACGCCAATGCCCGGGCGTGGCGCGCTGGATTTCATGGCCAATTTGCCGCTCGCGATTCCCGGCACGGTGATCGGCCTGGCGTTCGCGCTGGCCTTCAACCATCGGCCACTGCTCCTGACCGGTACGGCACTCATCATCGTGGTGGTATTCAGCGTGCGGTCGCTTCCCTACGCGATCCGATCCGGCGTCGCGTCGCTGCAGCAGTTGCATCGGTCGCTGGACGAGGCCTCCACGACGATGGGCGCCACCAGCGGCCAGACGCTGTGGCGGGTGTTGCTGCCCCTGGTGCGGCCCGCGGTCATCGCGGGAATGATCTTCACGTTCACGCGCAGCGTCACGACACTGAGCGCCGTGATCTTCGTGGTTTCGCCGCATTGGTCGCTGGTAACGCCGGCGATACTCTCGCAGATGGACCGCGGAGACGTGGGCGAGGCAGCTGCGCTGAGCGTTATCCTGGTCGTCCTGGTCTTGCTGGTCATTCACGGCGCACCGCGCCTTTTGCGCCGCGATTGGCGCGACAGGTCGTAAGGAGCTCGCATGGACATGCTTCCCGCGAAGACTCTCGAGATCAAGGGTCTCAATAAGGCGTACCCGATGCGGGGCGGGCACAGCGTCCTGGCGGTACGCGACTTCACCCTGCGTGTGGAGCCGGGTGAATTTGTTACCTTGCTCGGACCTTCCGGCTGCGGCAAGACGACGGTCCTGCGCACACTGGCCGGACTGGAGGAACCCGACGAAGGTCATATTCTGCTCGACGGTCGTTCCATTACGCACCTGCCGTCCCACCAGCGGCACATCGGGCTGGTGTTCCAGAACTATGCGCTGTTTCCCCATATGACGGTCTTCGAGAACGTCGCCTACTCGCTACGCATCCGCAAGGAGCGAGACGAGAAAATCCGCACCGAGGTGCGGGCAGCGCTCAAGGCCGTGGGCCTGGACGAAATGGGTTCTCGGCTTCCGGGCCAGCTCTCCGGCGGACAGCAACAGCGCGTGGCGCTGGCACGCGCGATGGTCATGCAACCCGATCTGCTGCTTTTCGATGAGCCTTTGTCCAACCTTGACGCCAAGCTTCGCGTGCAGGTGCGCGGGGAATTGCGGCGGCTGCAGAAGCGCTTCGGCACGACGGCGATCTACGTGACGCACGACCAGGACGAGGCGATGAGCCTCTCCGACCGCATTGCGGTGATGAACGCAGGGCAGGTGGAGCAGGTCGGCACGCCGGAAGAGGTGTACGCGCGACCCGCCACTCTCTTTGTCGCGAATTTCGTCGGGCAAGTGAATGTGCTGCCCGGGCGCGTCTTGCAGCGTGCAAACGGCCGGGCAACGATCGAGACGCTGGAACAGCGAATCGTGGTGCCCGCGGACCGCTGTGCAGCCTCCGAGGTCCTCGTCCTGGTGCGGCCCGAGGCGGTGCGGCTGGCCGAGGCGACACCCGGCAGGCTCGCCGGCGTCGTGGAGGAGTTAGAATACCGCGGCGATCAAATCGAATACCGTATCCGGGTCGGCGCAATGCTGATCGTCGCCGTGGAGCCAACGCTGGGGCGGCACAGACGCGTCGCTGTGGGAGATCGCGTCGGGCTGCAATTGTTGGAGGACGCGCTCCACCTGCTACGGAACCTCTGAACAAGCCCCACGTGAGCCGCGTTTCTGGCGCAATGGCCTCAGATGCGCGGCGTCGCGGCGCAGCGAATAGTTCATCCTATTCGCAAGCCGCGCAACAAAGCAGATGAGGTCATTGCGCCGAAACCCGAAGGGACGGGGCTTTCCGGGCAATCTGCTTTGTCGCGCATCTCCTCCCGGAAAGCCTCCGTCGCGGCCACGCGGGGCTTGTTCAGAGGTTCCCTCCGGCCAGCGACCGGCACCGGGTGCGCCGCTCGAGGGCATTACTAGCGACGCAACCCTGGGTTAAGCTCTACACTGTGATCGCAACGACGCTGACGCGCGCGGATCATTCGGCGTAATCATCTACCAGCGGAGGAAGTCATGGACATCGGCACCGGGCAGATCAGGCGTGTGATCCTGCTGGTCATCGACGGCTTGGGCGTGGGCGAAATGCCGGACGTCGCGCAAGTGCGTCCACGCGATCGCGGCGCCGACACGCTGGGACACGTGGTCAAGGCCGCGGGCTCGCTCTCGCTTCCGCATCTAGAAAGGATGGGCCTCGGAGCCATCGCGCCCAAGTCGGGGCTCAGGATCGATGCGCACCCGATCGCTGCGCACGGGATCTGCGCGCTCGGCTACCAGGGTGCGGACACGTATCTCGGCCATCAGGTGATGATGGGCTCGCGCGTCCCCGACGTCCCCGAGGAGTTGTTCGAGGTGGTCCGCGACGACGTTGCGGCGGCGCTCCAGCACGCGGGCCATCGCGTCGAGCCTGCGGGTCCGGACGTTTCCGCGCTCTTCGTCGATGGCGCGATGATTGTCGGCGACAATCTGGAAAGCGACCCGCTGCAGACCTACCACACCGTCGGCTCGCTGGAAGAGCTTCCCTATGAGCGGATCGTCGAAGTGGCCGAGATCGTGCGGTCGATCGCGCGCGTACGCCGCATCGTGGCCATGGGCGGGCGGGGCTTCACGTCAACGGACCTCCTGCGCTGCACCGAACGGCGCCCCACCGGACAGTGCGGCGTCAACAACGTCGCGCTCGGGTTGTACACGAAGCAATATGTCGTGAGGCACCTGACGCAGGGCACGCGTCCGGAAGTGCAGGTCCCTACACTGCTGCACAAAGCGGGCTGGCCCGTGGCCTTGATCGGAAAAGTGGCCGACGTCATCACCTGCGAAGGAGCGATGAAGGCAGCGCACGTTCCCACGCCGGATGTCCTCAATGCGACCTACGACGCGCTCGATCGCGTCGAGCGTGGCCTGATCGCCATCAACGTTCAGGAAACCGACCTCGCGGGGCACGACCAGGATGCGAAGCGTTATGCGGAGTGCCTGCGGATGACGGACGAGGGTGTGGGAAAGATCCTCGCGCGGCTCGGGTCTAACGACATGTTCATTATCACCGGCGATCACGGCAACGACCCGACCATCGGACACGACAAGCACACGCGGGAATTCACACCGCTCCTGGTGCGGAGCGATCGCATCCAGCCGCGCGCGCTGGCACCGCGTGAGAGCCTAGCGGACATCGCGGCGACGATCGCGGAGTTATTTCAGGTCGGGCCGCCTGAAATCGGCAGGAGCTTCTTGCAGGTCCTTCAGCCGGCGTGATTTCGGTTTGAGGGCGGCCGGGTCTCGGCTAACCGGCCGCGTTCGTTTTCACCAGCAGCACGCTCGCCAGCGCGGCGATGCCTTCGCCGCGCCCGGCGAAGCCGAGATGCTCGGTCGTGGTCGCCTTGACGTTGACTTGCTCAACTCGCGCACCGCAGTCGGCGGCGATGTTTGCGACCATTTGGCCGACGTGCGGCGACAGTCTAGGTGCCTGCGCTATCACCGTCGCATCGAGATTTCCAAGCGCGTATCCAGCGGCGATTGCCCGTTGCCAGACGCGACGCAACAGCGCGCGGCTGTCAGCGTCCTTGTAAGCAGCATCCGTGTCGGGAAAATGTGCGCCGATGTCGCCTGCGCCCAGCGCGCCGAGTATTGCGTCGCAGATCGCGTGCAGCAGCACGTCGGCGTCCGAATGGCCGGCGAGGCCACGCTCATGGGGAATGGTCACCCCGCCCAGTACGAGGCGGCGGCCTGCGGCGAGCGCGTGGACATCGAACCCGTTGCCGATGCGCATCTGCGGCGCCGTCATTGCCTCGCTCGCCGTTGTTCCAGGATCGCTTCCGCGAGCGCAACGTCCTCGGGATAAGTCACTTTGATATTCAATGGGCTTCCCTGAACCAGCCGCGGCTTTACTCCGAGCGCCTCGACTGCTTGCGCCTCGTCTGTGATCCTCGCGAGATCCGCGTTGCGAAATGCATGCTGGAGAATCGCGAAGCGGAACATTTGCGGCGTCTGCGCGCACCACAACCCATCGCGGGACTCGGTCGACATCGCGCGCAAGCCGGCGCCGGTCTCGGCGCGCTTCAACGCATCCGCCAGGGGCACGCCGAGCAGCCCGCCGACCGGCTCGTCCTCGAGCTCGTGCAGCAGCCGATTGAGCGTCGTCACGTCTATGCAAGGCCGCACCGCATCGTGCACGAGCACCCAGTCCTCGGCTTCGACGCGGCGGCCGATCGCAGCAAGCCCGTTCTTCACCGACTCCGCGCGCGTCGCCCCGCCGCAATACAGCGCCTCGACGCCGCGAACCTTGCCCACTCGTTCGGCGTAGAGCTTGTCGTCGGGTGCGAGCACGACGAAGAGCGCTTCCAGCACGACCGCGTCGTTGAGCGCATCGATCGAGCGCCTGAGCAGCGGCGATCCGGCGAGCGGAACGTATTGCTTCGGCACGCCGCCGCCGAAGCGCCTGCCCGTCCCCGCGGCGGGAATCAGCGCAAAGCGGCGCGACGCGGCCATCGCGGTCCTCAGCTCTTGCCCAGATACTTCGCAAGGAACCGTTCCATGGCTTCGTAGAAGTCGAACTGGTTTTCCTCGTTGCGGAACCCGTGACCCTCGTTTTCCTTGACCATGTACGGCACGTCGACGCCGCGCGCCTTGAGCGCCTTGACCATCTGGTTCGACTCGTCGATGTTCACGCGCGGATCCCGCGCGCCCTGGGCGACGAACAGCGGCGTCTTGATCCGGTCCGCGTTGAGCGCCGGTGACGTCTCCGTAAGCAACGCTTTGTCCTTTTCCGGGTCGCCGACCATCTCATGGAACATGTCCAGATACGGTTTCCAGTACGGCGGAATCGTGTTCAGGAACGTGAACAGGTTGGACACGCCGACGTAATCGACGGCGCAGGCGTACAGGTTCGGCGTGTACGCCACGCCCGCGAGCGTCGCATAGCCCCCATAGCTTCCGCCGTAGATGCATATCCGTTTCGGATCGGCAATGCCTTCCCGCACGAGGTATTCGACGCCGTCAGTGATGTCGTCCTGCATGTTCCGGCCCCACTGCTTGAACGACGCCTGCCAGAAGCTCCGCCCATACCCGGTCGAGCCGCGGAAGTTCATCTGCAGCACCGCGTACCCGCGGTTCGCCAGCATCTGCACCTCCGGGTTCCAGCCCCAGACGTCGCGCGCCCACGGCCCGCCGTGCGGGTTAACGATCACGGGCAGATTCTTCGCGTCCTTGCCGTTCGGTAGCGTGATATAGCCGTTGATCGTCAGGCCATCGCGCGACTTGTAGACGATCGGCTTCATCGTCGCCATTTTCGCTTGCGGTAGCCATGGGGCGATCTCGCCGAGCTTGGCGAGCTTGTCCGTTTTCACGTCATAGAGATAGCGCATGCCCGGCGTACGATCGTTGTATGCGGCGACGATCATTCGATCCTCGTCGTCGGTCATGCTCTGGATCCCGAACTCGTAGCCGGGAAGTTGCTTCTCCAGCGCCGCAAAAATTCTTTCGGTCTCGGCGTCGAGATACTTGCGCTGCGGCTTCCAGGTCACGTAGTTAATCGTCGTCAAGACCTTCCGTTTGTGCGAGTACGACATGCTGTCGATATCGACGTCGGGATGCTCGAACAGCACTTTCTGCTCCTTGGCCGTAGCCGGATCGACGAGCACGATCGCCTGCTTGTCGCGACCCAGGTTCGACGCGGCGTAGAGCAATTTGTTGTCGAACGTGAAAAACAGCGGGTTGAAACTGTCGCGGAAGCTCGTGGTGAGCACCGTCTGGAACGGTCCGCTCGCGCCCTCCCGGTAAAGGAAGCTCGTGTTGACGCCGTCGGAGGTCTGCGCGCCGCGGATGTTTCCCGCGTGATCGGTGAGCCAGCTCGTGATGTTGCCGGGGTTCTCGGCAACGAGCGTCAGCTCGCCGATCTTGAGATCGAGCCGGTACGCATCGAATACTTCCTTGTTGCGCTTGTTCAATCCGACGAGGAGCACGTCCGGAAAATCGCGCAGGTCGTCGATCATCTGCGCGCGAACGCCATCGAACGGCGTGAGATCCTTGCTCCCCGAGCCGTCCTTGGTGACGGCGACGACGTGAAAATTCTCGTCGCCGCCGAAGTCCTTGACGTACACCAGGCGGTTCGGGCCCTTCCAGAAATGATTCGGAATATCGCGCGCGGTCTCATTGGTCAGCCGGACCGGCTCTCCTCCCGCAAGCGGTTGCACATAGATGTTCATCCGCCGCTCGAACGGCTGCATGAACGCGAGCGTCTTGCCGTCAGGCGAAATGCGAAAGAGTCCCCGCTCCGGATTGCGGAAGAAATCGCGCACAGGGATCGGTGCATCGTCGGCGGCGCTCGCCGCCGGCGAAGCGACGATCTCGAAAGCGCCCAGCACGACGGCAAACGTGAGAGCGCTGCGGGCGCTGGAAATCAGCATGTCGATTCCTCGGGAAGCGGGCGCGCGACGCGGAAGGCGCCGCATCAGGGGGCCGAATTGTACGCTTTTGTCCGGAATACGGGCGATTGGTTCGTCGTCGCCAGCTTCGCGGGCGCCGTCGGCGCACGCATTACGTCGCGACGACCAGTGGCGCTAAGGCGGAACGGACGGCCGGCGGGACTGGAATCGGCAGCCGGGTCGTACGATCGACCCAGACGTGAACGAAGTGGCCGGTCGCGGCCGGCTCGTCATCGCCTTGCCGAAACAGCCCGATCTCGTACGTGACCGAGGAATTGCCGAGCCTCGACACGCGCATGCCCGCGTCGATGACATCGGGAAAGGAGATCGGCTTGTGAAACCGGCAGGAGGTCTCGACGACCAGCCCAATCTCCGGCCCGGCGCGAATATCGAGCCCGCCGGCGCGGATCAGATGCTCGTTCACCGCGGTATCGAAGTACGAGTAAAAGCTCACGTTATTGACGTGGCCGTAGGTATCGTTATCCATCCACCGGGTCGGAACGGCAAGGAAGCAGCGATAGCTCGCACGACGGTTCACCGCATCGGACATGTCTTCAACCGCCCTACGAGCCTGTCGGGCTTACTGTCGCATATGCGAAGGGGGCGCTTTGGGAGGCAGTCCTAGGCGCCGGCTGCGCCGCAGTGCCAGCCCACTGCCAGCGGCCGGCAACAATGGAATGCCCCCAAAGCGCCCCCGTCCCTTCAGGTTGCGGCCAAACGGCGCGCCTGCGGCGTTGCTCGGCTCGCGAATAGCCCAAGCTATTCGCTGCGCCGAGCGCCTTGCATTCATCGCCGTTTGACCAGCAACGCATATGTGAGAGCAAGCCCGACAGGCTCCTAGCGCAAGCGACTGTCCAACAATTCGATCCAGTGCCGCACCGGCCGCTGCGTGCCCGCGGCGAGATGAAGAAGGCAACCGATGTTGGCGGTGGCGATGACATCGGGTTGATTCGCTTCCAGCGCGCGCAGCTTGTTGGCCCGGAGCTCTTCGGCAAGCGCCGCCTGGAGGATCGAATACGTGCCCGCGGAGCCGCAACACAGATGCGCGTCGGCGACCTCGGTCAACTCGAGGCCGAGCGCTTCCAGGATCTCTTCGACGCGGCCCCTCAGCCTCAATCCATGTTGCAGCGTGCATGGCGCCTGGAAAGCAACGCGCTGCGCGCCCCGATCCATGGTCACGAGCGGCGCGAGTCGCTTCCATTCGGCGGCGACGATTTCGACCGGATCGCGCGCGAGCAACGCGATCCGCTGTGCGCGTTCGGCGTATGCCGGATCGTCGCGGAGCAGGTCGCCGTATTCCTTGACGAGCACGCCGCAGCCGCTGGCGGTGACGACGATGGCCTCGGCGCCGCGTTCGACCTGCGGCCACCACGCATCGATGTTGGCGCGCATCAGCCGGCGCGCCTCGGGGGCTGCCGCGAGGTGATGACTCAACGCGCCGCAACAGCCGGAGCCCGCAACGCGAATAAGCGAGATGCCGATGCGATCGAGAACACGGGCCATCGCCGCATCGATCGAGGGCGCCAGCGTCGGTTGCACGCAACCGTGCAACGCGAGCATTGTCCGCGCATGCCGCGCCGGCGGCCACGCGCCCGCGGCGCGCGCATGCGGCAGCTTCTGCGCCAACGAGCGCGGCAGCAACGGCCGCGCCAGGCGGCCCGTCGCAACCGTCAGCGCAAAAAGCGGTCGCGACAGCAGGCCCTTGCGCAAAAGCCAGCGCCGGGCGCGGTCTCGCGCGGGGCGCGGCACGCGCTCCTCGAGCAGATGACGTCCGATGTCGGCCAGCCGGCCATAGCGCACGCCGGAAGGACACGTGGTCTCGCAGGCGCGACAGGTCAAGCAGCGATCGAGATGGAGTTGCGTCTTGGCGGTGACCGCGCCGCCTTCGAGCATCTGCTTGACGAGGTAGATGCGCCCGCGAGGGCCGTCGAGCTCGTCGCCGAGCAACTGATACGTCGGACACGTCGCGGTGCAGAAACCGCAGTGCACGCAGGTGCGCAGGATCGCCTCGGCTTCGCGTCCCTCCGCGGTATCCTTTATGAAATCGGCGAGATGGGTTTCCAAGCGCGCCAGACCTCAAAAATCGACATACATTCGATGCCGATTGAAGATCCCTTCGGGATCGAATGTGGCTTTAAGCTCGCGCTGGATCGCCATAAGGGGCTCGCTGGGCCGTTGGAATACGCCCGGCGACTTGTCCGCGGCGCGGAACAGCGTCGCGTGGCCTCCCTGCTGTTCAGCCCAAGCGCGCAACCGAGCTGCATCGGCCCGCGCGTTCGCCTTCAACCACCTTAAGGCTCCGCCCCACTCGACCAATTGCGGACCGCCGAGATCGGCAAATGGCGCAGTCGCGCGAACGGACAGCCGCCAAAGCGGCGTGTCGCGCTCGCGACCGGCGAAGAATGGGTGTCGCTGCTCGCGCAGTGAAGACCAGAAAGCGTCTGCCTCCGGGAGCGGCGTTCCGCCGACCTCGCGCAATGCCGCGGCGACGGCGCTTTCGGCACCGGCAAATCGGGCGTAAAGGCGCCCGTCGCAATAACAGGTCGCCGTGATCGGCAACGGTCTCCTGCCCCATTCGTTCATCCGCTGGATCGCCTGGTCGGCGGTAAGCTCGAGGGCGCGCGACGTCTCGATCTTGGGCAAAGGCAGACACTTGAGCGAGGCTTCGAGGACGATGCCCAGCGTGCCCAGCGATCCGGCGACGACGCGGGACACGTCGAACCCGGCGACGTTTTTCATGACCCGGCCGCCGAACGAGAGGTCCTCGCCGCGGCCGTCGAGCAGCCGCACGCCGAGCACGAGATCGCGTATGGCCCCGGCGTATGGGCGCCGCGGCCCCGCGAGCCCCGCCGCGATGCATCCGCCGAGCGTGGCCGCGTCGCCGAATCGCGGCGGCTCGAAGCCGAGCATCTGGCCGCCCTCGGCAAGCGTCCGCTCTACGTCCGCGAGCGGTGTCCCGCAACGGGCCGTAATCACCAGCTCGGTCGGATCGTAATCGACGATGCCGGCATACGTGGTTGTATCGAAGCGCTCGCCTACCAGCTCCTGTCCGTAGAAATCCTTGGTGCCTCCGCCAACGAGCCGCAGCGGCGTTCCCGCAGCGGCCGCGTTCTTGATGCGGTCCCGCCAGCCGGCGAGGACCTCGTTCACGTCCGTTCCACAAGCACTCATTGCTGCTGCACTTGCAGACCCTGATCGAAGCCGGGGATGAGTTCGGTTTCGTCCGCCGCGTCCGCGGCCCATTCCCGCATCGCCGGGAACGCGAGCAAGGCGCGACAGTAGGCTGCCGCGGTGCCGTCGAGCGCAACGTCGTAGCTCTGAAAGCGGAATGCGACCGGGCACCAGAATGCGTCGGCGGCGGTGAATGCGCCGCAAAGAAAATCGCCACCGCCTCCGAAACGTTCACGCCCTTCGCGCCACAATTCGACGATGCGCGCGATTTCCGCGGCAACTGCGACCGACGGCGACTTGGCCGATCGCAACTTCACGTTCATGCCAAACTCGTCGCGGAGTCGCGCGAAGCCCGAATGCATTTCCGCCGCCGCCGAGCGTGCCCATGCCCTCGCGATCGGATCCGCGGGCCACACGCCCGGATGCCTTTCGGCGAGATATTCGGCGATCGCCAGCGTGTCCCAGACGATCACGTCGCCGTCGTGCAGGCAGGGAACCCTGCCGCTAGTCGACACTTCGCGCAGCCGCTCGGGGCTTTCCGGTCGATACAGCAGAACGCGCTTCTCTGCGAAGGGGATGTTCAACGCCTTCATCAGCACCCAGGCGCGCAACGACCACGTCGAGTAGTTCTTGTTGCCGATGTAGAGCGTATACATGCGAGAGGTCTGCGAGCTGCGGCGGGGGTTCCCTCGTCTACAGAGGAACCGTCTTCCCCGGGTTCATGATGTTGAACGGATCGAGTGCACGCTTGACCGCGCGCATGAGATCAACGGCCTCGCCGTGCTCCTGCGCCAGCACGTCGAGCTTGTGCCAGCCGATGCCGTGCTCGCCCGTGCACGTGCCGCCCATCGCGATCGCGCGCAGTGACACCGCTTTGGCCAAGCCCTCCGCCCGCTCGCGCTGGCCGGCGTCGTTCGGATCGAACAGCACGATGAGGTGAAAGTTACCGTCGCCGACATGGCCCACGATCGGTGCGACGAGCCCGCTTTTCTCGATGTCGACCTTGGTTTCCAGGATGCAGTCGGCCAACCGCGAGATCGGCACGCAGGCATCGGTCGCGAACCCCATCGCGCCCGGCTGGAGCGCGAGCGCCGCGTAATACGCCGCGTGGCGTGCCTTCCACAGCCGGGTTCGATCCTCGGCCTGCGTCGCCCATTGGTAGGCGCTTCCGCCGAACTCGTCGCTGATCGCCTGCATCGCCTCGGTCTGCTCACGCACGCCCGCGGGCGAGCCGTGGAATTCGAAGAACAGCGTCGGTTTCGCCGCGAAGCCTTCGAGCTTCGAGTAGCGTATGCACGCGTCCATCTGCACGTCGTCGAGGAGCTCGATACGGGCGACCGGAATGCCCGTCTGCATGGCGGCGATGACGGTGTTGACCGCGCTTGCGAGATCCGGGAACTGGCAGACCGCGGCCGCGATCGCCTCGGGAACGCCGTACAGGCGCAGCTGGATCTCGGTGATGACGCCCAACGTCCCCTCCGCGCCGATGAACAGCCGCGTGAGATCGTAGCCCGCGCTCGACTTGCGGGCGCGGCCTCCGGTCTTGACGATCCGGCCGTCCGCTGCGACGACGGTGAGCCCCAGCACGTTTTCGCGCATGGTGCCGTAGCGCACCGCGTTCGTGCCCGACGCGCGCGTCGCCGCCATGCCGCCGATCGTCGCGTTCGCGCCGGGGTCGATCGGGAAGAACAGGCCGGATCCCTTCAACTCCGCGTTCAGCTGCTCGCGCGTCACGCCCGCCTGCACGCGGCAATCGAGATCCTGCGCGTTGACGTCGAGCACGCGGTTCATCTGCGACAGGTCGAGACAAACGCCGCCGTAGAGCGCAGCGACATGGCCCTCGAGTGACGTTCCCACGCCGAACGCGATCACGGGCACTCGGGCGAGATGACACAGCCGTACGATCGCGGCGACCTCCTCGTTCGAGTGTGGAAAAACCACGATGTCAGGCAGTGCCGAGTCGGCCAGGCCCTCGCCATGGCTGTGATGCTCGCGCACCGAGTGCGACGTGACGGCGCGCTCCCCATAGTCGCCGCAAAGCTTTTGCACCAGCTCGGCGACGGATTGGGGATCAGGTTTTGCGATCAGGCCGGTGGTCATTCGTTCACTCCGTGGAGGCGCGCCTAGAAGCGCGGCAGCTCCGGGTGCGGCAGTTGGCCGCGGTGCACATGCATCCGGCCCATCTCGGCGCAGCGATGCAGCGTCGGCACCGCCTTGCCGGGGTTCAGCAACCCTTGCGCATCGAACGCGCGCTTGACGCCGAGGAATCGTTCGAGCTCCGCCGGCGCGAACTGCATGCACATGTCGCCGATCTTTTCCACGCCGACGCCGTGCTCGCCGGTAATCGTCCCGCCGACTTCGACGCACAGCTCGAGTATCTTCGCCCCGAATGCCTGCGTCTTCGCCACGTCACCGGGACGATTGGCGTCATAGAGGATCAGCGGATGAAGATTGCCGTCTCCAGCATGGAAGACATTCATGCACGGCAGCCCGAACTCCTGCGAAAGTTCGCCGATGCGTTGCAGCACCGCTGCAAGAGCCCGGCGCGGGATCGTGCCGTCGGTGCAGTAGTAATCCGGAGAAACCCGTCCTGCGGCCCCAAAGGCCGCCTTGCGGCCGGACCAGAAGCGCTCTCGCTGTTTCTCGTCGCGCGAAGCTTCGATCAGCGTCGCTCCGCTTTGCGCCATCAGCCGATCCACCACAGCGACTTCCTCCGCCACCTCTTCGGGCGTACCGTCGGCTTCGCACAGCAGAATCGCGGCGGCGTCCTGCGGATAGCCAGCGTGGACGAACGGCTCGACCGCGCTGATCGTGAGCCGATCCATCATTTCGAGTCCCGCCGGGATGATGCCGGCGCCGATGATCGCCGCAACCGCCGCGCCGGCCTTGGCGACATCGTCGAAAGCCGCGAGCACGCAACGGGCGTCCTGCGGTTTCGGCGTGAGCTTGACGGTCACCTCGGTGATCACGGCGAGCAATCCTTCGGAGCCGCAGATCAGCGCGAGCAGGTCATATCCCGGAGCATCGAGCGCTTCGCTACCGAACTCGACTACGTCGCCGGTGATGAGCACGGCGCGGACGCGCCGCAGGTTGTGCACCGTGAGCCCATACTTGAGGCAATGCACGCCGCCGGAATTTTCGGCGACGTTGCCGCCGATCGTGCAGGCGATCTGCGACGACGGATCGGGCGCGTAGAACAAGCCGTGCGCGGCGGCCGCCTCCGAGATCGCCAGATTGCGCACGCCCGGCTGGACGGTCGCGGTGCGCGAAAGCGGGTCGATCGCCAGGATGCGCATGAACTTGGCCAGCGACAGGATGACGCCGTTGCGGTCGGGAAGCGCGCCACCCGACAAGCCGGTGCCCGCACCGCGCGCCACCACGGGCAGCCGCGCGGCATGGCACAGCTTCAGGATCGCCACGACCTGTGCTTCGTTTTCCGGCAACAGAACCGCGTTCGGCTCCTCGCGGAACAGCGTCAGGCCATCGCATTCGTAGGGCCGCGTGTCTTCGGACGCCGTGAGAATCGAGGTCGCGGGAAGAATGTTGCCGAGGGCAGCGAGCAGGGCCGGGTTGAGCATGGACCACCAGAAGCGTGCGGTTCGATTATTCCACAAAGACCCGCTCCTCACCATTCGCCGCGCAGATCGATGTCAGGGTTAGAATGCGCTCGCTCGAGCCGGCAGCGACGCAGCCTGCGCGTCGCAGGCAATACAAGGACAACGCTCATGACCAGTACATTGCGGCTTCCAACGCTGGCGCTCGCTGCGGCACTCGTTGCCGGTCTCGTGGCATCAGGCCCGGCCGCCGGGCAGACCACGCTCAAGATCAACATTGCAGTGGCTCAGAACTCGCATTACGGCGTCGCCATCGATACCTTCGCCCGTGAAGTCGAGCGGCGCACGAACGGCCGCTACAAGCTGCAGACGTTCTACTCGGCCGCGCTCGGCGCCGAGCGCGAATCGGTCGAGGGAGTTCAGCTCGGCACACTCGATCTGACGCTGACTTCGACCGGGCCGCTGCCCAATTTCGTCCCCGAGGTCGCAATCCTCGATATCCCGTTCCTGTTCCGCGATTACGCGCATGCGCGCGCCGTGCTCGACGGGCCGATCGGCCAGGAGTTGCTCGCGAAGTTTCCGGCCAAGGGCATGGTCGGCCTGGCGTGGGCCGAGAACGGGTTCCGGCACATGACCAACAGCAAGCGGCCGGTCAACGTTCCGGAAGACCTGAAGGGGCTGAAGATGCGCACGATGGAAAACCCTATCCACATCGAAGCGTACAAGCAGTTTGGCATCCTCCCGACGCCGATGGCCTTCACCGAGGTGTTCACGGCCCTGCAGCAAGGCACCGTCGACGGCCAGGAGAATCCGCTGTCGGTCATCACCGCCGCCAAGCTCGACCAGGTACAGAAATACCTGTCGCTCACCGGCCACGTCTATTCGCCGGCGGTCTTTCTCATGAACAAGGCGCAATGGGAGAAGCTCTCCGACATGGACAAGCAGGTGTTTCTGGATTCCGCCAGGGAGGGCGTCAAGGCCAATCGCGCGCGCGTCGATGACGACGAGCGGAAGGCCGTAGCGGATCTCCGCGCCAGAGGCATGACCGTCGCCGAGAATGTCGACAAGGCGAAGTTCCAGGTGGCGCTAGTCCCGGCCTACGCGGATTTTAGCCGGCGCTTCGGCCAGGCGAACATCGATCGCATCCGCAACTACCGCTAGCGGCGTCGCGATAGCGTTGTCGTCAGCGGTAGCGGCGCGAGCAGCGAGAGAGGACTCGCGCGCGCAGCGCGTGGGGATCGCGCGTAGCGAGTCGCCGCAGCGACCGACGCGCAACGCGACGTTCTCGTGGCTTACGCGCAAGGGGGCCGCCGCTGCTACCGATACGTTACATCACACTTGCCGCGAGCGTACTATCGGTAGCCGAACGCGGCCGGCAGCGCGGTGCTGATTGCGGGAAACAACGATAACAGCGCAAGCACGCCGATCTGCGCGTATAGGAAAGGCCACAGCTCGCCGATCATCTTCGCGAGCGGCACGCGGGCCACGACCGAGGTGACGAACAACAGGCCGCCGACCGGCGGGGTGAGCATGCCCATGGTGAGATTGACGATCACGATGATCCCGAACTGCAGGTCGGAGATTCCCAGCGCATGCGCGATCGGCGCCAGTATCGGCGCCAGCACGACGATGCCCGGCAGCGGCTCGATGAAAATGCCGAATGCCAGCAGGAACACGTTGACCGCGAACAGGAAAGCGAGCGGCGAGAGTTGCATGCCGACGATCATGCCGGTCAGCTCCTGCGGCACCCGTGAGATGGTCAGCACCCAGGCGAACGCCGCCGACATCGCGACGATGATCAACACGGAAGCGGTCATCAGCGCCGACCGGGCGAGGATGCCCGGCAGCATCGCCCACTCGAGCGTGCGATAGATGACGCGGCCGGCAAAAAGCGCGTAGAACACCGCGATCACGGAGGCCTCGGTGGGCGTAAATGCGCCCGATGCGATGCCGCCCAGGATCAGCACCGGCAGCGCCAGCGCGGGCAGCGCGCGCCAGGTATTGCGGACATAGTCACGCCAGCCGTAGCGGCGCTTCGAGCCGCGGTAGTTGCGCCGGAGCGAAATGACGTGGTTGATGACCGCCATCGCGACCGCGATCGCGATTCCGGGCAGCACGCCCGCGATCAGCAGCCCGACTAGATTCACATCGGGATACGCGAGTGCATAGATGATCATGCTGATCGACGGCGGAATGATCGGCCCGAGGATCGAGGTCGCCGCAGTGAGCGCGGCCGCGTACTCGGGCTTGTAGCCGTCGTCCTTCATCATCCGGATCATGATGGCGCCGGGTCCCGCCGCGTCGGCCAGCGCCGAGCCGGAGATTCCGGAAAAGAAGGTCAAGGTGAGAATGTTCGTATGCCCCATGCCGCCGCGGAAGCGGCCGACGAACTGCGAGGCGAAGCGCAGCAGGACCTCGGACAAGGCGCCGCCGGTCATCAGCTCCGCAGTCAGGATGAAGAACGGCACTGCTTCCAGGGCGAAGACATCGATGCCGGAGAACATCGTCTTCGGCAGCGCCAGCAGCGACAGATTTCCGCTCGCGAGCATCGCTACCAGCGTGCTTCCTCCGAGCGCGAACGCGACCGGCACTCCCAGCACGAGCAGCAAGGTACACACGATGAAAAGGGCGGCGATCAAGGGTTGCGGGCTATGATCTAGCCGTCGAATTCGCCGTCGGCCAGGAATGCGCGTCGCTTGAGGTACGGCCCGGCCATAAGCAGCAAATGCGCGATCATGAGCGCGAAGCCGAAGGGCATCGCCAGGTAGACGGCGCCGATCGGAATCTGCAAGACAGGCGTCGTCTGGTTCCACGCGAATGCCGCGTAACGCAGCCCGACCCATGCCATCAGCGCGAAAAATGCGAGCAGGATGACGAAGATCACCGCGCGGATCGCGGCCGCGTATCGCGGCAGCGCCTCCTGCAGCGTGTCGATGCCGACGTGGCCGCCGTAACGCAGCACGAGCCCGGAACCGAGAAACGTGAGCCAGATCATCAGGTACCGCGACGTCTCCTCGACCCAAAGCAGCGAGCGATCGGTGGTGAAGCGCAACGCGACGTTGACGAATACCATCGTCGCCAGCGCGCCCAGGATCGCGATCACCGACCAGCGATTGGCCCTGAGCAGAGCGCGATCGAAACTAAGCAGCATGCAAACCCTTTCTCGCGACGGGCGTTAAGCCGCGTCGAATTGTCCCACGCAGCGAGAGCTTCCGCGCTCGTCTATAATGCAGCCCAAAATTGTCGAGTGCGGCCGCGCGCTCTCGCAAGGCATGGGATTGGACGATGAATCCGGGTGAAATCTACGCCAAGACCGACGAGGGCGTACGCGAGCTCAAGGAGCGCAAGCTCAACCTGCCAATCGCGCTGCGCAGCCTGCTGATCATGATCGACGGCAACCGCACGGTAGGCGAGGTCCTGGAGCGCGCGCGGGCGTTGCGCGTCGATGCGAGCGCGCTCTCGGCGCTCGAGCGCGCCGGGCTGATCGCCAAGCGATTCAGCGCTCCTTCGGTCGCGGAAGACGAAAAAGCGCCCGCACCGCGGAGCGAGGACGAGGTCGAGCGCTTTATCGCCGCGCAACAACAGCTCTCGGATCTGATCAACGAGCATCTCGGCTTTCGCGGCTATCTGATGATGATGCGATTGCAGCGTGCGGAAAATTTGCGCGACTTGCACGATTTCCTGCCCGATTTCGCGCAGGCACTGGTCAAGCGCATAGGCATGGACGCCGCCACCGCGATCGTGGCCCGGCTGGAGCGCTTGATCGTTCGCGGCGGCTAGCGCACAACGCGTGCGGCCCGGGTCAAGCGCTTCGTTGCCGGACGAGAGCGCGGAACGCGACGAACGTGAGCATCGACGCCGCTGCGATCGTGGCTGCCATGGGACGCTGCGTCCCGTCGAAGGTCGCGCCGACGATCAGCGCCGCGGTCGAAGCCAGCATGAACTGGCAGAACAGGAGCAGCGAGGCCGCGCTGCCCGAGATTTCGGGAAACGGTGTCAGCGCGCCCGCGGTCGCCTGCGGCATCGTCGTCATCAGTGCGATCATGAACAGGAACATCGGGATCACGATGGCCGCCGGATGCGCGACCTTGAGCCAAGCAAGCGCGGCCAATACGAGTCCGGCGCAAAGCATGAGCCAGCTCGAGTAGCGGATCATCCGGTCGATGCCCCAGCGCGTCACGAGCCGGCTGCCGGCGATCGAGCCGGCGATGTTGCCCAGCATAACCGCGCCGAAAAGAAGCCCGAACCCGCGCTCGCCGGTACCGATCACGGTCACGAACGCGAATGCGCTGCCGGCGAGGAACGCAAACAATCCGCTCGAGGCAAAGGCGGCGACGAGGAGGTAGCCGACATACCTTCTCGACTGCAGCAGCCGCCGGTAATTGGCGAGCACGACCGCCGGAGCGGTTGCGCGCTGGTTCTTCGCCTTGATCGTCTCCGGGAGCGCTGTGGCGACGCAGAAGAGCACGATCGCGCCGTACGCGGCGACGAAGACGAAATTCGCCTGCCAGCCGAACCACACGTGCAAATGGCTGCCGATGATGGGCGCGACGATCGGCGCGATGCCGAGGACGACGCCCATCAGCGACAGCATTCTCGCCGCGCGATCGCCGGTGTACAGGTCGCGCACGACCGCCCGCGGCACGACGGCAACGGTCGCCATCCCGATGGCCTGGACGATCCGCGCTGCAATCAGCGTCTCGATGGTGCGCGACGCCGCGCAAGCCGCGGATGCGGCGACGAAGAGCGCAAGACCGGCGATCAGAGTGGGCCGGCGGCCGAACCGGTCGGCGAGCGGCCCGACGAATATCTGCGACGCGCCCCAGCCGTACATGTAGAGCGAGAGCGTGAGCTGCACCTCTGCGGGCGTGGCCGAAAGCGCGCGCGTCATCGACGGCATCGACGCGAGGTAGATGTCCATGGCGAGCGGCGCGACGGCGATCAGCGCGCCGAGCAGCAGCGTCATGGCGGGCTGGTCACGTTTCAACATCAGAGCGCCGCACTGCCGTCGAGCGCCGCTTGTCGCGGCGCGACACCTTCATCGCTGCGGCTTGAACTTGTGCGCGAGGGTATTCTCGTCGGTGCGCGGCACGTAGCTGATGCCGTTTTTCGTTCCCCAGAGACTCACCTGATGATAGAGCGGGACGATCGCCGTGTCGTTGATCGCGAGCTCGGTGGCGCGCTGCAGGAGCGCCTCGCGCTTGGCATCGTCGACGGTAACCAGCGCGTCCTCCAAGATCAGGTCCACCTTGGCGTTCGAGTAGTGCCCGCGGTTCGCCGTGCCGAAGCCCTTTTCCCTGTTGACCGTGGCGATCAGGGCCTTGAGCGGACTCGACGCCTCGCCCGTCCCGGACCCCCAACCGACGAGGATGAAGCTGAACTTGAGCTCGGTGGCCTGGGGAAAGAATGTCGCCGAGGGCATCGCCTCGACGCGGGTTGCGATGCCCACGCGCGTGAGCATTTGCGCGACCGCCTGCGCCACCTTGGCGTCGTTGACGTAGCGATTGTTCGGCGAGTGAATGGTGAGCCCGAAGCCGTTCGGGTAACCCGCGTCGGCCAGGAGCTTCTTCCCAGCTTCCGGATCGTAGGCCTCGACCTTCAGGTTAGACGTGTAGCCGAAGAAGCCTTCCGGCAGCAACTGGCCCGTCGGAACGGCCTCGCCTTCCATGACGCGCTCGGCGAGCGCCCGCCGGTTGATCGCCTTCGAGATCGCCTTGCGCACTCGCGAGTCCTTCAGCGGATTTTTCGCCAGCGGCTTTCCGTCGCGGTCGGTCACGAACGGTGAGAGATCGCGCTCGGAGTCCATGTGCAGATAGATCAGCCGATCGGCGACCGTCCGGTACAGCGCGACGCGCTTGTCGTTCTTGAGCATGGCAACATCCGACGTCGGAACGTTTTCGATCGCCTGCACGTCTCCGGCCAGGAGCGCCGCGACGCGGGGCGCGTCGGAGGAGAGCAGCCGCAGCGTCACTTTCTCCCATGGCGTCTTGCCGCCCCAGTAGCTGTCGTAGCGCGCGAGCTCGATCCGATCGCCCTTGGCATAGCGGAGGAGCTTGTACGGTCCGGTTCCGATCGCTGCTCTGCCGCTGTTGAAGTCTTCCGTCGTGGCCTTGGCGGCAGCCTTGGAAACGATCGCGACCTGCGTCATGTCGGAGGGCATCAGCGGATAAGGCGTCGCAGTCCGGAAGCGAATCGTGTACGGATCGACGACGATCATCTCCTTGATCTGCTTGGTGTACGCGGTAAACGGCGAAGGACTGTTGGGCACAGTGGGCACGCGCTCGATCGACGCGACGACATCGGCGGCCGTGAACTCGCTGCCGTCGTGAAACCGGACATTCTTGCGCAGCTTGAATTCCCAAGTCACCGGATCGATGGTCTTCCACGACTCGGCGAGCCCCGGGATCATCTTCTGGCGCTCGTCGCGCAGCACCAGGTAGTCGAATATGTGCCAGGCGACGTTATTGTTGGGCGTGACGTTGTGGTAGTGGGGATCGATGGCGGTGACGTCGGCGCCGATGCCGATGGCCAGATCGGCGGCAACCGCGTGCGGACTGGCAGCCAGAGTCGCCAGCAATATAGGCAAGGCACAGGCGAAGACGCGCCATAGCGACATGATTCCTCCGGTGGATTCAATCAAGGGAAGCTCGGACGGCGCAGCATAGCCGAACCGTAACCAATTGTAACTGCCTGTTCTGCCATGGAAACTCCCGGTCAACGGGCGCTGTCTTCAATACGTTGTGTTTTTGTGTCGCATTAGCTCGCGACTTTCTTGCAACAGGAGGTAGAGATGAAGCATCGAATTGCCACACTAGCCGCGGCCGTGCTGCTCGTCGGCGGGGCCACGATGGCAACGAGCGCATCGGCGAGGGATAATTTTTCCATAGCGATCGGTGCCCCGGGCTTCGGTTTCGGCTATTCGAACCACGGTTACGGGTTCGCCTACGTCGCGCCGCCGGTGGTCTATTCGCCGCCGGTTTATTACGGTGCGCCGGCGTATTACCCGCCGGCTTACTACGGCCCGCCGGTCGTTTATGGACCAAGGGTCGTATATCACCGGCCGTGGTATCACCACCGCTACTACCCGTACCGCCATTGGTAAGCCAATGTAGCCCGGGATGACCCCGGACTTGATCCGGGGGAATCCCGGGGCTTGGGCAATCGCATTTCGCCGTCCCGCATATCGCGCCTCGCGCTCAATCCGGACTACGAGCCTTTGCCGGTATAGCTGATGCGATAGATCGCTCCCGCAAGATCGTCCGAAACGAGGAGCGAGCCGTCCGGCATGACGAGGACGTCGGCGGGGCGGCCCCATGCGCTTTCACCCTGCAGCCAGCCGGTGGCGAACGGCTCATAGGCCACCGCCCGGTTGTTTTCGACGCGCACCAGCGTCACGCGATAGCCGATCTTCCTGCTGCGGTTCCATGAACCATGTTCCGCTATGAAGATCTGATTGCGATACGCGGGTGGAAACTGCGTACCGATGTAGAAACGCATCCCCAGCGCGGCGACGTGCGGATCGAGCTTTTGTGCCGGTGCCGTGAATTCGCTGCACGAGTGCTTCTTGCCGAACTCGGGATCCGCAATGGTGCCCGCGTGGCAGTACGGGTAGCCGAAATTCAATCCCGGCTTTCCCGCATGATTCAGTGTATCGGGAGGTAGATCGTCTCCGAGCCAATCGCGCCCATTGGAAGTGAACCACAGGTCCTTGGTCCGCGGATCCCAGTCGAACCCGACCGAGAAGCGCAGACCGCGTGCATAAACCTCGAAGCCCGACCCGTCCGGATTCATGCGCGTGATGATCGCGTAGCGATCGGGGTCGGGCTCGCAGATATTGCAGGGCGCTCCGACCGGGACGTACAGCTTGCCGTCGGGACCGAAGGCGATGAACTTCCAGCCGTGATGACCGTCCTTCGGGAATGTGTCGCTCACCACTACCGGCTGCGGCGGATTGGCTAGCCGGCTTTCGATGCCGTCGAAGCGCAGAATGCGGCTGACCGCGGATACATAGAGGGCGCCGTCGCGAAACGCCACGCCGACCGGGCGATTGAGCCCTGTGGCGATCGTCGCGACGGCGGCCGGGCCGGCCGGCCTAAGCGTCACCGCATAGATCTTGCCCGCTTCCGACGAGCCCACGAAGAGCGTGCCCAGGGTCCCCAGCGCCATTTCGCGCGCGTTCGGCACGCGCGCGATGAGCTCGATCGCGAAGCCCGGCGGCAATTTGATCTTCTCGAGCGGAAGATCGTCGCCCCGTGCCAGCGCCGAGCCGAGAACCAGCGAAGCTGCGATCGTCAAGGATAAGCCGCGCATTATCGAATCTCCTTGGGCCGTCAATGCCGGGGGGCGCGTCCCGCTATCGCGCCTCCTTTGCAAGCAATTGACAGCGGCCGGGACGGTTTCTATCCTTCTTTCGTGGCACGACGTACCATTGTTGAGTGAACGTCCCGGCCGCATCCACCGCAATTGCCCCCAAGCTCGTCGGTCTCGATCTGATCCGGACGCTGGTTTCCTACGACACGACGAGCCGCGAATCGAATCTCGCGCTCATCCACTGGGCGCGCGATTATCTCGCCCGCCACGGCATCGACTCCCGGCTCACTTACGACGACGAGCGGCGGAAGGCAAACCTCTTCGCGACGCTGCCCGCGCAGGACGGCAACGCGACCGAAGGCGGCGTCGTGCTCTCCGGCCACACCGACGTCGTGCCGGTCGACGGGCAGCCATGGGACACGCCGCCGTTCGACGCGACGATCGACGGCGACCGGTTGTACGGCCGGGGCGTCACCGACATGAAGAGCTTTTCCGCCATCGGCCTCGCGTTCGTGCCCGAGTTCCTGCGGCGCGGTTTGGCGCGCCCGGTGCACTTCGCGCTCTCGTACGACGAGGAAGTCGGCTGCATCGGCGTACGGCGCCTCATCGCCGACGTCGTCGCGCGCGGCATCAAGCCCCTGGGCTGCATCATCGGCGAGCCCTCCGGCATGCAGCCCGTCGTCGCGCACAAGGGAAAGCGAAGCTATCGCTGCCGCGTGCGCGGCCACGAGGCGCATTCGTCGCTGACGCCGCTCGGCGTCAATGCCGTACAGGTCGCCGGCGAGCTCGTGACTTTCCTCACTCAGATGGCGCGCCGGTTTCGCGACCGCGGCGGATTCGACGCCGCGTACGACGTGCCCCACACCACCGTGCACACCGGAGTGATTCGCGGCGGCACCGCGCTCAATATCGTGCCGCGCGATTGTCATTTCGACTTCGAGTTTCGTCACCTACCCTTCGACGATCCCGAGATGCTCCTGGCCGAGGTCAAGCGCTTCGCGGCCACGCTGCTGCCCGAGATGCACGCAGTCCATGCGGCAACGCACATCGAGTTCGATCACATCTCGACGCTGCCCGGCTTCGACACGCACGGTGGCAGCGAGATCGCCGAGCTCGGTAAGGCGTGCACCGGCGCGCACGAATTCGGCAAGGTTTCCTTCGGCAGCGAGGCGTCGCTTTTCCATAATGCAGGCATTCCGGCGATCATTTGCGGGCCGGGTCACATCGCGCAGGCACACCAGCCGAACGAGTGGGTGGCGCTCGAGCAGCTTGCGCTGTGTGAGGCATTCATGCGTCGTCTCGCCGATCGCGTCTGTGTCGCATGAGGCAGGCGCACTCTAAGCACGCCGATGATCGAAAACATGGCAGTTCCCGCACCAGCACCCGTTGCCCCGCCGATCGACATCGCGTTTCCGAGTCTCGCGGCGTACGCCGAGGGCAACTGCGACATTCCTTACACGTGGACCTTCGCGGCCGGCCGGGCCGGGCCGCACGTCCTCGTCCAGGCCCTAACCCACGGTAACGAAGTCTGCGGCGCCATCGCGCTCGACTGGGTCTTGCGCGAAGAGCTGCGGCCCGCGCGTGGGACGTTGTCCGTCGTCTTCGCCAACGTCGCCGCGTACGAGCGTTTCGATCCGGGAGATCCGTTCGCATCGCGTTGCGTCGATGAGGATTTCAACCGCCTTTGGTCTGCAGACGTGCTCGATGGGTCGCGCGACAGCACCGAGCTCAGGCGCGCGCGCGAGCTGCGGCCGCTCTACGATCGCGTCGATCATCTCCTCGATCTGCATTCGATGTCGGATCCGTGCCCTCCCCTGGCGATGGCCGGCCGCCAGCGCAAAGGGCTCGCATTAGCGCGGGCGCTCGGGTTTCCGCAGTACGTCGTGATCGACGGCGGCCACAGAGCCGGCCGGCGATTGCGCGATTACGCTTTCTTCGACGACGCCGCCGATCCGCGCAGCGCGCTCCTCGTCGAATGCGGACAGCATTGGGAGGCGACCGCGCACGAGGTCGCCAAGCAGTCGGTTCTGCGCTGGCTGCGCCATTTCGAAATGGCTGATCCCCGGGTTCTCGAGGCTCATCTCGCGCGCGCGCCGGTGCCGCCGCAAAGGTTGATCGAAGTGACGACGACGATCACGATCGCCAGCGACAAATTTGCCTTTACCCTGGCGGTTCATGGCCTGCAGACGATCCCGCGGGCGGGAACGGTCTACGCCATCGACGGCGGCAGAGAGATCCGCACTCCGCACGACGACTGCGTCCTTATCATGCCGACACGGCGGCCCAAGCGAGGCGAGACCGCGGTGCGCCTCGGACGCTACGTCGGCTAAGGACTTGAAGGAACCCAAGCGGCGCGCGCGTGGCCGTGCGCTTTCGCGCATTGGCGCTAATTTGCGGCTTTTCACGGCTCTGCGCGACGATCGACACGTGCGCAACAGCGCCGAATGCCTGTCCGGCGCGCGGGGGCCGCAACCCCCGGGCCCGCGGGTTGCCCAGCGCGGCTGCGGTCGTCAACTCACGACTTCCTTGCCGCGCCACCCGCGACGGCCGGCGCGGCCCACGCGCGCCCACCAAGCATTCACCGCTTTCCCTTATGCACCTGTATGCGAGTCGCACAACTCGCCAGCGCGGCGAGCTGCGGTGGCGCGGGCGCGTTGTGGCGCCGTCGTCGTAAGCGGGTGGCTCGTGGGCGGCCACTCGTGGGTTGAGTGGCCGCCGCGAGCCGGGTAACCCGCTCGACGACGCGCTTTACGCCACTGCGCCCAAGTCAGCGCAGCTCGCCGCACAATTCATGCAAATCGGAGAAGAACCTTATTTGCCCTCACTTCCCCGGAGGCGGCGTCGCGACTGAGGCCTCGGCGGAGTGCACCAGGTCTGGGCCCACGACCGCGGCCCAGCGGTCGTATACCGCGCGAGCTCCTTCGCGGAACCGCTCCTTGCCCGACGGCGTGAGCCGGGTCACAGTCGCGCCCTGACGCGAAAATTCCGCCAGTGCAGCGGTATCGGAAAGTTTCCGCGCCATTGCCGTTGCCTGCTGCGCCGCATCGCGCGCCGCCTGAATGACGAGCTCACGGTCGGCGCCGCTCAAGCGGTTCCAGACGGCGCGATTGATTGCGAAGAGCAGCGCATCGGCATGCGCGTGCCAAACGAGCAATCGAGCAAAGCCCGCAGTATGAAGACGGGATGTACCATACGCCGCGACGCTTGTCTCCTCGCCATCGAGCGTGCCGCGCCGTTGTGCCGTCGCCGCGTCGGCGGCATTCATCGATACCGGTGCCGCACCGAGAGCCTGCAAGGTTTCCACAAGGAGCGGCGAGGCAGGGACGCGTAGCGATAGACCGCTCAGATCCGCAGGCAACTGCACCGCCCGCCGGGTCGCCAGCTCGCGAAACCCGTCACCCGTCCAGGCCAACGGCACGACACCGGCGGCGAGCACGGCGGCCGACAGGCGCATCGCGACTTCGCCGTGCAACAGGCGGTCGAGCGCGTCAAAATCCGGTACGAGCCATGGCAGCGCGATGAGATTGAGCTCGACCACCTGCGCTGCCCAAGTCGTTGCCGAGCCCACCGCAAGGTCGATCGCGCCGTCGTGCAACGCGCCAAACTCGCGCGCGGCGTCGCGTTGCACCAGCGTCGCGCCGGGAAACACTTTGACGTCGAGGCGCCCGCCGGAACGCTCGCGAATGAGTTGTCCCCAGATCACGCCGGCCCTGCCCTGCGGATACGCCGGCCCGAGGGCGGTCGACAGCTTCCACTCCGTCGTCGTTGCCTGCGGCGGGGCTTGGGCGGCCGCCGGAAGAATCAACGCGACGCCGAACCAGACCGCAACCAGGATCTCGATCGAGCGTTGCACGGCGAGAGCGTAATGAAGCTCGCCGTGGCGCATCATTCGAGCGGGGCCTGCTCGCCGCGAAGAGGAGTGTCGCGCCAGTAGCGGCGATCGACGTCGCGCTCGCTGCGCGGCACGAGTGTCGCCCCCCGCGCGGGCGCGAACGCGAACGTCAATGCGCCTTCGTAGTCCGTACGGTAGGTGCGGACAGCCGCATCTGCATAGCGCGCGACGATCTCGGGCCGGGGATGGCCGAAACGATTGCGGTAGCCGGGAGTGAACACCGCAACCTGGGGCGTCACCGCGGCGATGAACTCAGGCGTGGACGAGGTACGGCTGCCGTGGTGCGGCACGACCAGCAGATCGGCTCGCAGTGACGCGGCGTCGCGGTGGATCAGATCGGCTTCGGTACGCGCCTCGATGTCACCGGTCAACAGCGCGCTGCCGGCGCCATTGCTGACGCGTACGACACAGGACAGGTCGTTCGCCTTGAGCTTGGGGTTGGCGTAATTCGCGTCGACGGGATGCAGCAGCGCGAAATCGACGCCGTCCCAGCGCCAGCGCTGCCCCGCGCTGCAGCGTAGCGCCGCTTCGCCGCGCTCGGCGCGCGCACGTACGATGGCGTTGTCCGCAGGCAACGACGAAGCGAGCCAAGCCACCGGCACCGTCTGCAGCAGCGACAGCGCCCCGCCGCTGTGATCGCTGTCCTGATGGCTTACGATGAGACCGTCGAGGTGCGTGACTCCGGTCGCGCGCAGCATGGGCGCGATGATTCGATCGCCCGCGTCGGCGACTTCGTTGAACCGCGGCCCGGTGTCGTAGAGCAGCGCGTGCGCATGCGTCTGCACCAGCACCGCCAAGCCCTGACCGACATCGAGCACAGTAACCCGAAAGGCACCGGGCGGTGGGAGCAGCGGGGCGATGAGGAACAACGGCAGCAGCCACGCGAATCCAAGCGCACGACCCGGTACGCCGCGCGGAGCGAGCAGCCACAGCACGCCCAATGCGCCCGCGACCACGGCCCAGAGCGGCGGCGCATGTTGCTGCCAGATGGCGGCGGACATGGCGCTCAAATACTCAACCAGCAGCGCAAGCCACGCGAATACCTGATGTGCTGCGATCAGCAGCAAATCCCAGGGGAAGACCAGCGACACCAGCGTCAAGGGCACGACGACGAAGGTGACGACGGGAATCGCCACGGCGTTGGCGACCGGTGAAACGAGCGAGATCTGCTGGAAGAGCATCAGCATCAGCGGCACGAGGCCGAGCGTTATGGCCCATTGCGCGCGCGCCGCGGCGCCCAGCGTTGATCCAGCACCGATGCGCCCGACGCCGGTGTAGAGCAGCAGCCCAACCGCGCCGAACGAAAGCCAGAAGCCTGGGGCCAGCATCGCCCAAGGATCCCAGGCGAGCACCACGGCGAGCGCCCACAGCCACACGGCGGATGCGCTCCCAGCGCGCCCCAGCCACAAGCCGATCGCGGCAACGGTCAGCATATAGAGCGTCCGCTGTGCGGGAACCTGGAAACCGGCGAGCAGCACGTAGACGAATGCCGCGACGACGCCGGCGACCGCGGCCGCCTTGCGCGCAGGGAGCAACAGGGTAAGCCCGTGACTTCTTCGCCACAGCCAGAACACGACGGCGCCGACGAGCGTGGCGAAGAACGTGACGTGCAGCCCGGAAATGCTGATAAGGTGGCCGATACCCGTGCGATTGAAAATGCGCCACTGCTCGGCGGGAATCGCACGCTCATCACCGATCGCAAGTGCCGCGATCACGCCGGCGTACGGCCGGCCCTCGAGCACGCTCAAGATGCGCTCGCGGATTGATTCGCGCAGGCGGATGACGTAGTCGCCCGGCCTTCCCGCAAACGCCGCGAGCCGCCCGTTGGTGTCGCTCTCGCGTACGTAACCGGTCGCGCGGAACTCGTTTTCGAGGAGCCAGGCCTCGACATCGAAGCCGTGCGGGTTGACCGTACCGTGCGGGCGCTTGAGGCGAACGGTGAGATCCCAACGTTCACCGCCGCGCAATTCCGGGACATCCTCGCCTGCGCGCTCGCCTCGCCACGACCCGTACCAGCCCAGCGATAGCCGCGACGGGACGATGGCACCCGGAGTCAGCACTCGCTCGACTGCAAGCGCGAAGCGTGTGCCGCGCTCGCTGGGCTGAGGCAGCTCGTCGATCACGCCGACGATCTCGACGTCGCGTCCTTCCCAGGCGCGAGGCAGCTCGTCGGCGAGCCTCGCATCCGCGCGCCACGCGGCATAGAAAAAACCGCCGAGCCCGATGGCGACGGCGGCGAATAGAAGCGCGCCGTAGCCCGCGGCGCGACGACGCCATACCGTCGCGTTGCCTACACCGATGGCGTAGAACAGCAGCGCAATAGCGAGGGGCAGCGCGATCCAGACCGCTCGCGCTGCGGAGGGCAGCTCCGCCTGCTGCTGCAGCGCCAGGACACCGAGCGCGAACGCGAGCAGC
>WNGA01006334.1_pt1 | contig 30219 bp, 30 predicted proteins | sample 5400061 | NCBI WGS metagenome assembly WNGA01 (sample SAMN13153366, study PRJNA577476) | soil metagenome | isolation source: 100 cm soil or saprolite under grassland replicate 2 | place: USA:California | collected 2016-06-15
AAAATCGAAAAAGCGAAACGACGACGGCGCAACGTTCCTCGAATCTAAATATATAAAATCTTCATTTTTCTTATATCTTTAATAGATTCTATAAATATTATTTATGGTTTTATGAATATTTTACAAAATTGCCATACTACTTAAAAAACTTTTGTGCTAATACATATATATAAGAATAAACTATATATAGTAGTGTTGTTATGCTTCGGAACTTTAAGGTGAGCAATATTGGTTAAAGACATTTCGCTTTTTACTGATCGGTGTCCAAGGTGTGGAAAAGGGCCTATGGTTACGGATAACTCCAGCGGTGAAATGTTTTGCGGAAATTGCGGGTTTGTCATAACTGAAAGGATTGAAGAAACCGGACCAGAATGGAGAGCTTTCTCAAAAGAGGAACACGAGGATAGAAGTAGAGCGGGCATTCCAACATCCCTTGCTATGCACGACATGGGCCTTGCTACAATAATAGGACCCATCGATAAAGACGCATCCGGTAAACCATTATCTGCATCAATGAAAAGCACCATCGAACGGCTTAGAACATGGGATAGTAGAAGTCAGGTTCATGAACCTGTTGACAGGAATTTCAGGCAAGCATTCAGCGAATTAGACAGGCTAAAGGATAAACTCGCTGTCGGAGATGCAGTAATTGAGAAAGCGGCCTATGTCTATAGAAAGGCACTTGAAAAGGGACTTGTACGAGGGAGATCAATTTCGGCTCTTGTGGCAGCTGCTTTATATGCCGCTTGCAGAGATACTGAAACTCCTAGAACATTGAAGGATATTGCGAACGCGAGTAATATCAAGAAGAAAGATGTTGCTAGATGCTACAGATTGCTCATCCGAGAATTGGACTTGAAGATGCCTGTAGTCGACCCCGTTAAATGTGTAGCTAGAATTGCAAGCAAAGCTGGTTTATCTGAGAAGACAAAAAGAAAAGCGCTTGAAATCCTCAAAAAGGCAGAAGAAGGGAAGATTTCAGCTGGGAAGGATCCAATGGGTTTGGCAGCGGCAGCCCTCTATGTTGCGTGTGTTATGAATGGAGAGAACAAGACTCAAAAGGATGTCGCCGAAGCAGCGGGTGTTACGGAAGTTACGATTAGAAACAGGTACAAGGGTTTGAAGCTTCATTTGAAACTTTAACTATGCCTCATTAATTGAATTTTCCCCGTTTATCCGTTGCTACTGGAATTCAAAATTTTTCATTGAGGAATTATGTAAATCCCTTGATGGGAACTTTTGTGAGTAACTTAAATCCATCAAAATATCAGGACTAAAAGTTTTATGTGGAATTAAATGGTTGTTACACAAACTAATTTTATTGGACCTCAATGGCAGACTCGGTAAAGCCCAACCTGACCAAGTAATCCTTTACATCGTCCCGATGATCGCCTTGGAGCATAATAAATCCCGCTTTAGCCGTCCCCCCACAAGCCAACTTACTCTTCAACTCTTTCGCGATATGATGTAAGTCGCTCATTTTTGGATCAATTCCTTCGATCATTGTTGTTGTTTTCGAAAATCTTCTTGTTTCTAGTCTGACAACAATTCTTGTTTCTTCCTTATCAAGTTCTCCACATGCACATAGATCGTCCGGAAGGCCACATTTTTTGCATACCACAGCCATCTTGTTGTTAGCTCATGTTTCTCTTTTCCTATTATTAAGGATTGCCCGGAATGCATGAACTAGGGATTATTCTTGAATTCATTCTGAAATTAACTAACTTCAAAAAGTGGATTATGTTAAAATATTGATCAGGGTATTAATATAGTGCCAATGTATAAAATGGAACTGCCCTCAAGACAATATTTGGATGCGATGAAAAAAGAACAAAGGTTCAATCTCTTCCGGAAATTCCTCGCAATAAGTAGACATAACAGACTAATATTGCATCACGAATTAGTAAAGAGCACCAATGACTTGCCCCTGAGATCACATATAGATACTCTGGACCGAGTACACATTAGTAGTTATTATGAGTTTGTGGATTATATTAAAAATAACGGTTATAACGATGAACTGCTTGATGCAATTAAGGAGGAGGACTTGGCACTAGAAAAAATAATCTCGGCGTACGAAAAAAGGATTTCGATGAATGCATGATTAAATCTTACTTGATTAATGCGCATTTCCTAGATTTTAAAACATGAGAAGACTTGTCTCAAAAAAATAATAAATATTCGGAAAGTATGGGAACAGCCGCTGATATACTAACCAAGGGTGGAACCTTGATTAAAGAACCATGTGATGCCTGCAAGGGGGTCCAAGTTAGACTTAAGAATAAATTAACTTGCGTCAATTGTGGGAGAGTTAAAGATATTAATGAGCCGAATAGCCTGCTGTCTCAAAAACTAAAAGTTGATAGCATAATCAAGAATACGAAGGAACCTTCTCAATCTAGGCGATGTGATACCGCGCTCAATTCAGAGTTTGGTGATATTGGTATCACAAGAATCAGAAGTAGAATTTTAGAATTGATTACTGGCATACACGAAAATGAAAAAATATCTGAAGAGCTGTCAAGAGCCCAACTAATCTGTATTTATATAGAAATATTAGAAAAGCTTTCTGCATAATGAGCTTGTGGGTTTTCAATTATTATAACTGTGAACTGCGAGAGGGGTCGTAGGCTCGAAAGCGGAATCTATTTAAAGTATCTAAATAATTCTAATTAGTAATGGGTGAAGGTAAGAAAAAAAATGCTCCCTTGCCTGCTTCAAGTGCAGGCTTGCTTAGATTCTTTGAGGATGAAACTAGAGGTGTCAAGGTTAAACCCGAGATAGTACTTGGGCTGACTGGTGCGCTTATAGGTATATCCATCATAATAAGAATAATATTCCCAGTGTAAAATAACGTTTGATAATTAACCGTAAGGAAGATAGCGTAACCAGTATACATAAGCGATGGCATTTTACACAAGTTAATCCTTCCTCATACAAGTTCTCGCTGACAATCTATGAACTAAGCGCTGTTATTCTAGCTATCATCTCGTATTTATCATTTCAACTCGATCTTCTGTCTATTGGAATAGGTATTGCTCTCGCGGCTGCTACTGTTCCGGCTTTTATCTTTCTCGATTTTGTTCTCTTGCGAGGTATACCTGTAAACAAAGTTTCCAAGGTTATTCACGTCTCCGCTTTTGCATATCTACTCTGGCTGATGACTTTAATTTTTGGATTAGTATCAAACTTTTTGTTTGAAAAAAATACAGAATTGTCCACCTACATCGTAGAAGGTATGTTCATGGCCATTGGTCTACGTTATGGAATATTTGTATCAGTATTTGGTGCAGGTAGATTGAGATCCTTAATTGTTGCTTTGATTGGACCGTTAATTTTTCTGTTTGTGTCTTTATGGAATTCAGCTTTTCAAGTGGGCTCTTCTTTAATAGCAATAGTATTCGGCGCTATTATAGTGAGCATAAGCGTAATTTGGTCTGTTTATGCTGATGGCAGTGGAAGACCCAAGATAAAGAGCACATTTGAAGTGCTTCAGGCTTTCCTATTAGCTTGGACTGAAAAAAAGAAAGAGAATATCGAAACCATATTTGAGTCAAGGGCAAATCTACAGGATATTTCAACGCGAGTGTTACGGTTTAGGAACGAAGCCAATGACGAAGTATCTTTAGTATTGCCAGAAATACACCCTGGCCCATTTAGTCCTATAGGGGGCAGTAATCTTCCATTCTTACTGTTCAAATTCTTTCAAAGAAAAGCGATTATTTTTCATAGTGTGTCCGATCATTCATTAAACCTACCTTCTTCTACCGAGGTCGAAAAATATCTAAATTCGTTAGAACGATGTTCTTTGAAATCTGAGGGCAAGTGCTGCACTCTCCCAATTCAACTCGTTTCGACAGATTTCACTGTAACAGGAATGGCATTTTCATCAACCGCTCTTATCATCGTTTCTAAGAATAAAGGAATGGAGGATTTACCTTTTTCTTTTCGTTTATCAATAGAGAATAAAATGTCCCAATTTGGAATACAAGAGCTTTTTGTCGTTGATGCCCATAATGGGGTCGGGGAAAAAATAAACCAAGACGAAGAATACGATCTTTTCAATTTAGCTTCGGAATGTTTGGGCCAGCTTAAGGTGGCTAATCGTTACCCTTTTAAAATATCTTATTTCAATAGTGATAGTAGGTATTCTCGGCTTGTCAATGCTGAGGATATCGGTGAATCGGGATTGGGAGTGGTAGGTTTTGAAATAAATCATTTGAAATTTGTACTTGGTTGGTCTGATTCTAACAATATCGTGGAAGGACTTAAAACTAAAATAATCGATAAGGCAAAAGAGAGTCGCATTAATATGTTGGAGGTTATTACTTCAGATTCGCATTCAAGTTCTGGTAAAAGAACAAAGAAGGGATATTACTCACTTGGGGATAAAACGGATCATACTCTTATCTCAAACATTTTTATGGACCTGGCATTGCATGCCTTAAGGGGTTTGCGAACTTCTTACTTTCAGATGTTGCAGTCGAAAGCTCACATAAAACTAATGGGTGCTGAACAATTTAATATCTATTCTTCTGCGCTAAACAAAGCGATGAAGATAACCAAGATTTGCATAGCTGTTACTGCTGTCATATACTTAACTATGCTCGCTGTAAGCTAAAATTCGGTGGATAAATAGTTCCAAACCTTCATGAAAAATATAGCAAATGGGTTCACGAATTCAAAAACAGAGTCATTTGTTCGTAGGTTTAAGAACCTTCTGGTACTTCTTGGGACCGTATTGTTCCAAATTTCTTGATTTCCACTACGCTAGTACAAAGGGATTTTTTATACTTCTGTATCATTGCTGCTATAACCTTCGAGTTTAATCCAAGAATCTGACAGGCTAATATTGCGCCATTGATTGCGCCATTGATTGCCATACAGGCGACAGGTACCCCAGGAGGCATTTGTACAATAGATAGTAAAGAATCAATACCACCTAGGTTAGTAGTCATTATTGGGACACCCACAACAGGTAGTGTAGTTAGTGAGGCGATCATGCCGGGGAGGTGAGCTGAGCCTCCGGCACCTGCGATAATTACTTTGATTCCTTTGGATTGCGCATTTTTTGCGTACTCCATCATCCTTTCGGGGGTTCTATGAGCGGATAAGATCTTTATCTCACTCGGAATTCCATTACCCTCAAGAAACTCAAATGCATCACGCATTGTACGTAAATCTGAATCACTTCCCAATACTATCCCAACTATCGGCCTTGCCAAATTTGTTGTCGTTTTTAAGCTCTTCGACAATTAATGCTTTCCTAGCCAGATTTGCCTTCGCAAGTGCATCTTCTATTGTCTCTGCAGTTATCGTAACATGACCGAGCTTTCTACGTGGCTTAGTGATGCCTTTTCCATATAGATGCAACTTTAACCCTTGTATGCTAAAGGCTTCCGTAATTCCACAGAGGGAATACGGACCACAATATTTGTCTGGCCCAAGGATATTGACCATAACGGCTGCACACAACAATCTTGGTCGGGTCAAAGGTAATCCTAGTATTGCCCTAATATGCTGTTCGAACTGGGAAATAGAACAGGCCTCTATAGAATAATGGCCGGAATTGTGGGGTCTGGGTGCAATCTCATTAATTAAAACATCGCCATTTTTCTTTACGAACATCTCAACGCCAAAAATTCCTGCACCATCTAATGTTTCGACCGCTCTTTCTGCAAGTCGAGATGCTTTTTTTATTGTATCTTTAGGTATACGCGCTGGCGCGATGGTGGTGACCAAAATATTTTTAACATGTAAATTTTCAACGACAGGGAATGATTCAACCTGTCCCAGAGTATTTCTTGCAACCATAACAGAGATCTCTTTGGCGAAGGGAACAAACTTCTCTATAATACACTTCCTGTTGAAAAAATATTTTAATCCTTCCTGTATATCATCCTCCTTGTGAATTAGGAAATTCCCTCTTCCATCATACGAATCCTCGCATGCTTTCAATAAAGCAGGAAACCCGAATTCCGTACAAATTCGACGTACCTGAATTTCAGATATTGCTATTTCAAAATCAGCTATGGGGATCCCCTTCATCCTCAGGAACTGCTTTTGCTTTAACTTATTTTGTATTATTTTCAGAGTACGTGGCGCGGGGTGAACTGGATACTTGCGTGACTCTAATTCTTGAAGAACTTTCGAATTTGCTAACTCAATTTCATAAGTCATAATGTCAGATACCTCAGCCAACTGATGAATCGCTTTTTCGTCTTTGAAATTGCTCACTATCACCTGGTCTGCTACAGAAGCAGCAGGGCAGTACCTGTCAGGATCCAGTATTGTTATCTGAAGGGACATCCTTTTTGCTTCTAACGCGAGCATTTTGCCGAGTTGTCCTCCACCGATAATACCCAACCTAAGTCTATTGGTACTGAAACATCTGTTCAGTCTGGAAATGTTCAATATTATACAAATCCGCATTGTAGAATTATAAATTAATAGTCGTTAGCATTTTAGAACTTTAAACTTTAAAAGCATATTCATCGACAAAGAATTATGAGTATAAATGGGAAGGTCGCTATCGTAACAGGAGCTGGTGGTGGCGTTGGAAAAGCCATAACAAGCCGTCTTTCCCATGAGGGGTGCCGAGTCGTGCTAGTTGGGCGTGATCGTGCCAAACTTTCGAAGGTGGTAGCGGAAAGTAAGGACAAGAAAGGCTTGTTGGCAATAAGTGCGGATATCTCTAGGGAGGCAGAAGTATTGAGTGTGGTTGAACAAACTATTTCTACATTCGATACGATAGATATTCTTGTCAATAACGCAGGAGTACTGAATGATCCAGTTCCTTTTCATCTTATGAGCGAAGATCAGTGGGATTCTCTGTTATCAACTAATCTAGTCGGTACATTTCAGGCCACAAAAGCGGTCTTACCTATAATGATGGACAAGAGAAGCGGGAATATCATAAACGTCTCATCTCTATTGGGTGTTCGCACTATACCAAGTGTACCACTTTCAATTTACGGTGTAACAAAAGCTGGAATAATTATGTTTACTAAAAGTATAGCTGTAGAATATGGGCCATATAACATTAGATGCAATTGTATTGTTCCCTCTACAATTAGAAGTCCGATGATTGAACCATTCTTGCAAGATGAAAAAGCAAGATCGGTATTAGAGTCCTCCTTCCCTCTCCGAAGGATAGGTGACCCAGAAGATATCTCAGGTGCGGTCTCTTATCTTTGTAGTGAGGATGCAAAATGGATCTCTGGAACAAACATAACTATAGATGGCGGGTTGTCTGCAAGATAGATCTTATTTTTGCAATTTTAATAATGAAGTTCTTCTTTTCCCGACCATCGGAATAACTTTTTCAATTATGATTTCGTGAAAGTTGTTCGTATCAGGATCAAATGACATGACTAATACGAATGATAATCTCCTATTGTCATCAGTAATAGGAATTGTAGCTCTTATCAGCTTGGAATAGTGGGAGCTAGCGTAAAGTATCTTACCAAGCAATACCTCCCATCTGAGCCTAGTGAATTGTCTAGTAGCAGCTGTAATTGCATATTGTGTTCTCTCCTCGGCAGTTAGCAAAGGTTTAAGGCCTTTTCTATGGGCAATGCCTACTAGTAATCCATCTTCGTTTGCAATTCCTGCGGACCGAATAGACGGGTCCAATGCTACAAAAGATCTGCACAACGAAGAATAAACAGTCTTATCCAACAATCCTGTACTTGTCATACTGTAATTTTAACTTCGTGTCAGTTTTGCAAAAAATGGTATACTTCCATATTTTGTTCACTATGGACGAGCTGGCTTTGATAATATCCATATCTTTGGTGAAGCAAACTAAATGGAGTATAGTTCATTGCAGTTAATCCGATCTAGTCGTTACCAGTTACTTCCCCATTTGAGAATTCACTGGCGAGGTTACCGCATTTTAGCCAAGATCAGGCGACACTGAAATTTAGTAACTAGCGTTCTCTTGAAATATTTTGGCCTTAATAATGTTCCCCTTTCTTAATATCCTTTTCAATTATTTATCGGCTATTCTCCACTCAGTCATCATTTTCCTGAAATCATAAGTTTCCGTTTTTTCAGTAACTAGAGGTTTGGAGTGATTTGGTTAGTTAGCTAGTTAGTTAGTTAGTTATTGTTGAGCCTGTTTGCATGCACGGTCGATCATTAACCTTCTACTCTTGATAGGACAGATATCGCAGTACACAGGCAAATATTATTATTATTACATGTTCGTTACCGAACCACCTAATGCCTAAACCTGGAATTAATTCGATAACCGTAACTGAGAAATTCGTAATAGATTTTTCTTTTCGTACTCGAAAAACAGAAACGATCTTGAATTCAATGGCATAACCAGTTGTTTGGTTTATTTAGCAAGTATAATGTAAGAAATCATGAAAAGATATGAAGTATTGGGAGGCACCTTTATGGATAAGATTTTAGGTGGGGAAATCGTGCTAAAATAAAAGACAACAAAAACAGTCGGTTACCGAAGTTATTATCCTTTAAAGCTAATTGTACTTTTTACTAGATGATATAAATGATTGTATGCGTGTTGGATTCATTTATTCTATTCTCGAACAAAATTTCATTATAGATCAAAGGGTCGTCAAGTCCTCAAGAAGACAAGCAAAATGGGAATTTGAACTATCCAACCCGATTTTTTCGTCAACTTGAAGAAATGATTGTTATGAACCAATCATTCCTGGTAATTTAATCGGCTTCCGGTATTCTTTGGTGATGTTTATGCCATGATCCCCAGTTATCTTTACCAGCTTCAAATCGCTTCCTTCGGGTGGTGAAAGTTCAATTTTTTCCCCTGGGTTGACCATGGCAATTGTTTCGTTCTTAAGTCCGTAGTTAACATTGATATGCGTCAATGGTAGCTTACCCGTATTTGCTAATATGATTCTAGTATTAGTGAAAAGATATTGGTCATCCCTCATTGCATCTACACCAAGTGAATAATCTTCGGTCGGTATGTTTGTTAATATTAGATATGATATAATAGCGACGAGTCCGGCACCAGCTGCAGCAAAACCGATTATTAAGGTACTAGGCAATATCCATCAAATATGAATTAGTCCACGACTTATTTAAGAACTCCACACACAGAATTTAGGATCAAAAATAGTCGGCCGAATTCAGTCCCCTTTCATCTGTTTTCTTGTTCTGAAAAGTGGTTTTATACCTAAAGGGGAATAGTCTCCTGTTGAACATGAAAAACAAAGTTCTTTTTCATCAATGCCAATTGCTTGCGCCAGAGTTGTGGTGTCATTATAAACGACGTTATCTGCACCAATCACTTTAGCAACACTTTCGGCTACGTCCGCTCCCTGATTAGCTGGTGAATGATGGAAAGCTAGTAGCTCTTCTTGAGAGGGAAAATCTATTCCAGCGTAGCAAGGAAAGCGAATTGGAGGAAATGTAACTATAAGTGATATCTTTGATGCGCCTGCCTTCCGGAGTGTCTTAACTATGAATTCAGAACTAGTTCCCCTTACTATGCTATCATCAATTACTACAACGTGTTTTCCTTCAATAACGTTCTTAATCGGGATTATACCCTTGTTTATTTCAACGCGATCTTTTTGGTACGGTTCAATGAAGCTTCTCATTGATCCCTTGGACCGATATCTATCCTTTAGCAATCCCTCTTCAAAAGGAATGCCCAATTCTTGGGCATATCCCAACGCAGCTGGTCTTGCAGAATCTGGAACAGGAATAACTACATCCGCATCTGGAAATGGGTACTTTCGAGCTAGTAAGTGGCCAACTTTTTTTCGGGTCTCATACACATTCATCCCTTCTAATATACTACTAGGATGAGAGAAGTAGGTAAATTCAAAGGCACAATGCGCGTGAGGTGTATCGTATGCAAATTTTTGACGTTCTACACCACCTGATCCAAGTTTTAACAACTCTCCTGGTTGAAGATCACAGATTAACTTACCCCCTACCGTGTCAACAGCGCAGGATTCCGAGGCAACCAAATAGGTATTCGTTTCAGGGATGTGTCCTAATACTAAAGGTCTAAAGCCCCGAGAGTCCCGAGCAGCATAAACGGATCCATCGTCAGTCAAAAACGTAAAACAAAATGATCCTACCATTTCATCTTTCAAGATAGACATTGCTCGAACCAAATTACCCTCTTCGCCGAGATGTTTCAAAAGTCTTTGAGCGGCCACAAGTGTATCACTCATTGTCTGTGGAGAAAAGGTGCATCCTCCCACCATTGTAGATAATTCCTCAGCGTTGGCGATGGTACCGTTGTGAGCTATACACAAATCCTTTATTTTAAGTGGTTGAGCATTTTCAAGGTTACTTTTTCCAAGAGTGGAATACCTTACATGTCCAATAGCCGCACAGGAATTATATTTCTTTACAATACCCTTGAATAACCTAGCGGAAGAAGCTACAAGGCCGAGACTTTTGAAAGGTGGCTTTGAGGGAACTGCAAAACCCCAAGATTCTTGTCCCCTATGTTGTAACGATCTGAGTGAATCTATTATATACGGGATCACATTATGGCCCCCCAAGGAAAATACACCGACAACTCCACAATTCTCGTGAACCATCTTGACTACAATAGATACTTGGTTAGGAGGATCACTTTAAGATTTACTTGTAAACGACTTGCAAAGGTAATATTAACATTCACCTTTCCCATCCATAACGACATTAAGATTTCCATAACTTCGATGGGCATCATCCAAGGAAATTTCAGCAATCATTTTGTTAGAACTTCTAAGCTGAATTTGCGAGTTATAATCTAATGCATATCCTATCTCGGCGTAAGTACAACCCTGTCTACGAAGTAATTCGATTGCTTCTGATGGTTTTCTGGTAGCAAACAAGTACCTCGAATGAGTTTCCGAAAACATCAAGAAATCTAATCTCGAACAATTGTTTGGAATTCTCTCCAAATTCACAGAAATCCCTGTGCCGGAGTTTAGAGCTAATTCTGCCAATGATATCGCCAGTCCCCCGTTAGAACAGTCGTGGACACAATTTGTTACATTAGATCCTATCAATTTTAAAATTATATTACCGTGAATTAGGTCCTTGTCTAAATGAACTTTAGGGACCCTCCCGCCCATGTTATGATGATAATTCTCAAAATATTCGCTGCCCCCCATTTCTTCATATGTAGGACCTATAATGAAAATTGAGTCTTTGGGACTTAACTTTGATTTGACAAATTTTGACCTCCCTTCAATTAATCCTATCGCACCGATTACAGGTGTAGGCTTAATTGTACCTTTATTTGTCTCATTATAGAAACTTACCTTGCCTCCAATAACAGGGATCGAGAAAAAGTTGCAAAATTGCTTTATTGCTTCTATGCTTTTCTTGAAAGTCCAATAGATCCCCGGATTTTCTGGGTTACCAAACTGTAAATGGTCAACTATCCCTATTGGAGCAGCACCAGTACATCTGATATTTCTACAAGCTTCAGATAAGCAACCCAGCGTTCCTTGATATGGCTCCAAGTAACAGTGTTTCGAATTTCCATCTAGCTTGACGGAAATGAACTTATTGTTATCGATCCTCAAAACTGCCGCATCCGCTTCTCCTGGTTTAATAACAGTTCTTAGCCCCACCTCATGATCATATTGCTGATATACCCATCTCTTGCTAGCAATATTGTGATTAGACAATAAACGTAAAATCGTCTGCTCATAATTCTCAATAAGAGGGGGAGTCACAGAATTCTTTTCTCGTCTCCTTAAGTATAGGGGTTTCACAGCCTTTCGATGGGCCAGAGGTGCATTTGCGAGTAGACTAGATCTAATTTTTGCAGTGCATTTACCATTAAAAAATATCACAAGATCCTTGTTATTTTTTACTTTCCCTACAACAGAATAAGGAATGTAGAACCGGTCAAATATCTCTGCGAAGTCGGCAAATTTTTCTTCGGAAACTACAAATACCATTCGCTCTTGGGATTCAGAAATCATAATTTCTTCCGGGGTTAAGGAAGGAATCTTCTTGTGGACTAATGACAATTCAATTTCGAATCCTAGTCCCAAAGTATTTGATAACTCTGAGAGGCAACAAGCTAAACCACCACCCCCCAAATCCTTGATCGCATTAATACACCGAGTCTTTACCGCTTCCAAAATGGCGTCAATTAGGAGTTTCTCCAAAAAGGGATCGGGAATCTGAACCGCAGACCGATCTTCCCGTAACAATTTGGAGGCAAAGGACGCACCTCTGATACCATCACGCCCAGTACGATTTCCTGCAAGTATTATCAAATCGCCAACATTTGCTGTGTTCGAAATTACATCTTTTCTTAGCCCCAAGCCGATTGCAGCGACATCTACTAGACAATATTGATCGAAGGAATTATCAAATTCTAATTCACCTCCTACGGTAGGAATTCCTAGGCAATTCCCGTAGTCAGCAATTCCTTTTACGACATTTTTAAAAAGCCATTTTGCCTTGGATGAAGGATCATCGGCTTCTATAGGTCCAAATCTTAATGCATTCAAGAGTGCAATAGGTTTAGTGCCCATAGAAACGATGTCTCTTATTACACCTCCTACGCCCGTAGCAGCGCCTCCGTATGGATCAACTGCAGAAGGATGGTTATGGCTTTCTATATGTACTGTTATTACTTTGCCATCACCTATATCGAGTACGCCAGCATCGTATCCGGGGCCTATTAATACCCTCCTCCCTTTAGTTGGTAATAAACTAAGGAGCTTCTTAGATGATTTATAGGAGCAGTGTTCGGACCACTCTGCAGAAGCCATCTCTAATTCAAGCTTATTTGGTTTCCGTCCGAGATTCTTAATCATATATTTCCTTTCTTGCGAGGTTAGCATTTTTGCATCACACGTTTGAAATCTGTGATTTTTGTTTCGTAAGAAATTCCAAAAGTGAATGGAAAATAAGGATCGCATTGTTCCCAAGACCAGGGGGTATGAGCACCTCTTCGGAGGCTCTTTCAGGATGAGGCATAATTCCTAATACGTTCCCACTTTCATTGCAGATTCCAGCGATTGAATCTATTGAACCATTAGGGTTATCATTTTTATATTTAAGTACAATTTGATTATTTCTATTGAGTTCATTGTAGGCATCATCATCAATTGTATATCGCCCTTCGCCGTGTGCAACCGGGATGTCTATCAAGTCCCCGGTCTTGAACATTTTAGTAAATGGCGTTGTTGTATTTAGTACTTCAATTTTAGTCCACCTGCAAACGAACTGGAGTCCCTTGTTCATTAATAGTGCCCCTGGCAACAGGCCAGACTCTACAAGAATCTGAAAGCCATTACAAATTCCAAGGACAGGTAAACCACTTTCCGCCAGCTTCTTAATTTGTTTGACTATAGGGCTACGTGCCGCTATAATTCCGGCCCTCAACCTATCGGCATAAGCGAAGCCCCCTGGTAATATGATGGCATCAAACTTTTCTACTGTCTCAGAAGTATGCCACACATATTCTGTTTCGAGTTTAACAACATCATTTAATATATGATATATGTCATGATCGCAATTACTGCCGGGAAACACAACTATACCAACCTTTGCCATTTAACTAAGATTAATTGATATTCCGTTCCTTTTATTAATAGTTAAGGCATTTATTTAGCTTAAGTAGCCATCGTGAAGTACTTCACAATATTTATTTTGACTATCATTATTAGATAACCTATTGAACGATCAAGTGCAAGACATCATGACAAAGGGGGTTATTGCTATTGATGAAGGTGTAACCGCACTAGATGCTGCTAGGATAATGACTGAAAAAGGTATAAGTTCTTTGATTGTAGAAAAAGAACATGTCCCCATAGGGATAATTTCGGAAAGGGATTTTGTTAAGAAAATATGCGTCAAAGACATTGTACCTTCATCTATAAAGGTGGGGACAATAATGTCCAAGATCCAGACTTATGCCAGTCCTGATACTACAGTAGATGTTGCCGTACAAAGAATGGTAAATCATAAAATCAGGAGACTACCAATCATTTCGGAAGGCAAAGTCGTAGGAATAATCACTGTCACCGACTTGGCCAAACACCTGCGAACGATATTACTTATAGAGAGTATTTTGTCCCCTGAAATCTAAATTATTATTGATATCTACTAAGAGTATCAATCATATTTAATGTCGACATTTGACTGATTCACCAGTTCCGATTTTGTAATTAGCGGCTAATACTATAAACCAAAAGTATAAAAGTATTACAAAACGATATAATCAACTATATGAAGTGTAAGTCAACCATATCAATTATAGCAGTCACTCTTACTTTAGTTACTCTAATTGGGAACAACCTAGTATTTGGCGAGCCCACCACTAAGGATTCATCTTTGAAAATCGAACGGCTAACTCAAGGATTATCATTTCCTACAAGCATGCTTTTTTTGGATTCCGATCATATCTTAGTTTTAGAGAAGGATGGAAATGTACGACTTGTCTCAGGTGGCATTTTACAACCAGAGTCGGTACTTTCATTGAACGTAGTAAATAAAAACGAAAGGGGACTCTTAGGTGAAGAAAAGATAGGAAACAATGTCTTCTTGTATTTTACTGAATCTGATGGAGGGGCAAAGAATAGGGTCTACAAATTTGACATAAGTGGAACTACTTTGACCAATCAAAAAATGATTTTGGATCTTCCTGCGGGGCCTGGGACTAATCATCAGGGCGGGAAACTAGTTTCAGGAAGAAATAATTTGCTATATTCCGTAACTGGCGAAATGCAAAGAAATGGTAAAGATCAAAACATCAAAGATGGTCCTGATCCTGATTTTAGCGGCACAATTCTCAGGGTGAATCCAACTGACGGTAGCCCTGCTCAGGGTAATCCGTTTTCTACAAACAACCCACCTTCGACTCCATTGAGTCATTATTACGCCTACGGAATCAGAAATAGCTTCGGGTTGGCAATCGATCCTATTAGTGGAACTTTATGGGACACTGAAAATGGCGAGGACGCTTACGATGAGATTAATCTTGTAAATCCCGGATTTAATAGTGGTTGGAAATTAGTTATGGGTCCTATAGCCCAAAGCGGCGTTTCTGAGAACCAACTCGTAAATTTCCCAAGTTCAAAATATTCTGATCCAATACTAAGCTTTAAGGACCCAATAGGAATCACTGATATCGAGTTTCTAAATTCTAGCAAATTAGGTGCGAAGTATGCAAATAATGTTTTTGTGGGCGATATTATAAATGGCAATCTTTACTTTTTAGAAATGAATACAATGAGAAATGGATTTAAATTGAATTCGCCTGGGCTTGACGACAAAGTAGTAGATAATAGTCAAGAACTTGATTCTATTACTCTTGCAACTGGATTTGCAGGAATCACTGATATAAAAACAGGACCGGATGGGGATCTTTATGTCCTTTCATATCAAGACGGATCAATCTACAGGATCAGTCCTTCTTCCCAGTAACGTTTTGGAAAATGTAGGTTAAAAGGCAGGTTTGTTCAGAGGTTAACTTATTCTCTCTAATTTGCAATTAAAATACTAATGTTATGAGAGCAATTCAGATAAATTGCATGTCTGAGCTTTAATGCAGAGATAATAGTTCAGAAACTTATACTCCAACGTCATTATTATCCTGGTACAACTGCAGGTCTTGTGTCAAAGTGGAGTACTTCTCGATCCTTATTGGTCTCCACCTGCACTTAATGTAATGAAATTGTGCCTTTCATTTTATAATGCACTTTGAGCGGTAATTTTTTTAGCATCTGGAAATTCCTGTGTCCAAGGAGTCAAAGCTGCTTAATATTCTTGACGACTTAGGAAGAGCACCACACGCGGTTATCTAAAAATGCAATTTTGAAGACGTTTAGGAGTTTAGGTTCTGGAAGATTTTTATTTTTTGTCCGACTAATAAGGCGTTGAGCAACTTTCTTCCATTTTCTGATCTCTTGTCTATCTTTATTCTTGATTTCTTTCCAACTTGATTGCTGCATACGAATTCATCCTCAATGTATATGTCAACTTTCTTTCCCAACACGTGGCCATCTACTCCAAATACCAGTCCCGCTCCAGATTCATTAATGCTAAAACTAACTTCCCGTCCCAGTGCTGGAGTCTTCATTTCTACATCGATTTTTATACCTAATACGGCCTCCAATTCAGAAATGGTAGAACCGCCTTTGCCAATTATGCGAGGAATAACATCTTTTTGAACTTTTAGCTTTACCCTGCCCTCCGAAATTATAATTATGTCAGCGTTAGGATCGAACCTTCGAACTACGTCTCTTATCCTTTCCTCGGCTAATTTTCTAATTGCATTCTGGTCTTGAGCCTTTTGTTCTATATCTTTAACAGGAACCACTATATTTTCTTCACCGTAGGTGTATATTTCATACTCAACGTCACCAGTTTCAAAGTCTCTTACTTCAACCAATGGCCTCGCCAAATCAGCTTCAGTCATGCCATGGGGAACCCTTACTGTTAGCCTTATATCGTAAACTTTTCTAACCATTCCCCCGTTCATAAAAATTATGGTATCTAATATCTGAGGTATCATCCCTAATTCTACCTTTCCAATAAATCTCTGAACTGAGTCTAATGGAGAACTTGCATGAACCACACCTATCATACCTACGCCTGCAAGTTTCATATCAGCAAAGACATGAAAATCTTGGTTTCTTCTTATTTCATCAAATATTGTGTAATCTGGGCGTACAAGAAGGAGAATATCTACCGCCTTCTCAAAGCTACCTTCGAGCGGGCCGTACTGAGTAACCTCATCGGATACTTGTAAATCTCTTGGAGATTCTAGGGTTTTAACTATATTATGTTTTGATACATAAAACTCTGCAAGACTGCTGGCAAGAGTGCTTTTTCCCGATCCTGGAGGACCGGAAATTATTATACCTTCTGCTCTTTCGGAAAGTCGAGCTACAAGCTTCTCGCTTAAACCATAATCATCAAGAGTAAGTTTAGCAACTGGTCTTACCATAGTGATTTCTAATCCATCAGAAAAAGGTGTTCTTGTAATTGCGATCCTATATTTTCCTAGTTGAATAACCGTCGCTCCAGTTCTACTTATTTCTAATGATCCTGTTTCAGAGGATCTAGATTCCTCAGAAATTTCCTTGACTATCCTTGAGAGCTCTTGATAGTTCATTTTTTTGTCGCCAATTCTAACAAGCTCGAGGTTATCTGGTACTCCCTTCTTGGCAAGGGGGTATGTACCTTCTTTCAAGTGAACGCTCATAGTCTTCTCATCGAAATATTTCTCGAATTCTAGGGGCTTGGAAACTTTTGGAGGTCGTACATACATGCATCTGACGCCTTGTGCTTCTGCAACTAAGGATTGAACATAATCTGCAGTTACCAAAACCGCGTTCTCCTCTAGAGCCACATCTTTAATAATCGAATCTATACGGCCGTGTTTGGCAAGTCTTATTTCATCCAAACCGGGGCGTGATCCACTGAACCTTAAATTTATGTTTCTTGACGAACATTGTTCTCTTATTCTCTTTATTTCTACTAGTCCGACCATCCCATGCTCCTTGCTAGTTGAGGCCTGAGACTGGAGCTCATCAAGAGCCGCTATTGGGATGACTACCTCGTCACCAGAAGAAATTTCCCCTGTATCCAGCATTTTATTAACTTCGCCATCAATTATTATGCTTGTATCTAGGACGTAGAGCGTATTGTTGATAATCGTATTGCATTATTTAATTCTTTGAAGTTCGCGTGCAAAGCATATTCTTCATTCTCTTAAATTAAATTGTTAGTGAAGAAGAAATATGAATGTATTATACTGACTAAATAGGAAGGAATACAATGTGAGTAGAAGATGGAATTAAGATTCGTCAGGATAAAGGATAGTTTGATTGTTACCCTGGTACTTATCACACATCAATTCTAGTAGGATATCTTTGATTTTTGCCTCATTTGGAGCATTACCATCTAAGTTTCCACATAACAGTAGGTATTGTCTGATATTCGAATTTAGCACGTCTCGTAGTTCTTGATTCACTGTGGCATTAAACGGTCTTAATGCACCTCTGAAAACTTCTGACCTTGCTCTAACAAGTCCAGATATTTTTTTACCTACTGGCGCATCGGGCCCAATTATTATTACTTTGCCTTGTGAAGATTTAAAAAGCGAAGGCTCATCGAATGCACCAGGAGGAGCCATGCTTATAGCAGCAGCTCTGGTAATCAACGCAGGAGTTAAGACATACTTTTCAACTAAATCATCCCAACTGCTCCTGTATAGTGATAACAGTGAAACATTATAATCAAATTCACCTGTTAACATCACGACTGTATCAATAACTGAAAACTTGCTTTTTGCAATCCGAAAAATTTCGCTTATATCTACCTCATTGGACAAATCCAATGAATGAAAATGTAGCCCTTTGTAATAATCTGCATACTTCTTGTCATGTACGAGTACAACTAACTGTTTTACTTTTTCTTTCAGAGAATCAGCGAGAAGCTTTCCCCTGTGATGATCTTTTTCTGATGCAGAATTGATGATTAATATAACAACAGCTTCTGACAAGTCAGGAGGATTTTGAATCGGTATTGCGGTTCCAATTATTGGTTTCACAGGATAGAATACTCCGTCGTTTGGCATTATCCGCCCATTAATTGATTTACTAATGGAATCTTGACTAAGATTTAGAACCATCTCTGCCACATCTTCCTGAGACAAAAATTGTTCGCCCACTATCATTTTTTTGGTATTGGCTTGAACTTTTTCCGCGATCTCTTGAATCTTTGCTAATAATCCTTTCAAAGACAAGTACTTTTCTTCTTCACTTTTGCCATCATTACTTTTAAAAAAGATCTTTGATATTTTGGCTAGTCCCTCATTTACTGACTTTTCGTCTTCCCCGAGAAGGTCCAAGAGTTGAGGTGATAATCTTTCTATTTGGGAAGAGGTAAAACTTGGATAACCACCTATTCTTAGAAATTCAGCGGCAGCCTTTGGATATACCGTTTTGTAAATGCGATCAGAGTGCACTGGCCCAGGATTTGTCGCAATTGATTTAATCCCAGATGATGCTAGTTCCCAGGCAAAAGCCTCAACCAATCTATTTTTTGCGCCTTGAGCGCTAGTATATGGTGTCCTGAATCTATATGGTCTTTGTTCCAATCTATTTTCTTCTGTGAAAAAAGTAGATATTGTTATAATTTTAGAATCTTTCTTCATGACTTCAAGACCTTTAAGTGTGGTCCAATAAGTGCCTGTAAGATGTATAGAAACACACTCCCTAAACTCTTTGAAATTGGAATTCGTGAACAACTTTACGGGGCCAGATACACCTGCGTTATTTACCAAGATATCGATATTGCCAAATTCCTTTTTAATAGCATCAAACATTTCACTTATCGAGTTCTCTTCGGATACGTCCACACCTGGAAAGATTCTCACCGAACCCGTCGAACCTACCCCAGAGATAACCTCGTTCAGCTCTGTTGCTGTTTTTTCTAAAGGTTCGGCTCTCCTACCAAGGATTATGACACTCGCTCCACTATGGGCGAATTTTCTAGCGATTGCTTGTCCTATTCCTGTTCCACTACCGGTAACTAGGACCACCTTCTTATCAAATTTGAGGGGGTTTTTTGGGTTATTTTTTGCCATATTTTTCGGACAATTGTTGGCCTATTAAATATAGCTTTACCAACGTTTTACAGACATCCAGTCGGGGCCCAAATAAATCGCTATGCTTAGCGGCTCTCGCGACCAGCTTTCCAAATCGTTTAATTAAGACAATTAGGATAACAGTGATATGGACGAAGAACCACGATCACTACAAGATGAAGAAGTTGACTTGATTAAATACATGAAACTGAATGAGGTTTTTGCACTAGATATGCAGAAAAGTGGTCTTGACGCAGAACCTATGCAATTGGGATCCTTGCCACTCGAAAAGGAGGAGTATTACAATAATGAATTAGGGGGTACGCTGCAGGTTGTTACGAATAAGGGCTGTATTAGACTGAAGGATCGTGTAATCGATTTAGTCCAGATTATTCAAAGAAATTAGCACGTTTGCATTGTGTTGCATGTATAAAACTAGAAATATTTCTAATGAATTAATCTGGATTAAGACAATTAGCTTCCCAAACTTTGGTTAAGGTAGTGTACCGACACCTTAATAAAATGCGTATTTCCCAGACTCAATATTGAGTCTTCCTGAGGCTAAATTTAAGATAAATGTCAAAGAAGGCAGCGTAGAATTAGAAGGCAACGAGCAATTTGTTAATAAACATCTTGAAAAATTCGAAGAGATCTTTAAATTTGCAATTCAAGAGGCCGTGAAATATAACTTGGAGGGAGATATTCCTAAATTAGAGGACAAATCTGAAACTGGTTTGTCTTCTCATATTGTATCTAGGAATCCAGAGCCAATTAGGCGATCTACTCAAGGTCACAGACATGTTCAGAAATCCCCGATTCTTATTGTACCGTTGCCGGCAGATCTTAAAGCTAATGATGAGAAAATAGGTCTCCGGGAATTTTACAGGGAAAAGAATCCATCGAATCATTATGAAAAGGTGGTTGTATTTGTTTATTACTTAATGAAATTTAATCTGAAAAAAGAGGCAAAGTTTGGGGAGATATTATCATCGTACGAGGAAGTGAATGAGAAAAAACCAAGTATAATAGATATTGTAAAAAATTCTATACGCTACAAGGGGTGGTTAGAGCCCGGTCCGGAAAAATTTAGCACCCGGCTAACTATATCAGGGGAGAACTTTGTAAAGTTTGACTTGCCAGGTGGGTCAATATCAAATGAGTGAGGATGGTTCTATGCATATAGTTATGCCCTCCACCAATCAAAAGCTATGAAGTCAACTTTTTTTGATCTTGTGAATGGAACTGCAAGTATGAATTGTTTCTTTACAGTGGTGGCCAATCTTCCTGCCAAGACTATCCCTGTAGTTGTGAGATTGTCAGAAGCCTTTATGACTTGTACCAAATATGGTGCATGATCAATTCCAGGACCATGTTCATATACAGCAAAGTCGCAACCAAATTTTATCCCTGGAGAAACAACATACCCTACATCTCGAAGTTTTTTAAATACCAAATACTTTCTATCGAAATCGGCATATTGCTTCCTACACACAACTTTCATCTCAACTAACGAAATCCTTTTTCCTGACACGTGAAATACATCTAAAATTTTAGAATGAACAAGATAGTATCCTTCTACCACATCTAAAATTAATGGAGATTCAAACGTTGCATCTCTCGGTTTAGGTATCCCCAATGGTTTGCCATAGTATCCCTTAGAAAAAATGGAACGAGAATCTTCTATATCAGGTATTATTATTCTGTTCTGAACAAGGGTTCCTTCAAAGCGAGCCATCACATACTCAAAGCCAATATTGTAAGCGATTCAGATGCTGCCTGACATTTATCTGCCATTCCTTCTATTCCCTCTACTATATCTTTCAATAATATGAGATCTTTAACATTTGGTATTTCGTTAAGGGCCTTCGATCTCAGAAACCGCCCTTGTCATTTTCCTCTGAAGATTTTCAACATCCTCTTCTGCAGAAGGCATACTCATTAGAGAAGATTCCATATTTCCATCTCCACCATTTATTATTGATTCTGTAAGTGACGATAGATCTCTAGCCGCGTTTAAGATACTGTTGATTTCTTCATGTAAAACTGCCAGTGCCCTTCTTTTTGCCTGAACCTCCAGTTCGCCACTATACATTCAAGACATAAACCGTCCAGAGAGGCTATTAATCCTTTTGACTTTGAGAAGATTGCGATTCATTGACAAAACAAGAATGTAGAAATCTATTAGAAAGATAAATCGGCCGCACCTAGATTACTCAAACTCTGGATATTTTGACTCTGTCAACTAATTAAAAGTTATTTACGCAGAGGCTCTATTTGCCCATGTTACCACGGTAAATGTACTTACTGCGGAACCGACCATTCCAGCTATTAAAGCTCCAATTATGGTTTGATTAACAAACTTTGGGAAAACAATAGAAAACCAGTCTGCGATTCCCGGAAGTGAAAGATATCCTATGAATCCAATACCAAAACCCAAAAGCCAGAAGGAAAAGATTGCTAGTCCTCTCGACATATTAAGTAAACCCCCTTAGATTCTGTTTAAAATTAATCTTTAGCACGTTTTTCATAGTCTGGGTGCAAATGACGACGTATTAAATAATGATGTCAAAATTAGTATATACTGCACTCTGATTTGACGTACGTAGGATTGTCGTGCTGATTCAAAGTATTTGTAGTCGACCTGCGCAACTATTCCTAACTTCAATTCACGTTACTCTTAAACATATTTAACTTGTTGATGGGGATACACGAACATTTGCGTTTAATTTTGATTGGATTCGGGGTGGTAGGCCAGGACCTGACAAAACTAATACTCTCGAGAGCTTCAGATCTTTACGGCTCTTTTGGTCTGAAACCTCGCGTTGTTGCGGTTGCTGACAGAGGAGGTATCGTTTCTGCTGCTGAAGGGTTGGATTTGCAAAAACTACTAAACACTAAACGAATATCTAAATCGGTGGCTAATTATGACAAAAACCCTAATCAGAGGGATATTTCAGAAATAATCGAGGAAACCGAGGCTGAGGTCCTCATTGAGCTTACCCCGACAAATATTGCTAATGGAGAACCGGGCAGAACTCACATTATTTCTGGGATGAAAACTGGTAAACATGTAATAACCGTGAACAAAGGGCCACTTGCTCTAGAGTTTCCGTCACTCATAGAATTGGCAGAATACAACCGAGTGGCTTTTCGGTTTAGTGGTACCGTGGGTGGCGGAACCCCAGTATTGGACTTCGCAAAAAGATGTCTTAAAGGGGACAGAATCCTATCGTTTGAAGGAATACTGAATGGAACGACCAACTACATCCTTAGTAAGATGGGTGAAGGGTTGTCGTTCTCAAATGCGTTGCTAGACGCTACCGCGATGGGATATGCAGAGAAGGACCCCACTTTGGATATAGAGGGCTTCGATGCTGCGGCTAAACTAGTAATCACCTCCAATTGGGTATTGGGCATGAAGGCAACCATAAAAGACGTAGAAAGAGAAGGGATTAAGGATTTGGATTTGTCAGACATACGGCGGGCTGCAAAGGAGGATTCTGCAATAAAGTTAATAGCTGCCTGCGATGGTAAAAATATGAGCGTAGGCCCAAGGCTGATTTCAAGAAAAGATCCATTATGTGTGAACGGGACCTTAAATGCGATTACATTCACATCTGAGCATTCTGGGAAACAGACTATAATAGGTAAAGGTGCTGGAGGAATGGAAACCGCAAGTTCGATACTAAGGGACCTAATTGAAATACGCAATACTGTATCTTTTTCGTAACCTCCTAGTCAACTTCATAAAACTAACTCCTCCTGGTGGCAATGAAACAAATTAATTTATAGTATTTTTGTTAGTTAATTATAGCATTGACTCAAATTGTGTCATCGGATTTGGAAGAAATTTGTTCAGAATTTAATAGAGTGAGAGAAACCACTTTATCAATTTTCCAGCCCCTATCAATTGAAGATTCAGTTATGCAATCAGACCCTTTTGGCAGTCCTCCGAATTGGCATTTAGCGCATGTCACTTGGTTCTTTCAAAAGATTCTAGAAAAATACGGAGTCGAAATTGGAGTGAAGGAAACTAAGATGAATCTTGATTATCTTAACTCCTATTATCAAAAGTTCCAGTCTATTCTGCCAAAGTCGGAACGTGGGCGGTACCCGAGACCTACAGTATCCGAGACAAGGCAATATAGAGTAAATGTCGAGAATGTTTTCTTAGGGTTTCTTAACTCACTCCAGAGTAGGGATGCATTAAATGAAAATGTTAAGTATGACATACAGTTGGGAAATCAACACGAAATGCAGCACCAGGAACTTATGATTTATGACCTGCAGCATTACTTCAATAGATTTCCAGATGCCAGCGACAATTACAAACCGAAAATAATGAAAAATCAACAATCAAGAAAACTGACTAACATTCCGATGGGCGCAGTGGAAATACCAGGTGGCATTTATGACCTTGGATTTTCAGCTCATGGTTTTAGTTACGATAATGAACTCCCTGAGCACAAGGTATATCTTAATCCATATGAAATCGACAGACATCCTGTTAGTAATGGCGATTTTGTGAAATTTATCGAGGATGGCGGATACGAGAATTATCGATATTGGTTGGCTGATGGCTGGGACCTACTTAAAGCAAATGAATGGAAATGCCCGCTATATTGGGAGAAAAGAGATGGCAAAAATTGGTCTAAGAAAGACTTTCGTGGTCTTACCCAAATTAATCTAACAGAACCCGTTGTAAATATTAGTTACTTTGAAGCCGACGCCTATGCTAAATGGATAGGTAAGAGGTTACCTACAGAAGCTGAATGGGAAAAAGCAGCTAGTTGGAATGATGATCTAAACAGAAAAACGAAGTATCCGTGGGGAGATGACCCCCCAAACCAGGAATATGCAAATTTGCTTGAATCATGGTTATGGGGACCTTCTCCCATTGGATCCTTTCCAAAAGGGAAGAGCCACTATGGTTGTTACGAAATGATTGGAGATGTTTGGGAATGGACTTCTTCTGAATACATTTTGTACCCAGCTTTTAAGTCCAGATTTCCAGAATACACCGACAAGTGGGCCATTGGTCATAAAGTATTACGCGGCGGTAGTTTCGCAACCCCGAGATGCCAGATTAGAAATAGCTATAGAAATTATTTCAAGCCCCATGAACGAATATTATTTGCCGGTTTTAGGTGTGCTAAAGACATAACCTAAATGCGTCAAACAATACAAGTTGTCGTCATCGATATAATTCTTCAGAACGGTGAGTCCACTTTGAGTAGCCAAAGAATTTATTTGATCAATCGAAAACTTATATGAATTTTCGGTATGAATTCGTTCGCCTTTTCTAAAGGTAAACTGCTTTCCTAGTTCCCGAATCGCAATAGATTGATCGCACAAGGAAGTAAGATGCATTTCAATTCTATTCTTATCCATATTGTAAAATGCCTCGTGTTTGAATTGTGAAAGTTCAAACTCTCCAGAAAGTTCTCGATTGATTCGTGCCAGTATATTAAGATTAAACTTCGCAGTGATGCCTGCTTCGTCGTTGTATGCTCTTTCCAAGTATGTTTTCTCTTTCTGGAGATCGAAGCCTATTAACATAGTATCTCCAATGTTCATTTGACCTGCTAATTCGGTAAGAAAATTCTTGACCTGTAAGGGTTCAAAATTTCCTATACTGGAGCCCAAAAATAATAGTAATTTTCTCACGGGGATCTCAGCATGAGTTGAAATGAAATCATTGACTCTTTTTGCTCCATTTGAGAATTCTGAACATACGCCTACTATTCTGAGATTCTTATACCGCGCAAAAAGACTATTTATAGAATCATTTAACATAGACTCTGAAACGTCTATTGGAAAGTAGAATATTCTAGCTCCCTCCGAGAGAAATTTATCCAAAAGAATTCTTGTTTTCGAGGAACTTCCACTGCCTAATTCAACGATAGATAGATCCCGACGGCCACAGAGTTCATAAATATCATCATTGTACTTCTCTAAGATTGAAGATTCGGTCCTCGTTAGATAATATTCCGGTTGCGCTGAAATCTTTTCAAACAAATCCGACCCGACCTGGTCGTAAAAATATTTTGGGCTCACATATTTCATTTTTGCTTCCAAGCCTTTGCTGATTTCAATAGCGAAATCATTGTTACGAATCGATTTATCCGTGTCGTAAAGCAGCAACTATTAGATCCCTTAAATGTTTACAATCATTAGTCCAATGTATAGTTATCTTGACTCGCAAGTATTAACCTTACATTGGCGATTTATTACAAGTAGTCAAAAACTACCCTATACGATCTGATAGAGCCGTGATGGTATCGATACCATAGCTAATATCATTTTCGTAATTGCAGTCTGGGATAAAAGGCTCAAAACTGATGTATTTATCAAATTGTATTTGCTTAAGAGCATTTATTATTTCGCTAAAATTTATATGGCCGAATCCAGGCATTTTCCTGTTATTGTCTGATATATGAAGCTGTCCTAAGACACTGCCTGATTTGGTAATGGTCTCTTCTATTGAATCTTCCTCTATATTCATATGAAAGGTATCCAACAATAAACCTACTTTTTTTTGACCAATAGATTCTATCAAATAAATTGCATCTTTGGCCGTATTACAAACAGGAGTACTATATCTATTCAGTGGCTCGATGAGCAGCTCAACACCACGGTCTTTTGCGAATGCACCCAATCCACCTAACGGCTCAATTATTGAAGATACAAGACGACGCTTTTTTGCTTCTGGCAGACGTCCATGATTTTTATCCAGGGTCAGTCTAGAGTCATCACCGAATATACAAACATTGAACGTCCTTCCACCCACTTGTTCACAGAGAGTTATACACTTCTTAATGTAACTTAGAGTTTGAGATAATTGCCGCTTATCATTTGTTATTAGCTTTCGACTTGATGATTGATTGATGGTCGGATGTCCCCACATACCAGTAATACCACTTATAGATATGTTGTAGGAATGAACCAGATCGAGCAACAATTTCACGTCTACTACATCTGGTTCGCCGTACATCTCTACAGCGTCAATTCGGAATTTTGATATTTTCTCAAGAGTTGAACCTAAAGGTTCAATATCTCTAAAGGAAGCAAGTGTAATAGAATATTTCCAACTCAAAAAAGTCACCCGGGCTTGCGTTAATTTATGCTATAATATTCTCCAAGTATCTTCCTATAGTAACTGCTTTTATTATATCATCTCCTTTCATTGATATGTTTTTTTTATCAGAGACATATATACCAAATCCTTCATCAACGTTGCTTGAAGGTAACCTTCCATGCGAGGCTCTTACTAATTTTCCATTTAAAGGAATCATACGAGTGTCAGAATCTACAAAAAGTTCTGAAGGATCATAACCAGGTTTCCTATGAATATCAACGCGATTTGCAAACGGAGGAGATTTATCTTCATCAAACCACCAATAATAGCTGAACCACTTGTCCTTTTCAGAAATTGCGATCAAGTCCCCACTCCTCATGTGGTTAATTTTCATTGCTTTTTTCCCCTCATCATCTAGCACTACGTCAATACCCCTAATGTCGTCAAGAGCTTTCTTTACTTCTTGTTCTGCACCATTTTTCACGTAAATATGAGCAATCTGGTGATCCACCATTGCAAAGGCCGTGCTATACTCAAAATCAAGGAACTCTTTACCTTCTATTTCTCTTACCTTTATGAAACCCTTTTCTCTCAGTATACGGTTTAAGGGGATATCTCCGTTTACTTCTGTGAACCCATATTCAGATAAAATAATAAACTGAGATCGATCGCGAATTCTAAGATCTATTGTTTTCTTAACCATGTTACCCACCAATTTATCAACGAAGCTAATTTCCTGTTTTAAATTAACTGGTGCCATTCCCTGCTTCTGAAAAACATAGTCCAGATGGGGTATGTAGGTAAATAGCACGTTTGGCATTTCCTGTTCCATTACGAACGTAGTGGCGCGTTCAATCCATTTGCTAGAAACTCGAGATACCATTGGTCCCCAATATGAAGTTAGATCAAATTTTCCGATACTATTTGATATGTTTTCATACAGTAATGGGGGTCTGCTATAACACCACATCAACATTCGATCCTCCATATGAAGTGGCCTAGGGGTCAATACGATATTAGACTTTGCATACATTGTGTTTTGCCAGAAAATGACAGCAGTCTTCACGTTTGGCTTTTCTCTTGCAATAATATCCCAAATCCTTTCTGTTTGGACTAAATTGCTTGCCTGTTCCCAAAATGAGACCGTATGGTTTTCGCGATCATATAGTCCATTCGAGATAATACCATGTTGATCAGGGTACTGGCCTGAAAGGAGGCTCGCTTGGACCGTGCAGGTCACTGCAGGAAATACAGGTTGGAGTCTTGCAAGGTGACCTTGGTCTACTAATTTAGATATATTGGGTGTATTACCAGTTGATACATGTATTGGTTGAAGTCCAGGAATATCGATTACAAATAGATGGTTGCTCAAGATTTAATTACGGACAAATGGACTTTTCTAATAAAATTCTTTTCATTAAGTCACATAAAACTTTCTTGAAAAAAGTATTGCTGGCGCCAACATCAACATCAAGAGAAGGCCGTATTCAAAACCTATGGTGCCACTAATAAAAACAGAGTCTAAGATAATAATCGACAGTACTAGATTCTTAACAACTTTTCTAATCTCAAATGAATCAAGACTCCTATGCCAATTGATAAATGTATAGAGTATCATTAAAACAAAAATTGTTAAATTCAAAAATAAATCTAGTTTAAAAAATCCAATAATTGTAAATGTACCTGCTAATATTGGAACGAGCGAAATTAGCACTAGGCTAGTCAAGATATTAGTTTTGCTATTCAAGATACCAACTTCGAATCGGCTTAAATAAGTCAATGCAGTAACATATATGAACATACTGACCAGGATCACAATAACTCTTATCAAAATCTCTTCGTTCCTAGGTATAGTAAATATGGCCTGACTAAAACCTAATGTCACATTTAAGACTCGAGAAGTAGCAATAGTGAAAGATCCGTAAATTGTATTCTTTAGCCAATAGTCATAGGCCAGTATGGTAATTAAGATTATCGAGCTTATAATTATAGTAAAAGTGCTAATAAAGGATGAAAGAACTATGACCGAGAATGTTGCAAATAAAACAATTGTCAAGGCCGCACGTGTTGATATTCTTCCTGATGGTAACGGCCTGCTCGGACGTTCCCTTCTGTCTACGTTAATATCAAAATAGTCATTTAAGATTATTCCTATAATATATAATAAGACTGAAATTGTTATCAAAGCAACTAGATTCCATGTTTCAATCTTAGACAAAGTGAAAAGCTGTACAAATCCCACTATTACATTTGAGGGGACAGTGAAAAGATTTGGAAATCTAATTAATGTCAGGTAGTCTCTTAAAGTCGCCATTTTTATCGATAGTTAGCTAATGGGATCTAAATAAGCCTAAAAGGTTTCATAATAACCATATGCCAAGTTGACTCCAATTTGTTATTTTACCAACGGTTTAGACAAAATTATTCACACACAGTACGACTCTTAAAGATAGATGCTAAGGGGAGTCAATTTGAATACGGATTGATCAAGGTATTAAATCAGCCAGATATTCAAGCGATTCTTTTGCTACGTGTTCAGGGCAATCTTGATACGGATATAGCTCTACTGTAACAAATCCGTTGAAACCAATATCATGGATAGTTCTGAAAATAGACTTGAAATCTATAACCCCTTTTCCTAATTGTAGATGTTTGTGAATTCTTTCTTTTGAAATATCTTCTATGTGAAAATGTTCAATGTATTCGGACAGCTTGTAAATAGCCCTAGACGGTTCTTCACCGACACAAAAGAAATGTCCTATATCAAAATTAAGCTTAACGAATGGAGAATCTATCATTCGAATAATTTTTAAAAACTCTTCCGAATTTTCAATCAATAGTTTTGGTTCTGGTTCAATTAATATTTTTATTCCCTGTTCTTCAGCAGCCGGTAGAACCTTTTTTAATGAATTGACAAAAACTTTAAGAAGACGGTCTCTGTCCCGATTACCTAGTTGTAAAGGCCCTCCAGGTTCGGTGGATATGTTTTTTGAACCGAGTTTCCTAGCCAGTTTTATACAGTTTATTGTATGATTGATACGCAGAAATCTCTTTTCCATATCAGCCTCAATCCATGAGGGATGATACAAATCCCCGAGTGCAAATAACGTAAACGCATTAAGATTTGAAACTGATATTTCCTCTTTGGTGAGAAGGTTCTTGATCATAATTAATTTTTTTTCAGAAAATGTTTCGGGATATGCGTGTGGAATGTCACAGAGGATTTCAACCCCATCATACCCTAATCGTGATATTACTTGTATAGCGTCTTGGAGGGCATAGTTCTTAAATGCGTTTGTACTGAATGCCAGTTTCAAGAGTGGGTACCTCTTATAATCTCGACAAGGACCCATAGTTCCGTCTAAAAATCTTAAACACGAAGCAAAATGATCCAATCGCTAAACTCGAACTTGCAAATCTATTTCTGAGTTGACCGGTGAAGAATATCAAATTCTCTTGACAATCCTATGACTGTCCACGACAATACTTAGACTTAGCCAGATAAATGATTGAATTATAGCCTTTATAGACAATTTTCGCACAATTTTAGACTGATGGATTAATCTTGAGT
>WNGA01004592.1_pt1 | contig 30209 bp, 27 predicted proteins | sample 5400061 | NCBI WGS metagenome assembly WNGA01 (sample SAMN13153366, study PRJNA577476) | soil metagenome | isolation source: 100 cm soil or saprolite under grassland replicate 2 | place: USA:California | collected 2016-06-15
ATCATGCAGGTAAAAATCATGAAAGGCAATTACCTCGTTGTTCAATTCAAAATCTGGTTCACCAAAAAACAATTGCCGGTAAATAAACTTATATCCTCTCCCGGTTTTATTTACAAGATGCAGTTTAAATAATTCTACCACTTCATCGCCAAATTCATCTATCGTAAATTTTGGCAATAAGGAAAGCCACACTCCTTCCGAAACCCTTGCCTCAGCCGATTTTGATTTTTCTTTTGGAATATTATCAACAAACTTTTTCTCTTTCTTTTTTTGCAACTTCTTTTCTGTAAACCTTTTGAAATAGGGAAAATCAATCTGGTCAATATAACATGGAAATTTCACACCACGAACTTCAATCATCACCATTTTATCGTTAATGATTTCCACAACTTTGCCTTCTTCGTTTGTGTGTAATACAATAATTTCATCGCCAACCTCAAATTTCATAAAAACCTTAATTTGTTATCCTGGTTACTTAAAATTTATTCCGCAAAATTAGGATAGATATTCTTTGCTGAGGCTGCTCCTTTAGATCTTTATCTATAAACTAATTGCTTTTGCACTTATTCTCTCCCTTCTACAGATTCAATAATATTTTTCAAAAATCCATTCTCATCAAAGGATTTATCCAGGGTCAATCCCAAACGCACGATTACCAATTTCTTGGAAGGGATGATATAAATAAACTGATACGCATAACCATCAGCATAAAACATGTCAACAGGCACATCAGGAAATAAAAGTTGTGTTGAGGTATTAGATTGAAAACCGTTTAACCAAAACTGGAATCCATAATTTTTAAATTTATTTGAGCCAGGCGATGTAGCAGTTTGCTTCACCCAACCCTGAGGTAAAATTCTTTCGCCATTCCATACACCATCATTATAATAGAGCAATCCAAATCTTGCATAATCTCTTGCTGTTGCCATGATGTAAGATGAGCCAACATAAGTACCGGATGCATCGGGCTCAAGCAGAGTATGATACATACCAATTTTATAAAACAATGCGGTGAAAGGATAAGCAGCATAATCTTTTTCACCAACAGTTTGTCTTATAATACGGGCAAGAATATTGCTGTTACCACTTGAGTAGTTAAATACAGTTCCGGGTTTATATTCAAGTGAATGATTTGCTGTAAATGCAGCCATATTGTCTTCTCTATAGAGCATTTTGGTTGCATCACTGGATTTTGTATAATCTTCTAAAAAATCAAGACCACTTGTTTGTTGCAGTAAATGTTCAAGTGTAATAGCGTGCCTTGGGTCTTTTATATCACTCCACTCGGGAACAGGAGCTGGTTTTGTAACATCAAGCTTACCCTGTTTAATCAATGTACCAATTAATGCAGATGTAATACTCTTTGCCATAGACCAACCATACATCATTGTATTTTGATAAAAGCCGGGAGCATATTTTTCTGCTATAAGTTGTCTGTTATATACAACCAGTACAGCGCGTGTTCTTTGTTTTTTTTCCGGATAAGGTTCTGTAAAAGCCTTGTCCATAGCAGTTTTCAGCTTCTCCATATCTAAGCCGGCCGGGATTGTATCGATAATTTTATCTCCATAAGGCCATGCGATTGCATCCGTATTAATAGACGGAGGTGACGGAATTGTAAATAGCTGCGATCGTAGTTCTTTCTCTGATAGATCGTTAATTACGGTGCAACCAATTCCTTTTCTGTAAATCGCTTTTTTCTTTGCCATACCCCATACAGTACCCGTAACAGATGAATCCTTTATATTCACTTCAAAGCGACCAAGCAATGAAGGCAAACCTCCCAGGTCCTGTTTTTCAATATCTGTTTTATCGCGACCAGAGACAAACATGCAGGAACATATTTCTTTTGCACCAAAAGCACTTATAATGGGAAAAGACACCCAGGTGTAATGAATTATCCAGGCGAGTGCAGCTATGAATATTATCAGCAACGAACGGATAATAATCTTTTTCAAGTTTAATTGTATTGGGAGTTTCAAAAATTAATAGCTCATATTTAATCCGGAAAAATTTGTTTTAAATGATGCTCCATATGATCTACGTAGTCATCAATTAAAAATTGCAAAGTGTAATTCTCTTCACCAAGTGTAATAGTGTTTTGCAATTTTGTTTCATCAGCGTATAGAAGTATGTGCAGTATGTGCTCATTATATAATTTCCACAAAGCAATTATTTCTTTCCATTCTTTTTGCTGCCAATGCTCAACATTCACCCATTGATCCTGTTTATATTTAGGCAAAGCAATTGCATTATCAATTTGCAATCGCACAAAACGCTGATGATTGTTAGAAGCGGAATCAATGAGATGACCCAAGATTTCTTTTTTGCTCCATTTTTTTGGATTGGGTTTTTGCAAAGCTGTTTCTTCATCAATTACATTGAGCTTTGCAGGAAGTTGTTGGAGTATTTCTTTTAATCTTGAATATGCAGTTAACATGATCTATAAATTTTTATCGGAGAAAAGATGAATAAAGTTCAAAGCGTAAAAGTGAGTGACACAACGAAAGCTCAATAGTATTGCAATGCTGACTCCATAAAAAAATTACGCAACTGCCAGCCTGCTCTTTCTATATCCGTAAGAAAAATAAACAATCAAACCCAATACCAGCCATGAACTAAACCATGCCCAGTTATTGCCTGTCATGCCGGTGAGCAAATACAAACATGTGGATAAACCGAGTAAAGGAATGAGCGAAAGATTTTTCGCAAATGCTGTAATTGAAAGAATGATCATCACTATCCAAAAAATAATTGAGGAAACATTTGATGAAGCATTGCTCTCACTGACGTTAAACAAACCCTTAAAATAATTTGCGTTGGCCAATTGTAAAATGATAATTGCAGCAAGCACCATTAACGGAAAAATAATTTTTGCATTGATATAAGGCATGTTGAATTTCCCCGCTACTTTTTCTTTTCTTGGTATCAGCAACACACCGCCGCATACAAGCACAAATGCAAAGAGCGTTGCAATACTGGTGAAATCGAGTACAAATGTTTTATCGGTAAAAAGCAAAGGCACACCAACAATCAAACCGGTAACGATGGTAGAAAAAGATGGTGTTTGAAACCTTGGATGTATACGCTCAAACACAGGCGGTAAAAGGCCATCGCGACTCATGCACATCCAGATTCTTGGCTGCCCCATTTGAAATACAAGCAGCACACTCGTCATGGCAACCACTGCGGCAACAGAAACAAGCAACTGCATCCAGCCAATATTTTTTGCTTCAAAAATTTCTGCAAGCGGATCACCAACGCCTTCAAATTGCCTATAGTTTAAAACACCAGTAAGCACCAACGTAAGTAAAATATAAACAACGGTGCAGATCACTAATGAAAGAATCATACTTCGCGGCAAATCCCTTTGTGGATTTTTACTTTCTTCTGCCATTACGCTCACTGCATCAAAACCGATATAAGCAAAGAACACGCCACTCACGGCGCTCATTACGCCACTGAAACCATTTGGCATAAAGGATTTCACACCTGCATTATTTACAGGATGCCAGTTATCAGGGTTTACATAATAAGCGCCTACTGCAATTACAAGCACCACAATACAAAGTTTCAGCACCACCATCACATTGCTAAAATTTCTTGATTCCTTCACGCCGACATAAACAAGTATTGTAATAAGCACATTAATGATAACTGCGGGCAGATCAAAAATAATTTTGAGACCGCCGGTAACAGGAGCAGAATTCCATGCACTGATCAATTCCTTGTTTGAGGAATTATTCAACACCGCTTTTTTTGCTTCAAGAAAACTGCATGTTAAGTAATCAGGAATATGAACATTAATGCGGTGCAGAAATGAGGTAAAATAATCGCTCCATGAAAATGCTACATAGATATTACCGATGGAATATTCCATAATCAATGCCCAGCCAATTATCCATGCAAACAATTCACCAAAGGATGCATAGGCATATGTGTAAGCGCTGCCGGCAACAGGAATGCGACTTGAAAATTCTGCATAGCACAACGCAGTGAACGAGCAAGCCACGGCACAAATAATAAACAGGAACACAACACCCGGCCCGCCTTTAAAAACTGCTTCGCCTAAACTGCTGAAACTGCCTGCACCAATAATTGCAGCAATACCAAAGAAAGTAAGGTCACGCATGGTAAGTACTCGCTTCAAGCTGGCGCCGGCATGCGGATCTTCCGCCATGGTTTCGGCGTCTTTCAAAATTTTATTTATGGACTTGGTGCGAAAAAGTGAGTTGGACATGCAGTTAATTTGTATTAATAGGTTAAAATAGTGAAAGCATATAAAGTAGGAAATATTTTTTATAGCCAAAACACAAAACACAGAACTCAGAACATAAAACTTAATGTTCTCTCTGCACCAGAAAATTCGCCAGCTCCATCAAAGGTTTTTTTCTTGATGATACCACCGCAGTTTCTTCCAAATGATGCATTGCTTTATCCATGTATTGTTGCTTCAGCTTCCAGGCCCATTCATCAACATTGCATGCTTTAAAAATTTCCAAAACGCGTTGCACTTTATCTTCATGATTATTCTGCATCAGTTCAAGCAATTCTTTTTTCTGTTTGTCGTTAGCAATCTGTAAAGCATGAATAAGCAAAAATGTTTTTTTATTTTGGCGAATATCACCACCAATATCCTTTCCAAACTTTTCAGGATTGCCAAATGCGTCGAGGTAATCATCCTGCACCTGGAATGCGATGCCAAGGTTCTTTCCAAACTCATACAAATGCTGCCGATTTCCTTCACTGGCTCCGCCAAGTATCGCACCCATCTGTAAACTGGCTGCGAGCAATACAGAAGTTTTTAATTCAATCATGCGGATATATTCATCTAGCGCAACATTTTCTTTCTTTTCAAAATCCATATCCATTTGTTGTCCCTCGCATACTTCTCTTGCTGTTTTATTAAACAATGATAATACCCTTCGCAAATAGCTGGCATTGATCTTATTCAAATAATCATACGCTACAATAAGCATCACATCGCCTGCAAGCAATGCTGTATTATCACCATATTTTGTATGCACTGTTTGCACACCACGGCGTAATGGAGCAGCATCCATAATATCATCATGTATCAATGTGAAGTTGTGAAATAATTCAATGGCTGTTGCTACATGCCAGGCATCAGGATTTATTGTATCAAATAATTCATTGCCCATCAAACATATCACCGGCCTCACTCTCTTACCACCCTGTGCAAGAAAATAATCGCAGGAAGCATACAAACTTTCAGGCTCAGCGGGAAAATGTTTTGTTTCAAATTTGTTTTTAAACTCGAGTGCTAATTCTTCAAATGAATACATGGTGCTTTATTAAGTAATTCCGCTAAAATAACAAGCTTCTGTTGTTTCAGAAAAACAATTAACGCTTTTGTAAAATAAAGGAAACTAAAAAATATTTACTTGTATTATTGCTTACCCATATTCGGTGAAACTCAAAAAGCTTCAGACTATTATTTTTTGCTTAAATATTTGCAATGAAAAAATTAAGACCATTACTGCTGATAATTGTATGCCTTTTCTTCGCGCTGTTCGTATCAGCGCAGCATAAAATTGTTGTTTTTCAAACTGATTTTGGATTAAAAGATGGAGCGGTTTCAGCAATGAAAGGAGTTGCTATGGGTGTTTCAACAGATTTAAAGTTATTTGATCTGACACATGAAATACCTGCTTATAATATTTGGGAAGCTGCTTATCGTTTGCAACAAACTGCGCAGTACTGGCCCGCAGGAACCGTATTTGTTTCAGTAGTTGATCCGGGTGTGGGTTCGGAAAGAAAATCAGTTGTATTAAAAACAAAGAGTGATCATTTTTTTGTAACACCTGATAATGGGACGCTCACACTCGTTGCGCAAAGCCTCGGTATTGATACCATTAGAGAGATTGATGAATCAAAGAATCGTTTAAAAAATTCAAATGAATCTTATACTTTTCATGGCAGAGATGTTTATGCATACACTGGTGCACGTCTTGCAGCAGGCGTTATTGCGTTTGAAGAGGTTGGTCCGCAATTGCCAAATAAAGTTGTTGCGATCAACTATCAACAGGCTGTTTTTGAGAATGGCATTATTAAAGGCAATATTCCAATTCTTGATATTCAATATGGCAATGTGTGGACGAATATTGACAAGAAAACTTTTGATAAGCTTGCATTAAACTATGGGGATAGTTTACATGTTGTTGTCTTTCATAACAAACAAAAAATGTATGAAGGTGTGATGCCTTATACTACAACGTTTTCCGCTGTTCGCATTGGTAAACCTTTATGTTACGTAAACAGCCTGCTCAATGTTTCATTTGCATTGAATCAACAAAATTTTTCGGAGAAATATAAAGTGTATAGCGGGCCGGAATGGAATGTGGAGGTTTCAAAATATAAACACCAGTAAAATGATAAGAATGATTTCAATGATTTTCATGATACCAGCTTTTGTTTTTTATAGCATCATTCCTTGCGTCGCAATCACTTCATCTGCATTGCAAATGGCATCATTTAAAATCACACTTCTCAGGTTTATTTAGAGACTTGCCTTCAAAATTTTAAATTCAATTCAACATGATTTGCTTAACTTGAAATATAAAATTCTCCAACCTAAAACTATGTCCTCATGTCAAAATGTAATTTTTCGATTGCTTTTAGTGGGAGTCAGGAAGAATTAATAGAAAAAGCGAGAAAAGCAATCACAGGCGCCGGCGGCGAATTTTTTGGTGATGGCTCTACAGGTGAGTTTTCTCTCTCAACATTTATTGGCAAAATCAGCGGTAATTACAGTGCTTCTCCTATGAAACTTGAAATAGAAATAATGGATAAACCTATGTTCATAGGCTGCTCACGAATTAAAGAGGAACTTGAAAAATATCTGCAGGGATTTTAAGAATATTATTGCCAAGCATTTAAAAATCTGATCATTAAAGCCCATTCCAAAAAAATCTTTATTTTTCTCACTCTATTATTTTACACTGCGCCAAGATTTATCATCTCATTGCATGTTATACATAACATATACATGTGATCCTGTTGCCATTTTTCGGATATTCGGGCAGACCTTAATGATTTACTAACTTTATAAAAATTTTTTATGAAAGATACCAGGGAAACCTTACCTGTAAAAGGAAATTTTTACGATATAGTTTTTTCACTCTTTCAAAATAAAGAAACAGTAAATATTTTATATGATGACAATGGCATTACAAGAGCAAATGGTAAAATTATGAAATTAAATGAACAGAAAGAATCCCCATATTTGGTACTTGATAACGGGATTCAAATAAACGTAAATTCGATAATAGCTGTAAATGGAATCTTTGCTTCCGATTATTCGGAGTGTTGAATTATAAAGTATAAAGCAGGGAATAATTTTCAAAAAAAGAACTCATGAGTTTCAAAAAAAATAAACAACTGGTGCTTCAATTTTATGAAGAAGTTTGGGGAGAGGGTAATCTTGAATTTGCAAAAGAAGTATTCCATGAAAATTATGTACGGCATGATTTGAGACAGGGTAATCCTGTTGCCGGTGCAGCAGGGCAAATGCAGATTGCACGTGATTTCAGAACCGCATTTCCTGATTTGCAAATTCAGATTGATCTTGTATTTGGCGATGAAGAATATATTGCAGCACGCTGGACAATGACTGGCACGCATACTGCACAATGGGGCGATATTCAACCAACAAATAAGAAGGCAAGTTTTTCCGGTGTTAATCTTTTTCGTTTTGAAAATGGAAAGGTTGCTGAAATATGGAATCACAGGGATGATCTTGGTTTAATGCAGCAATTAGGCGTAGAAGTATATGCCGGTCAAATAAATAAATAAGTTTCTCTTCACAAGAAAAAAATCAATTGATGACTGCATATAAAAATTAGGTATGACGATATCACCTGTTAATGAGCTCCATGATGGATATATTCTTGGTCGCACTTCCGACGAATATCAACGCCTGCATATTCAAGCACTAAAAGGGGAGCCGGTAACTTTACGCGTCTTGCAACAAGCAGGATTAAAAAAAGGAATGCATTGCCTGGATGCAGGATGCGGAACTGGTGACGTAATGCGTTTAATGGGAAATATTGTTGCACATAATGGCAGTGTTTCTGACAAACCACAAACTATAAACTATTTAAATCTCTTTCTTCTTCTTTTTTCTTTTTGGTTTTGGCTTTTCCATTTCTTCTTCTTTATCTGGTTGCAGCATCCATTCATAATCGAGTTGACGCTTGTCTAAATTTGCCGCGACAACACGAATAAAAACTTTATCACCGATGCCAAACCTGCGCCCGCTGCGTCTTCCAACCAAACTATAATCGCCTTCAATCAAACGGAAATCATCATAATCACTAAGACTTACCACACTTACCAATCCCTCACATTTATGCGCCACCGTTTCTACCCAAAAACCAAAATTAGCAACACCACTTACAACACCTTCAAACACTTCGCCAATAAAATTTCTCATGTATTCTACCTGCTTGTATTTATTTGCGGCACGTTCACATTCCATAGCCGCACGTTCACGCTCACTGCTGTGCTTGCACTTCTCTTCAAGTTTTTTATCAGCGATAGTTTTTTTAACAAGAAAAGTTTCAAGTATGCGGTGCGCAAGCACATCTGGATACCTGCGAATGGGGGAAGTGAAATGACAATAGTTCTCAAAGCCAAGACCATAGTGACCAATATTTTCAGTAGTGTAATGCGCCTTCGCCATTGTGCGAATACCCAATTGCTCAAGCACATGCTGTTCTGGTTTTCCTCTCACATCAGCAAGCATTGTATTAAAACTTGCGGCAATTTTTTCAGGTGAGCTGGTATCAAAACGATGGCCATATCTTTTTGCAAATTCAATAAACGGCAAAAGCTTTTGTTCATCTGGCTTGTCATGAACGCGATAAGGAAAAGGAAGAGGCTTCTTATTTATTTTTACTTTCGACACATGCTCAGCAACCATTTTATTTGCCATCAACATAAACTCTTCAATCAGTTGATGCGCCTCAGTGCTTTCTTTTATTACAATGCCAACCGGTTTTGCATTCTCATCCAATTTAAAACGAACTTCCTGGGAAGAAAAATTAATAGCACCATTTGCAAAACGTTGCTTTCTTAAATTTTGTGCAATCCTGTTCAGCAATAATATTTCATCTGCATGCAGGCCTTTACCTGTTGCTATAATATCCTGCACTTCTTCATAAGTGAAGCGATGATCAGAATGAATAATAGTTTTACCGAGCCAGTATTGTTTTACTTCGCCTTTTATATTCATTTGAAAAATAGCAGAGAATGTAAGCCTGTCCTCATGCGGTTTTAATGAACACAACTCATTCGAAATTCTTTCGGGCAGCATCGGATTCACGCGGTCGGGTAAATAAACTGAAGTTGCTCTCTTATAACCTTCTTCATCCAAAACGGTTCCTGGTTCTACATAGTAAGCAACATCAGCAATGTGTACACCAATTTCATGTATTCCACTTTTTAATAAGCGAATGGATAATGCATCATCAAAATCTTTTGCATCAATGGGATCAATTGTAAACGTGAGTATTTCACGACAATCCAAACGTTTTTTTATTTCGCTTTTGCTTATTGTTTCAGGAATGCGTTCGCTTTCTTCTATCGCTTCATCGCTGAAAGAAAGCGGAAAACCATTTTCAGCAAGCAGTTCTTTCATTGCGCTGTCATTCTCATCCTGTGCTTTCATAACGCTTACAACTTCACCTACAGGTTTCTTATCATCCTGATCCCATTTTACAAGACGCGCCACAACCTTGTCTTTATTTTTTGCGCCATTAATATTTTCAAGTGGTATATAAAGATCAGGCATCGGTTTATCACTGTCAGCAATAAAAAAAGCGAAGTTGGTAGCAAGTTGCAGTGTGCCCACAAATTCTGTTTGTCTTCGTGATATTACTTCAGTTATTTTTCCTTCACGTTTTCCATTGCCAAAGTTTTGCCTTGTAACCTTTACCCGCACAGTATCTCCATGCAATGCGGTATTAAAATTACCGGGCCGCACCAGCACATCGCCGCTTCCATCCGCAATTACAACATAACCAATGCCCGAACGCGTAATATCGAGTGTACCCTTTAAAATATGGTCTGAAGATTTCTGTTTATGTTTCCCTTTCTTTTTATTCATATTATTAAGTTCTATGTTCTGAGTTCTATGTTCTGCCCTGATTCCAAATTCCAAATTCCATTATCTGCTACGCTTCACTCATTTTAAAATACTGAATAAAATCTACAATCTTTTTATCAAATTGTTCGCCCTCGGCAAACAAAAATTTATGTTTTATTGGTAATACATACAAAGGTAGCTCTGTTAATTGGTCACTGAATTTTATTAGTCGCACCGCATCTTTTTCTGTTGTGATAATTATTTTATTATCTGTTGCGATAGCTGAGAATTTTTTCCTGATATCTTTTAAATCATCAATCCTGAAAATATGATGATCATTGTACTCAAGCTGGTAAGAAGCAGAAGCATGCTCTGATAAATACTGTTTTAATGGCGCCGGATTTGCAATGCCGCAAACCAGTAAAATTTCATCCTCCCGTAATGCTCTTTGCTCATGCGTAACAATATGATAAGGCAAACCATATTCTGTCGTGGTAAAAAATATTTGTTGATTTTTTTTCGGATTAATCTCTCCTCTGATTGTGCTCTTCCCCTCTTCATCAAGATTTGCCGGACATTTTGTTACAACAATAATATCTGCTCTTTCAGCAGATGAACGTTGATCTCTCAGATCACCCGTTGGCAAAAAAAAATCTCTTGTATAAAGATCTCCATGTTGTGCGAGTAAAATATTTAAACCTGCTTTTACTATCCTGTGTTGAAAAGCATCATCAAGAATGACGGCTTGTGTATCCGGTCTGTCATGTAATAATTGTGGTATTGCAACAATGCGTTCTTCACCCACCGCAACAGCTATATCAGAAAACTTGGTATGAAATTGCATAGGCTCATCGCCAATATCCAGTGCAGTAGTATTTTCATTAGCCAATACATATCCTTTTGTTTTGCGTTTATATCCTCTGCTGAGTGTTGCAATTTTAAAATGTGGCCGAAGCAATTCAACAAGATGTTCCACCATCGATGATTTACCAGTACCGCCTGTAACGAGATTACCAACACATATCAATGGTAAATTAAACTCCGCTGATTTCAATATGTTTTTATTATAAAGGAAGTTTCGGATGATAACGACAGCACCATATAATAAAGAAAAGGGCAGCAACAATACTCTGAATGACTTAAGCGAAACGGTGTTAAAATTCATACACTTTTTCAGGGGTTATACAATAATTTAAAGGTATATCAAATGCATCTCTGCCTGCTATCTTTTCAATTGGATCAAAATAGCTGAAACCTATTTTTATAATGTCTTCCCTGCATTTTGCAAGGTACCTGTCGTAAAAACCTTTGCCATAACCTACACGATAACCATTTGTATCACATACAAGAAACGGAACAAAAACAAGATTAATGTCATGAGGCTCAACTACGCTTCCGTCCGTTGGCTCAGTTATGCCATAAGCGTTGATATGATATACAGTTTCTTCGTTTATAAAAACTGCATGCATGGTGCATGTTGAAAAATCTGTTACGGGATAAGCAATCTGTAAAAAAGGAATAGTGTGACGCAGGTATCCGGAAAATAAATGTGTGTTAGGTTCCTGTGCATTTACCTTTGGCCAGTAAGTAAATAAAACATGCACATCTTCAAAACACAATTGCTGAAAGCGAATCAGTAACAGATCATCCAGTTTTAATTTCTCTTCTGAAGAAATAGCCTGCCGTTTTTGTTTGTAAAGATTTCTCAGTTCTTTCTTTGTCATGATTCTTCAATAGAGATATTAACGCTAAAAATATTCTCTACAAAATTTTATATCCGGCTAAAATAGTAAAATATTTGGGTCTGCTTATGTTATCCTTCATTTTGCATAAGCAATGTTGCAAAGACATTTTTATATTTATCAGCCTGCTGTTCGATAAATAAACTGTTTATATTTTTTGTAAAAGGAATGGAAGCAATTTTTCTGTATCCACTCCATTGTACTATTTCATCTTCATAGTTCATATACTGATCATTGAATATCCATCCAATCACATTCAGCTTTCTTTGTTTACATACAGCAGCAGTCAACAATGAATGATTGATACTGCCTAAATAATTCCTGCTTACAAGAATTACTTTAGCATTGAGTTTTTCAATAAGATCAATCACAAATTCATTTTCATTGAGTGGAACCAAAAGACCCCCGGCGCCTTCCATGATCAGTTGGCAGTTAGCAGTTGGCAGTTGCCGGCTGCCCATTGCGGATTGACTATTGCCGATTACCAGTTGCTCATATTTGTTCACTATTACATCCAAATCAATTTTTACATTATCCTTTTGGGCCGCAATATGTGGCGATGCAGCTAATGAGAGATTGTATACTTCGGAATGAATAACAGATGCTGTATTTGTGATAAAATCTTTTACCTGCAATGCATCTGTTCCATCTTCTGTTCCTGCCTGAACCGGTTTCCAGTAATCTGTTTGCAGTGCTTCAGTGATTATAGCAGCTACAATTGTTTTGCCTACACCTGTTCCGATGCCTGTTATAAAAATTGGTGGAAACATAATTCAAAATTTTACTTCACTCTTTTAGGGGACGGAGACAAAAAATGAAAACACTGTCGTTCCATAATTCCTTTGAAAACTAAAACCTTCAAATTTTTCATAATTATTCCGTGGCGTATGCTCCAGTACAAAAAAACCATCTGCTGCAATTAAATTTTTTGAAACAATTATTTTCGGTAATTCATCAATGATGCCTAAAGCATAAGGCGGGCCTGCAAAAATAAAATCATACTGTTCATTGCATGTTGCGAGAAAATGGGATACATCAAGCTTAAGCAGTTTATAATTTTCAATGCCAAGCATTTCAATATTCTTTTTTATAAATGCATGCATCTGGCTGTCTTTCTCTACAATCGTTAAATCCTTTGCACCTCTTGATGCGAGTTCATAACTTATATTGCCTGTGCCGCCAAAAAGATCAAGTGTTTTTATTCCTTCAAAATCAATTCTGTTTTGTAAGATATTAAACAGACCTTCTTTTGCAATATCCGTTGTGGGACGCGTATATGGCATTTTTGCCGGAGGATTGATTCGCCTTCCTCCAAATTTTCCCGAAATAATTCTCATACCTCGTATTGACAGAATGGAGCAAAATAATGAAGGGGATACTCCTGAAAGTTTTCTGCAGCAAACAGATTTGCATTAACAGGTTCAACAAGAAATTGATTAATATAAATATTCAATGTTTTATATAAAGGCGACGCGGTATCAATCATACCGCTTGTATACACTGTTGTTTCAAGAGCAGGTAATTCATAAGTTTTGAATATTTTAAGCACGTAATACAATACATCCTCGGGCACTTTATAAGAAAAACTTTGTATCAACTGCAAATTGCCTTCTTTGAAAACAGAAAGTATAAGGTGTGAATGATAAAATACAAGATAAAGTTTGTTTTCTTTAGTGCTTGTCTTTTGTCCTTTCAGCAACTGATGATATTTGTGCACGTTTGCCGATACTGTGTAATTATTATTATATGCTGATAATATTTTTGTTGGTATAAGTCCAAGTGTAACACAATCACCTGTTGTATCCTTGCAAAGCTTTGTTTCGTCGGATTCTCCAAACATCATTTCCATGTAAGAATCTGCTATCTCGTCTTTATAAAATTCCTGTGGGATGCAAACACATTTTTCATTTCCCCAGATGCAATATGCTTTTTCAAATTTTGTTGTAAGCAAACGGGAATGTAATTGTATATCTTTTAATAAATTTTCAAAATCGGTTGCCGCCTCAGCTTCTGTAAAACTGAAAAGTTCAAATGCTTTTACCTGTTTTGTTTCATTGCCTTTACACCAGCAAGCAATATATTCTATACCCGTTTCAATAAATAGAATACAGTCTGATAATTCTTCATTGTATATACCAAATGTTTTCCGTACCATGCTGCTTAAATTGAAGTGCAATGTTACTAAATACTGGTCAATGGTGAATGGAATTGGGAATTTGGAATTGTTGAATAATAATAGACAGTAGGTTATGAGCAATGATAATAATAGAAATCAAATTTTGAATTGCATCAAATATAAATTAGAAATTGAAAAAAAGTATACATACCACAGATTGGAAATTAGTGAATAAGTTTAGAAGGTACAAGATCTGATGTATTCAGCATACTTCATCATTGAAGTGAGTGACCAATCGATACTTCCGAATGCTATGAGTATTACTACTGATAACAAAAAAAATTTTTTCTCTATTAAACTTTTAAATAAAAAAGATGGTTTCAAAAAAATCCGTTATCATTTATCTTTACTTGCAAACTTAAAGTATCGCTGTTATGAAGAAAATTTTCGCATCATTTTTTATTTTGATTTTGTCAGCATGTAACATAAATCCATCACCGGAAGAACTGCAGGCTAAATTAAAATCTACTATGACTGATTATTTGTATAAGGGTGTAAATTATGATTCATCAAAAGTAAAGTACCGGGTTCAGGATGTGATCTATTATATTGATAAGGACTATTATGATTGTGAATTTAAAGTGCTGATGTCAGTTAAAGGAGGGAAAGATACAGTGGGAGGCATGCGGGCAAAGATTTCAAAAGATTTTACAAAAGTTCTGAGGAATTACTGAGGATGTCTTCAATAAATAAAGCTCGGCAAAGGAGCTTTATTATTTTATATGTAAGGAGCGATTACAATACAAGCATTGCATCTCCATAGCTGAAGAAGCGGTATTTATCTTTAATAGCTTTTTTATAAGCGTCCATCGCTAAATCATAGCCGGCAAATGCACATACCATTATCAACAAGCTTGTTTTGGGTAAATGAAAATTCGTAATCAAACTATCTGCAACATTAAACTGGTAAGGAGGATGAATAAAAATATTTGTCCAACCTTCACTTGGTTTCAATAATTTTTGTGCAGTGTAACTGGTTTCCATAGCACGCATGGTGGTAGTGCCAATGGAACAAATACGATGTCCTGTTTCTTTTGCTTTGTTTACAATTCTACATGCTTCCTCATCAATCTTATAATATTCCGCATCCATTTTATGTTTGCTGAGGTCTTCTACTTCAATAGGACGAAAAGTGCCAAGACCGGTATGCAAAGTAATTTCTGCAAAGCGAATTCCTTTTATTTCGCAACGTTTTATCAGTTCAGTGCTAAAATGTAAACCAGCAGTTGGTGCTGCAACGGCGCCTTCGTGTTTTGCATATACTGTTTGATATCTTTCTTTGTCTTCTTCATCGGGTTTGCGCTTGATATATTTTGGTAAAGGCGTTTCACCCAAAAATTCCAGCATTTGTTTAAAGCTGCTATCATCACCATCCCAAAGAAAACGAATGGTACGGCCACGGCTGGTAGTATTATCTATTACTTCAGCTACCAGTTCATCATTTTCTCCAAAATATAATTTATTACCAACGCGTATTTTACGCGCCGGGTCAACAATTACATCCCATAAACGGTTAGGTTTATTTAATTCGCGAAGCAAGAATACTTCAATTTTTGCCCCGGTCTTTTCTTTGCGGCCATACATACGCGCAGGAAAAACCTTTGTATTGTTTACTACAAAAACGTCTTTGTCTTCAAAATAATCAATAATGTCCTTAAAGTGTTTGTTTTCTATTTGTCCTGTTTTGCGGTGAACAACCATCATGCGGCTGTCTTCACGGCGTTTTGTAGGATTTTGTGCAATGAGGTTAAGCGGGAGATCGAATCTAAACTGCGATAATTTCATCTGTGTATCATTTTATTTGCGAGAGCCCAGATAAAATTTACCATAAAGTTTATGCCAGATTGTGAAACTGGTGACACTTGCATGGTTCATTTCATGTGTCTATCGGTTCTAATAGGCCACACTCAACTCACCGCCGCCTTACGGGGCAGCTCATGTCATGTAACGTTTATTTTTAATTTAAAAGTGGGCAAAACTACTGTGAAAAAATTGAATCTGAGTTATAATTTTTTTAATAAATTATCGGGCTGTGTTAATCTGCGGCAAGCGACAATTGATACACCACCTCATGGTTTTAGAAGTTGGCTATATTTTAAATTCCTGTATCCCTTCCGCATCAAAATTACAAATGCAATATTCTTTCTCAATTTCAGCGCCGCATTTTTTATAAAATTCAAATGCAGGTTTATTCCACTCAGATACCTCCAGCGAACTCTTTTGCAGTTCTCATTTTTTGCAACTTCAAAAATTTTTTTTAATAATTCGCTTCCGATTTTTTGTCCTCTGCATGATTCGTTTACATACAAATCATCCAGATAAAATGATTTACCTACCCATGTGTAATAAACAAAAGAATAAGAAGCCATTCCTACAATTTCTTTTTGCTCATTCTCTGCAACAAAACACCGAAAGAAGTCTTTTTCCTCTTTCATTTGCTCAACAGTATTTGTTACTTTTTCGGGACTCTTTTGAAAGACGGCCAATTCTTTTACCAAAGAAAGAATTGCAGCAAAATCTTCTTCAACAGCTTTTCTGATTGTGGTGTTCACGTTATACAGTTTCGAGTGAGCAGTTTACAGTTTGCAATCTTCTGTTGGCAGTCTTCAGTTTGTAGATTTTAATTTCAAATTGAAAATGGAATTGATGATAGTTGACAGAAAGTACAAGTGAGTGACACAACGGAGATGCTATAGAAAACAAAAGCTTGCTACATAAAAAATAAAAAGCATTAGTTCCTCACCGGCTTCCCTGTCTTTAACACGGCCTGCAATCTTTCCAAAGTTTTTCTCTCACCGCAAAGCGATAAAAATGCTTCGCGTTCAAGATCGAGAAGATATTGTTCGCTTACCAAAGTTTGTTCACTTAAATCACCGCCGCACATAACGTAGGCCAGCTTGCGTGCAACAAGTGCATCATGATCGGTTGCATAATTGGCGCGCCACATTCCATTGATACCCGCATATAAAGCGCCAAGTGCAGAGCGACCTAATACTTTAATATCTTTTCTTTCAAGAGGCGTTATATAACCGTTTTCATATAATTCCAATACGCTGCGTTTTGCTTCCGCGATTCTTCTTCCCTGGTTTATAACGACTTCATCATGACCATTACGCATGATGCCAAGAGCATAAGCTTCAAATGCAGAGCCGGCAACCTTTGCAGTGGCAATAGTTATAAAACGATTTTTAAGTGTGATAGTTTCAGGTTCATCTTCATGCATTTCATCAGCGGCACGCAAGACGAATTCTTTTGTGCCACCACCGCCAGGAATGAGGCCAACACCCAACTCAACAAGACCAATATACGTTTCCGCAGCCGCACAAATTTTATCTGCATGCAAATTCATTTCGCAGCCGCCACCGAGTGTTAAACCATGTGGCGCCACTATAACAGGAATAGAAGAATAACGTACACGCATCATCGTGTTTTGAAACATGCGTATAGCCATTGCCAGTTCATCATATTCCTGTTCGGTTGCATACATGAAGATCATACCAACATTTGCACCTGCGCTAAAATTTGCCCCCGCATTTGCGATAACAAGACCTTTGAATTTTTCTTCTGCAATGCCAATACTTTTATTCACTGCTTCCAGCACTTCACTGCCAATGCTGTTCATTTTTGTATTCCACTGAAGGGCTGCCACATCATCTCCAATATTATGAAGTGCAGCATTGCTGTTCTTCCAAACAATCTTGTCTTTGTAATTTGATAGAATGATGAAAGCTTCAGCCTTCTCTTTATTCTCACCAAGAGTGGAGATATATGTTTTCTTTAAAGGTGAATAACTTAATTGTCTTCCATGTTCAATTTTATAAAAAGAAGTATTTCCTTTCGCCAACATTTCTTCTACCCATGGAGCAACACTATATCCTGCAGCCTTCATTGCTTCTACAGTCTTTGCAACGTCTAACGTGTCCCAACTTTCAAATGCACCGATTTCCCAGCCAAAGCCTGCCATCATTGCATCATCAGCACGATACAACTCCTCGCTTATTTCAGGAATGCGGTGTGAAATATAAGAGAACAATCCATAATGAAAATGACGATAAAATTCACCAGCTTTATCCTGGCCTGCCATCAAAACTTTTAAACGCTGTTTTAAATCGTCAATTGGTTTTGCAGTTTCTAAGGTCGCGAATTTTGGTTTTTTACGAGGTTCGTATTCCATACTTTGTAAATTCAAAACATAAATTTCTTTCTCCCCTTTAGGGGATGGGGGCATCTTCTTGAAGAAACCCTGTCCTGTTTTATCTCCAAGCCAATTATTCTCTACCATTTTGTTTAACCATGCAGGAATTTGGAACACGTTTTTTGCTTCATCATCCGGGCAATTTTCCGCAACGCCTTTTGCAACTTTAACCAATGTATCTATACCAACAACATCAGCAGTTCTGAATGTTGCAGATTTAGGCCTGCCAATAATTGGTCCCGTAAGTGAATCAATCTCGTCAATATTCAAATCCAATTTTTCCATGTTGTTAAAAATGGACATGATACCAAACACGCCGATGCGGTTTGCAATAAAAGCCGGTGTATCTTTTGCCAGCACAGTTGCTTTGCCTAAATACAAATCACCATAGTGCATTAAGAAATCAACTACGGAAGTATCGGTATTTTTTGTTGGAATAATTTCTAAGAGACGCAAATAACGCGGTGGATTAAAAAAGTGTGTGCCGCAGAAATGTTTTTTAAAATCATCACTTCTTCCCTGTGCCAATATATGAATCGGAATGCCTGAAGTATTGGATGTGATAAGTGTTCCGGGCTTACGGTATTTTTCTACATTCTCAAAAACCTGTTGTTTAATATCGAGTCTTTCCACCACAACTTCTATTACCCAATCACAGTGATGAATATCCTTCATGTTATCATCAAAATTGCCGGTACTGATTCGCTTTACTGCATCTTTTGTATAAAGAGGAGATGGGTTAGATTTAATAGCTGCCTGCATTGCTTCGTTCACAATCTTATTTCGCTCTGCAGGTTTTGCATCCGGAGCAATATCTTTTGGTACAATATCAAGCAACAAAACCTGTACACCAATGCCTGCAAAATGACAGGCAATACGTGAGCCCATTACACCACTTCCAAGAACAGCAACTTTTTTGATAGTTCGTTTCATATAGTTATTTTAGAAAGCTGTGAGCTATAAACTATGAGAAAAATCGAAGATAATATTTGAAGATAATATTTTTTGCAACCGTAAGCACAATGGTTTCTGTTTTTCAAAATATAATAATGCTGATTCGGAGCGAAGTTGAATAGGGAACAAAACGTAAAAGTGCGACGCAAGAAAAGCTTAATTAATGTTATAGCCTCCGGCTCATAAAAGATTAAACAACAGATTTTTCTTTCAAGGCCAATGCAATAGCAGTCCAATCATATTCACCCAGACCATTTGCAACGCATTGCTGTAAACGTTCTTGAAGTGCTTTGCCAAACATCATTGGTGCATTTGTTTCAGCAGCCTGCTCCATTACAAGATTTACATCTTTTAAACCAAGACGTAAACTAAAATTGGCAGGTTGATAAGCTTCTTTCAAAAGAATATTTCCATAGTTGATATAAACAGGAGCACTGAATATAGTTTTGGTAAGAACATTCATCCATTGCTGCGCGTCGATGCCGCTTTTCTTTGCAAGATTAATGCCTTCTGCCAAAGCTTCAATAGCGGAAATGATGAGAAAATTACTGCATAATTTTGCAACATGAGCCGCCGCTTCATTATCACCAAACTCCCAAATGCCTGTTGCGCCTGCATCCTGAAGGAATGGTTTTACAATCTCTATTATCGAAGCATTGCCTGATACAAGAAAATTTAACTTTCTTGCACGTGCTGCATCAGGCCGTCCCATAACAGGCGCTGCCGTATAATGATTATTGTACTGCTGATGTAAAGATGATAAATGTGTAGCTGTTGCAGGAAGAATAGTGCTCATGCAAATATGAATGCCGCCAGCTTTAAGATTTGCTGCAATGCCCTCATCACCTTGCACTATGTGATTAAGGGCTGCATCATCTGCCACAATGCTGAAAACAATATCGCAAAGATTTGCAACTTCTTTTACTGAGGTACATACCACGGCACCTTTGTTTGCAAGCGGCTGTGCTTTTGCTGCTGTTCTATTATATACATGCAACGCATGCTTTTTCTCAAGGAGATTTTCTGCGATTGGTGTTCCAATTAACAACTTAAGTGACTGCAGAGCCTGCATCTATTTTATCTTCAGGATTGATGAAATGTAATTTGCCATTTGCATCTTCAGCCATTAATATCATGCCATTACTTTCGATGCCACGCATTTTGCGTGGTGCAAGATTAGCTACAACAACTACCTGTTTATTTATAATTTCTTCCGGTTTAAAATGCTGTGCAATGCCTGATACAATTGTTCTCGTTTCAAAACCAAGATCAATCTGCAGCTTTAATAACTTATCAGCCTTCTCAACTTTTTCTGCAGACACAATTGTCCCTGCACGCAAATCGAGTTTGGCAAAATCATCGTATTGAATAGTTGATTTGTTGACTGGTTGATTAGTTGATTGGTTGTTGCCGGTTGCCGGTTGCTGGTTACCGGTTTCCGGCTGCTGGGAACTGGGAGCTGAAAACTGAACACTGGTAACTTGCGTGCTTGCCTCGCGTAACTTGTTTACCTGGAACTTCACTTCTTCATCTTCAATTTTTCTAAACAACAATTCCGGTGCTCTTAAACTATAACCTACACTCAATAATTTTATTTTACCTCCATTTTCCCATTCAAGCATTTTATCAACCACCTTCATCATGTGCAGCATTTTCTTTGCCGTAAATGGTAAGAAAGGATTGATAAGAATCGCAAGATTGGCTGTTAATTGTAAACAGAAATGAATGCAGTTATCAATCAATTTCTGGTTGCCGGTTGCATCACTGCCAACTGCTATCTGCGAACTGGCAACTTTTTTCCAGGGTTCTTTTTCCTGCAAATATTTATTTCCTTTTCTTGCAAGATCAATCACTTCAAACAATGCTTCACGAAATTTGAAAGTTTCAATGAGTTGTTCAACTTTAATTTTTGTATTACTTATCTCAACTATTAATTCATTGTCTTTATCATCTATAGTATCTGCATGTAGTGGCGGTACCTTACCATTACATAATTTATGCATCAATACAAAAGTTCTGTTCACAAAATTTCCAAAGATGTTAACGAGTTCACTGTTGTTTGCTTCCTGGAAACCTTTCCATGTAAAATCATTGTCTTTTGTTTCAGGTGCATTGCTGCAAAGTACATAGCGCAAAATATCTTCACAGCCGGGAAAATCTTTTAAATATTCATCTACCCACACGGCCCAGTTGCGGCTTGTAGAAACTTTATCACCTTCAATATTTAAAAATTCATTTGCAGGAACATTATCAGGCAGCACAAAACCACCATGCGCTTTAAGCATCGCAGGAAAAATGATGCAATGAAAAACAATATTATCCTTGCCAATAAAGTGAACAAGTTTTGTATCTTCTTTGCACCAATAATCTGCCCATTGATTTGTTAATTCTTTTGTTGCACTGATGTAACCAATCGGCGCATCAAACCACACATACAATACTTTTCCTTCTGCATCTGGCAATGGAACTTTTATACCCCAGTTGCTGTCTCTTGTCATCGCACGAGCCTGCAAACCATTGTCCAGCCAGCTTTTGCACTGACCATACACATTATTCTTCCATTCTTTATGTCCTTCAAGTATCCATTCTTTCAGCCATGCTTCATAATTCTGCAAAGGAAAATACCAGTGCTTCGTTTTCTTTTTTACAGGCACTGCATCACTCAATGTACTGCGCGGCTTGATCAATTGTTCTGGACTTAATGATGATCCGCATCTTTCGCATTGGTCACCATAAGCATTTGGATTACCACATACAGGACAGGTGCCGGTTATATATCTGTCGGCTAAAAATGTTTTTGCCTTTTCATCATAATATTGTTCCGTTTCTTTTTCTTCGAACAATCCATCGTCATACAATTTCTTAAAAAATGCAGCCGCCGTTTCATGATGCACTTTGTTTGATGTGCGTGAATAAATGTCAAATGAAATGCCCATTTGCTCAAAGCTTTCCCTGATAATAGTATGATATTTATCTACTATTTCCTGCGGCGTTACATTCTCTCTTAGTGCACGGATTGTAATGGGTACGCCATGTTCATCGCTTCCGCACACAAATTTTATATCACGTTTTTGTGCACGTTGATACCGTACATAAATATCAGCAGGAAGATAAACTCCCGCCATATGACCAATATGAACAGGCCCGTTTGCATAAGGTAATGCCGCTGTAACCAAATAACGTTTGAAATCCCCGTCCCCTGAAGGAGAGTTTTGAGCTTGCTCAATATTTTTATTTTGTTCAGTATTTGTCACTGGTTATTTATTTTTTTGGTATCAACTTTTGTTTCTTTAATCATCGTTTGTTGTGTCACTCACTTTTACGTTCTTATCATTATTCAGCAATTCCGTTTCCATTTTCTTAATCGGGCTGCAAAAATAGGCAAACAAAAGGAGAGATGTTTACACACGGCAATAGCAGATTAATTTGCAAAAAGAACAGAAAAAATATGATGACGATAATGCGAATAAAAATCTCCCCGAAAAAAATTGAGGACGTAATAAACAAAAAAAGGTTGCACCAAAGCGGAGCAACCTTTTTTGAAAAAATCAATCACTATTTTTCAACGATCAATTTTGTTCTGCGAATATCATTATTCATTGTGAACATAACGATATACATTCCATTGCTAAGATTTTGTAGGCGTACGTTTTGCTGATTATTACCTCTGATTATCTGAACCTTTTGTGTATACAATGTGTTGCCCTGCATATCAATAATCTTAACCACCGCATTACCCGATTTTATACTTTGCCATTTTAGTGTTACTATTTCTTTAGCAGGATTAGGACTTATGTTGAACAGAGCATTTGTATTTGCAGTATTATATGTAACAGAAGAATTATTGGTACTTGAAAATGCGAATGTAGCTGCACCTACATTGGCCCACCATGTGCCCCAGGTATTTGCGGTTGCTGTTGCATATTCCTGTAATGTCCAGAAAGTACCGTCTGAATAATCAATACATGTTGCGCTATAATCGCCCCAACGATTTTGTGTGCCGCTGTATGTTTTAAAATAACTATTGCCCCCGGCTTTAAATTTAAAAAAGGCACGCAAAGTATTTGATGCATCCGCGTTGTTGCGATAAGCATAAGCGGCACTTGCATAAATTGTGCTGCCAAATAAAGAGCAACCGATCAACACGTCATTGGAAGTAGTTACTGCAATACTTGAATATGCAAACCTGTTTGAACCAGTTGCATCGTCCAAACGACCAAATTGCAACACTGAATTGTTTACAGGATTTATTTGCCACCACTGAGCTGCCGAACGTGATGGATGAGTTGCAGGAAGAAAAACAGTCTGTGTCGCCCATATTGAACCATTGCGTACAATTATTTTACCCATTCTTGTGTCGCCTGCATCAATAAGTTTTGTAGTGCCTTTTTGCGGCTCATCCACACTTGTTTCGCTCCAGGGTTGATTTACGGCAATAAGAGAACCTGGTGTATAAACAGGGCTTCCTGTTGTTCCTGTAATTGTAGACATACTTATATAACCATTACCGGCAAAATTTCCATTATAATCTGCAAGCAGATATTCTATTCCTCGTGTTGGATCTAATGTTTCCGCAGGAGATAGTGAAAAGATGCCGTTATCAAAAAATGTTTTTACCGTGCCTAATGTTCCGGTTAATAATTTTGATTTATTCAGCACAATAATTCTTACATGGTTGAAGCTATTATTCAGAAAGTCATTTGTTGTTATAACAACCCATTTCTTATTAAAGCCTAATAATGGATAGTCGGGAAAAGTAGAAGAAGGACCGGTATCAATGGAAAACACATGCCACGTGCCCCTAGGATCTGAAGTTTGTGATACAGCAACAAAAATTGCCCAGTGTCCACTTGATAATAGTCCAATACAGCAATGAATCCAACGCCCTGATAATGAATCATAAGCAAGGTGCGGATCACCTTCATAAGTACCTAATGCTGACCAAAAAGTAGAAGGATTTAATTTAAGAACAGAACTTCCTGTTTTAGAATATATGCGGTAAAAAGAGTTCAAAGTTTCCATAAGATAAGTAGGGCCGGCTGCACCCATTACATCAGGAGGAATAACTGTATTATCATCCTTGATACCTATAAATGATTTGATAGGTGCGGGAGAATTAAGTAAAAGTTGTGAAGGCAAGTTTGTTTCACCGGGAGTTTTGATTTCGGTGACTTTTACATTACCGGTTACAAGACGATTCTTACTCATTCTATTGGGAAGTTCTGTCCTGAATTCAATATACCTTGGTGATGAAACTGCAGGAGGATTTTGTAGTTCTTTTTGTGCAAGCTCAGCAAAATTTATCTTACCATAACCGCTAATTTTAGATTCGATGGGTTGTTGCTGAGCGAATAAATTTGTTGATAAAACAAGGCATGCGGCAGAACATGCGATGCGTAAAATGTTTCTCATGAGCAATTATTTTAGAAGAAAAAGGTACAATGTTTCAAAGAAAAGTGCAAATGAATTTTTTTATTTGAGTACAGAGAAATTATTCAACAGGGCTTTGTCCAATGGGATAATGTAAGCACAGCCTTGTAAGAGTGTTTCTATTTAACTTATACGCAAGAATAGTTACAGAACCTAATTTATCCTTAATACCTTCAACCGATTCTTTATTTGCATTATAAGCTCCCAGGTAACTGTTTGCCAACATATGAATTGTTTCCCAAAATAGCAGCAGTGGTTGGTTCATGAAACAAATCATTTCCTTTATCAATAATTCTTTCACTAATAATCCTATAGCCTTTATCATTTAAAAAATATTGTACGATTGTATTATCACCGTTGTTTTAGCTGCATTATATACGCCGATAATAGTATTATTCCAATATACTAATCCGTCCAACGGAAATGCTTTTGCAGAATCTGCATAACCTTTCAACAGAGTTAACTCTTTTGAAGTAATATCGAGTTGCATCAATCCGTGACTCCATGTTGCAATATAAATTTTTGCCCTCTTTATTAAAAGCAATTCCATTGGGATAGGCAATAAGAGAATCATGAATAAACTATGGAAGAAGGATCAAAAATTTGATCCGGGCTATCAAAATCAACAAAAGAAAAAATAATATCCGGAGATTGAGAGGCGAAGCCCTCTTTGGCTAAAACCCGAAGGGTTTTCCAAACATCGGATAACTATCATAAATAAAAAAAGTAGCCACCGAAGTGGCTACACTAGATGGACATCCGTTGACTGGTCAGCACATGCCCTCTTTGGCTAATACAAAGTTTAAAATATTTTTTGATTATTAAGACAGCTCCTTGTACGTTTTATTCTTTATGGAGCTTATAGAAAACTTCGAATTCAAAAATTTTAGTGCTTTAAATAATTAAGTAAAAAGCAATAAATTGATGCAGCTCATTGTGTCCGCATAATCAGCAATACAGCTTTGATATTTATTACAACATTTTTTTTCCTATCTTTCTTTTCCATCTCTTTCGTTGCTCCTTATTATTCTGCAGTACGAGATATGCCTTCGCTTTGCCCCGCATAGCTTCGGCAGTACAAGAGTGCGACGCAACGAATGACGAACATTGAATCAATAGCTGACCACAAAAAATTAAAAAAATAAAACGAAAAAACCGGAAACTGACAACAGGAAACTAATAACTACAAACAACAAACTTCTTATATGAAAATTGAAGACATAAAAGTTTTAAAAGGCCCTAACTACTGGAGTGTTCGTCGTTTGAAATTAATTCAGATGCGTTTAAATATTGAAGAGCTGGAGCAACGCCCTACCAATAAGATTGACGGATTTCTGGAGCGCTTGCAAAAAATGTTGCCAAGCCTTTATGAGCATCGTTGCAGTGAGGATGCACCAGGCGGTTTTTTTCACCGTGTGCAGGAAGGCACCTGGATGGGACATGTAATTGAACATATTGCTTTGGAACTGCAAACACTTGCAGGAATGAACTGTGGTTTTGGTCGTACACGCAGTACAGGTGAGCACGGTATTTACTATGTCATATTTAGTTATATGGAAGAAGATGCCGGTGTTTATACAGCGAAAGCTTCCGTGCGTATTGCACAATCATTGGTTGATGCAACGGAATATGATCTTGCCAAAGACATTCAGCGCTTGCGTGAGATACGTGAGGATACAAGGCTTGGGCCTTCTACTGGTTGCATTGCGGAAGAAGCTGCAAAGCGGGGCATTCCTTTTATTCGTTTAAATAAGCAAAGCCTTGTGCAGCTTGGATATGGTGTGCATCAAAAAAGAATTCGCGCAACCATTGCAAGCACTACCGGTAACATTGCTGTTGACATTGCATGCGACAAAGAAGAAACAAAAAATTTATTAAGCGCTGCAGAAATTCCTGTGCCCCGCGGCACGGTTGTTAGAAGTGAAGAAGGATTGAAAGATGCAATTGAAAGGTTTGGTTATCCGTTGGTAATTAAACCTGTTAATGGTAATCATGGCAAAGGAAATACAACAAATATTACAACATGGGAACAGGCTGTAAAGGCGCTTGCCGCTGCACAGCAATATGGGAGAAGTGTGATCGTTGAAAAATTTATTGTTGGTGTTGATTTCAGGATACTAGTCATCAACTACAAATTTACTTGTGCAGCCTTAAGAACTCCTGCAAGTGTTATTGGTGATGGAGAGCATACTATTCAATGGCTGATTAATGAAACAAACAAAGATCCGCGCAGAGGTTATGGACATGAAAAAGTATTGACACAAATTACTGTTGATCAGTTCACGCAAAAGATGCTGGATGAAAAAAATTATAGTTTGGAAACTGTTCCGCAAAAAGATGAATTGGTTTTATTAAAACCCACAGCCAATCTTTCAACAGGTGGCACTTCATCTGATGTAACCGATGAAATACACCCCGACAACATTTTTATGTGCGAACGCATCGCAAAGATCATTGGTCTTGATATTTGTGGCATTGATATTATGGCTCCTGATCTGCGCACACCTGTTACCGAAAATGGTGGTGCAGTGCTGGAAGTGAATGCAGCACCGGGTTTCCGCATGCACATAGAACCAGCGGAAGGTTTGCCACGTAATGTAGCTGAACCTGTAATTGATATGTTGTTTCCTGACAGAAGCAAGGGCCGTATTCCTATCATTGCTATAACAGGCACAAATGGTAAAACAACCACTACACGATTAACTGCACATATTTGCAGGGCTGCAGGAAGAAAAGTTGGTTATACAACGAGCGATGGCATCTACATACAAAACCAGATGCTGATGAAAGGAGATTGCACAGGCCCTTTGAGTGCGCAGTTTGTTTTAAAAGATCCTACTGTTGATTTTGCGGTGCTCGAATGTGCAAGAGGCGGCATATTAAAATCTGGTCTTGCATTTCAGCATTGTGATGTATCCATCGTTACAAACATTACAGCAGATCATATTGGCCTTGGCGGTATTGAATCAATCAAACAAATGGCAAGAGTAAAAAGTGTGGTTCCCGAATCTACTTTTTCTCATGGCTTTGCCATTTTAAATGCTGATGATGATCTTGTATACAATATGCATGAAGGTCTTAATTGTAATGTTGCTTATTTCAGCATGGATGAAAATAATCCCCACATAAAAAAGCATTCTGCTGCAGGTGGCTATGCAGCCGTTTATGAAAACGGTTATGTCTCCATTCTTAAAGGAGCATGGAAAATACGTGTAATGAAAGTGCGTGACATTCCTATTACTTATGAAGGCAAGGCGTTGCACAATATTATGAATACATTGCCTGCTATGCTTGCAGCTTATCTTTTTAAAGATATTTCGGTTGAGGATCTCAGAACAGCATTAAGCACGTTTGAGCCTTCACCATCGCAGACACCGGGAAGATTGAATTTATTTGAGTTTAAAAAATTTAAATTCCTTGTTGACTTTGCGCATAATCCTGCTGGTCTTGAATTGCTCTGTAATTTCATGAGTAAGCTGGATGGCAAACCGAAGGTTGGCATTATCAGCGGTACTGGCGACAGGCGTGATGAAGATATAAAAGAGCTTGGCCGCATTTCCGCAAAATATTTTGATGAGATCATTATTCGCCAGGATAAAAATCTGCGTGGCCGGAGTGCAGAAGAAATTGTGAACCTGTTAGTGGATGGAATCAATGAAGCCAAAACAAAAGAAATTCCGCTCACAATTATTTATAATGAAAAGGAAGCCATTATGCATGCATACAATAATGCAAAACCGGGTAGCCTCATCACCATCATGTGCGATGTTGTTGCAGAAGCGCTTGATTTGATAAAAGGTTTAAAGGAGAGTGAGGATAAAACAATATGAATTTGAACTTTGTACTGTTGGAGTTTCAATAATCTACAAGTTTACGAGTTTATAAGTTACGTTTCTTAAACTCATGAACTATTGAAATTCGTGAACTTTAGAAGCTGTTCAATAAAGTTTTGAACATATAACTGAACAGTTTGACGTGACGAAGCAGCACCGCATGTACAAGGGAAACAAGAGGTAATGCCACGAGAACAAGAGCCTGTCTCAAAGGAATGTATTTGGTAAACAAACACAAAACAAAAACTTAAAGCAACCAAAACTATATGCCGTTTATCATTCTTCTTCTCGGAATTATCTTGCTTGTTTTGTTAATAACATGGGCAAAGCTGAATGCTTTTCTTGCGTTTATTATTGTTTCAATATTAATTGGTTTATTCAACGGAATGAATATTGAAAACGTCACAACTGCTCTGGAAAAAGGTATTGGAAATTTACTGGGATCACTAAGTATTATTCTTTGCCTCGGAGCAATGCTTGGAAAATTAATTGCCGAAAGTGGTGCTGCACAAAAAATTACAACAGGATTAATGAAAGCCTTTGGCCGGCGCTATTTAATGTGGGCGCTTGTGCTTACTGCATTTATAGTGGGCATACCATTATTTTTTGATGTTGGCTTTGTGCTATTGGTTCCACTGATCATTGTTTTTTCAAAACAATACAACATATCTGCCATATACATTGGCTTACCAATGGTAGCCGCTTTAAGTGTAACACACGGTTATCTACCCCCACATCCTGCACCAACTGCATTAGTGAAACAATATAATGCAGACCTCGGACTTACTTTATTGTATGGTATTGCAATTGCTATTCCGGCTGTAATTATTGCAGGTCCTTTATTTGCAACAACAGTAAAAAAATATACCAACAAACCACCTGATACATTCGCTGCAAAAAGTTTACCTGAAAAAGAATTACCGGGTTTATTCAATAGCATCTTTACTACTTTTTTACCCGTGCTCTTAATTGCATTAAGCACATTTTTAAAACCAGTATTATCACAGGAAAATATTGTTGCCAAAATAATTATAGGTTTAGGAGAACCTCCTATTGCGATGACGGTTGCAGTGCTGTATGCCATTTACAGTCTTGGTATAAGAAAAGGAAGATCAATGAAAGTTTTGATGAACCATCTTGTATCTGCAGTAAATGATATTGCCATGATATTATTTATTATTGCAGGCGCCGGTGGCATGAAAGAAATTCTTACAGAAAGCGGTCTCAATATTCAAATAGCGAATACGTTGCAAAACCTGCATGTGCATCCATTGCTGGCTGCATGGAGCATAGCCGCTCTTATTCGTATTGCGCTGGGATCTGCTACAGTCGCTGGTTTAACAACAGCAGGTATTATTGCTCCTATCATTGCAACTTCAGGTGTTAACCCAAACTTAATGGTGCTTGCAACTGGCGCAGGCAGTCTTATATTTGGGCACGTAAATGACGGAGGCTTCTGGCTGTTCAAAGAGTATTTCAATTTATCTTTAAAACAAACTATTACAACATGGAGCTTGATGGAAACCATTGTTTCGGTTGTTGGATTAATTGGTGTGTTTGTTTTAAATTATTTCATTTGAACCGATGATTAAAATGATTTGAATGATTATATGATTACCGCCTGGTATAAAATGTAAAACATAAAATTTAATAAAATTTCTTACGCCCTTTAGGGATGGGGCAAAACACAAAACATTATATGACACCTGATGAAAGATTTGCAGAACTAAATTTGGAATTGCCGCCGGCACCAATACCAATGGGTGTTTAT